>Ga0307417_10000981_pt1 | contig 11762 bp, 10 predicted proteins | sample SalMarWE160210MG_2_FD_202514 | JGI IMG/M metagenome (GOLD analysis project Ga0307417, IMG submission 202514) | Salt marsh sediment microbial communities from the Plum Island Ecosystem LTER, Massachusetts, United States - WE1602-10 | ecosystem: Environmental > Aquatic > Marine > Intertidal zone...
CACCGACACCAACCTGACCCCGAGTGTCGCGACGAGGCGCGGACGCACGAACGCTCCCACCAGAGCGCCGGCACCCATGAACCCGAGCAAGACCCCGTAGGTCGTCTCGGTGCCTCCCAATTCGCTCGTTCGGTTGGGCAGAGTGGCCTGCACTGCAGCAGAGCTGATTGCAAACAATGCGACCAAGGCAAGGAGGCGTCGAAACGCTGGAGTGAACCTCGCATAGCGAATCGACTGGGCAATCGAATTCGTCATCGAAGTGTGCTCCGGCACCGACAGAGCAAGCCGGCTCCCGACCACCGCGATCACCGCGATCACCGCCAGGTACGAGATTGCGTTGAGACCGAAACCCACTTGGGGACCGGCGGCCGCAACGATCAACCCGCCCAGAGCAGGTCCAACAGCTCGAGCAACATTGAATCCTGCCGAGTTGAGAGCAACCGCACTCGGGACCATCCCTCGAGGCACCAGATCGGGAACCAACGCCTGCCACGCCGGCAAATTGAACGCGACCCCCACGCCCATCACCAACCCCAACCCCAACAGCAGCCCGGGAGTGATCAGTTTCGTGGCGGTGAGAATCGCCATGGCGGCCGCGGAAGACCCCATCAGCGACTGCGCGAACAGCATTACTTTGGTCCGGTCGAAGGTGTCGGCCACCACCCCCGAAATGAGCGCGAGAAACAAGAGAGGCAGCAGATTGGCCGCCAGCATCAGCCCAACCCAAGTGGCCGACGAGTTGGTGAGTTCCTTCATCAGCCAGGCAGCCGCCACCGTCTGAAAGAAGGAGCCGATGTTGGAAAAGAGAGCAGCCAGCCAGATGGCCCGGTAGTACGGCAGCCGCAGCGGAGCAATAGCCTGAGACATGTCCCAAGGAGTCTAGGAACCACCCTCAACAGACCCCATACACCGCCCTGAACGCAACTCCACGAGAACCCCGCCGCAGTTCGCGACACACATGCGCGCAACCGTTGATGGGGAGCGACCGCAGGCGTTGCAGGATCTGCTGTGGTCTGGCTGGGTTGGGTCTGGGGCCTGGAGACCGGGACAGCCTGGACGGGTCCATCGCCGTTGTTGAATGGGTGCTGAAAAGGCGATCGCGTCCCGTCTCGGACACCTGCATGAAGGCCTCGACGGGGCCGCCGCGGACCGTCTCGACGTGGAACAGGCTCGCGCGGCTCAGGTGCGGCCCAAGGTCCTCCCGTTCACCATCCAGCAATAGGTCCAACCCCTATTGACCAGGGACTGGTGGGCGCTAGAGGATTTGAACCTCTGACCTCTTCCGCGTCAAGGAAGCGCTCTCCCCCTGAGCTAAGCGCCCGGAGCGGCGAGTATACCTGCACCGCCAGAGGCGACGACCGGAATCGAACCGGTGTACCGGGTTTTGCAGACCCGTGCCTAAACCACTCGGCCACGTCGCCGTGCCATCACACAAGGGGGGCGACCGGAGGCCGCCCCAACCGAGCGGAAGACGGGACTCGAACCCGCGACCTCAACCTTGGCAAGGTTGCGCTCTACCAACTGAGCTACTTCCGCGTGGGCCGGTAGTGTAGCTGCTTGCATGCGGTCATTTACCTGTCGAACCGAACCCGCGCGAGCCTCGCGACGAGTCGGGCAGCGACTCCACCTCGACGAACGCTGCCGTCGATACGGGCATCACGACTAGCTGAGCGATCCGGTCCGCTCTCGCGAAATGGACCCGGTTCTCACCGTGGTTGATGAGAATCACCTTCAGCTCTCCTCGATACCCGGCATCCACCAGTCCTGGACCGTTCACCACCCCGATTCCTTCGCGAATCGCGAGGCCACTCCTCGGAACCACGAAGCCGGCATACCCCTCAGGAATAGCCACGGCGATACCCGTGGGAACGAGGGCACGCTCTCCCGGCTCGAGCGTCACATCCACGCGTGAATACAAGTCGAGACCAGCATCACCGGGATGCGAGCGCCGAGGCGCAGGTAGTTCCCTATCGAGCCTTGTGAAGCTAGTCTGCATGATGAGTAACGGGCCATGGCGGGCGGAGGCGCACAACGGAGCGTCGAGTGCCTAGCGCCTACTGTACAACGTGCCACAGCCAGGTTTCCCTTCGACCCGACGGTTCGTGTTCTGAAGGTCACCCCATTATTCCGCGAAAAGGCGGCAAGCATCGCGCCCCCTCCAGTGGCTGGCTCACCAAGATCGGCGCGTCCGCCCCAACCATGCCTCGGTCCCGTCCCTCTCCGAAGACTCGCCCCACACCGAAGCCCGTGACCCCACCACGTGAGCCCCAAGAGCAACCGAGGCCGCAGGAACTGCCCCCAATCCGATATGACTCCACCCTCATCGAGATGTTCGGGTTCGCCGAGGAACGAGCAGTATCCGCTACCGCGACAGCCGTGCTTCCTGAACCCGAACCCCTCGTACCCAGGCTTCGGGAATTCCGACTCCCGTCGGACAGGGTCGGCGACACCAGCACGCTCGTCACCCGGCTATGGGAGTCCACCGAGACCGCTCCCCTCATCGAGGACTGGAAACCGGATCGCGTCGACCCACTCGTCATGTCGGGCCGCACGTTTCGCTGGCCGATCATCATCGCAGCAATCCTCCTGTTCATCGGAGGGCTCGCCGTCATCCAGGCCGTCCAGGACATGCCCGAGCGAGCTGCCACGGAAGCGCGCGCCACCTACCATGCTGTCGCCGGCGACTATCAAGCGCTCCTCCCAGAGGCCGACGACGCTATCGCGGTCATCACCGATCCTTCCGCCGACACATCCGCCCTCTCCGATGCCTCGGTTTCCCTATCGGCCTTCAACGACGGTGCCCGCAACCTGTTCGATGCAGCGGCGGAACCTCTGCCCACCATGCCGCCGCTGGTATCGCGGGCGCAGTTGGATGCTCTCACACCCATCAGGCAATCGATGGCCGGCGCCGCAGAGATCGGCTTGACACTCGAGCGACGTCTCGGCGACACCCTCAGCTACCGACTGCTCTACGCGAAGACCTTCCAACTGCCGCAACTTCCCACCGTCGCGACGCAGGATCAGATCAGCCAGATCGGTGTCGCCCTCGGGCTCGCCGTCACAAGCACCAACGACGCCATAGGCAACTTGCCCGACGAGCCCTTCCTCTCAGAGCACAAGCTCGCCGCCTTCCAGCTGGCGCAGCGTCTCGACGACTGGCAGATCGAGTACCTCGAAGCCTTGAGGACGGGCGACACTGCGACCGCCGGCCCATTGGTCCAGGAGATCACCCAACGTGTCGATGCCCTCAACACCGAACTCGGCGCTCCGTTGGCGGCAATTGGCGAGTGGGCCCAGACACAGCTCCAGACACTCCAGACACAGCTGAGCGCCGTAAACGACTAGCCGTCGCCTCGACGCTGCAACTCGGCCAGCTCCCGCTCGAAGTCGCCTGTCCCCTCGAACTCCTTGTACACGCTGGCGAACCGCAGGTACGCGACGTGGTCCACTGCCGCGAGCTGTTCGAGCACCGCCCTACCGATGTCGTCAGACGACACGAGCCTCCCATGGCCATCGGCCTCGGTCCGGATCGCGCGCACCATGCGTTCCCTGGCCTTCTCGTCGACAGGGCGGTCCGCAAGCGCGTGTTCCATCCCCCTTCGAACCTTGTCGATCTCGAACGGTTCCAGGCGGCCGTCTCTCTTGCGAACGATCAACGGGACGTCGGCTCGCTCATACGTCGTGAACCGAACCCCGCACGATTCACAAAGACGCCGCCTGCGAATCGCAGATCCGGAGTCCACCGGCCGGCTATCGATCACCCGAGTGTCATCGGATGCACAGAAGGGACACTGCATGTTCTCCACAGCGTACCCGGACCGATTCGACGAGGTTCAACCGGCGGAGGGGACGACGAGGATGTCTCCTGGATAGATCGTGGCCGCATCGAGATCATTCAGGCGTCTGATCTCGGAAACGGTCACCCGTACGTCGCCCCCGTCCGGCGTAGCCGTCCGCGCAATATCCCAGACCGTCTCTCCGGCAACCACCTGATGCTGCGCCGTTTCGTGGACGCGATCCTGTGCTCCGACGGCGTTCGCGAGCAGGAGGAAGAAGACCACGATGGTCGTGAGGAGAACCGCAGCCCTTTGCAGGGTCTTGGTGTCCATCGTCATGTCTGCTTCCTCCTGTACTCGCCGGTGCATTCGACCGTGCCCCCACGCTACGGACCGGGTATGACAGAAACCCGACCGAACGTGTGTTCGCAGTGTAGGTCGAACACACGTTCGATGTCAAGGCGAACATATGTTTGTATCGCCAGACCTCGACCGCTAGGGTGGGAACGTACGTTCGAGGAGGAGCACATGGAGGACCTGACCGGCCGGCAGCGCGAGATACTCGACTACATCCGGGACACGGTCGCCGACAGAGGCTATCCGCCTTCGGTACGCGAGATCGGTGACGCTCTCGGACTTCGCTCCCCCTCCACCGTTCACAGCCACCTCTCATCGCTCGTACGAACCGGCCATCTCCGACGGGATCCCTCCAAACCGCGCGCGATCGAAGTGCTGGAATCCGACGGTTCCAGACTCCACCGATCCTCAACTCGGGATGTCCCACTCATCGGCCACATCGCCGCCGGTGTCCCAATCCTCGCCGACGAACAGATCGAAGAGGTCCTCGCCCTTCCGACCGAGTTCACAGGGCAAGGCCCCGTGTTTCTCCTCAGAGTGCGTGGCGATTCGATGGTCGACGCGGGCATCCTGGACGGCGACTATGTCGTCGTCCGTAGCCAGAACGTCGCTGAAGCCGGCCAAATCGTCGCCGCTCTCATCGATGGCGAGGAGGCAACGATCAAGCGATTTGCTCGCAGAGACGGTGCGGTGGTGCTGATCCCCGAAAACCCGGCCTACGACGAGATGGTCTTCACCGAGGGTGTACAGATCCTCGGAAAGGTCGTTGCGGTCCTTCGGGCAATCTGAGCGCCACAACATACCGCGCAAGACGCTGTGCCTCCGCGTGGGACGCCCGCACCCGCATCCGCACGCCGTCCTGTCGGTACTCCTCCTGGAGCACATCGGTCAGCCGGTGGAGTCGTTCGACCTCGGGGCCAAACGGCACCAGCACCTCGACCACCTCGAAGCCGGCGGACACTGCCTCCCAGATCCGTTCCGCGAGATCTTCGATCCCGGCACCTGTCACCGACGACACCATCGGCGCACCCGGATGGCGGCTCTCAAAGCTCCCCTTCCCGAGATCGAGTTTCGTCCCGACCAGCAGTTCCGGAATGTCACCGGCACCGATTTCGTCCAGTACGGACCGCACCGCACCGATGTGCATCTCCGAGTTGTCGTCGCTCATGTCAACGAGATGCACCAGCACATCAGACTCTGTGACCAGTTCGAGCGTCGAACGAAACGCCTCGACCAACTGATGGGGTAGGCGCCTGACGAACCCAACCGTGTCGGTGATCAGCAGCTCCCTGCCGCCAGGGAGCAAACAGCGTCGCGTCGACGGATCCAAGGTGGCAAACAGCTGGTCCTGTACGAGCACAGATGCGCCCGTCATTGTGTTCAGGAGGCTGGACTTCCCTGCGTTGGTGTATCCCACGAGCGACACGACCGGCACCTTTGATCGCCTGCTTCGCTTCACCAGTCGAGTTCGCTCGACCTCGTCCAAATCGGCTCTGAGTTTCGCCACCCTCCGGAGGATGCGTCGCCGATCCGTCTCGAGCTGCGTCTCCCCCGGCCCGCGGGTCCCGATACCACCACCCAACCTCGACATCTCCACACCTCTCCCACGAAGGCGTGGCAGCAGATATCGGAGCTGAGCGAGTTCGACCTGAAGGCGCCCCTCGCTGCTCTCTGCGTGCAGCGCGAAGATGTCGAGGATCAGTGCCGTTCTGTCGAGCACTCGTACTCCGAGTGCTGCACTCAGATTCCGTTCTTGTGCCGGGCTGATCTCCTGATCGAAGATCACGACACCGGCTTCTCTCTCCTCGACCAGACGTCGGATCTGCTGGAGCTTGCCCGACCCGACGAGCGTGGCCGGATCGAGCCGGTCACGTCGCTGCACGACGGTGCCCACCACTTCGGCACCCGCAGTGTCCGCAAGGCGGGCCAGCTCCTCCAGCGAGACCACCCCCTCGGTCACCGCCGCTGCCAGGATTGCCCGCTCACCCATGCCACTCACCCTCGAACACGAAGCTCGCCGGTCCGGTGATCCACGCGACGCCCTCTTCCAGGTGGACGTCCAGCCGGCCACCCGGGAGACGTACGGTGGCATCCTGGCCCACCAGTCCTTCCGCCAACGCTGCTCCGACCGCCGCCGCTGCACCGGTCCCGCACGCGAGTGTCTCGCCAACACCCCGCTCCCACACGCGGACTTCGAGGACTCCCGGAGAGCGCACTGACATGAATTCGACGTTCACACCTTCAACGAACGCTGCCTCGATCCTCGCTCCGATCTCCTCAACACGAACGCAAGCGGGATCCTCGACCTGAACTACGGCATGCGGGTTGCCGACACTCACTTCTCTCAATGAGGTCCCCTCGACCTCGCGCCGGACACTCGCCGTGTCGATCCGGCCAAGCTCGACGGTGATCGAATCACTTCCCAGCTTCACGGAACGGGGCCCGACCGCTGTCTCCACCGTGAACTCCGAGCCGCCGACGAATCCTTGACGGACGGCGAACGCCGCAACGCAGCGAAGCCCGTTTCCACACATCTCCGCAGGCGATCCGTCCGCGTTCCAGTACTCCATGCGGACACGCCCCGAGTCGAGAGGGCTGACGACCAGGACCCCGTCGGCACCAATCCCCCGCCGACGATCGCACATACGCTGGATCTCTTCGTCGGACGGCGCGAACGGCCCTTCGACAACGACAAAGTCGTTGCCCAGACCCTCCATCTTCGTGAAGTTCACTCCGTTGCCTCCTCGAACACCGATCTGACCGCCTCGTACAGGGTGTCGTGGTCGTCACTCCACGGTACCCACACGATCCTCGGATCGCGGTGGAAATACGTTCTCTGATGCTTGGCGAGACGAAGGGTCGCCCTGATCGCCTCGGCGACACCCACCTCTACTGCCACCTCGCCGCGCACAACCGGCAGCAGCTGCTTGTAGCCCACCGCCTGGGAGGCGGTGCGCCCGAGTCGCGGTGCCAACTCCCGAACCTCGTCCAGAAGGCCGGTGTGGATCATCCTTTCGAGGCGCCGGCCAACGCGGTCGGCGAGCCGATCACCGGGGTCGAGCCCCACCGCCTTGAACTCGAACAACGATCGGTAGGACCTGACCGCCTCCGCCTCGGTGGACAACGATCGGCGAGACGGCGAGTTCCCCGTGAGACGGTAGATCTCGAGCGCTCGTACCACCCGTCTGGGGTTGGTGAGATCGACGTGTAGGGCCGCGTCGGGATCGATGTCGAGCAGCTCGTCGACATTCTCGGTCGCAGTTCTCTCATCGAGCTCGGCGCGCACGGCCGGGTCCGACGACGGAAAGCTCAGCGGATCGATGACGGCTCGAAAGTGCAGACCTGACCCGCCCACCAGAATGATTCGCCGTTTGAGGAGTGTCCTCGCACGCTCCTGGAACTCGGCCACCGTGAATTCGTCTTCCGGGTCGACGAGGTCGATCATGTGGTGTGGGACTCGCGCGCGTGTGTCCCGGTCCGGCTTGGCGGTCCCGACATCCATCTCGCGGTACACCTGCATCGAGTCCACCGACAGGATCTCTGCATCGAGCTCTTCCGCAAGACGGAGGGCCATCTCGCTCTTCGCCGACGCCGTCGGGCCGAGAATGGCGAGGATCAGCGTACGGCCCCCATCAAGTGGTGCTTGTGTCCACTGGTGATCTCGACCCGGAGGAACTGGCCCGCGGGGTAGGTTCCTTCGACGTGTACCACCCGATTCCCCTCGGTGCGGGCCGTCGCCATCGTCGGGTCCTTCTTCGACGGACCCTCGACCAGTACTTCCTCGACTCGTCCGACCTGTTCGAGGTTCTTCTCGAGCACGATTCGACTCTGGAGGCCCACGAGACGCTGATACCTGTCCTTCATGACGTCGGCATCGATGTAACGATCCTGCATGCCGGCCGCTGCGGTTCCGGGACGAGGTGAGAACAAGAACGTGAACGCGTGGTCGAAGCGCGCCGCTTCCATGACATCCATGGTGGCCCGGAAGTCCGATTCCGTCTCTCCTGGGAAACCAACGATCACATCCGTCGATACGGCAAGGTCAGGAATGGAGGTGCGAGCGAGCGCCAACCTGCTCATGAACCGGTCAACGTTGTACCCACGGTGCATCGCCGCGAGGACTCGGTCGCTGCCACTTTGGAGCGGCAGGTGGAGCTGACCACACACAGCCTCGGTTTCGGCCATCGCGGCGGCGACGTCCTCACGAAAGTCGGCGGGATGTGGGCTCGTGAACCGGATCCGCCTGATTCCCTCTATTTCTCCGACCCTCCGGAGCAGATCGGCAAAAATCGGACGACGCTTGCCGCCGAGGGCGAGGTCGCGCCCATACGTGTTCACGTTCTGACCCAGCAGCGTCACCTCGACCACGCCTTCAGCCGCGAGTGTCTCGATCTCTGAGACGATGTCGCCGGGGCGCCTGCTGATCTCCGGTCCTCGCACCGACGGAACGATGCAGAACGTGCAGGTGTTGTTGCAGCCGACCTGAATCGTCACCCAGGCCGAGTGGGACTGTCGGCGGGAGGTCGGAAGGAGCGACGGCAGCGTCGTCATCTCCTCGATCACCTCGGTCACTCCACCATCTCCCCGGGCGACCTCCATGAGGTCGAGAACGCGGTCGAGATTGTGGGTACCGAGCACGACATCCACCCAAGGCGCCCGCTCCCTGACCAACTCCCTGTCCTTCTGCGCGGCGCACCCTCCGACCACGAGCAGTGCGTCGGGATGAGCGTCCTTGAATGTCTTCAGGTGTCCAAGATTGCCGTACAACCGATTATCGGCGTTCTCCCGAATCGTGCACGTGTTGATGAACACGACGTCGGCATTGTCGACATCGTCGGTCGGTTGCATGCCGTCCAGTTCGAACATGCCGGCAATCCGCTCGCTGTCGTGCTCGTTCATCTGGCACCCGAACGTCTTGATCAGGTACCGCTTGCCGGCTCGATCCCCGGTCTGCACGCTGGTCATCGGGCGTAGTCGGTGACTCGCAGTTCCCTGATCACCGTCACCAGAATCTGTCCCGGGTACTGGAGATCCTCCTCCAACCGCTTCGCGATCCTGCGAGCGAGATCGGAGGCAGCCAGATCGTCCACCGTCCCAGGGTCGACCACGACGCGTACCTCGCGGCCGGCCTGCATCGCAAACACCTTCTCAACTCCACTGAAGTCGTAGGCGAGCTCCTCGAGCTTCTCGAGCCTCCTCACGTACGACTCCAATGCTTCGCGCCGTGCACCGGGTCGAGCAGCCGAGACCGCGTCGGCGGCCTGGACGATGACGGCGAGCACCGTGCGAGGCTCCACCTCGTTGTGGTGCGCCTCGATGCCGTGGACCACGGCAGGATCTTCACCGAACCGACGGGCAATCTCTGCACCAATGAGCGCATGCGAGCCGTCCACTTCGTGCGTGACGGCCTTGCCGAGGTCATGCAACAGAGCGGCCCGTTTCACCGGTGCGGGATCGATCTCTAGCTCGGAGGCGAGCATCGCCGCGATGTGGGCGCACTCGACGAGGTGCTTCAGCACGTTCTGACCGTAGGACGTGCGGTACTTCAGTCTGCCAAGCAGCGTGACCAGCTCCGGGTGCATCCGCGAGATGCCAACCTCGACGAGTGCCCACTCGCCTGCGTCTCTCACCGACTCCTCCACCTCTGCGCGAGACTTGTCGTACATCTCTTCGATCGATGCAGGGTGGATGCGGCCATCCTGCACCAGGCGTTCGAGTGTGAGGCGAGCGACTTCTCTCCGTACCGGGTCGAAGGAAGACACCGATACCGCCTCCGGAGTGTCATCAACGATCAAATTGACTCCCGTGATCGCCTCGAACGCACGGATGTTGCGGCCCTCACGGCCGATGATGCGGCCCTTCATGTCATCGTTTGGCAGTTCGACGACCGAAACCGTGGACTCGGTAACCACCTCGGCGGCGAGCCGCTGGATCGCTGTGGCGAGGATTCGTCTCGCCCGACGGTCTGCCTCTTCACGGGCCTTGATCTCCATATCTCGAACGAGGACCATGGCTTCACGCCGGGCCTCATCCTCTACTTGATGAAGAAGGTTCGACTTGGCGGCGTCCGCGTCGAATCCTGCGAGTCGCTCCAGCTCGGACCGTGCCTGTTCTCGCAGCTTCTCCGTCTCGACCCGCTGAGCTTGTGCCTCGTTCTCTCGCGAAATCAACAACTGCTCTCTCTGAGCGAGGTTCGATGCTCGCTGTTCGAGGGTTTGCTCGCGCTGTCCAAGCCGCTCCTCAGACGAGTTCAACTCGATCTTGCGATGTTCGAGCGCCGCCGCCTCACGCTCCCGGTACGCTTCCGCCTTGGCCCGTGCCTCCTCTTCCCCTCGAGAGAGCAGCTCCTGAGCCTCGAGCCGTGCCTTCGCGACCAGCCCCTCGGCCGTCGATTCAGCATTCGCTCGAGTCACTCCGGCGCGGTACTTCGTCCAAAGGAAACCCAGGAGTCCCCCAACCGTCAGGCTCACGGCCCCGACGATGTATTCCATGGTTCCGTCGCTTTCTCAGAACCTTCAACAACGCAGGTGCCGAGCCCGGAGGGCCCGGCACACACACATCTCCGGCACGCGGCGAAGGTCTACCGTCGCCGCGGCTGCTGATTCGTTGAAGATTCGCTGGTGAGTTTTGGTTTCAAGTGATAGTTCGTGTGTGCCTGGAACTCATCGTACCGTACAGACGCCCCTCACGCACTAGTCAATCTTCCTTCGCTTCCTGTTCCTCACGACTCGGTTCCAGCAGCCCGACCGCCTCGAACACCTTCGCTTGAAGCTGAACGGCGACCTCGGGGTTCTCCTCCAGGAACTGCTTGGAGTTCTCACGTCCCTGGCCAAGCTGGTCGTTGTCGTAGCTGTACCAGGCGCCGCTCTTGCGGACGATTCCCTCGGTAACGGCGACGTCCAGGAGGCTGCCCATGCGAGAAATGCCGGTCCCGAACATGATGTCGAACTCTGCCTGACGGAACGGTGGTGCCACTTTGTTCTTGACGATCTTGGCTCGCACTCGGTTGCCGATCGACGTCTGGCCGTCCTTGATGGTCTCGATTCGGCGGATGTCGATGCGCACCGACGAGTAGAACTTCAACGCCCGGCCGCCCGGCGTCGTTTCCGGCGATCCATACATGACACCGATCTTCTCTCGAAGCTGGTTGATGAAGATGGCCGTCGTCCGGGAACGGTGGATGTTGCCGGTGAGCTTCCTGAGTGCCTGCGACATCAGCCTCGCCTGCAGTCCCACGTGGGAGTCGCCCATTTCACCCTCGATCTCTGCTCGAGGCACGAGCGCGGCGACGGAGTCGATCACCACCACGTCGAGCGCGCCGGATCGGATCAGCATGTCGGTGATCTCCAACGCCTGCTCTCCCGTGTCTGGCTGCGAGATGAGCAGTTCGTCGACATCGACGCCCAGTGCTTTCGCGTAGATCGGGTCCAAGGCGTGCTCGGCATCGACGAACGCGGCGATCCCCCCGTTTCGCTGTGCCTCGGCAATGATGTGAAGTGACAGGGTGGTCTTGCCGCTGCTCTCCGGGCCGAAGATCTCGACAACCCTCCCCCTCGGCACTCCTCCGATGCCCAGGGCGAGGTCGAGAGCGAGCGCGCCGGTGGAGATGCATGCCATCTTCTCCTGGAC
>Ga0307417_10000982_pt1 | contig 11761 bp, 6 predicted proteins | sample SalMarWE160210MG_2_FD_202514 | JGI IMG/M metagenome (GOLD analysis project Ga0307417, IMG submission 202514) | Salt marsh sediment microbial communities from the Plum Island Ecosystem LTER, Massachusetts, United States - WE1602-10 | ecosystem: Environmental > Aquatic > Marine > Intertidal zone >...
TCTTGCGGAACATGTCGTTGCTGGCCTCGTCATAGGCGGCCCATTTCTCGCGGTTGCGGAAATCCTCGTAGGAGAGCTTCCAGCGCTTGCCGGGATCGAGGATGCGGCTACGGAAGCGGCGAAGCTGCTCGTCGGGCGAGATGTGCAGGAAGATCTTGATCACCCGCGTGCCGTGATCGACCAGCATGCGCTCGAAATCGTTGATCTCGCGATAGGCGCGCTTCCACTCCTTGTCGGTGGCGAACTTCTCGATCCGCTCGACCAGCACGCGCCCGTACCAGGAGCGATCGAAGATCGCCACCGTGCCGGCGCGCGGCAGGGCGCGCCAGAAGCGCCACAGGTAGGGGTGGGCGAGCTCCTCGTCGGTCGGGGCGGCGAAGGGGATGACGCGGTAGTTGCGGGCGTCCATGCCGTGGGTGAGGCGCCGGATGTTGCCTCCCTTTCCCGCCGCGTCCCAGCCCTCGTACACGATCAGAGTCGACAGCCCGTGGTCGTGCGCCCGCTGCGCCAGGTGAAAGAGCCGCCCCTGAAGCAGCTCGAGCTGCCTCTCGTATTTCTTCTTGGGGATCGTCTTCTTCAGGTCGAGTGTGTCCAGGATGGTTCGCTCGCCCCGCTTGGCGCGCGGCGCCGCCGTCTTCGGCGCCCGCGCTTTCGCCTCGTCCGCGTCGAGCCGCCGCCGCAGTGCGTCATGCAGCGTCTGGGCCGCGGTGATGCCGCGGTAGTAGGGGTCCTCCCCCTCGACCACCGTCCACGGCGCGTAGGCGCGGCTCGTATCCTGCAAGACGATCTCGGAGATGTCGCGGAAGCGGTCGTAGAGCCGGAAGCGCCGCCAGTCCTCCTTGGTGACGCGCCAGCGGGTCAGCTTGTCCTTCTCCAATGTCCGCAGCCGCTTCTTCTGCGCCTGCTTGGAGAGGTGAAACCAGAACTTGACGATCAACGCGCCGTCGTCCGCCAGCTGGCGCTCGAAGCTGACGATGTCCTCGGCGCGCGGCTTGAGCTCGGCCTTCTTGCTGAGGCCGAGCGCGCGGTCGACGATCACGTCGGTGTACCAGGAGCCGAAGAAGATGCCGATGCGGGCGCGCGGTGGCAGGCTCATCCAGAAGCGCCAGTAGGAAGGTCGCTCGCGCTCCTCCTGCGTCGGCTCACCGAAGGCGTTGGTCCGCAGGCCGCGCGGGTCGAGCCACTCGCTGAGGAGGTTCACCGTCTCGCTCTTGCCCGCGCCGTCGACGCCGCCGACGACCAGCACGACGGCGAAGCGGGCGGTCATCAGCTCGCGCTGAACGTCGAGCAGGGCCGGGCGGAGCCGCGCCTCCTCGCGCTTGAACTCCTCCTTGCTCAGGCGGCGGCCCAGCTCGGCGACCTCGAACACGGGGGTGGCTCCGGATCAGTGGGTGTCTTCGACGCGAATGGTGAAGGCGGCGGTGAACTCCCCTCCCGGCGGCACGACGGGAAGGGCCGACTGCGAGGTCACGAGCGCGTCGGTGGGAGCTGTCATCGGCTCGAAGCAGATGAAGTCCTGGCCGTCCGGCGCGAATACCTGCGCGACCGGATAGCCCTCGTCGAACGATACCGAGATGCGCCGGCCGCCACCGGTGAGGGAGAACACGGCCGGCGAGTCGAGGGCGTCGTACAGGTCATCGAGGACGTGCTCGCCGAGCGGACCGGAGCGGAAGGCGGCCGCGCTCGTGTCGCCGGTCGGCAGACCGTGCCCGTCGAGGATCACGCGCCGCTGCACGGGCAGGTGGACCAGATAGTCGCCGCGCGGCACGCCCGGCAGGGTGAAGTAGGGGTGGTACCCGAAGGAGACGGGCACGGCGACGTCTCCGGTGGAGCGCAGCGTGGTGCGGATGGTCAGCGCGCTGCCGGACAGGCGACCTTCCTGAACGAGCTCGTGCGGGAACGGAAAGATCGCCAGCAGCTCGGGATGGGCGGCGAAGTCGAAGCGGGCCACCAGACGTGCGCCGCCGGCATCCGCCTCGCGCGAGACGATCTGCCAGCCGGGATGGGCGATCAGTAGACCGTGGATGGGGAGGCCGTTCGGGTCGCGGCGGACGAGCGGCGAGTGGGCGTCGAATGGGCGCCACTCGCCGCCGATGCGGACGCCGGGCTCGGAGAGCCGATTCGCCCAGGGATGCAGGATCGGAATGCCCATCGACGAGCCCGTCTCGGCATAGACCTTCAGCCCCTTGCGCATCCCGAGCAGCTCGGCGCCGCGGTGGCGCAGGGAGCAGCCGACCATTCCCACCGCCGGGGCGAAGGACGCCACGACGTCGTCGGCCTCGGAGCACAACGAAACAGTGGGAAACCCCTCGATCCTGCCGTCGCTGACGGTGTAGCTCATGGAAGGCTACGACCTCATCCGCTGCGCCCGCGGCGCATGGCGCGATCGAGGTTGTAAGCGGCGCTGATCAGCGCCAGGTGGGTGAACGCCTGCGGGAAGTTGCCGAGCGCCTCGCCCGAGGCGCCGATCTCCTCGGCGTAGAGGCCGAGGTGATTGGCGTAGGTGAGCATCTTCTCGAAGATCAGCCTCGCCTCGTCCAGGCGGCCGGAGCGGGTCAGGCACTCGACCAGCCAGAACGTGCAGATACTGAACGTTCCCTCCGAGCCGGGCAGCCCGTCCGACGCGGCCTTCACCGGGTCGTAGCGGTAGACCAGGCTGTCGGAGACCAGCGCCTCGCGGGTGCGCTCCAGGGTGGACACCATGCGCGGGTCGTTCGGGCCCATGAACTTGACCAGCGGCAGCAGGAGGTTCGAGGCGTCGAGGACGTCCGATCCGTAGTACTGGACGAAGGCGCCGATGTCGGCGTTCCACCCCTTCGCCATGATGTCTTCGTAGATCTGATCGCGCGCGGTCTGCCAGCGCACGGTGTCCGCCGGCAGGCCGCGATAGTTCGCCATGCGGATGGCGCGCTCCAGGGCGACCCAGCACTGCATCTTCGAGTGCACGAAGTGCCGGCGCCCGCCGCGCACCTCCCAGATCCCCTCGTCGGGCTGCTCCCAGTTCTTGCACACCCAGTCGAGCACGCGGCGCAGATACGTCCACAGGTCGTAGGAGATCGGCGCCCCGTACTTGTTGTAGAGGTAAACGGAGTCGATCATCTCTCCGTAGATGTCGAGCTGCATCTGGTTGTACGCGCCGTTGCCGATGCGAACGGGATGCGATCCGCGGTAGCCGGAGAGGTGGTCGAGCGTCTCCTCGGTGAGCTCGTGGCGCCCGTCGATACCGTACATGATCTGCAGCGAGCCGTCCGGCTCGAGCTCACGCATGCGCGCCGCCAGCCAGTCCATGAACTGCGCCGCCTCCTCGGTGAAGCCGAGGCAGTTGATCAGCGCGTAGAGGGTGAAGCTGGCGTCGCGGATCCAGGTGAAGCGGTAGTCCCAGTTGCGCACGCCGCCGACCTCCTCGGGCAGGCTGGTCGTCGGGGCGGCGACGATCGCGCCGGTCGGCGCGTAGGTGAGCAGCTTGAGCGTCAGGGCCGAGCGGTGGACCATCTCCTGCCAGCGGCCGGTGTACTTCGACCTGGACAGCCAGCGGCGCCAGAAGTCGGCGGTGGCGCGCAACGCCTCGCGGCCGCGCCGCTCCGGTACCAGCAGCCTCTCGATGTCGCCGTCCGGCGTGTAGCGGAAGTAGAAGGTGAGGCTCTCGCCGGCCCGCAGACTGAACTCCCCCTCCACGCCGCCGCCGACCTGGCGCAACGGGATTGGCGAGACCAGGCCGACCGTCATGGCGTCGGAGGTGAAGCACACGTTGCGGCCCTGGAAGACCACCTCGTGCTTGGCGCGCGCGTAGTCGAGGGCTGGGTGGCACCACATGCGCAGCTTCATGGTGCCGCGCACGGCGGTGACGCGGCGGATGATCTGGTGGACCATCGTCGCGCTGCCGTGTCCGCCGTCGTAGATCGGCATGAAGTCCTCGAGCTCGGCGACGCCGTTGGGCTCGAGGAAGCGCGTGATCAGGACGTTGGTATCGGGAAAGTAGAGCTGCTTGGTGTTGGCCGAGGTATCGGCCGGGGCGATGCGGAAGTAGCCACCCTTCTCGTCGTCGAGAAGGGCGGCGAAGATGCTCGGCGAGTCGAAGCGCGGCGTGCAGTACCAGTCGATCGACCCGTTCTTGCCGATCAGGGCGACGCTGTGCAGGTCGCCGATGATTCCATAGTTCTCGATTGGCTGATAACCCATCCCCTGCCTTTCCGCCGCCTCGTCGGCATCCTCACTGAGGAAGCTGCTGGTTGTGGCACTCCGCGCAGGTCTGCTGGAAGTCGTGGCAGGTGAAGCAGGAGCGCAGGTTCAGGCGAGCCGCCTGCCGATGCCCGCCGGCGATCCACGTCTGCAGCGGGCTGTGGCTGCGCGGCAGCACCTGGTCGTGGCACTTGGAGCAGAAGCTCGAGGTGTGGCAGACCGCGCACTGCTGGCGGTCCAGGGCAACCTGGCGCCCGTGCCACTGATCGGCCCAGCGCGCGGTGACGTGCGAGCGCGGCTCCATGGAGCTGTGGCAGCCAGCGCACTTGTCGACGGCGACGTTGGGGAAGTCGCGGTGGCAGGAGCCGCACAGGGCGTCGTCCTTCTGCGCCTGCAGGCGGTGGTAGCGCCGGAAGTAGTCGTTGTGCACGAGTTGGGCGGACACCGGGTCGGTCGGCATGGGATGGGTGTCGGCGCGCAGCACTTTGTGGCAGACCTCGCAGTTCTTGATCAGCGCGGGGGCGCCGACGAAGCTGGCGTTCTCGTGGCAGGAGGCGCAGACCTTCATGTCGGGCACGACCAGCGGCCCGCTCAGATCGCTTCTCTGTAGGATGGCCCCGTGGCAGGTCGCGCAGTCGATGGGCTGGCCGTCGCGGCGCTTTACGTGGCGGTCGTGCGGGAAGGAGACGATGTCGCGGTAGGGCTCGCCCTTCGCGGTCGTCCACTGGTAGCTCGCCTCTTCGACGTGTCCGTGCGCATCCACGGCGGCCATCGCGTCGCCCTGGAGACGCGAGCGAATGTGAGCGTCGATCGCTTTCAGCGAATGGCAGCCGCTGCACTGGTCGAAGTTGGTCAGGTCCAGCGTCGGCTTCTTGGCGTCCTTGCCGCCGTGACAGTGGGCGCACTGCGGGTGATTGGCCGCCTCCGGCACCGGCGCCGTCGTGGTCGGATGGTGGCAGAACACGCAGTCCTGCCGGACGCCCTGCGCGTTGACGCGCCCGTTCGGATCGACGTGCAGCGCATGGGAGAAGCTCACCGGCACCTGCCCCGAGGGAAAGGGCTCGATCTTCATGTCGGGGCCGACGTGGCAGACCATGCAGACCTTCGTGTGCTGCTTCGCGTCCTTCACCTCGTCGTGGCAGTCCTGGCAGTTCGCATGCTCCGGCCGCTGCGTCAGGGCCAGCTTCTGGTCGCCGCTGGCGTCCTTGGCCGGCTGGTGGCAGCTCGTGCAGTCGATGCCCAGGGTCTCGGCGTGCAGGTTGTGGAACTCGAACGGGGGCTCCTTCTGCGCGGCCGCGTCGTCGGCCACGGCGCGACTCGGCCTCAGCGCCAGCCCGGCGAACAGGCACAGCACGAACGCCGCCGCGACGAACGGGGCCCCGGCGAGAATGAATCCTTTCCGGCAAACCACTTCGCGTCTCATATCGCCCTCTCCACACACCCGGCGCATGTCGGCCCTCAGTAGTAGAAGTCCACGCCGGTCCGGAACGAGTACTGGAAGTTGATGTCCGGCGTGAACTCGTCGTTGCCGCGGTCGACCAGGAACATGAAGCGCAGCGCGATGTTCTTGGTCAGCTGCGCCCTCGTGCGCAGGTAACCTCCCGCCGCTTTCGTGTCGTGAATCTTCCGCAGGCGGTCCTGGGTGTCGTAGATGCCGAGGTAGCCGCCGACGTAGGCGCGCCAGTCGCGCTGGATGCGGTAGCCGACCTCGGTATTCACCTCGTGATACAGGGTTTCGCCGGCCGTCTGGATGTAGTCGAAGGTGGTGGCGCCGGCGGTGGCGGAGTTGCGCCGAATGTCGCGGAAGCGGTACTGCAGGCTGCCGTTCCACGCTCCCGGCGGGGTGATCAGCGCGGTGCCGGTCACGTCCTCGAAGCTCGTCTGGTACGCCTGCTGATCGTTCTCGCTGTCGAGAGCGCGGATCCAGATGCCGGTGCCGAAACCCAGCCAGCGCTTCCACTGGTAGTTCGTGTCCAGGGTGATGTCGGTGTACTTCTGCTGCTTGCCGATGTTGAGCCGGTTTCTCCTCGCCAGATCGTCGTCGGTGTAGAAGACGTCGAAGACGTAGTCGTCGCTGGTCAGCTTCTTCAACACGCGGCCGTAGGCGCTCCACTTGCCGGCGCTGTAGCTGCTCTGCAGAGCCAGATCGACGGGGTTCTTGTCGATCCAGGTGAAGTAGCCGTCGACCAGCACGTCGTTCCACCAGCCGCGGAAACCGTAGATGTGCCGGTTGCTCGAGTCGTTGCCGGTGCTGTTGAAGTGCAGGTACTCGACATACGGCGCCAGGCCGGCGTGCGGTCCGGCCTTGGGGAGCAGCTGGCGCGAGACCATGCCGCCGCCGACGAAGATGTCGCCGCCCACGCCGCCGTAGAACGGCTCCCATCGGCCCGCGAACACCTGCGCCTGGTTGCGCCCGTCGTCGTAGGCGAAGCGGCCGCCGTCCATGACGGGCGCCCCGAGCAGGCCCGGATCGGAGTAGGGAATGAAGACGCGGCCCACCCGCGTGCTGGCATTGGAGAGCAAACCGTGCCGGGCCAGGCCGTTCACTTCCGCGTAGCCGTTGATCAGGTCTCCCTTGTCGCCGCCGTAGGCGTCGAGGATGCTCTGAAACGGCGAGCCGCGGGTGGTGTCGAAGTCGTGGCGGTACACGCCCGACAGGTAGGTGTTGACGTTGTTGGACAGCAGCCCGGTGGTGCCCAACGTCGCGTACGTGTCGAGCTTGGAGTCGTCGCTCTGGAAGACCGGCGGGTAGGAGAAGCCTTGCGGCGTCAGGGTGAGCGGAGGGCCGTTGTCGACGACGCCGCCGATGTTCGGGTCGCCGGAGAAATCGGCGCGGCTGTACGTGTAACGGGTGCCGAGCTGCGCGGTCAGGTAGTCGAGGAAATGCTTGAAGCGCCCCGGCGGAGCGCTCGATAGGGCCGGCGGTGGCGGCGTCGGTCCGCTCGGCTCGACGACCTGGACGCCCTCGCTCTGGTAGACCGTTCCCCAGACCGCCGTCATCTCGCTGCGGTGGGCGTCATCCGCCGGTGCGACGCCGTCCGATTCGGCCAGGGCTCCGATCGGGATCAGCAGCGAGATCGCGAGCCAGGAGACGCCGAAGAAGACCAGCAGAGCGCGGCGCTCCCACAGTCGATGCATACCCTCGCGGCAGCCACTCGCCCCCAGTGATTCGACGATTGCACGATTCACTGCCCGCTCCTCCCTCGTCATCCCTGCCTGCCCGCCGAACCCCACGCACCCCTGGTCCGACGAGCCAACGCTTATGGCAGGATCATGTTCGCCCGCATGCCGCGGCTGGCGCGCGGCACGTCTTCTTTAATTCATTCTGCGACCATTTGACCAGCCCGAACTCGGCTCTCGACTCGTACCGGACATTCGTTACGCGAGGCCAATCGGCCACTCGACGCGTTGCGATTCGATCGCCTCGAAAGTCTCTCTTCTCCTCGAGTTTCGCGGCAACGATTCTTCCACACTTGCTCGACGGCTACCGAGCCGACACCTGCGTCTGGGCGCAGTCCAGCGCCGCCCCGCCAGTCAGATCCTCGCGCTCCTTGCGCGCCTGCAGGATGCGCAACGGTACCGTGTCGCTGTGCAGCTTCGCCTGGCAGAGGTAGACGGTCAGGTGCTGCGCGGCCTGGTCGTTGCGGCCCTCGCCGATCAACAGCTCGGCCAGAGCGAGGTGGGTCCGCTGGCTGGCGGGGGCGAGATTGAGCTCCTGCTGGAATTCCTCCTCCGCCTTCGCCAGGGCATCGGCCGACCCCGCCGCGTCGCCGAGGTGGTCGAGAGCCGTGTGCTTCGCCTCGTAGGCCTCGCCGAGCAGATAGTGGAGGCCCTGGTGGTAAGGGCTCTCCTCGAGGATGTGGTCGAAGCGCCCGATCGCGTCGTCGAGCCGCGTCACCGCCTGCTGGTACTGGCCCTGCTCCTCGAGGTGCTCGGCGTCCTTCAACGCGATCACGCCGAGCCGGGCCTGGACGATCTGGATGCGGGGGTTCATCGACTCGGAGGTCTTGTAGTCGACGACCGCCCCGGCGACGTTCTCCAGCTCGTCCTGTTTGTACATGCCGCGCTGCCCGTACTCCCAGGCCGTGCGCGGCTCGCCGCCGGGAATCTGCTTCTGCAGCGCCGGCCAGTTCACCCTGTCTTCGAAGAAGAACGTCGGATCGGGCTTCTGCTCCGAAGGCTCGCCGCCCTGGCTTCCGATCCCCGCGTAGAGCGGGTCGTACTGGCGCTGGTCCGGTGCCACCTGGGCCGAGCCGGCCAGGGCGGGAGCCCAGAAGAGAGCGGTGGCCAGTGCCACCTTCAACGTGCGTCGCATCGTCATGGTCATTCTCCCGCGTCCTGCGCCAACGGCACGCTGCGCTCGGCAGTGGCGACGTTGGGCAGCGTCTTCATCAGATCGTCCAGCCGCTTCTCGTCGACGAGCTTGTAGTTGTGGTCCCCCGGACCGCGCTTGCCGACTTCTTGGGCGCGGCCCAGCGGCAGCACGGCATCGACCGGTATGACGTACCCCGGAATGCCGTAGGGCGGCTCCTGGTACGGCACGGCTCCGGTCGAGCGCGTCAGGAAGCGCAGGAACAGCGGCGGGAAGTGCTGCGCCTGGACTGACGCGCGCACGTGCAGGTCGCCTTCCAGCTCGACGCCGGCGTCGGCGAGCTCCTGCTTGGACGGCAGGTGGATCTCGTATCGGAAGGTCTTCGGATCGAGCGGCGGCAGCGAGCGCCAGTTGTCGACGGTGTTGGAGAGACCGGCGCTGAAGGTCTCCTCCTCGAGGACGTGCGACAGGCACACGCCGGTGCGCGGATGGCGGCGCGCCACGGGCAACGCGATGCCGGTGGCGCGCGCCTCGCAGGTCGATTCCGTGCCGCAGCTCGGGTCGTCGCTCATGATCGACTGCGAGCAGGTCGCCTCGTCCCCCTTGATGCGGACGATGGATCCCGCCGGGAGGTCGCCGTAGGCGTCGACCAGGCGCACGCACTGGTCCTGGAAGAACGGCTCGCAGCCGCCCTCCTTCTCGGGCTCGAGGATGAAGGAGGGTCCGTAGAAGCGCAGTAGCTCGTTGCGGAAGAGGACCAACCCCTGCGCCTCGCCCTCGAAGATGCGCGCCGCCGGTCCGTTGTCCGTCCCCTCCTCGAAGATCTCGTTGTCGTGCGTGAACGGGTTGACGATGGCGATGACGTGCTCCAGGTCCTCGTCGCTGAGGTTGCCGTCGGGCGCCGTCTCTCCGGTCTCGGGGTGCGGCTTATCAATCAGATAGCCGGACTGGTAGAGGAGGAACTCGCCGTCCGAGGTGCAGAACTGGGAGCGCGCCCGGTTGCACTCGTCGCCGGGATCCGAGCAGTCGGCGGCGCTGAGGCAGGTCTCGAGGCCGTTCGTGCACAGGCCGCCACACGCGTCGCCCGGGCAGTCGGCGTCGGTCGTACACGTCGTCGCCTTGTCGTTCAGGCACACGCCGGGGTTGTGGGCGAACTCCATGTCGTTGCAGATGCCCGCCGTCGCGGCCGTGGGCTTGGCGCTGACCGTGAGCTTGACCCAGACCGTGCGCTCCTGGGAGAAGCCGGACGGGAAGTTGTGGCCGGTGAGCGCGATGGCGGTGACGCGCGCGTTGAAGGTCTGACCGAGCTTCGCCTCCCCGTCCGTCTGGTCGAGGTAGACGCGGCTGGCGCTCTCGAGCAGAGAGCGGCGGCGCGTGTTGATGGAGAGCGGTACGCCGTGCTCGTCGACGCCGGGCTCGAAGGAGTCGACGCGCGTCTGGCCGAGGCGCTCGCGCATCTCGCCGATGCACGCATCCGTGCGGCCGTACGTCTCCGCCGCCGTTTCGCAGTCGATGTAGGTCAGCGGCTCGTCGATGCCGGTGAAGTAGTGCGTCACCACCTGCCGGTCGGGCAGGTCCTCGGGGGGGATCCCGGTGCCGGTCGGGTTCGTCCCCGACGCGGCCTTGTCGATCGGGAAGACAGCCGGGCGCGGCGATCTGACCTCGAAGTCGTGCCCGGTCTCCTCGTCGTGCACGGTGTACGTGGCGTCGCCGCCGAACGGGAACAGCGACATGTGGCAGTCCTGGCAGCGGACCAGCTGGTCGAACGGGTTCTGATCGGCGAAGGCGTAGGCCTGCGTCTCCCATTCCGTGCTCAGGTTCTCGAGGCGGAAGATCTGCACGCTCGAGTTGCGCGGGTCGCCCTCGGGCTCGACCAGGTTGCCGCCCGGGATCGGCAGGCGCACGTCGTGGCAGGCGCCGCAGAAGTTGGCGCTGCGCAGATAGTCGATGCGGTCCGGGTTGGTGGAGGCGGAGTGGAAGTTCTTGTTGTCGTCGCCGGGGATCGGCAGCGGGCCGACCACGAGCGGGTCGTCGAAGGGGCCGATCTTGATGCGGGTGAACTCGAGCTGGTGCGCCATGTTGGCGAGGCCGTCGCCCTGCAGGCTGCGGGTGGTGTCCGGCCCCTGCACGTTGTGACAGTGGTCACAGCCGACGCCCTGCGCCCCCAGCGAGGGCCCGGCGCCGGCCGGCGGCGGGCCGCCCAGGTCGGTCGGGAGGATCTGATTCCCGTTCGAATCGAGGAAGTGATAGTCGCGCAGCGGGCGCGCGTTCACCACCTGCCGGTAGCACAGCGGATCGTCCTTCGGGCACACCGGCGGATCGAAGCTGCCGCCCCACTCGGGGATCTCGCGCTGGTCGAGGTTCTCGCCGCGCAGAATCGCGGCGCCGTCATGGCAGCCGATACACAGTCCGGCTCGGATGTCGTCGTTGCTCTGATAGCCGTCGGTCGAGCTGACCAGGTTGTCGCCTTGGGGGTCGCCCGGGGCGGACGGGACCTGGTACCGCGGGCGCAGGTTCACCGGGATCAGTCCGCCGGACAGCAGCTGCTGGAGGACGAAGTTCGACGTCAGCTCGAGCCCGTTGAACAGGGGGCTGATCGAGCGGTAGCCGGACTTCACGCTCTGCAGCGTCTCCTGGAACTGTCGCTCGTGACAGGTCTCGCAGACCTCCAACCTTTCGAAGGCCTGGGTGGCGCCGGTGGTGCCGGCAACGTCCTCCGTAGGGCTCGTGCCGCTCGAGCAAGCGGCCAGGAGCAGCGCGGCGGCCAGGGAGAGCAACGGTCTCAGATGCATACCGCTGGGATGCATACCGCTAAATGAGAGCCATGACATGAACCATATCTCCGGGACTGCGCGTCCTGTTCCAGATATGAGAACGGCGTCCGCTCTCGAGCCGGACGCCGTTCTCGCAGTTGATCGAGCTTACTTCGCTAGCGAACGGATGAAGGCGACCAGATTGCCGACATCCGTGTCGTTGAGCTTGCTGCCGTAGGCCGGCATCTTGGCCGACTTCCCGACCGCCTTGCCGCCCTTCTGGATGATCGCCTGGATGTCGGCGTCACTCATCTTCGCCATGGCGTCCTTGCTCGTCCAGTCGGCGAGATCGAGCTTGAGCGCCTTGGCCGCCACGCCGTCGCCCTTGCCGCTCTCGCCGTGGCACTTGTCGCACTTCTGCGCCATGAACGTCGCCTTACCGGCTGCCGCGTCGCCCGCGGCCATGGCGGGCGCCGCCGTCATCGCGGCCAGCGCCAGAGCTCCCAGACCGATCGTA
>Ga0307417_10000983_pt1 | contig 11733 bp, 10 predicted proteins | sample SalMarWE160210MG_2_FD_202514 | JGI IMG/M metagenome (GOLD analysis project Ga0307417, IMG submission 202514) | Salt marsh sediment microbial communities from the Plum Island Ecosystem LTER, Massachusetts, United States - WE1602-10 | ecosystem: Environmental > Aquatic > Marine > Intertidal zone...
TCGACGAACTGTATGCGGCGGAGCCGTAGCGCGTGCCGGGAAATGGCCAGCGCATTATGTCGCGGCAGATGAAGGAGACGGCACCATGGCCGGGCGTGTTATGCGGGTGACGCCGTTCGTCATTGGTGGCATGGCAAGCTGTCCGGGTTTCGCGACTGGAGGGTGATCCCTTGTCCGCTTCCTCGCTCGAGGCCCCGCCACTCGGATCGATCGAGGCGCTGCGCCGGCACTGGCCGGAATATGTGATCGAAGGATGGGCGCTCGGCATGTTCATGGTGTCGGCCTGCGTCGCGACGGTGCTCCTGTACGATCCGCGGGCGCCGACCTTCCATCTCATCGACAACGCATTCTGGAAGCGGGTGGTGATGGCCGCGGCGATGGCCGGCACCGCCGTCGCGATCATCTATTCGCCTTGGGGCAAGCGCTCCGGCGCGCATATGAATCCGGCCTTCACGCTGTCGTTCTGGGTAATGGGCAAGGTCAAGACCGTCGATGCGGTCTGGTACGCCGTGTTCCAGACCATCGGCGGCGTCATGGGCTCGCTCCTCGCCTATGTGCTGACGGGCGGACTCGTCACCGATCCGCAAGCCAACTGGGCGGTGACCGTGCCGGGTCCGGATGGTGTCGGCGCCGCGTTGTTCAGCGAGCTCATTATCGCTTTCATCATGATGTATGTCGTCGCGGTAACGCTGAATTCGCGTTTCGACAGCTATACCGGCATTGCCGCGGGCTGCTTGATCTTTCTCTACGTGCTTTACGAGTCGCCCTATTCGGGTTTCGGCATGAACCCGGCCCGCAGCTTTGCCTCGGCCCTGCCGGCCGACACCTGGACCGCGTTTTGGATCTATCTCGTGGCGCCGCCGGCCGGCATGCTGACCGCGCTCGCCGTTCGCTCGCACCTGCTCGGGATCGAAAACAAGTTCAAGCAACCGAAGCTCGCCCCCAATTACGAAACGCGCTGCATCCATTGCGGCTATGTGCCACCCTCAACCGGAGAAGGACAGCCCGCCGATGCCTGACAAATTCGATGTGATCGTGATCGGCAGTGGCGCCGGCGGCGGCGCTGCGGCCTACAAGCTGGTCAAAGCCGGCAAACGCGTGCTGATGCTCGAGAAAGGCCATCGGCTGCCACGCGACGCCACCACCTTGTCGACTGCGATCGTCTTTCAGGAAGGTCGTTTCTCCAACAAGACCGAATGGCAGGACGGCCGCGGCCGGCCGTTCACGCCGACCGGCGAGCACTACAATCTCGGCGGCAAGACCAAGTGGTATGGCGCAGCATTGCTGCGCTTTACCGCGCATGAGTTCGAAGCCGATCCCCCGTTCAAGTGCCTCGGCTGGCCGTTCGGTCTTGCCGAACTCGAGTCCTATTACGCCGAAGCCGAGCGCATGCTCCACGTCAATCATTTTCCCAATGAGCCCGAGCTGCAGTCGGTGATCGACCGGATCCTCACCAGTGATCCGAACTGGCGGATGGAACCGCTGCCGCTCGGCCTCAAGCCGGAGATCGTCAACGATCCGCAGGAGGCAAAGCATTTCGACGGCTATGCCTCGGTCGCCGGCTACAAGGGCGATTCGGAAGAAGACTTCATCAAGCCGATCGAGGACGCCCCCAATTTCCGCCTGCTGCTCGACAAGGAGGTCACCGGCTTCCTGCATGCGGGCGACCGGCCGGAGGTCATCGAGGGCGTGATCTGCGCCGACGGCGGCTATTACCGCGCCGACACCGTCGTGCTGTCATGCGGCGCCATGAGCTCGCCGCGCCTGCTTGAAGATTATCTTGCCCTGACCGGGCTCGAGCAGAAAGTGCCGGGCGCCGGGGTGATCGGCCGGAATTTCCGCATGCACATCAACAGCGCGCTCGTCGTCTTCTCGACCTTCCGTGACACCGATGTCCTGCGCAAGACCGCGATCTTCTACAATGATCAGCACCCGCACTCGACGGTGCAGTGCCTCGGCTGGCTCGACGGCGAATTGCTCGCAACCCAGCTCCCCGCGGCAACGCCAGAGTTTCTTGCCAATGTGCTCGGTTCGCGGGCGCTCGGCTTCTTCGTCACCACCGAGGACGGATCGAGCCCCGACAACCGGGTGATCGCCAATCGCGGCGGCCGGCCGATCCTCGATTACGAGTTCGAGCGCATCAAGCCGTCGCATGACGAGCACGAAGCGTGCATTCACGATTTCGAGCGGGCGCTGTTTCATGCCGGCTATGCCGGAACGAGCCGCTGGACCGGGCTCGCCGGAACGGCGCATGCGGTCGGCACCCTCGTCACCGGCGATGATCCGGCAACCAGCGTGGTCGATCCGCATGGCAAGGTTCGCGGCCTGGAGGGGCTTTACGTCTGCGACGGCAGCGTGCTGCCGCGCACCAGCCGGGTCAATCCAGCGCTCACGATCTATGCCTGGGGCCTCAGGCTCGGCGACCGGCTCGCCGCCACGGGCTGAAGCACTCCGCCGGAACATGCGCCAACAGCGAATTCGGTCTCTTCGGAAACTGAATTCGCTCTTAGAGCTCCTTGTTTTGTCGCATGATCTTTTCCGAAAAGTCTGCAGCTTTTCTTAGATCATGCTCCTAAGCCTATGCGCCCGCCGCAGCGCTAGACCGTTGGCAGCCCCATGATCGGGCGCAGCCTTCTTTGCGACATCCTCATGACAGCTTGTCACCCTGCCGATACCTTGCCAGACCGTGCAGAAAATTGCAGAGTGGCCGCGCGAAGCCGGACTCTCGGGGGCAACAACCGGCGAAAAAAGTCTGCGGAGGAGACGCATGGACGACGCCGTCAAAGCGGCGGTCTCGCCGTATGAGTTGGGGCTTGATCAAAATCCCGCGAATTACGAACCGCTGTCGCCGCTGAGCCTGATCAAGCGCGCCGCGCGCATCTATCCGGATTATCCGGCGGTCGTACACGGCGCCGTGCGCCATAGCTGGGCCGAGACCTATGCGCGCTGCCGCCGCCTCGGCAGTGCGCTGGCGAAGCGGGGCGTCCGTCCGCTCGACACGGTGTCGTTCCTCGCCTCCAACATCCCGGCAATGTACGAAGCGCATTTCGGCGTCGCCATGGCGCAGGCGGTGCTCAACACCATCAATACGCGCCTCGACGCCGGCACGGTCGCCTTCATCCTCGATCACGCCGAGGCGAAGCTTCTATTCGTTTCCGAAGATTTTCTCGGCGTCGCCGAGGACGCGCTGGCGCTGGCGCGCAACAAGCCGGACCTTATCCTCATCGCCGAAGAAGGCACGCCGCGTGATAGTCCTTACGAGAAATTTCTCGCCGAAGGCGATCCGCAGTTCGACTGGCACGGGCCCCCCGACGAGTGGCAGGCGATTGCGCTGTCCTACACCTCAGGCACCACCGGCAACCCGAAAGGCGTCGTCACCCATCATCGCGGCGCCTATCTCAACGCATTCAGCAATGCGGTGGGGTGGAACATGGGGCCGCATCCGCGCTATTTGTGGACGCTGCCGATGTTCCACTGCAATGGCTGGTGCTTCCCGTGGACGCTGGCCGCCATCGCCGGCACCAGCGTGTGCCTGCGCAAGGTCACGGCTTCGGGCATCTTCAATGCCATTGCCGACGAGAAGGTCACGCACTTCTGCGCGGCGCCCACCGTGCTCGGTGTCATCATCAATGCGCGCGACGACGAGCGCCGCGCCTTCGATCACAAAGTCTATGTCACGACGGCGGGCGCAGCGCCCCCCGCAGCAGTGCTGACCGCGATGGCGGCGCGCGGCTTCGAGATGGCCCATGTCTATGGGCTGACGGAAACCTATGGCCCGAGCGTACATTGCGCCTGGAAGGACGAGTGGAGCGCGCTGCCCATGGATGAGCAGGCGGTGCTGAAAGCGCGGCAGGGTGTACCTTATCCGACCGGCGAGGACGTGGATGTCCTCGATCCGCAGACGATGGCGCCGGTGCCCGCCGATGGCAAAACCATGGGCGAGGTGATGATCCGCGGCAATCTCGTCATGAAGGGCTATTTCAAGAATCCGCAGGCAACAGAAGAATCCTTCGCGGGCGGCTGGTTTCACACCGGCGATCTCGGCGTGAAGCATCCCGACACCTACATTCAGCTCAAGGACCGGTCAAAGGACATCATCATCTCGGGCGGCGAGAATATTTCTTCGCTCGAGGTCGAGGACGTCCTCTATCGCCATCCGGCGGTGCTGGAAGCGGCGGTCGTTGCCAGGCCCGACGAGAGATGGGGCGAGACGCCGTGTGCGTTCGTCACCCTCAAGCCAGGTTTCGCCGACACCATCACCGCAGAAGAGATCATCGCCTATTGCCGCGAGCATCTCGCGCATTTCAAGACACCCAGGCACGTTGTCTTTTCCGATTTGCCGAAAACCTCGACCGGCAAAATCCAGAAATTCGAACTTCGCCGTCTGGTGAAGGACATGACGAGCGATTCATCGCGTTGAACTGACGATTGCATAAATGGCCGCGAGGCAGCGTAGGCATGGCAAGCGACATCATTCTTGAGACCGCTGCCCTCACCAAGGATTTCGGTGGCTTCCGCGCCGTGACCGACGTCAACCTGCAGGTGCGCAAGGGAACGATCCATGCACTGATCGGGCCCAACGGAGCGGGCAAAACCACCTGCTTCAACATGATCACCAAGTTCATGCAGCCGTCGGCCGGCACCATCCGCTTCAAGGATCAGGATATCACCCGCCTCACCGCCGCCGAGGTGGCGCGGCTCGGGCTCGTTCGCTCGTTCCAGATCTCGGCGACCTTTCTGCACATGACGCTGCTGGAGAACGTGCTGGTGGCGCTGCAGCGGCCGCTCGGCACCTCGTTTCATTTCTGGCGCTCGGAGCGCTCGCTCGACGTTCTGCATGACCGCGCCCTCGCCTTGCTCGATGATGTCGGGCTCGCCGAGCTCGCCGATATTGAGGCGGTCGAACTCCCCTACGGCCGCAAGCGCGCGCTCGAAATCGCGACAACGCTGGCGCTCGAGCCGGAAATGCTGCTGCTTGATGAGCCGATGGCCGGCATGGGCCACGAGGACATCAGCCGCATCTCGGCGCTGATCAAGCGGGTGGCGCAGAGCCGCACCGTGTTGATGGTGGAGCATAACCTGTCGGTGGTTGCCGATCTCTCCGACACGATCACCGTGCTCGCCCGCGGCGAGGTTTTGGCCGAGGGGCCTTATGCGGTCGTCTCCGGCAATCCGCAGGTGGTCGAAGCCTATATGGGCACCGGCGCCCCTGGCGCCGGGGAGCATGCCCATGCTTGACCGCGCGAGCCCACTGCTTTCCGTTCACGATCTGCATGCCTGGTACGGCGAAAGTCATATTCTTCACGGCATGACCTTCGCGGTGTCGAAGGGCGAGGTGGTGACGCTGCTCGGCCGCAACGGCGCCGGCAAGACGACGACGATGCGGGCGATCATGGGAATCCTGCGCTCGCGCCGCGGCTCGATCGTCTACGACGGCCACGAAACCATCAGTCTCGGCTCCAACCGCATCGCGCGCCGCGGCATTTTTTCTGCCCTCAGCGTGCGGGAAAACCTGCTGCTGCCGCCTGTGGTCAAGGCGGGCAGCCTGTCGAATGATGAAGTCTTCGCGTTGTTTCCGCAGCTGAAGGAGCGCGAGCGGAGCCAGGGAACGAAGCTCTCCGGCGGCGAGCAGCAGATGCTCGCGATTGCCCGCATCCTGCGCACCGGCGCCGAATTGCTGTTGCTCGACGAACCGACCGAAGGGCTCGCGCCAGTGATCGTGCAGCACATCGGCGAGATCATCCGCACGCTCAAGGCCAAAGGCTTTACCGTGCTGCTCGTCGAGCAGAATTTTCACTTCGCCGCAACCTTCGCCGACCGCCACTACATCGTCGAGCATGGGCAGGTCGTCGATCAGATCGAGAATGAGCAGCTGGCCGCGAACCGAGCCAAGCTCGAACGCTATCTGGGGGTATGATTAATGCAAAGGAGAAATGCATGCGTCTGACTAGTGTCTTGATGGCGGGGCTGTTGAGTAGCCTTGCCGCAACGACGGCGATGAGCGCCAATTTTACCGACGGCGTCATCAAGATCGGCGTGCTCAACGATCAGTCTGGCACCTATTCCGATCTCTCCGGCCAGGGCTCGGTCTGGGCCGCCAAGAAGGCGGTCGAGGATTACTGCAAGGCGAACAAATGCGACGAGAAGATCGAGGTCGTGTTCGCCGACCACCAGAATAAGCCGGATGTCGGCTCGAGCATCGCGCGACGCTGGTACGATGTCGACGGCGTCGATGTGATCGTCGACGTGCCGACCTCCTCGGTCGCTTTTGCCGTCAGCGATATCACCAAGGAGAAGAACAAGGTCTTCCTCGACTCGGGTGCCGGCGCCTCGGAACTCACCGGCAAGAAATGCTCGCCCAACTTCATTCACTGGACCTACGATACCTGGGCGCTCGCCAACGGCACCGGCAGCGCGATCGTGAAGGAGGGCGGCAAGACCTGGTTTTTCATCACCGCCGATTATGCCTTCGGCAAGGCGCTTGAGCGCGACACCGCGGCCGCCGTGAAAAAGCTCGGCGGCAAGGTGCTCGGCGATGTGCGCCATCCGTTCCCCGCGCAGGATTTCTCCTCCTTCCTGCTGCAGGCACAGGGTTCTGGCGCGAAGATCATCGGCCTTGCCAATGCCGGTGCTGATACCATCAACGCGATCAAGCAGGCGGCCGAATTTGGCATCGTCCAGGGTGGCCAGAATCTCGCGGGTCTGCTGGTCTTCCTGACCGACATCCACGCGCTCGGCCTGAAGACCGCGCAAGGCCTGTTGTTGACCACGGCCTGGTACTGGGACACGAGCGACGCCAACCGCGCTTTCGCCAAGGAATTCGCCGCGGCGAACAAAGGCAACTATCCGACCATGGTGCAGGCCGGCGTCTATTCGGCGGTGACGCATTATCTCAAGGCGGTGCACGCGCTCGGCAGTGATGCCGACGGCGCCAAGATCGTCGCCAAGATGAAAGAGATGCCGACCGACGACAAGCTGTTCGGCAAGGGCACGATCCGCCCGGACGGCCGCAAGATCCACGACATGCTGCTGGTCGAGGTGAAGAAGCCGTCGGAAAGCAAGGGCGCGTGGGACTACTACAAGATCCGCACAAAGATCCCGGCGGCGGAGGCGTTCCGACCGATGAGCGAAGGCGGCTGCCCGCTGGTCAACAAGTCATAATGTGAGGTGACAAAGGCAAGGCCCTGCCCCGGTACCCCCGGCACCGGGCAGGGCCTGCTTGTGGGGAGGTCTCGACGATGTTCGAGCTGTTGGGCGTGCCACCGCAGGCTTTGCTGGGCCAGCTCCTTCTCGGTCTGATCAACGGCGCGTTCTATGCGCTGCTGTCGCTCGGGCTCGCGGTGATTTTCGGCCTGATGAATGTCATCAACTTCACCCATGGCGCCCAATACATGATGGGGGCGTTCGCAGCCTGGATGCTGCTCAACTACGCCGGCGTCCCCTATTGGCCGGCGCTGGTGCTGGCGCCGCTGATTGTCGGCGCCACCGGCATCGTGCTCGAGCGCTTGCTGATTTCGCGCCTCTATCATCTCGACCATCTCTACGGCCTGCTGCTCACGTTCGGCCTTGCTTTGATCATCGAAGGCCTGTTCCGCCAGCAGTTCGGCGCCTCCGGACTTCCCTACGACAACCCGATTCCCGGCGGGCAGAATCTCGGCTTCATGTTCCTGCCGTGGTATCGCGGCTGGGTCGTCGTCTTCTCCTTCGTGGTCTGCATGATCACCTGGTACGTAATCGAGAAGACGAAGCTCGGCTCCTATCTGCGGGCGGCAACAGAGCGGCCCGATCTGGTGCAGGCCTTCGGCATCAATGTGCCGCGCATGATCACGCTGACCTATGGGGCCGGCGTCGCGCTGGCGGCGCTGGCCGGCGTGCTGGCGGCACCGATCTACACGGTCAATCCGACGATGGGAGCGAACCTGATCATCGTCGTGTTTGCGGTCGTCGTCATCGGCGGCATGGGCTCGATCATGGGATCGATCGTCACCGGTTTCGGCGTCGGCGTGGTCGAAGGACTCACCAAGGTATTCTATCCAGAGGCTTCCAACACCGTCATTTTCGTCATCATGGCCATCGTGCTGATGGTCCGGCCCCAGGGTTTGTTCGGAACGCCGCGATGAATAAAGACGCAATTAAACGCGGCACCAATGGCGAATTATGGGTCTTTGCCGGGCTGATAGCGCTGGCGCTGTTTGCGCCGCTCGCCTTCTATCCCGTCTTCCTGATGAACGTGTTGTGCTTTGCCCTGTTCGCAATGGCCTTCAACCTGCTCGTCGGCTATGCGGGCCTGCTCTCCTTCGGCCATGCCATGTTTTTCGGCTTTGCCGCCTATATCAGCGCGCATCTCGCCAAGGTCGGCACGATCAGCATTCCCTACTGGCTCGGCTCCTGGTCCCGGCTGACGATCCCGCTGCCGCCGTTTACGCCGGAACTGGCGATCCTCTCGGGAACTGCCGTCGCGGCCCTGTTGGGCCTTGTGGCCGGAGCGATCGCCATCCGCCGCCAGGGCATCTACTTCGCCATGGTGACGCTGGCGCTGGCGCAGATGGTGTACTTCTTCTGCCTGCAGGCGAGCTTCACCCATGGTGAGGACGGCATCCAGGCCATCCCGCGGCATCCGCTGTTCGGGATTTTCGACGTAAGCGACGATTTCACGCTTTATTATGTCGTGCTCGCAATTTTCGCCGGCGGATTTCTCCTCATCCACCGCACCATTCACTCGCCATTCGGCCAGGTGCTGAAGGCGATCCGCGAGAACGAGCCGCGCGCAGTATCGCTCGGCTATGCGACCGACCGCTTCAAGCTGCTTGCCTTCGTCCTGTCGGCAGCGCTTGCCGGCTGCGCCGGCGCCACCAAGGCGATCGTATTCCAGCTTGCGTCGCTCACAGATGTGCAATGGCAGATGTCGGGCGAAGTCGTGCTGATGACGCTGGTCGGCGGCATGGGCACCGTGTTCGGCCCGATCGTCGGCGCCGCCGTCATCGTGACCATGCAGAATTATCTCGCCGCCCTTGGGGAATGGGTGCTTATCATCCAGGGTGTCATCTTCGTTGCTGCCGTGCTGCTGTTTCGCCGCGGTCTTGTCGGCGAACTTCTCGCCTTCATGACAAGCCGTCGTCGCCGCCGCGCCACCGAGCAGAAGGAAGCGCAGCCTAATGCACCGCCCCATCCTGGCGCGGCATGATCGCGCCGTGATGGCGGATCACCTGTCCGGCGAGGCGATGGGCCGCAAACACCGCGTCGATCGGGTTCTCGCCGGCGAGGCGTGCCGCCAGATAGCCGGCATTGAAGCCATCACCGGCGGCGGTCGGGTCGACCGCCACGAATACCTCGGGCACTGGCACGTGGTCGCGCCGTACCGATGAGGCGACGACGGCACCGTTCGGCCCGTTCTTCACGACAATCTCCTCGATGCCGAAGGCCTGGAGCCGGTCGATGGTCGCCTCCGGGCTGCAGTCACCCCATACCGTCGCCTCGTCCTCGAACGATGGCAGCGCGATGTCGACGCGCTTGAGCGCCTCCATGAACACGGCGCGGGTGCGCCCGCTGTCCGCCGTCCAGCCGCACGCCCGGAAATTCCCGTCGAATGCAACTTTGACCCCGCTCTTGCGCGCCATCTCGACTGCTGCGAGAAAGCGTCCAAGCCCAACATTGGAATAGAGCGACAGCGTGATCCCGGAGAAATAGATCATGCGCGCCGCAAGCAGCCCCTGCGCGATAGAAGACCATTCTGGAAAGTCGAACAATTCGCGGGCGGGCGCAGCCTCGCGCCAATAATGGCCAAGGCGCGCGCTGCTCGGATCGGCGTCGATCAGGCACAGGCCGGGCAAGCGCCCGGGCCGGCGTATCACGAGGTCACGCCCGACATTCTCCGCCGCCGCGAGAGCGAGAATCCGGTCCGAATATGGATCGTCACCAAGCGCGGTCGCGAGCGCCACCTCGATTCCGGCACGGGCGAGATAGATCGCGGTGTTGAAGGTATCGCCGCCGCAGGACAAGGCGTAACGGCCATCAGCACCGCGCGCGAGTTCGACCATCACCTCCCCGACGGCGACCACCCGGGTGCGTGTTTCGCTCATGATACGCGCCTTTCCGATCGGAGTGTTCGGCCGCGATGACGGCGCAGGAGCAGCGGTAATCGCTGCTTCATGGAACCGACATTGTCGCCGCGAGTCGGAATCATAGTGGGCTGGCGTCGCGGGCAAAAGACCCCTTCACCGGCAGCGCGAATTAGCCTCACGCAGGCGTGAGCGGGGTGAAGGGCAATCGATCCGAAGCACGGTTGCGCCGACCGCCTTTCCTTGGCAGACAATTTTCACCCAGCCATCGGTATTGCGTCCGCGTGCCTGCGCGGGGCCGGAACAATCGCTTTCGTGTTCCCAAGAAAGGCAGCCATCGGTATGGCAACACGACGCGCTGTCCCTGCACGTCAGTATGCGGGGCTCCGTCTCGCCGCGGCGCTGGCAGGCATCGGCCTGTTTGCCGCGCTGCCGGACAACGGGCCCGCAGCCGCGCAGCCGCAGCTCGCAACAACTGCACCGATCCCGGTGACAGGTTCGCCGCGAACGGTCGACCGCATGGCTCCGCCGAGCCAGCAGGCAAGCGGCGAAGCGCCGTTCGACAAACGAGCCGCTTTCGAACCGCAAGCGGTGGACTCCGCCGCGAAAACAGACGGCGTCGCGACGCCGGACCACGTGCCGTTGACCTTGGAGGCGGTGAACGACGCGGTTTGGCACGCCTCTTTCACCAGCGCCGTAAACGCGACGGCCCTCAAGGCGCAAATCCTGCTCGATCGTGCCGGCTTTTCACCCGGCGCCATCGATGCCGTCAGCAATGCCAATTACCGCAAGGCGCTCGCCGCTTTCCAGCGCGAGAACGGCCTCGACGCCAGCGGCATGCTCAATCCGGCGACCTGGGATGCATTGCTCGCGCGGTCGGAAGAACCGGTGCTGGTTGAGTATGAGATTACCAAAGTGGATCTGCGCGGGCCATTCCTCCCCGATCTTCCGGAAGCGGTTGAAGCGCAGATCGGGCTGAAGCGGCTGGCTTATCGCAACCCGAAGGAAATGCTCGCCGAGAGGTTCCATATGGACCGGCGGCTGTTGACCGCGCTCAATCCGCAGGCTGCGTTCGACGAGGCAGGAACCCACATCGTCGTGGCGCGGGTCGGCCGGCCGAATACCGGCACCAAAGTCACGCGGATCGAAGTCGACAAGCCGCGGCACCGTGTCCGGGCCTATGACAAAGATGGCCATCTGGTCGCCTCATATCCCGCCTCGCTCGGCAACGACGACAAGCCGACGCCGTCAGGCGCCTACAAGGTACGGCGCATCTCGCGCTTTCCGGAATGGCGCTACAATCCGCACTACGCCTTCAAGGAGATCAAGACCACACACGCGTTCCGCATCGCCGCCGGCCCCAACAATCCGCTCGGCACGGTCTGGATCGGTATCAGCAAGCCGAGTTACGGCATCCACGGCACGCCGGTTGCCGAGGACGTCGGCACCAGCTTCTCGCATGGCTGCGTGCGGCTGACCAATTGGGACGTGCAGGCGCTGGCATCGATGGTGACGCGACGAACCGTGGTCGAATTCGTGGACTGAGATCGGGCTGACACTCGTCTCCCCGATCGGCTAGAGCGAAATCCGACCTAACGGAATCGGATTTCGCTCTATTTCTCTTTGAGTGGTCGCATTTTCTGCGGCGAACCGGCGTCCACTTCGCCGGAAAATG
>Ga0307417_10000986_pt1 | contig 11716 bp, 14 predicted proteins | sample SalMarWE160210MG_2_FD_202514 | JGI IMG/M metagenome (GOLD analysis project Ga0307417, IMG submission 202514) | Salt marsh sediment microbial communities from the Plum Island Ecosystem LTER, Massachusetts, United States - WE1602-10 | ecosystem: Environmental > Aquatic > Marine > Intertidal zone...
GCCTCCCTCCAACCGCGCTCCCTCCCCATTGAAGGCGATCGCGGCATGGCGGGCCTTTATTAGTCGCCATGCGACGATCACGCTAGAACGCCGTGCTCAATGCGTGTCAAGAGGCTCTCAACCTCTCGCGCGCCGGCCTCGGTACGCATCAGGTCAATTGGGGAGCGCCCGCCTAGCCCTATTTGTTCATCGTGTAGCCATTCCCGGGCTGCATTCTTGTCCTCCAAAACATGTTCGGCGAGGGTGAAGATTCGAGCGAACCGGAAGATTCGGTCGCTGACGGAGACGGGAAGCCGGTCTTTCTCGGTTTGCCGCCACCGCGAGGTGGTCTTAGTACTCACGTCTAGGGCGCTTGAAATTTCGCTGTCGCTAAGTCTCAAGGCTTCCTTTAGATACTCAAGCGCGATAAAGGGAAACCCCTTCTCGATTTGGACGGCCCACAACAAAGCGGTCCACATGGATTGCTCGAAGACCTTCCGACCACCCAAGATTTTGGCGATTTCCTTGTACTCGATCGTTTCCATGAGGGCCTCCCTCCGAGTACTATTGTCCATATTATAATAGACAAATGTCAATAAGGGAATAGGGGAGAGAAAAGATCGAAAATTAGTGTTCGTCCCCCGAAGGTCCTTCTCCCCCTGAAGGTTCGTATCCTCCCAACCGATAAGGGAATTAAGGAGTACCACCGGGGTTGGTTTTTTCTTTTGCGCCCAGTTTGTGCCCTGCGAGAATGCGGCCATACCAGATATGCACCCAGGTGGTTCATGTCTGCAAAGGGGGAAGAGACAGAGATGTTAATCAAAGAGCGCGATAACCACGATGCGGACGTGGAAAACCTCCTTCGTCTTCTAAAATGCCAGATAACTGCCAAGCAGCGGTTCTTCATCGAGCGCGAGATCAAGTGCATTGGTTCCGGAGCACGCGGAGAGGAGAGCTCGGCCTACTATATCGATTTTCGTTACAAGGACAGTGTGAACTGGGCCATCATTCACGACCTGCGGCTTGAGCACCGGGGATTCGTCGCGCAGATCGACCATCTCTTGATCAATCGGTTTCTCGATATCTACGTGCTCGAATCGAAAAACTACTACTACGGGATCAAGATTACCCCCGAGGGCGAATTTCTGGTCTGGAATGGGAAAACGTTCGTCGCTATTGAGTCTCCCGTTGAACAGAACAAACGGCACATCGAACTCCTGGAGAAGTTGGTCCAGGCAACCGGCATCTTGCCCACCAGACTTGGACTTCCTATTTCCCCATCGTTTCTAAATTACGTCATGGTGGCGCCCAATAGTCGTGTTGACCGACCGTCCAAGGCTAAGTACAACACTGACATGGTTATCAAGGCGGATGCTCTCGTTGCAGCCATTGACAAGAGGGTAGACAGTGCTTCGCCCACGGGGGTTGTTTCCTCCTTGGCCAAGGTGGTCTCCCAGGAAACGCTGGAGACTTTTGCACGGAAGCTGGTGCGATTTCACAGACCCTCAACAATTGACTACGCGGGAAAGTTCGGTGTCAGCGTTGTTGCACCACCTGGATTTCCCCCGATTTTGTAGACAACCATCAGGCCGGTGTTGGGGCTGCCTGTTCGAAGTCGTGCGGACTCATCTGAACGAGGTGACTGTGCCGCCGTCCTGTTCTCCGTCCTGCTGATTACACCCGCCGCCCGCGACGTTGCGTTCTTCGAGGCGTTCGAGCGGAGCTTCCGCTTGACGGACGGATGGCTGGCGGTGTATGAAAACGTATTGATCCCAGACCCTTCTCGCAGGAGCCGCTGGTGGAACGATCCGACAAACCGGGCGATCGCGACAGTGTACCTTCAACGAGCGAGACATCGCCACTTCCCGACGACTCGTCCGTAGGTCATTTGCCCGAAGGCAAGTGGGCATTCGATGAATCGGTCGCCCGCTCGTTCGACGACATGCTGGAGCGGAGCATCCCACAGTACGACCTGATGCGTGAGTCGTGCTTCTCGGTCGCAGAACCCTTCATCAAGCAACACGGGACGATCCTCGACATAGGCTGTTCGCGCGGGGAGGCCCTCTCCCGGTTCGTCGATCGGTACGGAGCGCACAACAGATACCTCGGGCTGGAGATCTCCAAGCCGATGCTGGAGTTGGCCCGCGCCCGGTTCGACAACTACATCAAGCTCGGACTCGTAGAGATCCGGGAGCATGATCTGCGAACGGGCTATCCAGCCGTTCTCGCCTGCGTCACGAACTGCGTCCTGACCCTCCAGTTTACGCCCATCGAGTACCGCCAGAGGATACTCAGCGACATCTATGAGACGACTATGCCCGGAGGCGTGCTCGTACTCGTAGAGAAGGTCTTGGGCGACACGGCGCGGCTGGATAAGGTGTTCGTGGATCTGTACTACCGGATGAAGGAGAGCAAAGGATACTCCCACGATGAGATCGAGCGCAAGAGATTATCGCTGGAGGGAGTCCTCGTTCCGGTCACTGCCCGGTTCAACGAGATGCTTCTGAGGGGTGCTGGGTTCAGGCAGGTGGACTGCTTCTGGAGGTGGATGAACTTCTGCGGGTGGGTGGCAGTGAAGTGATCCGGGATGCCCATCTTCCGCTCCTCCACTGAGGCATGCGAGCGGGCCTTCGAGTTCCGAAGATGTACCGCCCGAGCACCGCCCTCCATTGGCGATTCGATATTCGCCCCATCATCCCGGACACCATCGTCAGGCGACACGCCCTTCCTTCCTCTACTTTCCCCCCTTCTTCGGCTCCCACTCCCTTGCCAACCGTTGCGCCTCGGCAATCTGGGCCGGGGTCATAAGAGAAGCGGCCCTGTCTCTGTTTTTCAAGGCCTGCTCCCGTTTCTCTCTATTTGATGCAGGGAACTGTGAGGCCGCAAGGTTGAACCACAAATGCGCCAGAACATAGTCCTGCGGTACGCCTTGGCCTTTGGCGTACATGACACCGAGGTTGTACTGGGCTTCGGGGATTTCCTGTTCCGCCGCCCTTCGGTACCACTTCGCTGCTTCAGCGTAATCTTGCGGGACACCTTGGCCATAATCGTACATGAGGGCGAGGTTGTACTGGGCTTCGGGGATTTCCTGTTCCGCCGCCCTTCGGTACCACTTCGCTGTCTCAGCGTAGTCTTGCGGTACGCCTTGGCCTTTGGCGTACATGACACCGAGGTTGTACTGTGAGTTGGCGTTTCCCCGTTCCGCCGCCGTTCGGTACCACTTCAGCGCCTCGGAGTAGTTCTGCGAAACGCCTTGGGCTCCGGCGTACATGACACCGAGGTTGTACTGGGCCTTGGCGTTTCCCTGTTCCGCCGCTTTTAAAAACCACTTCAGCGCCTCGGAGTAGTCTTGCGGGATGCCTTGGGCTTTGGTGTACATGACACCGAGGTTGTACTGGGAATTGGCGTTTCCCTTCTTGGCTGCCTTTCGGTACCAATTGAGCGCCTCGGTATAGTCCGGCGGGACGCCTTGGCCTTTAGAATACATGAGACCGAGGTTGTACTGGGCTTTGGCATATCCCTGTTCGGCCGCCCTTCGGTACCACTTCAGCGCCTCGGAGTAATCCTGGGGGACTCCTTGGCCTTCAGCGTACATGAAGCCGAGGTTGATCTGGGCCTTGGCGTATCGCATCTTGGCGGCTTTTCGGTACCAATTCGCTGCCTCAGCATAGTCTTGCGGTACGCCCTGGCCATAATCGTACATGAGGGCGAGGTTGTACTGGGCCTTGGCGTTTCCCCGTTTGGCCATTGGCTTGAAAAGTCGATAAGCTGTCGCATAGTCACCCCGTTTATAAGCGGCGACAGCATCCTCGTATTGTCCCCCAAATGCTGTAAAAACCAATGATGTAGAGAACAGGAGGGTGAGCAAGCCGACTATCAGATAGCAATACGTTTCCTTGCGTCTCCGCATCTTGATGCCCACCTATGCCACAGCCCCGAGGATTGGCTTCACCCCGAGTGTATACCGTGGAGAGGGACGGCTTCAATCACGATTCCGGCAGGAATGCCGCCTCGCCGACTTATAGGTATCCCGCCCGAAGGTCAGTTTTTCTTCCGCAGAAACTTCTTCTTCAGTGCCTTCCTTCTCGAAAAGATGGCCGAAATGTTTTGCCAATTATAACCTTCCGGCTGGAGAGGAATATGGGGACAAGCGAAAACCGATTTGAGGGGGGTGGGTCAGTCCCGACGAAAGCGGAAACGGAGTGCGATTCAACAGATGGGCGAGCTGCCTGCGCTCAGTGGTGCCCCGGGTTCGTCGAGGTACCGCCTCCGCCGCCTCCGCCACTGCTGCCTGCAGCGATTGCGACCCCGATGGCCACCGCGACCCCAGCCGCGACCCACCAGGCCGTTTTCGAGGATGCTCGCTCCTGCTTCTTTTCCGCCGTATCCCCGGTCTTGCCTGCATCGAACGCATCCGTTTCCGGTTTCGGCATCAAGCTTGGAGGCAAGGTCGTCTTTTTCGGCCACGTTTCCCAAGTGTCTGCCGCCATCCCGCGGGAAAAGGATCCAAGGCTCATGGTGAGGAAGCAGGCGGCGCAAAGGATCGCAACGACGGATTTGATCGTAGTCCGGAGACGGGGTCTGCGCATGTTAAGTCCCCTTTGGAAACGCCATCTCATCGTCACCAGTTCCTTTTCTTGTGACATCCCGTGAGGCCTCCCTTATTGGGATCGCAGGACGGCCCGGTGTATGTGAGGGCGGGGAGGATCGTCTCCGCCGCTGGTTGCTCGAAAGCAGGCGTGGACAGGTTCTGGAAGTGGCCGGACGCGGTCACCTTCGCCACGTCGTGACACAGTTTGCACGTCGTCGCGCTGAGCCCGAATTCGGTGATGTGCCTGTCGTGCATTCCCGAGTTGTAGCTGTTGTATTGGGTCGTGCCGGATACGTGGCAGTTCAGGCACGCGTTGGGGACGTCGATGGCGTCGGCCGTCGACGTCTGCCAGTCGGGCGTCGCCTGCCCGCCGTGGCAGCTCACGTTGGCGCAGGTGAGGGTCGCGTTGTCGAATGCGGCGGGACCTGCCTTGGCGTTGTAGGCCGCAAGAAACGCCACTTCGCCAGGGGGCACCCGCGAAGCATCCTTCCCCGGACGCGCGTTTGCCCGGTCGTAATGCCCCGCGGTTCCGAAGCCGAGGCCGTTATGGCAGGAGTCGCACACCTCCGTGACGTTCGCCAAGGCATCGTGCCGGGCGTGACTGCCGGCCACGTCCGGATAGTCGGTTCCCGACGGCGGCCGGGCGTGGCACGAGGTGCAGTTCGTGAACGGCAAAGCGGTCGCGGACTGGTGGCACAGCGTGCAGAGGGGCGCAACGGAACTCGGCGAGACGCCGGTCATTGCGTGGCACACGGAGCAGTCCGCATCGAAGCCTGTCTGGTCCGCCGAGGTGTGTATCGCTCCCGGAAAAGGTACGGAGTGATTCACCCCGCTGACCGTTTCGCCATGGCACAGCGTGCTGTTGAAGCACCCGGGCGGCGTTTCCGCTGCAGCGGGCGTGGACGGGTGACTCGACGGGTTGTTCGGGGACCCCGGGTAGTGGCACTGCGCGCAGACCGGCGCATTTTCCGTGTTCGTGTCTATGTGGGTGTACGTGGGTCCCTGCCATGGCCCCGCCGGATGCGGCGCGTTCACCTCGTGGCATGGGAAGCACGGTACATTCGATTCGCCGCCGGAGAAGAATCTCCCGTGGCAGATCTGGCAGGAGACGAAGCCGGAGCTGCCGGGGGCCTGTTTCGCGGAGACGCCGTGGTTCTGGTCCGCGGGAGACGTGGCGATCCACCCTGAAACCGGACCGTGATGGCAACCCGCGGGGTTTTCGAAGCAGGAAACCTGTGAGGTTCCGCCGGAGAGGTCCGCACCGTGGCATTCCATGCAGGGGATGCTTTCGCTCTCTGCAATGTAGTCCCGCGTGGCTGACTTCGCGTGCTGGCCGCCGGAGGGAAGCACCACCCAATCCGGTGGACTGCTCGAACCGCCGGAGGAGTTGTCGCCCCCGCATCCGAAAAACGCTGCGAAGGCGACCAGGAGGATCAGCGACAGCTTGGAATGCCGAAGGTTTCGGAAAGAATGTATGCGGACCGTCACGTCTCCTCCTCTGGCGGCAATACCGGGAAGACCATTTCGTACAAGAGAAGTGTCCTTCGTCTAAATTAGAGTAATGAGCAAAATTTATACCCATAGATGACGAACATAGAAATCAAATACCTATTTGATATCATAAAAATAAAAATCATTTCATCCGAGATTGCCCCTGTTTTCCAGGGGAAATTAATTTCCCTTTATGTGTATTGTTAATCCCAATGTGGGCAGGAATGGCAGAGGGGGAAAACCCCGTATGCTACAGAGGGGGTCGACGTGGACGAGGAGTTCTACCAGTCCCTTATGAGCGGCTATCGGATTAACGAAGCTCCGGGAAGGCGGGCTTCAGTTGGCTGATCCCAACCCATCCTTTACTTCACCTCCTTTTTTTGGTTTCCACTCTCTTGCCAATCGTTGTGCCTTGGCGACCTGCGCGGGGGTCATCCTGGAGGCGACCAGATTTCTGCTTTCTGCGGCCAGCTCCCGTTTCTCTCCTTCTGATGCATGGAACCGAGAAGCTGCCGAGATGTAAGGCATTGACCCGCCCACGGAAGACGCTGCCCCAATAAAATCGGGCATACGCGAATCCACCGATGGGCCCCCTCATCAGAAAAGAATAGGGCTGCGTGGGAACCCTTGCAGGAATTCTTATTGAGACGGAGGTGCTGCGATGAGACAGGCAAAAAACGGAGACAAGGTGAAGATCCACTACACGGGGCTGCTGGAAGACCGCACGGTGTTCGACACCTCTAGAAATCGCGAAGCCCTCGAGGTGACTCTTGGCAGCGGTACGGTAATCCGCGGCCTGGAGGACGCCTTGGTGGGAATGTCTGTGGGGGAGACGAAGGAATTGGAAATTGCGCCGACCGATGCCTTCGGACCGCGGAAAGAGGAGCTTGTAATTCGGGTGAAAAAAGAAGGGTTCCCTCCGAACGTCGACCCCCAGGAAGGGATGACACTGAAGTTGACCGGACCCGAGGAAGAGGAGCTCCCGGCCGTCATCACGGAGGTCTCGGAAGATTCCGTCACCATTGACGCTAACCATCCTCTCGCGGGGAAAGACCTCACCTTCTATATCGAATTGGCCGATATCGTCTGATCGCCTCGTCCCGCATGGTTGCCTGATTCCGATGGAGGCGTCCCGGGAGAACGAGAATTCATGCTTGGAAGTCATGAAGACGGTGTCTTTGCAATGGCCGACGGGTCGATCATCTCCTCGAACGGTACCGATTGGTGGATATGGATGATAATGAGAGAAACCAAATTCCCCGCTCAATATATTTTTGCCATACAGATCATTTATGTTAATAAATAAAAAATGTTCTCTCACGAGGGATGCAACACGTTGCGAGCCATTGGGCGCCCCTTTCTTGCTATAGTCGTCGCCCTGCTGGGACTGGCGGCGATGTCGCCGGCTGCGGCCGCTGCGAATCGCTACGATGTTTCCTATATCTGGTCACGGAGTCTCGCCGGAGTCCAGGACTATCGTGACCGAGTAGCCGAAGTGCTGGGCCCGGGAGTGACCAACAGTCTCAAGGTGGTTGCCAAGGGCGATCTCTACGGTCTGGTATACGTGCGCCATGGGGACCGCGCCGGGGCGAAACGGGTTGCAAAAGTCCATACCCGACTGTTGCAATCCCAAGGTCTGGAAGCTGCTATGCCGATGCGCTCGCGGGATTTAGAGGTAATCGACAACGGTGACGCCAGGAAAGCGTCTTCCCATTCGGTTAGCGTTCCACAGCTTTCCCGAAACAAGATGACGAAAACCGAACGCAATCGGGAGATTCTCGACCTCGAGGCTGTCGTCGAAGACTACATCAACCGCCTGCGCCGGGATGGCAAGATCAAGGCCGATGAGCGCACCGCCTGGTCGGTGTATGATTTCACCTCCGGCGAAAAATTGGTCAGCATCAATGAGGACGAGCAGTTCGAAGCAGCCAGTATGGTGAAGCTTTTTATTGCCGCGGCTTTCTTTTGCAAGGTCGAGAAAGGGGAGCTGATTTACGGCAATAAAAGTCGTCGATATATGGAGTTGGCGATCCAGCATTCGAACAATGCCGCCACCAATTGGTTGATCCGGAATATCGGCGGGCCGAATGCGGTTGAACGCATACTGAAACGAAGATATCCCGGTATCTTCCAGGATACGCGCATCGTCGAATATATACCACGCGGTGGACGAACGTATCGCAACAAGGCATCCCCCCACGACTACAGCCGCTTCTTGTATGCGCTCTGGAAGGAGGATATCTTCAGAGCCCGGGAGATCAAACGCCTGATGGCACTGCCGGGACCCGACAGGATCTTCACGGGGGTTGCGAGCATCCCGGTAAATACCCGGGTTTATAACAAGACCGGCAGCACTGCGCGCATCTGCGGCGATGTGGGAATCCTCACGGTCAAGGGTCCGGACGGCAAGCGTTACCCGTATACCATGATCGGGATCATTGAAAAGGAGAAGCGCGCCCGTGACTACACAACCTGGATCCGCTCACGCGGTGCGGTGATCCGAAATGTGTCCGGGATCATTTACCGTGGCATTGTGAAGCGCTTCGACGCTTATTGAGGTTTAGACACTGGCGGCTGATGGTCGATGCTGAGGGTATCCAGGCAGCATGGCGAAGGGATCTGGTACCACGAGTACCATCTGTCATCCGAAAATGTGGGGCAGGTTATTTGCGCCAGCATGTTTTATTTCTAGAAATTCTCGTGCCCAAATTGTGCCCCCACCCCGAAGGCCTTGTCCAATGAGTTGCATTATTGGATCAGGAATATGATGAGTTGCAGTGCCAATGAAGCAAATAATTTCCTCGTCCCGGTATCCAAGCAGAACGTTCATTTCTTCCACCATCGCATACGGCTCTATTCATCAAGCACAGGAAATAATGAAAGGGGTGTGAGGGTCACTGCGCATTTTCGGATATCGACCGATCTTACGGGGGAACGCTTCCCCCCATTGAAAAAATCAGAAACGTCTCGATGAGGGTGGCGAGTATGAACAGGGGAAAAGCGACTTTAAAGAACATCGTGATCGCATGCCTGACATGCTCTCCAAAACCCGTCAAGTCCCGTTTCCGAATTTGCCTGGCAAATTTTACGCCCAGCCACAGACCGTAAGCTGCCGAGAAAATAACCGCAGGGATTTCAAGTACACCGTGGGGCAATACCGCCTTTGCGGCTTTCACATACCCAACTTCGCCGGATGCAAACAGATAGGCTATCCCCAAGATGTACCCGTTCGTTGCGACGGCAATCAGGGGAACGAGGCCAAACAGAATTCCGGATAGGAGGATGACGAACGACTTGGTTGAGTTGTTGAGAAGGATCACGAAGAACATCTTCCGGGGCGGCAGTGTAAGGAATGGAGTGAATGAAGCCATGAGTGTTCCGACCAAATCCAGCTTCCCCGGTATCGGTGCCAGGAAGCCAAGAAGGGAGGCAAAAACGAAAAGGGCCGTGAGGTAAACGATGTATCGGGGTATGTTCCGTTCGGACATTTGTTCACATTAAAGGTCGGGAACGGGAGGGACGGAGCCGTCGGCCCCGTCCCTGGTTCCTTTGGGGGCTACTATCGACCTGCCCTCGTTTTTAGACCAACTGGACAATACCACAACGTGGTCAGGTTCGTCCCCCGAAGGTCGGCTTCCCTATATCTTCCCGTAACATATCAGTAAAAGGTAATTTCCCGCTTTCACTGAACGAGGGCGTGTTGCCTGACCTCGATTCGTGCTCTTTGGAAACCCGTCCTCTCAGGAGACTCTTCCTTTCCACTGCGATGTTCGCAGACCGAGGGCACCACTGCTCAATCGTTACTGAAATGTGATGTTTGCGTGATTCCTGCGTTACACCAGGCGGCTACCCTGACTCCATCTTCTGAAGACCGCCGGACCCGGGAGAACCCGGAAGAAAGGAGACAGCTATCTGGCGGACCCAACCGACAACTCTTTGCCACGAAAGGAGAAGACGCGATGCCCAGGGTAGCCAAGCAACTTCTCGTCGTCCTGTCGTTAATGCTTGCAACCATCCTATCAAGCGTTCCGATGGCGGGGACAGCGGACGCCGGCAATCACCGCGACTTCGCGGGCGCCGTCTACACCATGACAAACGATGCATCGGGAAACGCGGTGATCATGTTCCGACGGACGGAACGCGGACACCTCGTCCGTGGTGCCACCTTTTCCACGGAAGGCCTGGGCTCGGGGGACGGACTGGGGAACCAGGGCGCCCTCGCCTTGGACGCAGCAAACCGGTGGCTCTTCGTCGTCAACCCAGGGAGCGACGATGTCTCGGTCTTCCGAGTGGAACCGGACGGCCTGACCCTTGTTGATAAGGAAGGCTCCGGCGGCCGACGCCCGATCAGCGTGGCCGTCGACCGGAACCTCCTGTACGTCCTCAACGCCGGCGGGGCCGTTGGCGACAGCGACATCATCACCGCGTTCCTCGTGGGACCGGACGGGACATTGTCACATCTGGACGGCTCAACCCGCTTCCTGAGCGCCGGGAACACCGGTCCCGCCCAGATCAGCTTCAGCCCGGACGGCCGCTTCCTCGCCGTCACGGAGAAGGCAACCAACTCCATCGACACCTGGCGCGTCGGGCAAGATGGCTTGGCATCGACGAGCCCCGTTGTAAACCTCTCCGAGGGGGCCACGCCGTTCGGGTTCGCGTTCGGGAAGCGGGACCAGCTCTTCGTTTCCGAAGCCGCCGGGGGCGCTTCCGATGCAAGCTCCATGTCCTCGTACGTCCTCGAGGGGGACGGGACGCTCCAGGTCGTCAACTCGGCGGTCCCGACCACGGAAACGGCGGCCTGCTGGGTCGTGGTCTCAAGCGACGGGCGATTTGCCTACACGACGAACGCTGGGAGCGGATCGGTCTCCGGCTACCGGATCGCCTTCGACGGGACGATCACGCTTCTTGACGCCAAAGGGGTGACCGGCAAGACAGGGAAAGAAAGCGGCCCCATCGACATGGTCTTGAGCAACGACGGCCGCTACCTTTTCACGCTGAACGGCGGCAACAATACCATCGGCGCCTTCGAGGTTCACGTCGACGGAAAACTTTCGCGCCTCCCGAGGGTGAGAGGAATTCCGGCGGGAGCCAACGGGCTCGCTGCAAGATAGATATCGGTTCAATTCCAGTCCCGGCTACCAAATAATATCAGGGGGTTACGGGAAATCGTGGCCCCTTGTTTTTTTCTCTTTTGGCTCACTCGTGCCTATACTCGTGCCATCCATTGAAAAGAAAATTGCCCGCCCTCTATTCCTTCTTCGGCCTCCACTCCCATGCTAACTTGTTTGCCTTGGCAATCTGCTCCGCGGTCATCTTGGAGGCGACAATATCTCGCTCCTTTACAACCACCTCTCTCGTTTCCGTTGGGATGTCCAACTGCGAAGCCGCGATGTTGAACCACATATACGCCAGTTTATAGACCCGTGGAACTCCCTGGCCGACTTTGTACAAGAGGGCGAGGTTGTGTTGGGCTTCGGCATATCCCTGCTCGGCGGCCCTTTGGAACCACTTCGCCGCCTCGGTGTAGTCCTGTGGAAAGCCTTGGCCATTGAAGTACATGGCGGCAAGGATGCACTGGGCATGAGGATCGCCCTGCTCGGCAAGTGGTTTGATAAATCGATACGCCTTCTCGTAATCTCCTCGTTCAATAGAGGC
>Ga0307417_10000987_pt1 | contig 11710 bp, 8 predicted proteins | sample SalMarWE160210MG_2_FD_202514 | JGI IMG/M metagenome (GOLD analysis project Ga0307417, IMG submission 202514) | Salt marsh sediment microbial communities from the Plum Island Ecosystem LTER, Massachusetts, United States - WE1602-10 | ecosystem: Environmental > Aquatic > Marine > Intertidal zone >...
AGGTCGTCACGCAATCTTTTCCCGATATGCTGAAAGCGCTCTTTCGAGAACGTCCTTGAATTCCGTTGGATCCTCCGGGGTGAAGAGAACTCGACGTAAACGGCCGGTGTCCTCTTCAAGAACCACATGTTCCTCGAAGTTCGCCCAGTCGAGCTTCAGCGCCGGCTGGAAGTCACTGAGGTGTAGTTCGCCCCTGAACAATCCGGCAACGTCAGACTCAGAGACATCCACTCCTTCCACATGCTCGAATGGAATGACCAGAAGCCCCATCGGAGAATCCAGCTCCAAGCGATTCTGGTAGACACGGTATTCATGCCACAGGCTCTTGACAGTGCTCTTCGACGTGTAGATCGGTTGATTACTCATGATCAGCCTACCTTGTGTACTTGGACGGCGGCCAGCTTGTCGGCCGCCCGCCTCGGTTCGCATCTTTTCGAGTTACTTGGCCGTGTCTCTGACGCCCTCGACCCGATTGGCCAGACTGTCTCACCTCGGCCGGGTTTGCTGATGGCGAATTCTTCGAGCTCATTGGCAGATGTCGATTGGTACTCCTTGTACCTTCAACTGTGTGAGTCCCATGGTGGCAAAGAGGAAAGCGCGTTGTGAGCGCACCCATCACGCAGGCGAGTACTCCTTGTCAACCAGAGTTTGCATCTCATGGCGATAGGCTAACCCTCCGCGCGTGAAGATCACGATCAGTATGGCCAAGAGACCAATGCCAATTATCGGGGGCAACAAAGGGTTGAATTGTTGACTGAGTGCTTGCTGTACGCTCGGCGGCAGCGGAGTAGCATCTAGCGCTCCATGCACGAGCATAGCTAACAAGAGGCTACCTTTGGTGTTATTGAAGACCCAAGTGATAACAATTGCGGTAAGAGTCACCCCAAGGATCTGGAGTAAGGAAGTCTCCAATTCTGCCGTAAGGCTACTGCTTGGACCACCGCCATATCCTACGGTAAGCACCAGAGGAAAATGCCAGCCGCCCCAAAGCACGCCCAGCATGAGCGTGCCGATCAATGGACCGTAGCGTTCTTGCAGTCTCGGCAGAGCGAATCCACGCCAGCCCGGTTCTTCACCTCCAGCAGCAATAATGAATGTAACGATCAGGGCCGGCAGATACATGAGAAGTGAGGAAAGCAGAGCATGTTGGGTGAGGGCGGCTAGAGCGCCCGGCAATGCCAGTGCGCCCAGCAATGCAATGGTAGGTATTCCAAAGATGGCAAACAGATACCAGCCAATGCCGACTCGCCAAAGGACGAATCTCTTCAGAAGTGCATGGATTCCCTGTCTGCCACTGACCACGGCAGTCAGCAAGAACCCAGCCAAGAAGGGTCCGGTGAATGCGCCAATTGCGACATATAGGGAAGGCAGGTGCAGAGCTAGAATACCCAGCCCATCTTCTGACAGAACATAGGGTAACCAAGTGAGCCAGGAGAGAAGGTATGCAAGCAGGAAGAAACTTAGCAATGGGTGACGGCGAAAGAACGTGATCATCTTACCTCCGAAGTACTAGGGCATCTGAAATCGTCGGTGCAAGGCGGTCAGGCTGGTGGTTGTGCATGCTCATCCTTCCCCAATCGACTGGTTGTCAGCAACAAGCCATTCCTCTTGGTCCGCAACGGACTCGTGCAGACTTCGTCTCCTCGTGACCAGCTCCTCCAGATCGGCAGGGGTATGGCCGGCTTCAAGCCGGAAGACCACGCGGTCCGTTCACGCGGGTAGACGGCCGCGACCTCGCCTGATTTTCAAGCCTATGAATCAGGATTCACATGGACTGACAGTTGAGTGGGGCAGGATCTTGGTCTGGATGGGGAGGACTGTGGATTGGTCCTGGCCAGATCCCGTTGCGACGCTCGGTCGAAAACGTACTGCCATGAACCCAAGCAGCCACATCTGAGGCAACTTACTTGAATTCGCAGAATCCAGAATGATTAAAGCTCGGCCAGACTCATCCTACCACTATCTTTTGATAATCACCGGCTTTTCTAACCAGCTTCTTAGACTGTCCGGTGATCACAGGCGCCTGCAGCCCCGACCATCCAGATGGGCCCAATCTGGTCCCAGTTCAGTCTTAGGCACGTACTCGTTGAATGAACTCCGGGACACGTGCAGGAGTGCGTTGGTGCACGAGCCCCCTACCCCCAAGTCCCACGTACATTGCGGGGATTGGCCGTGGCCAACCTCAAACCTGACCCCAACCCATCCTCTGCAATCATCAACCACCCCAAACTTGCCCCGCAAGTTCTTAGCAGGGTCCCGGTCCGGAGCAGTGAAACATCAGGTCGCTTCCGGTCCTGATTGACTCATCGCATCTGCCGGATCCCAATGTCACTTGCCTAAGATTGCCATAGGGGATTATTGGTGTAAAGTCTGCTCACATATCAAGACATCACATTATGTCCATTGCCTGGCCCAAACCGACGGGCAAGGGTCTAGGTCGAAAAGTCAATGGACAATTCCATGACCCTTAGACGGAATCCGCGAAAACGCGGGCAAGGGTCTTTGGAGCGGCGGCAAGGGTCTGCAAAACCCCCATCACGGGTTCGAATCCCGTCGTCGCCTCCTAGGAAATACCAGGCAATGCTAGGCAACAGTAGATATTGCTAAGCAGCAGTCGGTCCTCCGCTTGCATGTCGAGTAAGCGACTTGGGATGGGCAGGGCTCCCTCGAATCCGACGGTTAGTGTGACGGTGCAGGACTCGTCTGGGACGGCCCAGGCGGGTCTCCCGGTCTACGTCTTCGACGGCGCGAACTACACGGGCCACGAAGCTACAACCGACGGATCCGGGCAGGTCGCCTTCACCCTGCCCTCAGGTTCGTACCGGTTCCGGGCCGACCTGAATGCCACACAGTTCTTCAGCAACGCCAGCAATGATTGCTCGGTGCCCGGATGCGAGGCGGATACTCTGACGGTGACCATCCCGGTCACAGTGACCGTCCAGGACACAAGCGGAGCTCCTGCCGCAGGGCTCTCGGTCTACGCTTTCTCCGGCGGCGCCTATACCGGATATCACGGAACGACAGACGCCTCGGGCCAGGCCGTGTTCACACTCCCGGAGGGCTCCTACCGCTTCCGGGCGGATCGGAACGGCACCGAGTTCTGGAGCGCCGGAACCGACAGCTGCACCATCCCAAGCTGCACCGCCGACTTGGTGACGGTGACGATTCCGGTCGCTGTGACGGTGGCGAGCGAAAGCGGCACGCCCTATCCCGACCTCCCCGTCTACGTCTTCGATGGTGACGTCTACACGGGATTCCACGCAACCAGTGACGCCAGCGGCCAGGTCGCCTTCACGCTGCCCGAGGGCAGCTACCGGTTCCGGGCCGACTTCAACAATGTGCCTTTCTGGAGCGCCGACACGAACAACTGCATGATCCCCGGATGCACCACGGCGGCGGTAACCATTCCGGGAGGGTTCGGCTCCACCACGACGACCATCGACTACGGCTACGACGCGCTCTACCGCCTGACTTCGGCCGACTACTCCAGCAGCGAGTTCTTCCACTACACCTACGACCGTGTGGGCAACCGACTGACCCAGGACACCCTGGAAGGCACGGATACCTACACCTACGATGACGCCAGCCGGCTCACGTCGGTCAACGGTGTGGACTACACCTGGGACGCCAATGGGAACCTGCTGAATGACGGTACCAGCACCTACGCCTACGATCATGCCAATCGTTTGACTTCGGTCGTTCAGGGATCGGACAGATATGCTTTCGCCTACAGCGGGCTGGGTGACCGGCTGCAGCAGACTGTGAACAGCTCGCCGATCGACTACACGCTCGACATCAACACCGGATTGACGCAGGTGCTGAGCCATGGGGAGAATGCGTACCTGTATGGGGTGTCGAGGATTGGCGAAGAGCAGACGGGAGGATGGGAGTATCACCTGGAGGATGCTCTTGGAAGCGTGAGGCAACTTGCGGGCGGCTCAGCTATCGTCACCACGGCCTACACCTACAAACCATTTGGGGCTCCGCTTGCCTCTGCTGGTTCCGCATCAACCAAATACGGCTTTGCTGGCGAATGGATGGACAACACAGGGCTGGTGATGCTACGGGCCCGGTACTTGGACCCTGTCCGAGGAAGATTCACTCAAATCGACGCCTGGTCAGGCGATGTGTTAGTGCCGGCCTCGCTGACCAAGTACCCCAATGCAGCCTCGAATCCTATCTCAAGAAGTGACCCTCATGGATTTTGTTGGGACTGGTCCGACGACAAGGGTATGATTCAGCGTCCGCCGCTCGAGCCAGCAAACGGACCATGCCCTGGGTCAAGGATCGAGGGGATGAATGGCGAGTTTGTTTTCTCGGGTGTGACTGGGATTGACCCAATTAGAATGATTGTATCCTCGGGGTGGGCTGGAAAGTGTGACGTTTCCAATCCTACCGTCGAAGTCTTGCGGGCAAGTACTGAAACCTACTGGGATGCCATTGAATACGTGAAGAAGGCAAGCCTGCGGATCAAGACATCGGGAACAGTTGTCGCAACCGGGTCAGCACCTATCACCTTCTTCGTGCCCGCGGGAGAAGTTCCGATTCCCATTTCGATTTCCTCCAGTGGCGCTGAGTTGGCCTCATGGGATACGGACCGAGGCACGTACATCGAGCATGTTACGTCGGCAACAGTCGCGGTTGGGTTCCCAGGCACTGGCGCTGGCATAAGGCTCAAGTACTCTGACGAAACCGGATTCCAATCAGGGATCGTCGCAGGAATAGCAGGCTGCTCTGTGATGGCCGACTGTAGATCACTGAACGTCAACTGCCAAGGAGGCAGTTTCAGCGCGACCGTCAAGAACCTAGTCCAGCGTTCAGATGTGATTGCTGATCACGGCCTCGTGATCGAATCTGGGGGGTTTCTCAAGTTCGGATCCCAATCCGTGTTTCCATTGACGGGAACTGAGCAATTGAGATACTTCCTCCGTGAAACCTCAACTGATCTGGCATCCCTCGAGGCACGCTGGCCAGGCTATCAAGTGCTTGGCCCATAGGAAAGGAGGCAACATGAGAAGAGCTGCCATCTCGCTGGTTACCCTTGCTATCTGTGTTGGTAGCTGCATGAATATTGAACGCGTCCCGCCCGGATTTCCCTATGAGAGAATGCTGAGCAGGTCAGATCTGGGTGCCGGCTGGAACGTTGAGCAAGATTCATTCCACCCGGTACCTGATGCGGTCGCGTCCTATTCAATCACATTTCGACGGGCGGACGGAGAGGGTCTCAGTACCCCATTCCTTGGTGATCAGCTGACCGTCTACCCCAACTCGCAGAAGGCCCAGGCCTCGGTTGATGGCTGGGTTGCGGACAACATACCTGTCGCCGTTGGATCCGCTGCACAAGTTCACTTTGAACCTTCCCACTCGGCGGACACCGTTGTCGACGGGTGCCGGACACTCACCATTGACAGCGTGCCGTACCTTACATGTGCACACATTCAGCAGCATGAGAACCTAGTCCTCTACGTCCGTGGAATGATGGACGGCGACACGTTCAGCATTTCGGAGTACGAAGGCATCCTGCACACCCTGGATACAAGATTGAGCATCGATTTGTCCACTCCCAATGGATGAGCCATCCATGCAAGATGTTCCCTCGGTTCACTCGGGGATCCTTCAACCATGCACTTGTGTCACAATGACCACATGTTCTAGTCCGGTGTGATAACTCGTTCCGGAACCATAGCAGCCTACCATGACTGACTCCAGAGTGTGCCCATTCGTCCCAACCCTGGACAGCACGAATCGTCCATTGGCCCGAAGTCATGGAATCGTTTCAAGCGCCAGAATCCGTAGAAGTTCACGATAGGCGATTATTGCGTAAAGTCTGCTCACATATCAAGGCATCACATTATGTCCATTGCCTGGCAAATATCGACGGGCAAGGGTCTGGGTCAAAAGGGCAGTGGACAATTCCATGACCCTTAGACGGAATGCGCGAAAGGGCGTGCAAGGGTCTGGGAGACCGCGGCAAGGGTCTGCAAAACCCTCATTCACGGGTTCGAATCCCGTCGTCGCCTCCTGAGCAAGGGTCATCGACCCAAACCGTCTAAGGGTCTCCTGGAAGAAAGGAGAACTTTTGACGGTTTTTTGACTTCCGTGCAAGGGGCACGAATCTGAAAGACGGGCAAGGTTCTTATGCCCTATGTTGCCGTCAGGCAATGCCATGCAGTACCAGGCAATACCAGACAACACCAGACAATAGATCAGGGACCAAGGGGAAACGTAAGATGACAAGGAAAAAAGAAATAAACGGAGCGTGGCTTGGCTCAGGCTAAGTTCACAACGCTGATTGATTACTACCTTGCAGACATGCAGCGACGCAGCTGCAAAGGAGCCTCCTTCTCAACAAACAAGAGAACCCTCCAATGATTCAACCGATGGATCACGTACGCTATGCGCCCTAGCACCCGAATGCCCCAATTGCTCTTGGGGTGATCCGGGGCAAAATCGAGCGCTGGCGCCGGTCCATGACGAGCCCCTGTGCTCGTCCAGGGAAGAACGTTGTCCGGTTGGAGAACTACTACTCCCCATCAGAACTTGAAGCCGACATCGGAGCTTTCGTGAAGTACTACGAACGCCTGGTACCAATCGTCGCTGGACAATCTGACACCGGCCGACGTCTGCTTCGGGCGGGCAAAGCAGGGGAAAGACCGACGGGATGAGATCAAGCGCAGAACCCTGCAGAAGCGCCGGAGAGATCATTCCCGGCAGGAGAGGGCATATGCTCCAGCATAGTGTGGAAACGAATAGTCTCTGGTTGCGGAGCCAAGGTTTTGTCCTAATTGTTCCAAGGACATACACATCTCATATGCAGTTGGTTCCTCTACCACAGATGGGGTATTCGGTCCTGAGTCTCATGACACCCCGCGCTGGTAACGCGCGTACACGACGCCAGTCGGCAGTGGGGAAGCTTCCTTCAAGGAGAGCTCGAAGCGCCGTTCATCAGGAAACAACCGCTTGCCCGTGCCCAAAACCAGGGGATAGATATGGAGCAAATACTCATCGATCAGATCCTCTTTCAGCAGCGAATGGATCAAGACGCTGCTTCCGTCGATGAGAATGTTCTTGCCGGGCTGTGACTTGAGGTCACGAACGGCATCCACGACGGTGTCACGGATAATCGAAGAGTTGCGCCACGCGGATGCCGAGTCCAATGTAGTGGACACGACATACTTGCGCATAGAGTTCATCACGTCACCAAATGGATCATCCTGCATGGGTTCGAATGCACCACCGTGGATCTGCCATGTCTTGCGGCCTAGCAGGAAGGCATCGACTCCAGACATAGCCTCAAAGAAATGGGCACCGATGTCGTCATGCCAATACGGCTGCGTCCAGCCGCCATACTCAAAACCGCCCTCAATATCTTCATCCACGCCTCCTGGTGCCTGGATGACCCCGTCCAGCGTGATGAACTCTGCCACGATTAGCTTTCTCATGTCCTACCTACCGATTTCTCACCTGAAGCGAGGTACATTCGAGGACTCCTTGTGAGCCGCTAAGCTCATGATGCATTGCCATATTGTCAGACACCCCGATATTTGAGGAGTTGGAACCCAAAGAGCCTTGGGGACACCAAACCGAGCTACGCTCTAATAGAAAGATCGAGTCCACCAACCAAAGCATGGCCGGCCAGATCTAGAGTCGATGTGACCGTGTCGACTGGCTCGAACGCCATGGCCTCAACCACCGGATGCACCGTCCAGATTTTCGACCAAAGGCCCACTGCCGGTAATGAACAGCAGAATCTCACTTTTCTCATCGGAAGGATTGGATTCGCGATGGACGGTATGTGGGGGAACATGAAAGAAGTCCCCCGGCCCAACTTCAATGGTACCCTGTCCTTCCGGTCCATACTCGAAGCGGGCATGGCCCATGGCCACATAACCATAGATGTCATGATCCATATGGGTATGCCAACCCGAAAGCATTCCTGGCTCGGTGTGAGCCCGGATCACGGTTACGCCAGCGGATTGAAAAGCAATGTGCCGCTCAATTCCGGGCGTCCCCGGGCCCTCTCTCAATTGATCCTTGGAGACGCTTTCTACCTCGGTCATCCACTTACCTCCTTCCGTCAGCGCAGAGATATGTCTATCAGGTCTTGCCCCCACCTTCTCACTACGGCACCGATGTCTACGGCTAATTCGATAGCGGATGAGCACCGAGGTGGGCGGATTTTGCGGTTAGAGGGGATGAAAATGGAAGGTCGACGTGTGCCAGAATGGAGGGTTGCTGGTGTCCCGTCTAGCTAAGGTCCGCAGTTGGAATGGGGCGACGCACAAAGCTGTGGGGTTTCCCGTGGAAACCGAGCGCCGGATTGAATGAAAGTCCAGCCCAAGGCGTCGTCATTGCGACACTCAGGGAGTCCCGGACATCACGAAACTCGCCAACATGCTCAGCCGAATTTATCATAGCAATCCACCTCCTCGCTGTCAAACTTTTGTATCTGTTCAATCCATTTGAGACACTTGTGCCCTTTTTGGGGCCACCTGAAATGTGGGCAAAGTTTGATTTTGGGACCTAGCAGAGTCGCCAAACCAGGCTCAGGCCGGAACCTTCGAGTCGCCTTCCCCTGCTTCGCTTCACGGTCTTCTTCAGACTGCTCCTCCGGTGCTCTTCGGGTGAAGTCCGGGTGCAGAATGCGTAGCACGCCATAGATCCCAAAGACTGTATCGAGCAACCTAGGTTCATTTCATAACACCCACAGACTGAATAGAGCCCAAAGACACCATGGACGCCCAGGCCTAGTTCTTCGAATCTGGTGACTGGGGGTTCGAATCCCTCCGAGGGCGCCATACAGGTGGCGGTGCAATGCACCCCCACCTGTAAATGGAGGGCTCGGCGCTGCCAATCACGTACACCACAGTCTCTAGGCAGGCACAGACACCAAGTCCGGCTCTCGAGATGGCATGGTGCACGAGAATCGGGGTGAGCGAACCTGCAATGTCGGCATCTATATCAATGAGGCCTTTAGCGTGCGCGTGACTGGGAACGCCGACATGCCGGTGACTTTCTGGCCCAGGGCAGAGAAGCCCCGTGTGCCGACCCGCCGACCTTCGGGAGCTCAGCAGCCGGTTCTACGGCGGCGGCATCCAAGTGGCCGTTGGCGATCTCGGCGACCTGAGCCATGGCAATATGGCGGATGTTCTGATAGACCACAACTGGGTATGGCAGAGCTACGGGAACGGGCTCGAGTTCTGGAACCAGCTGGCAGACAAGGGTCGGTCCAATGCCTGCCTCCGAAAACCCAACCACGTCGTGGGACCGCCGGGAGACGGACGCGTGCAATTGGTATAATCGCAGCCGGGTCCGGACTGTCTTTCCACGCTCCTTTGCCCCTCATGGCAGACCTCCGAAATGCCTGGAACTGGGGAAGCTTCCCTGATGACTGATCGTCCCATTCTGCAGAGCAAGCTTCAGATTCCTGCGCCGACACGATATCACGTCGAGCGGCACCGAATCAGTCGGATGCTTGAAGAGGAAGTAATGTCGAACCGACTCACCCTGCTCTTGGCACCAGCTGGGTATGGGAAGAGTAGCGCCGTCGCGGATTGGTCGCGCAACACCCCGACATCTGTTGCCTGGATCATGGCCTCTGAAACCATCGTCAGCCCAGTGTCCCTTCTCAGGCACCTCTTTGCTGCCTGGCGGACCATTCAGCCCGAGCTGGCTGGGTCACCCCTGGACATGGTGCTTGGATCGCGAGACCCTGATGGGGTCCAAGCCGCCACGGTCTTCTTGAACGCTGCCGCCTCCAACGCCAAGCCCCTTGTCTTTGTAATCGATGACTACCATCACATCCAGGACGGCCTAGCAGAAGAAGCCTTGGATTCGTTGATCGAGAGTTCTCCAGCACCGCTCCACTGGGTGGTCGCCTCTCGAACGCTTCCTCCGCTGGCTATTGCCCGGTACCGGGCCCACGGGATGCTCGGAGAGATCGGACCCCAAACGCTCGGATTCACATCGTCGGAAGCGGGCCAATTGCTTGGAGAGATGGGGCTAGAACTGACCTCGCCGCAGGTCGAAGCCCTGCACGAAGTCACCGAGGGATGGGCAGCCGCCCTACAAATCGCCGGTCTGAGTCTGTTAAGGTCTCCACAGCCCCAGTTGCCCGACCTGCACGGTTCTCAGCGCTTCTTCGCGGACTATCTCCGACAGGACGTGTTTTCGCATTTGCCCGATGAGCTTAGAACGTTTCTGCTCAAGACCTCAATCGCGGCGCGGCTCTGCGAGGGCCTGTGCGACGCGATCACGGGCGGCGAGGGTTCCCGATCCGTGCTGGAAGCCCTGGAGCAGGACGGGCTGTTTACCGAGCCCTTGGACCCGCAGGGTGAGTGGTATCGCTACCACCCACTCTTCGCCGACTTCCTCCGCATGGAGCTGGAACGAAACGTGAGCGCTGAAGACGTGCGGGGCCTGCATAGCGGTGCAGCCCGATGGCTGGCGAAACATGACTTTCCACACCAAGCCTTCCGGCATGCCGTCGACGCGTTCGACCCGGCATTGGTAATCGAAATCTGCGAACGATTCGTCCCCCGCATGCTCTTGATGGGCGAGTTTGCTACGCTGCAGGCATGGTTCGATTCGATCCCGGCAGGATGGTTCGATAGCCATCCGGTCCTGGCAACGGCCAAGATCGGCTACTTGCTGCAAACAGGTGCCCTGGATGCCACCCAGGTTCTGATCGACCGCATTGAGACGCAACTGGATGCAAACCGTCCCGTCGAAAATCAGCTGATCCGGGCCAGGACCAACGCCGTTCGCTGCGGGATTGCCTGCTTCAGGAATGATCTGGAGGTTGCCGAGACGCTTGCCAATCAAGCACTCGAGGAGCTCCCTGAGACCGATGTCTTCTTTCAGTCCATGACCTACATTGTGCTGGGAGATACCTATCGGAAGAATGCCCAATGGGACCTTGCCCGCCGAAACTACGCGCAGGTACTGAGGCATACCGACGCGCCGCTGTTCCACCAATTGGCGGTTCACGTCTACGGCGCGCTGGCCGACCTGGATATGCGCAGAGGCAATCTCAGGCAGGCGGCCGCGTCCTGGGAAGCGGCCTTGGCAGAGATCGATAACGTGGTCAATTGGGGCGGGCTTCCGCTTCCTCTCACGGGCTGGATCTTCATCAGAATGGCAGAGATTCTGATTGAGTGGAACCAGCTCGACCGAGCGGCGGCCCACATTGTCAAGGGTCTCCAGCGGGCGGAATTGGGAGGCGATGTCAGGGCACGAGTAGCCGGCCATCTTGCCGCAGCTCAGCTGAGCTTGCTGCGTCGAGAGGTCGACGTCGCAGCGTCTGAACTAGAACGGGCACGCTTGCTGCTTGATCAATCCCAACTCCCCCAATGGAGAGCGCAACTGGAGCGCCTTCAGGTCGAGCTGTGGCTTGAAAAGGGCGAACAACGCCTGGCTGAAGACTGGGCAGATGATCAGCAGGACTCATCCGGCGAGCACGGAAACCCGCACTTGAAGTTAGCTATCGCCCGCGTCCTCATGGCAGCTGGCGATAAGGACTCCCTAACCCGCGCCAGGGCCCTGCTGGGTGCCGTTGAAGAGATCAGTCGACAGGATGGATTAGTTGGCCTTGAGACTGAAGCAGGGGCACTTGCAGCCGTGGCAGATTGGCAGCTTGGAGAGAGAGCGAAGGCTCTTGCCGGCATTCAGCGATCACTGCACCTTGCTGAAATCCATGGATACAAGCGGG
>Ga0307417_10000988_pt1 | contig 11710 bp, 11 predicted proteins | sample SalMarWE160210MG_2_FD_202514 | JGI IMG/M metagenome (GOLD analysis project Ga0307417, IMG submission 202514) | Salt marsh sediment microbial communities from the Plum Island Ecosystem LTER, Massachusetts, United States - WE1602-10 | ecosystem: Environmental > Aquatic > Marine > Intertidal zone...
GTGCTTGGTCCGCGCCGGCCCGCGCAGGATATCGCCCTCTTCCAGCGCCACCTCGCCGGCGCCATGCTCGGCCAGGATCGGGCCGGCATGCACGATCACCTCGGGCAGTTCCAAGAGCGTCGCCTTGAGATGCGGCCAACGCTCCTTGAGCCCCGCCAGCACCGTGCCGGCGCCGCCGCCGATGTCGATCACGGAGGCGGCCTGCGACAGCTCGAGCATGCCGGCCAGCGTGCGCCCGAAGGCAAGCCCGCCGGGGCCAAGCCCGCGCAGGAAGGCCGCCGTGTCTTCCGGTTTCGCCGTCGAAAAATCGTGCTCCGCAATCGGCTTGCCGGTGCGGATCGACTCCGCGGTGTTGAGATTGGCGCTCCAGACCTTGGCGATCACCTCGTGCGCGCCGCCGACATAGCCGGGCTTGCCGGCCACCAGCACCGCGGCCGCCTCGGGCCCGTTGCGAAAGCGCCCGTCGCTCACCGCCAGCAGGCCGACATGGGCCAGCGCATAGAGCAGCCGCGACAGCCGCCCGGCGTCGCAGCCGATCTGCGCGGCCAGCTCTTGCGCCGAGCGCTCGCCCGCGCCGAGCGCCGTGAACACGCCGAGCTGCATCCCGGCCAGCAGGGCAAGCGCCGGCTCGACCGCGGCGCGCATCTCGGCGACCGAGACGGGTTTTTCCTTGTCCGGCATCATTCGTTCTCCGTTGAATATCGAAGCTCTCTTCGACGACTCTATCTATCGTCCTTGTGGCAGGGTTGCACGGCCCGTGGGGCGGCTGACGGAATTTCGCAACCGCTTCGGGCAGGACGTGCGGATCGCGGGTGGAAGCAGACGCGGAAGGCGGTGGGGGAAATGGAGGGTGCCGGATTAGCTTCGCCGTCATTGCCGGGCTTGACCCGGCAATCCAACTCGCCAAGATTGCAACCCCAGGATGTTAGTGGAACTATTGACGGTTATACTAATAGTCGTATATTTATATGGAAGCGACGCTCAAGCCTGTCTTCTGGGTCGGCTCCAGCCGCGGCGATTTGCGGGCGATGCCGGATGAGGTCCGGCGCGACATCGGCAAGGCGCTTTATACCGCGCAAAGGGGTTTCACCGATCCGAAGGCGAAGCCGCTGAAGGGTTTCGGCGGGACGCGCGTCATGGAAATCGTCGAGCGGGACCGCAGCGGCGCCTACCGCGCCGTCTACACCGCGCAATTCGGAGACATGATCTACGTGCTGCACGTGTTCCAGAAGAAATCGAAGCGCGGCATTGCCACGCCGATACAGGACATCGCGCTGATCCGCCGACGACTGGCGGAAGCCGAGCGGCATTACAGGGAAAGGCGGAATTGAGATGGCGAAGAAAGCAAGGATCACGCGAGGCAGCGGCAATGTGTTTGCCGATCTTGGCCTGCCCAACCCGGAGCAGGAACTGCTCAAGGCGCAGCTCTCGCTGCAAATCTACCGGATCGTCAAGCAGCGCGGGCTGACGCAGGCGCAGGCGGCCGCCGTGCTCGGCATCAAGCAGCCGCACGTCTCGGCGCTGCTGCGCAATCGCGCGGGCAATTTCTCGGTCGGGCGGCTGATGGAATTTTTGACCGCGCTCGGGCAGGACGTGCGGATTACGGTGAAGCCGACAAGGAAGCGGGTGGGGGAGATGGCGATGGTCGTGGGGTGAAACTTCGATCCGTCGGCGCGGTCGCTATCCAGCCAAGTTGTCCGCGGACACGAGATCGAATTTCGTCGTCGCTGTCGGCTGGATGAAATTCAAGATGCCGCACCCCGGCTTTGCGCAGGGCCTCTTTTTTGACAGCATCCCGCGCCGCCGCGGTGCTTTGGTAGTGACCGTCGCCCTGATATTCAACGGCCAGAACCGGCCAGCCGCCAGCATCGATAACAAGAATGTCGGCTCGCTTGCTGTTTATCGAATGAAATGCGTTTTGATCGGATGACTTGAGAATTTCGCCAAGACATGTTTGCGCAAAGACACGGTAACCCTTGCCCAGCGTCGCCGCCTCGTCCTCAATAATTCTAAAGACGCGATATTCATAACGATTAAGCACCCGCTGCTTCTGAAATGAAGCGGCCATCACCGCATTGAGCTGTTGTGCCGGGTCAGTAAGGTCGAAGCCCTGATTCCAACTAGGTCTCGCTAGCGGGTAGGCGGTCCGAAAGCGACGCCGCCGCGGTGACCGCAGGCTTCCGCTTGCGCTAACGACGACAAACAGTACGACAATAGACAGGCCAAGGGCAATGAGCGCCGCAGTCCGTCCGCCGTCCGCGAAATGCAGTCCCAACATCGACTTGTCACCACTTTGTCCGTGATGAGGCGAATGACCGGAGCCAACCTATTTTCGGTCTGTTAAGAATTATTGGTGGGTTCGGGAGAACCCTTAGCTTTAAGGGCAATTAAGCGTTTACTTTGGTCGCGTGTGCGCTGCTGCGCGGGCCGCGCCGGCAATTCTGAAGTCGGGCGGTTGATGGGATTCCTGACCGCGCGTGGGCAGGACGTGAAGATCGCGGGTAGAAGCCGACAAGGAAGGCCGTGGGGGAGATGGAGGTGGTGGGGTGAGCGGGATTGTAGCTCGCATGAGCGAAGCGAAATGCGGGATGCGTCAGGAATCCCGGATTTCGCTGCGCTGCATCCGGGCTATGCTTGCTTTTGATAGAGGCATCGCCTTCCGATGCAGCGGCTCGCGAAGCCGCCCTTACCGAGCTAGGCGGGGGATGCAAGGTATTTATTCCGAGTCAATAAATTGCTTTCGCTGTATAGTTGTACAGTGAGGAAGCTATACGATGAGCCGCAGAGCGCATTCACTAGCTGCAAGGAATTCTCAATGTTGTCCGAAGCAGAAATTCTAACATCTATCCATAAATCGCTAATTGGCTTTAACAAGCGGGCTGAGCGAACATCTACAGATTTGCTCGTTGCAACTTTTGTCGATTCTGCACCACTCTTTGACTTGCTCTCAACTACAAATAATCAAGTCATTTATGGCCGTCGCGGCACCGGCAAGACTCACGCATTCAAGTTCTTATCAGAACGAGTTGCAAAAATCGGAGATCTACCGATCTACTTGGATCTGCGTGCAGTCGGATCTAACGGATCAATTTACGGGGACAATTTAAAAACATTAGCAGAGCGAGCTTCAGTACTCGTAATAGACGTCCTGACAGCGATTCATGATGAGCTTTATCAGGAGGCGCTGGCGAAGATTGATGCCGCACTCAATCCGGAGGAAATTACAATTCGGCTAGACGATTTCGCAAAGTCAATTTCTACTATCGAAGTTAAAGGAGAGGTTGAAACAGAAAATCAAGAAGCCCTCGAAAAGTCGACCGAGCTTAACAGTGGTATTTCATCGAAGATTACCCCAAGAGAAGTTTCATTGAATGCAGAATTAGCAGCAAAACAAAACGACACCGCAAGCGTGCGCAAATCTACTAAACGTTCTGGCCAAGAACGCGTGCATCTGAATTTTGGAAGTGTGATGGTCGCGCTTTCCGGATTGTTAGGTGTGCTGGGAGCTTCTCGTATCTGGCTTTTGATCGATGAGTGGAGCGAAATCCCCATCGACCTGCAACCCTACCTAGCTGATTTGCTTCGTCGCACGGTGCTACCCGTGAACACGATAACGGTCAAAATAGCGGCGATTGAGCACAGATCTCACTTCACCATTGTCCGTGGCAGGGGCGAGTACATCGGTGTTGAATTAGGGGCTGATATGGCCGCCGATTTGAACTTGGATGATTTCTTAGTGTTTGAGAACAATCAAAATAAGGCAACAAATTTTTTCAAAAATCTGATTTTTAAGCACTACTCAATAACGGAAGATGCGCTTCCGGAAATCGATAGTCCCGATAAATTCATTCAAATTTCCTTCACGCAAACCCCTGTTTTTGAAGAGATGGTCCGTGCGGTCGAAGGTGTTCCTCGTGACGCTTTGAACTTAGCGGCTAAGATCGCCAGCCGTGCATTTGGTCAAAAAATTGCAATGCAACATGTTCGGGTTGCGGCCCGAGATTGGTATCAACAGGATAAGGCGTCTGTAATTAAGGGGAGTGAAGAATTATCCGAACTACTCGATCATATTATAACGGAAGTTATAGGGGCGCGTCGGGCGCGAGCTTTCCTTTTTGCAAGCAATGTCCGGGACGAGCGAATTGATCAGCTGTTCGATTCAAGATTACTTCACGTGCTGAAAAAAACATCTCATCCCACGACGATCCCGGCGCAAGATATGACGTCTACAAGATTGACTACGGTTGCTATGTTGATCTTATCAATACTGCAAAAATGCCCGAAGGTCTTTTTGAGGCAAACGAGACTGGCGAGGAGCATTTCGTTGAAGTCCCAAAGGACGACTACCGATCAATTCGCCGCGCCATACTAAAATTAGAGGGATAGGCGTTATTAGGCGTCACAGTGAGCCAGACCTGCCCAGGCTTCCCTCTCACCGCTATAGTGATATGAGAGCGCCACCTCCGGCTCATCACGCGAGACAAGCCCATGAACGCCCCCATCGCCAACCCGCTGCCGCCCTATCACCACACGCCGCTGTTTCCGCTCGGGCCGGACGAGACGCCCTACCGCAAGCTCGACGTCGGCGGGGTGCGGGTGGAAAAAGTCATGGGCAAGGACATGCTGGTCATCGAGCCCGAGGCGCTGCGCGCGCTGGCCGAGGCCGCCTTCACCGACATCAATCACCTGCTGCGCCCGGCGCACCTCAAGCAGCTGCGCAAGATCCTCGACGACCCGGAAGCGTCGGCCAACGACAAGTTCGTCGCCTACGACTTCCTCAAGAACGCCAACATCGCCGCCGGCGGCGTGCTGCCCATGTGCCAGGACACCGGCACCGCCATCATCATGGGCAAGAAGGGCCGGCTGGTATTCACCGACGGCTCCGACGAGGGCGCGCTGGCGGAAGGCGCGCGCGACGCGTATCTGAAACGAAACTTGCGCTATTCGCAGCTGGCGCCGCTCTCCATGTTCGAGGAGAAGAACACCAAGTCGAACATGCCGGCGCAGGTGGAGATCTACGCCGAGGGCCAAGAAAACGAAGGCGCCTACAAGTTCCTGTTCATCGCCAAAGGCGGCGGCTCGGCCAACAAGGCGTTCCTGTTCCAGGCCACGCCCGCGATCCTGACGCATGACCGCATGCTGGCGTTCCTGAAGGAGAAGGTGCTGACCCTCGGCACCGCGGCCTGCCCGCCCTATCACCTGGCGATCGTCATCGGCGGCACCTCGGCCGAGCTCACCATGAAGACGGTCAAGCTCGCCTCCACGCATTATTACGACACGCTGCCGACCAAAGGCTCGGAGGACGGCCACGCCTTCCGCGATCTCGCCATGGAGCAGGAAGTCTTGAAGATGACGCAGTCGACCGGCGTCGGCGCGCAGTTCGGCGGCAAATATTTCTGCCATGACGTGCGCGTGATCCGGCTGCCGCGCCACGGCGCCTCATTGCCGATTGGCTTGGGTGTTTCTTGCGCCGCCGACCGCCAGGCAACGGCTAAGATCACCAAGGACGGCGTGTTCCTGGAGGAGCTCGAGCATCACCCGGCGCAATATCTGCCCGAGGTCGATCAGGAAAAGCTCGGCGGCGCGGTGGTGAAGGTCGATCTCAACCGGCCGATGAAGGAGATTTTGGCGCAGCTGTCGCAATATCCGGTGAAGACGCGGCTCTCGCTCACCGGGCCGATGATCGTGGCGCGCGATCTCGCGCACGCCAAACTGCGCGCGCGGCTGGAGGCCGGGCAGGGGCTGCCGGATTATTTCAAGATGCATCCGATCTATTACGCCGGGCCGGCCAAGACGCCGGAGGGTCATGCCTCGGGCGCGTTCGGGCCGACCACGGCCGGCCGCATGGACGGTTACATCGACCAGTTCCAGGCGGAAGGCGGCGCGATGATCTCGGTGGCGAAGGGCAACCGCTCGGCACAAGTGCGCGACGCCTGTAAGAAGCACGGCGGCTTCTATCTCGCCTCCATCGGCGGCTCGGCCGCCAAGCTCGCCGAGCAGTGCATCAAGAAGGTCGAAGTGCAGGAGTTCCCCGAATTCGGCATGGAAGCGATCTGGCGCATCGAGGTGGAAGACTTCCCCGCCTTCATCGTCATCGACGACAAGGGCAACGACTTCTTCAAGGAGCTCAATCTGGGCTGAGGCGTTTTGCCTCGGCTTGCATGCCAGCCATGCCGGGCGGCGGGCGGCACAACCTGCGACCGCGTGGGTCGTGCCCGCCGCGTGTGCCGTTTTGTCATAGCTGCCTGCGTCTCATGTTCGCCGTTGCGCGGGAAACAGGGCCCGGCGCGGCAGACGGCACAGCTAGGACAATCACCGCCGGCGGTTGCAAGCGCCCGCCGGAGTTGTTGGGCGCGCCGATAAATCACAGCGATGCAATGGCTTATATCCAGAACGCGCGGGCAGATTGCGCTTGCCGACTCAGAAAGGCGCTGCCAGCTTCGATTCATTGCCGGCTCGGGGCGACGCAACAATCAATAACAAGAAAAGTGATTATCAAACTGCGGAAAGGACCGTTCGATGGCGACTGTCAATTTCGATGCGCCCGATCTCGCGCGCCGCATCGAGCAACTCAGCCAGTCCGAACTCGACGCGCTGCCGTTCGGCGTCATCCTGCTCGACCGCCAGGGCACCGTGCTGTTCTACAGCCAGACCGAGGCGCGCCAGTCGGGCTACGGCGAGCTGCCGCTCGGCAGGAATCTGTTTGAAGTGTCGCGCTGTCTGGAAAGCGACGACTTCCGCGGCCGCATCATGCGCGCCATGGAGGCGGGGCCCGTCGATATCGAGTTCGTCTGGGTCGGCGATTTCACCGACGCCAAGCGCGATATGCGCGTCCGCGTGCAGTCGGCGCGCCAGGGCGGCGTGTGGGTCATGGTCGAACGCGATCCCGCGGCATCTGCCTCGGCGGCCTGATCACACCGTCGCCACTGCCGCGATCAGGATCGAGAGCCCGACATATTTGGCGGTCTGTACGGGATCGGGAATTTGATCGGCAAGCCCGATCAGCCACAGCACGGTTGCGACCGCGATCAGCGGATATTTTATGGCCGGTTTTGCGACCCACTGCTTGAACGCCGCTACTGCCTTGAACATGACACTCCGTTTCGCCCACCCGGCCCGCGGGCGGTTACGCACACCACGCAAGGGATATATTGCGTCGCAGCAATCTGCTTGGCAATGCAATAATTTTGCCTGCTGGGGCAGCTACTTAGCGGGCGGCGGCGGGCGCGGCATGCTCTTGGCAAAGACGCCCAGCGTAATGGCGCGCGCCACGTATTGCGCCAGGCAATCATAGCCGGCCTCGCTGCGCTCGAATTGGTCGGCCACCGGGACGGCGCCCGCGCGCGACGCCTGCTCGACGATCTGCATGGCCTCGAAGAAGCGGATGACGATGACGTTTTCCTGCACCGCCAGCCGGCGCAAGCGGTCGCGGATCTCGATGTAATGGGCGTCGCGCAGCATCTGCGGCGCGAATTGCAGCCCGACCAGCACCACGTCAACCTTGTGTGCTTTGAGCCAGTCGATCTGGTGCTTGACGACGCTGGCGAAGTCACCGGCGTCCACATAAGCGAGCGCGTCATTGGTGCCGACCTGCCAGAGCACCAGGTCGGGCTCCTCGAGCGCCACCTCGTTTTTCATGCGCACGGCGGCGCCGGCGGCAAGCTCGCCGGAGACGCCGCGGTTGATCATGATGACGTCGGTGCCCTTCAACGCGTTTTCCAGCATCGCCTCGATCAGCTCGGTATAGCCGCCGCCGCGCGCGGTGACGTGGCCGGGCGCCGCGCCCATCGCGAGGATGCGCAAGTCTTTACGCTGCGCCAGCGCGGCCGCAACGTTAGGCAGCGGCGATTGCGCGCCAAGCGCGGCGCTGCCGCCCTGGCACGACTTCGACAGCGGCGAGGGCTGCGCGGCTTGCGCGCGCGCGGGGCCGCAGAAGATCAGCGCGCTTACGAGCGCTGCGCCGATTGCGCCGGCGAAGCGGGTCGGGTGCGTTGTCGCGATTCGGCAAGCCATGCGGTGAATGCCATGATGATGATGCCAATAATTACCACGGCGGTGTCGACGGTGACAGAGCCGCGGTAGGTGAAGCGGACGATCTGGCCGCTCAAGCTGAGCAGCGAGCCGATGCAGAACACGTAGAGCGAATTGCGCCCCAGCATCGCGAACATGCCGACCAGCGGCGCGATCGCGGTGCGCAGATAAGGCGCCTCGGCGGCCCAGCGGATATAGCGGAAGGCGAGCGAGAAGACCGCGATCAGCGACAGGAACTGGATCAGCCGGATCGGCGTGACGTAAGTTTTGTCGATGATGAAGAACAGCTTGGGCTCCGGCACCTTCGTCGGGTCCGGCCACCAGGCGAACAGCGGCACCAGCACGCCGACGATCACAACCGGCAACGCCAGCATGCGCAAGGCCACGATGTGGCGGCGCACGAAGCGGCCGACGCCGAAGTCGGCGCGCGCCATGGTGAAGCCGAGCACAAAGACGATCTGCCAGGCCAGCGGATTGAAGAACCAGGTGCCCGACACCGGCCAGGTCGGCAGCGTCAGCCGGAAGGCCAGCACGCAGACATAGAGCGCGAGCGAGGCCGGCAGCGCCCAGCCCGGCGCGGTGCGGTCGATCAGCGCGAAGAACGGCGCCATCAGCATCAGCACCACGTAGAGCGGCAGGATGTCGAAATAACCGAGCTGATGGGTGAGCACGGCGAGCCCGATATGGGTCGGCACCGGATCGTCGAACACGGCCGCTGCGTTGTGCCATTGCAATAGCAGCGGATTGGCCAACTCGGTCGCGCTCAGCGCCAGCATGGCGATCGCCAGCATGGTGATCAGCACCTGCGCGGCGTAGAGCTCGAGCGCGCGCCCAAACAGCCGCAGCATCACGTCGCGCGTCGGCATGTTGCGGCCGCCGCCGTCGGCCATCAGCCGCAGCGACCAGCCGGCCAGGAACACGAACAGGTCGGCGGCGTCGGAAATCGAGAAATTGACCAGTGTGTAATGCGAATAGAACAGGCCGGGGATGTGGTCGATGAAAATGGTGATGAGCGCAAAGCCGCGCCAGAAATCCACGGCGTTGGCCGGGCGTGGCATCGCTTAGGCCGTCCGCGCGGCGACAGCCAAAGCCGCGGCGAGATGTTGACCGCAAGATAGCGTGCCCGCGCGCGAGCGCGGGGCAACAACGGTGTCGGCCACTTCGGCGCTCCCGCTTGCCGGTAAGCGCCGACGCTAGCGACGCGCCAGCGAAATGCCAAGGCCGCCCGCGGCCCAATTGGCCACGCCGTGCCGCCGCGGGAGTCGTGTCGTTAACGATCGGTTCCGTGACCGGGAGCGGGCGGCGAGCGCTTTGATAGCGAGATGACGGTCCGGCAGGTCATGCACTCGAAGGTGTCGAAATGCGGCAGGTGGTCCTGCGACTTGCTGGCTTGCATGGCGATGCCGCACAGCGGGCAGGCACGGATTGGGGGACCTGGGCGCGATGTCATAAGGACAAAATTTGGCCAATTCCGCCGTTTGGCGATTGATCCAGGTCAATGCCGGCGCCGGCACGCCCGGGCGAAATTCAGCCAGCGTGAATTCTTCTGATCTATCTCAATGCCGGTTTTGCAATGCCGCACAGACTGACGCGCCATGTGGGAGCGCATATCGACCGCACCATTCGACCGCGATCTTGAAATCGCGGTCATCGATCACGACGGGCCGCACGCGCTGGTGTTTCGCTGCCGGCGGATTCTCGACGGCTGGATCAAGGCGGAAACCAGGGAGCGGCTGGACGTGCACCCGACCCATTGGCGTGAATGGCCGGATGGCCGCTAGGGCAGAGTGAGCGGCTTTTTCGCGGACTGGGGGTCGGCGAGCTTGGCCTCTTCCTCGGCTAGCAGCCGCAGGATGGTTTGCCGGCGCGCCTCGTCGGTTTCCTCGCTAGCAATCGCCGGTAATGCTCAATGTTCAAATGCGCCACCGCCCGGTCCATGGCGCGCGCTCCGTTACCTATATCGATTTTTGAATATTAGCCGGGTTTGGTCGCTTTGCGAAGCGCGGCCGTCGGCAGCGTACCCCGGCGCCAGCCATCGCCGTCCGTTGGCGGCCAGACGTGGCTGGAATTGTCAAGATACCCGGCCTGGCGCCGGCTTTTTCGTCGGCCTGCGGCATGGGCGCGGGCGCATAAACGGGCTGCCAAAAGCCTGCGTGGATGAGGCGGCCAATGTCCGTTATCGGGCGCAAAGCTGACACGGCGTGAGCATTTCGGAATGTCCGCTTTTGACCCTTAGATGGGGTAATCGGCTGGCGTTAATTATGTGGAAGATTGTGGGTGCTGCGCTTCAGGCTGATGGTGAAACGAGGTCACCGTGGTTACGGGCCTCAAGCATCAGAAGGAGAAGCGCAGCATGGACCATTTTGCTGGACTGGACGTATCGGTCAAGGAGACGAGCGTCTGCATTGTGGATGACACAGGCAGGATCGTTCGGGAAGTGAAGGTGGCGAGCGAGCCTGGGGCTCTGCTGCAGGAGCTCGCGAAGTCCGCCTACCGGTTCAAGCGGATTGGTCTGGAAGCCGGGCCGTTGTCGCAATGGCTGTTCAGTGGGCTCGCCGAGGCCGGCTTGCCGGTAATCTGTGTCGAGACGCGGCACATGCGGGCGGTTTTAAAGGCGCAGATCAACAAGACCGACCGCAACGATGCACGCGGCATCGCGCAGATGATGCGAGCGGGGCTTTATCGCCCGGTGTATGTGAAGACGCTGCGCAGCCAGAAGCTGCGCATGCTGCTGACCCACCGCAAGCTGCTGCAGTCGAAGGCCATTGCCATCGACAACGACCTGCGCGGGACCTTGCGCAACTTCGGGCTCAAGGTGGGTGTGGCGGGGGCGGTCAAGTTTGAGGCACGCATCAGGGAGCTTGTGGAGAACCTCCCCGATCTGGCTGTGCTGGTCGAATCGCTGCTCATTGTCCGGCGGGTGCTTCGCCAGCAGCTCGGCATCCTGCACCGCCGCTTGCTGGCCATCGTCCGGGACGATGAGGTGTGCCGGCGCCTGATGACGATCCCTGGCGTCGGCCCGGTGGTGGCGCTGACCTATCGCGCCACCGTCGATGTGCCCGCCCGTTTCCGGAACTCCAAGGCGGTCGGGGCGGTGTTTGGGCTGACGCCGTCCACGCATCAATCCGGCGAGAGCGAGCGCACCGGCGGCATATCGCGGTGCGGGGACGAGATGATGCGGGTCATGCTCTATGAAGCGGCCCAGATCCTGCTGACGCGTTCGGCAAAATGGTCCTGGCTCAAGGCCTGGGCGATGCAGATCGCCAGGCGCCGCGGACTGAAAAAGGCGATCGTGGCGCTGGCGCGCCGGCTGGCCGTCATCATGCATCGCATCTGGGTTGATGGCACCGAGTTCTGCTGGACCCGGCAAGAGCCTGCAGCAGCATGATGACGATGCAAGATCAAGCCTGATAGGAGAAACTCGAGCTCCACCGTGCGGTGGAATGATGTCCCTCGCGGGACGATGGATGAGGCGAGATCGTATGTCCGCTTGAACCTGCCGTCGGTCTGACGGCAAGGCCGCCCCTTAGATTGGTCCGCTTCGTTCTCGAATCCCATGCTGGAAGGGCCTTGGTGCCGATTCCGAAGAGAAGCACGAGCCCGTGAGCGACATCGACACTGGTGTGGTGGATAGTCTGAAAGCGCTTGACCCCAACCGGCCGATTAGAGAAGCGGACAT
>Ga0307417_10000989_pt1 | contig 11703 bp, 12 predicted proteins | sample SalMarWE160210MG_2_FD_202514 | JGI IMG/M metagenome (GOLD analysis project Ga0307417, IMG submission 202514) | Salt marsh sediment microbial communities from the Plum Island Ecosystem LTER, Massachusetts, United States - WE1602-10 | ecosystem: Environmental > Aquatic > Marine > Intertidal zone...
CGCGGATGGATCGCCACCTACTCGGGCATTGCTTCGGGTGCCGATGCCATCCTGATCCCCGAGATCCCTTGCGACTTGGAGAAGTGCGCCGGCATCATCCGGACACGCCACAGGCGGGGGCACCGCTACTCGGTGGTGGTCGTCGCTGAAGGGGTCGAACCTCCATCGGGTGACGCCGGCCGAGGTCAGATCGATGCGTTCGGGTTCGAGAGGTTTGGTGGGGTCGCCTATCAGATCGCTCCCATCCTCGAAGAGATGACAGGGTTCGAAACCCGTGTGACGGTGCTAGGACACGTCCAGCGAGGAGGGACACCAACCGCCTATGACCGCGTGCTTGGCACCCGCTTCGGGGTCGGTGCAGCCGACCTCGCGGCCGAAGGCAAGTGGGGAACGATGGTGGCCCTCCGCGGGCGGGACATCGTGCCGGTCACCCTCGAAGAAGCCTGTGCAAGCACACGGGGTGTAGACGAGAAGCTGTTCGAGACCGCTGAGGTCTTCTTCGGCTAGGGGCTCGCCGCTCGAGCCCCTCCGCGTTCCCGGGTTCTGAGCAAGAACCTCGCCCCGTGGAGCTTCGGAGGTCGCGTTCCAACCGACAACCGAACACCCAGAACGGGCGGGCAAAGCCTGCTGTCAGCTTCCAGCCGGGACCGCTCCGATGTCCGGCTCGCCCAGCTCGTCGAGCATGTCCTGCAAGGCGTCGGGCAGCGGCGAAGTCACGGTGATCTCCTGACCCCCCACAGGGTGCCGGAACGACAGCGACTGGGCATGCAGCCACATGCGCGGCGACGGCCGCCCCCCATAGACTGCGTCCCCCACAACAGGATGTTCGATCGACGCCATGTGCACCCGGATCTGGTGCGTTCGCCCCGTCTCGAGCTGCACTTCCACAAGGCTCACTCCCTGCTCCTCCCAGGAGGCGACCCGCCGGTAGTGTGTGCGGGCCATGCGTCCGTCCCGCCGAACCGCTCGCCGTCTCGAGTTGCGGGGGTCTCGTCCGATCGGCGCGTCGACGGTGCCGGCGGGCAGCGAGAACACCCCCTCCACGAGGGCGAGATAGTTCCGCTTGACAGACCGTTCTGCCAAAGCGTTCGTGAGTGATCGATGAGCATCTTCGGTCTTGGCGACCAAGAGCAGCCCTGACGTGTCCCGGTCGAGGCGATGCACGATCCCCCATCGATCTTCCGCACCCACTCCACGTATCTGCGGCCAGCGATGGAGCAATCCGGCTGCGAGCGTTCCCCTGACAACGCCTGCGCCGGGGTGCACGACGACGCCTGCCGGCTTGTCGATGACAGCGACATTCTCGTCCTCGTAGCGGACACCGAATGGTACGTCCTCGGCTTCGAGAATCTGTTTGGCGGGAATGCGGATCGTGACCCGCTCACCACCCTCCACTCGATCCTTCGGGGACACGGCAGATCCGTCAACGAGCACCTCGCCAGATTCGACGAGCGTGTGCGCGACCCTGCGACTCAGTCCGGTGAGTACCGAGACGACCTTGTCGATCCGTTCACCTGCGAGCTCCGGATCGATGATCCTCTTCACGACTGCCGAATGCCGACGATCAACAGCAGAATGACCCCGACCGTGATCGACGCATCTGCCAGGTTGAACGTTGCGAAGAAAGGAGCATCGATCCAATCGATCACCCTGCCATCGAGGAATCCGCTTCCCCGAACGAAGCGATCGACGAGATTCCCCATCGCCCCGCCGAGGACCAGGCCCAAGGTGATCGACTGCCACCACGACTCGGAGGACCTGAGGGCGAACAGGATGACGACTACCGCGATGATGATGGCGATGACGAGTACCGTGCCTGCATTCTGAAGCATGCTGAACGCGACACCCGAGTTCTCGAACACTCTGAGCCGCAACACCCCCGGAATGAGCTCGATACTGGTTCCGGCAGGTATCGCACGCAGCGCCCAGGCTTTGGTGATCTGGTCAGCCGCGACCACCACGGCCGCAACGATCAGCGCCGCCGCCTTGTGCTTCAGCGCCTTGCTGCGCACGTGACGCACAACGTCGTGTAGGGAAGCGCGTCGAGGCGAGCGGCCGGAATCGGTCTTCCGCAGTTGCTGCATGTCCCATAGGTCCCTGCGTTGAGCCGTTCGAGCGCGTCCTCGACCTGCCCGAGGAGCTCCTGACTGTTGCGCACCACGGACAGCTCGGACTCGAACACGGTGGCAGCTGATCCAGTCTCCGTACTCGAGGGGTCGGCGCTCCGCTCCCCCGACGCCTGCGCCAGCCGGGCCTCTTCGAGGTCCTGGAGGTGGTCGTCGATCGTCTCTTGGAGTTCCTGACGGTCAGCCTCGAGCCTGCGCTGCAGCTTCTTGAGCGTGTTTGCCGAGAGTGTGCGGGTCATGATCCCCGGCAAGATAGCAGAAGACCCCGCGCAGTCGACGCCTGGCGACATCCGGCCCTAGAGGTCCAGGGCGGCTCGTACCTGCCGCTCGCTCAACCCCTCTATGAGAACGCGCTTGCGTCGAGCCGCCGCGCCGGCAAGCAGCCGGGCCGATGCGCCCGTCGCGAATGCGAGCGTCGCGACCACTGCCTTGTTGGCCTTCCCTCCTTCGGGAGGCGCGGCAACACGGATCCGAAGCGCACCATCGTGGAGACCGGTGATCTCCGTGCGGGAGGCACCCGGGACGACCCACACGAGCACCTCTGTGCCTTCCGGGTGCGCGCTCAGGGGATCCATGCGGTCCAAGGTAGCAGCGGGGCGGACCGGCAAGCTCACTGCTGACAGCCGACAGCCGACAGGCGAAAACAGCTCCAGACCGCAGAACGACCTTCCTACCGGGCATCGAGAACCGAGCACCGAAAACCGAAGACGGCTCACGCAGTGAGCCTTCACTGAGTCGGGTTCCGGGCGCCTTCCGTCTACGATGCTGAGTCCAGATGAAGAGCTTCAACCGGGTCCAGCCCAACGTCTCGTTTCCCGCCATCGAAGAGGGAGTCCTCGAACTGTGGGACAGAATCGATGCGTTTCATGCGTCGATCGAGATGCGGCCGGCCGCCTCGGAGTACACCTTCTACGATGGCCCTCCGTTCCCGACGGGCAGCCCTCACTACGGGAATCTCCTTGCGGGAGTCATCAAGGACATCGTGCCCCGTTACTGGACCATGCGTGGTCATCGGGTGGTTCGCCGGTTTGGGTGGGACACGCACGGGCTACCGATCGAGATGGAAGTCCAGGAATCACTCGGCCTCAACGGCCCCCGAGACATCGAGGAATACGGAGTACGGAAGTTCAACGAGGCGTGTCGCGCCAGGGTCGAAACCAACACTGAAATGTGGGAGACGATCACCCGACGCATTGGACGGTGGGTCGACTTCAAGGACGACTACAAGACCATGGACCTCGACTTCATGGAAAGCGTTTGGTGGGTGTTCAAGCAACTCTGGGACAAGGACCTCGTCTATCGCGCTTTCAAGGTGCTTCCGTACTCGTGGGGAGCGGCAACACCTCTCTCGAATTTCGAAGCGAATCTCGAGTACACGGATGTGGACGATCCCGCCATCACCGTTCGCCTTCCTGTCACCGCCTCACACGGTCCTGTGCGCGAGGGTGACTACCTGGTGGTGTGGACGACTACACCCTGGACACTGCCTGGAAACCTCGCGATCGCGGTCGGCGGCGACATCACCTATGTCGCCGTTGTCCGAGACCACCAGCGTCATTGGGTTGCGAAGTCGCGCAAGGACGAGTTCTGGCCCGACGACGAGGTCGTCGAAACGGCACTCGGTCGCGAACTCGTCGGGACCCCATACACACCGCCGTTCCCCTACTTCGAAGAGGAGCGAGACCACGGCGCGTTCAGAGTGATCACAAGCGACGACGTCACCACCGACGAAGGGACCGGCCTCGTTCACATGGCTCCCGCATATGGCGAGGCCGACTTCTACGCCCTCCAGGCGGCCGGCCTCGATGTTCTCGTCGACCCGGTCGATGGGCAGGCGAGGTTCACCGATGCCGTACCGGACGTCGCCGGCATGTACGTCAAGGATGCGGACAACGAACTGATCACGCTGCTCAAGCGCAAGGGGTACCTCGTCAAGCGCGAACAGATTCGTCACTCGTACCCGTACTGCTACCGCACACACACACCACTGATCTACAAGGCGATCCCATCCTGGTTCGTGAACGTCGAATCGTTCAAGGATGAGATGGTCGATCGAAACAACACGGTCCACTGGGTTCCGGACTACGTCGGCGAGAAGCGCTTCGGCAACTGGCTCGAGAACGCCAGGGACTGGGCGATCAGTCGCAACCGCTATTGGGGTAGCTGTATCCCCGTGTGGGAGTGCACGTCTTGCGGCCACCAAGTGTGCATGGGATCGATCGACGAGTTGGAGGAAGCCTCAGGAACACGTCTGACCGACCTTCACAAACACGTCGTCGACGAAGTGACCATGCCGTGCACAGAGTGCGGGTCGGAGATGCACCGGGTCCCCGAGGTATTCGACGTCTGGTTCGAGTCGGGTTCGATGCCCTACGCACAGCACCACTACCCGTTCGAGAACGCCGACACGTTCGATCTCAAGTTCCCCGCCGACTTCATCGCAGAGGGTCTGGATCAGACGCGCGGTTGGTTCTACACGCTCCTCGTGCTCGCAACCGCCATCTTCGGAAAGGCCCCATTCCGCAACTGCGTTGTGAACGGAATGATCCTGGCCGAAGACGGGCGCAAGATGTCGAAGAGCCTCAAGAACTACCCGGACCCCATGGACTTGCTGCAGGCCTACGGAGCCGACCCACTTCGGGCCTACATGATCACATCCCCGCTGCTGAGAGCCGAACCTCTCCGATTCACAGAGGTCGGAGTCAAAGAGGTCACGAGGACAGTGATCCTTCCCCTGTGGAATGCGTACTCGTTCTTCACGACGTACGCCGAGGCCGACGGCATCACACGCCAGGACCTCGCCGACGCTCCCGGGCCGGCCGAGCGGCCCGAGCTGGACCGTTGGATCCTGTCGATGCTCCAGAGCCTCATCTCACAAGTCAACGAGATGATGGAGGGCTACTACCTCTACGCGGTCGTACCACCGATGGTCGAGTTCATCGATCACCTCACCAACTGGTACATCCGGCGTTCACGGCGTCGCTTCTGGCGTTCACGGGAAGCGAGCGACACCGACAAGCTCTCCGCCTTCGCGACCCTGTACGACGTACTCGTGACGTTCTCGAAGGTGATCGCTCCGGTTCTTCCCTTCGTCACCGAAGAGATCTACCAGGAACTCGTTGTCACACACAGGTCATCCGGGGAGGATGGACCGGCCTCGGTGCACCTCTCCGACTACCCGGCAGCGCGTACCGATCTCATCGATCTCGACCTGGAGCGCGAGATGGCGACGGTTCGCCAGGTGGTCACTCTCGGCAGGTCGTTGCGAGTGACGTCGGGCATCCGGGTTCGCCAGCCACTGGAGTCGATCACGGTGTACAGCAGAGACAAACGTGTTCTCGATGCTGTCGAGACACACACGGCGATCATCGCCGAGGAACTCAATGTGAGGCAGGTTTCGACGGGACTTGATGAACTCGATGCGGTCGACATCCATGCCAAAGCAAACTTCAAGGTTCTCGGCCCACGCCTCGGCCCTTCCGTCCGGGAGGTGGCCGCCGCGATCGCTGCACTCGATGGAGCGGCGATCGGAGCGCTGCTCGAGGGCCGCACCGTAGAACTGGCCGGCCACGACATCGCGGCATCCGACATCACCGTGCAACGCACCCCGAAATCCGGGAGGGTCGTTGCCGCCGATGGCAACGTGTCGGTCGCCCTCGATGTCGAACTGACGGACGAGTTGATCGCCGAAGGACTTGCCCGTGAGTTCATCAATCGGATTCAGCAGGTACGTCGTGACCTCGATCTGGACGTCACGGACCGAATCAGTGTCAGGTGGGCAACCGATGATGCTGCGACGGCCGCGGCGCTCGAGTTCCACGGTGCGCTGATCTCCGCGGAAGTGCTGGCCATCGGTCTGACACGCGTGGAGGAACTCGACAGTGCTCAGCTCCTCGACGTCGACGGCTCGGCAGTCTTCGCACTGGTGGAGAGAGCCTAGGGCGCTTCGCGAGCCGTTCTCGGTTGTCGATCAGGTTCTCGCTGAGAAGTGAACGAGATCTGAGTTTGACGGCTCCTTCGTCCCGACGGATGGTCAGTTCCCAGCAAGAACGCAGCTGTGACGTGCAAGTCCAGCCACCCAGACCTCTCGCAATAGATGCGGCCGCGTGCAGCAGGCCGATGACTGAAGACCGAAGACCGCGGGCGGAGCCCGCCTAGTCGCCGTAGCGTTCCCAGGGCCGCCGGTCGGAGCCGAGATACACCTCGCCGGCTTGGGCCTCATCGTCGTCGACCTCGTCATCGATGTCCTCGACATCAACCGGGAACCCCTCATCCATCGTGTCCTCGACATATGCGACTTCCTCGGTGAAGCCACTTTCGACAATGGTCTCGGCAGGCTCCATCTCGGCAGCCTCCATCTCGGCCGGTTCCATCTCGGCCGGCACGATTCCATCCATCGCAGACTCGGCCTCGTCGACCTGTGCGAGCAGTCGGTCTGTCAGGCCCTTCACATGGGCACGCAGTTCGGCGACGGCACTTTGGAGCGTCTGCACCTCTGACCCGAGTCTCTCCTTCTTGCCGGCATGCTCGGATTCGATCTCAGAAGCATCGAGGCGCGCCTGCGAGAGGATCTGCTGTGCCTCGAACCGAGCTTCGCGCACGACCTCGTCGGCGGTCTTCTGCGCGAGCACCAGCGTGCGCGTGATGCGCTCCTCGGAGTCGTGAGTGTCAGTCACTCTCGACTCGAGATCCGCCATGCGGCCGCGGGATTCCTGGAGTTGCTGTTCGAACGAACGTACCGTGGAGATGATCTCATCGAGGAAGGCATCGACTTCCTCCTCGGCATAGCCTCTGAGGGCTACACGAAACGTCTTCTGTTCGATCTCGATAGCGCTCAGCGCCATTGGCATCACCTCTCGTCGTCCAAAGGCAGGATAGCCCGGATCACCGTGCCAATCCTGAAACTAGCGGCACACGATTCCCTGAAGCAGTGACAGCGCCACCAGGAGCACGAGAGGCGACAAATCCAACCCCACCCCACCGAGCCGAAGCGGCGGTATCACCTTCCGGATCGGGCGCAGTACCGGATCCACCACCACGGAGAGACCGTCGCGAAGCTTCGCGACCGGATGTCCATAGGGAAGCTGAATCCAATCGAGAAGAATGCGCGCGAACACAACCAGCTCGAACAGGAAGATCAGGTTGCACAACAAGTTCATCTACGCGTCGTCCAACGCGTAGAACCCCAACTCGGACAGTCGTTGCATTTCGGATCGTCCAAGAGACATCCCATGCGGCAGAACGAGAATCACACCTTCTGCGATCTTGCTCATCGTGCCGTCCAATCCGTAGGTGAGTCCACTGGCGAAGTCGATCAGACGACGAACCATGTCGGGATCGGTGTCGCGCATGTTCAGAACGACGGGCCTGCGGCTCCTGATGCGATCCGCGAGAGCCTTGGCGTCGTCGAAAGTGATGGCCGCGACCACATCGGCTCGCAACTCGTCTCTGGTCGCTGCCCGCACCGAGGACCCGTACCCGAACTCCCCCGGAGGCTCGACCCGGCGACCCCGGAACGGTGCCTCGGTCGGCGTCACTGTTCGGATACTCGATTGCAGGGGCGGCCCGGCGATAGCGGCTGCCTGAGGCTCTTCCTCGTCGAGGTTCTCCTCATCGACCAGCCCCAGGTACAGCAGCGCCTTCTGGAACATCGAACTCATACGGTCCCCTGTGTCATGCGGGGACCAAAGATAGCCTGTCCCACGCGTATCATCGTTGATCCCTCTTCGATCGCGACCTCGAAGTCGTGACTCATACCCATTGACAGTTCCGTGACGGTCGGCCGCGTGTCGGCGATCCGATCCCTCAGACGGCGCAGGTCCCGGAAGAACGACCGGACAGTCTCCGGATCCTCGGTCAAAGGTGGCACAGCCATGAGTCCACGCACGTCGACACCCAGCTCCACCAGAGTATCGACGACCCGCGCGACTTCAGGAACGGGAACACCCGGCTTCTGCGGTTCTGCTCCGATGTTCACCTCGACCAATACCGGAGGCGCGAGGTCCGGGCCCTTCAACCATTCGGTACCTAGTTGCACCGAATCCACGGAGTGAAGAAGCTTCACGATTGGGCGCACGTGGCGAATCTTGTTTCGCTGAAGGTGTCCTACGAAGTGCCACTCGATGTCGTTTGGAAGCTCGGATGCCTTGGCAGCGAGTTCTTGCGCTCTGTTCTCGCCGAACACCCGATGTCCGAGGTCATACGCCGCGAGAAGCACAGATGTCGGTTGGCTCTTGCCGATGGCCACGAGGGTCACGTCGGACCGTTTGCGACCCGATCGAGCCACGGCTTCCCCGATTCGCTGCTCCACCTCGGTGAGCTTCACTCGAGCCATGTGACGCCTGCCATCCTTTCGCTGGTGCCGTCCAGGCGATGTGAGAAGTATTCACCGCCGCAACGGGTGCACCGACCTACCTCGATGATGTCCAACCCCGTGAGTTCGTCACGAATTGCGCTCACGATGTCGACGCTGGGTGTTCCCCAGGTGGTCTCGGCATGGTACCCGTCGAAGCGAGCGAGCACCTCGGGGCCCACTTCGAAACAGCAGGACCGGATACCCGGACCGATACACGCTCGTTCGGGAATCGCACCGACGACTTCCATAGCCCGGCGCAGGGCAGCGACAACGCCGCCCGAAGCCCCACGCCACCCGGCATGAGCGATACCCACGCCTTTGGGCCCCAGCAGGGCGACACTGAAGCAGTCGGCAGTGAAGACCGCCAGTGGCAGTTCGCGCCGCGTCGTGAAGAGCGCGTCTGCGTCTCCGGCATTCCCTTGTCCATCGACCCGCGCGACGTCTGTCCCATGAACCTGCCGAACCGTTGCCCACGCCTCCGGTATGTTCAGGTGCGCCGAAAACGCGCGCCTCGCCGGTCCATCCGCTTTGAGATCACCGTTGTCGGCCGTGCTGAACGCAGCCCCGCGGCACGTCATCCCTGTACGAAGCTCGGGATCAGATCGTCGTCCTCGCCACTGGTGAACCTGCCGGAGGCCAGCCCTGTCACCTTGCGGGTACGGTCGAAACCTGCAGCGATGACCGTGACACGGATCTCGTCTCCAAGGGCGCTGTCGACCACGGCGCCGAAGATGATGTCCGCCTCGTTGTCACTCTTGTCTTTGACCAAGACCGCCGCGTCGTTGACTTCGTGGAGCGTCATGTCCTCAGGACCCGCAACCATCAAGAGGACTCCTCGGGCGCCCTCCATGGAGGTCTCCAGCAGACCGCTCGAAGTCGCACGCTGTGCCGCCTGCGCCGCACGTCCTTCTCCTGAAGAACGGCCGATTCCCATCACGGCAGTCCCCGCATCCGTGAGAATCGTCCGCACGTCGGCGAAGTCGACATTGATGAGCCCCGGTGTGGTAATCAGGTTGGTGATCCCCGCCACGCCACCCGTGAGCACCTCGTCGGCCATCCTGAACGCCACGATCATTGGCGTCTTGGGATCGGTGAGCTCCATGAGGCGATCATTCGGAATCACGATCAGCGTATCCACCGCCTCCCGAAGGTTCTGGATTCCCTGCTCCGCTTGGAGAGACCGGCGTCGCCCCTCGAAGCCGAACGGCCTCGTTACGACACCAACCGTCAACGCGCCCCCCGCCTTGGCGATCTCTGCCACGATCGGGGCAGCACCCGTTCCGGTGCCCCCACCCTCACCCGCGGTCACGAACACCATGTCCGCCCCACGGAGGATTTCTTCGATCTCCTCCCTGTGGCTCTCCGCGGCGGAGCGCCCCACGTCCGGATCGGCACCCGCACCGAGTCCCCTCGTGATATCCCTACCGAGATCCAGTTTGACGTCTGCATCGGACATCAACAACGTCTGCGCGTCTGTATTGACCGCGATGAACTCGACTCCTCGCACACCGGCCTCGACCATTCGGTTGACGGCGTTGACTCCGCCGCCACCGACGCCGACCACCTTGATGACCGCCAGATAGCTCTGTGGTGATGTTGACGCCATTCTCGACACCTCACTCTCTATCGCAACTTTAGGTTACTGTAGACCTTCCGCCACCGGCTTTGCCTTCACCTTCAACTAGAGCTTTGGACTGCCGGTCGGGACGGTGCAATCAAGTTGATGACCGCATCGTCTGGGACACCGGCATCCATCAAGGCCTCCAGGGCCTTGGCCTTTGCAGCCATGTCGAGAGGAGCCCCGAGCCGGACGGACACCGTGCCGATGTTCGCCCACAGTTCGCCTTCGCGGACTGCGACCTCCACCTGCCCGCGGAGATCGGTCCCGAGCGTGTCCGCGAATTCGAGGGCGCCCGCGATCATGTCATTCTCGGGCGGCTCCCCCACCGGACCAGGATCGAGGTTCTCCATGAGGAGTCGCGCGCTCCCCTCAGGCGTGGAAGTCGCGGGACCGAGCACGATGCCATCGGTCGACAGCAACATCCATCCGCCACGGTATGTCACCCCGGCTGCGATGGATCGCTCCACGACATCGACTTCGACCGTGTGTGGGAATGTGCGCTGCACGCGCGCGGCGACAACCCACGGATCTTCCTCCAGGAGAGCCTCCAGCTTCCCCGCACGAACCTTGACCATAGGAGCACCCTGTGCGACGCCTGCTTCTTGCAGGGTCTGGGCAACCGCGGATCGTTCGACACCGTAGATGCCGATGGTGCGAACCTCGAGCAGCGGGGACTGCACGAACCAGGCCCCAACCCCGACCAACGCGCCCAGCACACACACCCACAGGATCGTCCTCAACCTTCGATGCAGGGTGTTCTCCCTGACCGTGCGTCGCCGTCGTTCGATCCGCGGGTCCATGATCAGTCCTCGAAGTTGCCGAGAAGTCGCACTTCAGGTTCGAGGTGAACGCCGTGCTCCCCCATCGTCGCTTGCACGCTCCGAATGAGCCGGTACACGTCTCGCGCGGTTGCGTCTCGTCCGGCCTCGATGAAGTTCGCATGCAGAGGGGAGACGCGAGCACCACCCACGGTGAGCCCCTTGAGACCGGCTCTGTCGATGAGACGACCTGCGCTGTCGCCAGGCGGGTTCTTGAAGACGCTTCCGGCGTTGAGGACCCCCCCGGGCTGATGGGCCTTGCGCCAGCGAGTGATCTCACGAATGCGATGCTCACACACACTCGGGTCACCGGCCTCGCTCGCGAAGACGGCATGCACGACTACCTGGAGCGGACCGAGATTGGAGTGACGGTATGAGAGGTCCAGCGCGGCAGCATCGACCTGCTGTCTCGTAGCATCGCCGAGGTCGACGATCTCCACCGTCAGGAGAACATCCTTGGTGTCGGATCCGTGGCATCCAGCATTCATCATCACCGCGCCTCCCACCGATCCCGGGATCCCTACGTAGAACTCCAGACCCGACCTGCCTGCCTTCGCTGCTGTCCGAGCAAGCAGTGGCAGCGGCGTAGCCGATCCCGAGGCGACGTTCTCGCCGATGTCCACCCAGGAAAACCCGGTGCCCAGTCGAACGACCAGTCCGTCGAAACCCCGATCCGACACGAGGACGTTGCTTCCCCTCCCGAGCACGACGACCGGAACGGGTTCTTCCTTCAGGAGGTGAGCGATCCGCAAGAGATCACGGGCGTGCTCGGCTGTGGCGAGG
>Ga0307417_10000990_pt1 | contig 11702 bp, 15 predicted proteins | sample SalMarWE160210MG_2_FD_202514 | JGI IMG/M metagenome (GOLD analysis project Ga0307417, IMG submission 202514) | Salt marsh sediment microbial communities from the Plum Island Ecosystem LTER, Massachusetts, United States - WE1602-10 | ecosystem: Environmental > Aquatic > Marine > Intertidal zone...
GCCCGCGTTGGTGCGGGAGTCGGAACAGAAGACCAGCCCTTCATCGACATTGATGGCTAAACAATAGGTCATGATGCATGTGGCTCATAGGGTTTGTCGCTATGTAACCACAGAATTTGCTCGGAATAAACCAAGGCAATTCGGGTAAAACCGAGGGGCGGGAGAGGGTGGGGGTTTTGGGGTATGTGAAAACAACAAGATATCCTGGATACCTGTTGTAGAGCCTGAACAGACCAAGGCCATATTTTGGCCTCGGTCCTAGGTGGGTTTGACCGGCTTATTGCTCGCTGACCACCGTCACCTTGATGTTGGCGATGACATCGGTATGCAGGCCGAGCTGGATTTCGTATTCGCCGACGGTCTTGAGCGGGCCTTCGGGCAAGCGAACTTCGCCCTTGGCAACGTCAAAGCCCTGAGCGGCCAGCGCGTCTGCAATGTCGGTGTTGCCGACTGAACCGAACAGGCGACCGTCGACGCCAGCCTTCTGGGCGATGGTCAGGGCGAAGCCTTCCAGCTTCTCGGCGCGGACCTGGGCGGAGGCCAGTTTCTCGCCGGCGACGCGCTCAAGTTCAGCCTTCTTTTCCTCGAATGCGGCACGGTTGGCGGCGGTGGCGCGCTTGGCCATACCCTGCGGGATGAGGTAGTTGCGGGCGTAGCCGTCCTTGACCTTGACCACGTCGCCCAGGTTGCCCAGGTTGGCAACCTTGTCCATCAGGATGATTTCCATGGCGGTCTCCTTATTCGTGCAGGTCGGTGTAGTGCAGCAGCGCCAGGAAGCGCGCGCGCTTGATGGCGACGCCGAGCTGGCGTTGGTAATGGGCCTTGGTGCCGGTGATGCGGCTGGGGATGATCTTGCCGTTCTCGGTGATGAAGTCTTTCAGAACGTCGATGTCCTTGTAGTCGATCTCCTTGACCTTCTCGGCGGTGAAACGACAGAACTTCTTGCGGCGGAACAGGGCGTTGCCACCGGGGCGGCGCTTCTTGTCCATCGGTTTGCGGCGAACGAATGCCATTTTGTTACTCCTTGATCAATTCGTATTCGGTTACATGTACCAGGGGCCACGGGTCGCGGATGCCCTTGCGTTCCAGGAAGCCGGTCAGCCTGACCAGGGTTCCTGCCGGCAGACCTGCCAGTGCCTGGGCGGGCTGGCCGAAGGCGATGGCCTCCAGCGTGCATTCCACCCGGCGTGGCCGGCTTGCTTCGGTCTGCTCTGACGCGTGCTGCAATTTCAGTTGCAGGCTGGGCAGACCGCCCGGAGTGACGCGTAGGCCGCTGTGACTGTGCAGGCGGCCGTCGATCTCGACCCGGTTGCGCTCCAACTCAGGCTTCGGCGGGGGCTTCAGCCGGTGCGGCCTCGCTCTGTGGGGCCTCGCTCTGCGGGGCCAGCAGGTTGCGGGCCTTCTCTTCCTTCATCATCGGCGAAGCGGCGATGATGGCCTCGTCGCGCTTGATGGTGAGATGGCGCAGGATGGCGTCGTTGAAGCGGAAGCCGTGCTCGAGCTCGTCCATGGTGGCCTGGTCGCACTCGATGTTCATCAGCAGGTAATGGGCCTTGTGGACCTTCTGGATGGTGTAGGCCAGTTGCCGCCGGCCCCAGTCTTCCAGGCGATGGATCTGGCCGCCATTGCCGGTGATGAGGGTGCGATAGCGCTCGACCATGGCCGGCACCTGTTCGCTCTGGTCCGGATGGACGATGAAAACGATCTCGTAGTGTCGCATTGAAGCTCCTTTTGGTTGTAAGCCCCCCATGCGATTGGTGGGGCAAGGACGAAAAACCGGAACAAGTCCGGGTTATAAGGGCGCGGATTTTATCGGTAAATCAGAGGGATGGCAATGCCTGCCCGAGAGTGCACCACGTCGGCATGCGATCAGAAGGGCGTGGCGCTGCTAAGAAAGGCGTGTCGACTCACGGTTTCCGATCGACGTTTTGGTGCATGTTGCTTTCGTCATGCGTTGCCGCCTTTTCCAGCAATGGCCGCATGGCATTGAGCAGGTTGGAGAACAGGGTGGGGTGTTGTTTTTCCTGTTCGGCAAGCAATAGCTTCATCTGCTGGCGCTGCATCGGTGCCGAGAAGCAGGCCGGGCAGTTTTCGTGAATGACCGGCAGGCCGGCGTTGCGTGCGAAATCACGGGTCTGGCGTTCGCGGACATAGGCCAGGGGGCGGATCACCCGGATATCGCCGCTATCGTTCAGATACCGGGCTTTCATCGTGCGCAGTTTGCCGCTGAAGAAGGCGGACATCAGAAAGCTCTCGGCCAGGTCGTCTAGATGTTGCGCCAGGGCCAGGACGTTATAGCGTTGCTCGCGCGCGACGCGGTATAGGATGCCGCGTCGCATGCGTGAGCAGTAGGCACAGAACGAGTTTCCCTGCATGTGCGCTTCGGCCTCTTTGACGATGGGCTGGCTTTCATAGAAGTAAGGCACACCCAATTCGGACATGTAGTGTTTGAGTGGCGATGGATCGAAATCGGGCGACTGGGGATCGACCGTGCATGCGGCCAACTCGAACTTGACCGGCGCCCGCCGGTGCAGGTTGAGCAGGATGTGGAGCAGGGACAGGCTGTCCTTGCCGCCCGAGAGTCCGAGCAGGACGCGGTCGCCGTCCCGGATCATGTCGTAGTCGCCGATGGCCCGGCCGACGGCGGCGATCAGGGACCGGGAAGGCTTTGCGGGTTCAATCATGGATCATGTCCACGGCGCTACTCATCCAAACAAGGCCGGCTCGGTTTCCGTTTCCGTGGGCACCGATATCGGGTCAGGGTAGGGCCTTGTCCAGGCTGGCCATGAATTTCTCCGGCGGCTCGTAACCGACCACGCGGAAACTATCCTCTTTGCCCTGGGCGTCGAAGAAGATGATTCCGGGCGGGCCGAATAGACTGAAGCGCTTGAGCAGGGCCTTGTCGTCGTCGGTATTTCCGGTGACATCGACCTGCAACAGCACGACATCCTTGAGCCGGGTCTGGATTTGCGGGTCGTTGAAGGTATAGCGCTCGAACTCCTTGCAGGAAACGCACCAATCGGCATAGAAGTCGAGCATGACCGGCTTGCCGGCGGCGGCTGCGATTGCGGCATCCAGCTCCTTGATGCTGCTGACCCGTTTGAATGGAAGTTTTGCCTCGGCCTGGGTTTCGGCGGCGACGCCGCCCTTGAAGATGGCCAATGGCTGGAGCGGGTCGCGGCTACCGCCCAAGGTCCCGAGCAACAGCGAGATGCCAGCCAACAGGGCGATGATGCCAATGCCTTTCCAGAACCGGTTCCAGCCGCTTGCGCTGTGCGCCAGCGGGTCAATTGCGCGCATATAGATACCGGAGATGATCAGCAGCGCGGACCAGAGCAGCATGGTCACGACGGCCGGCAGCAATGGCGAGATGAGCCAGATCGCGACCGCCAGCAACAACACGCCGAAGAATTGTTTCACAGAATCCATCCAGCCCCCTGCACGCGGCAACAAGGCACCGGCCGAGAGGCCGACCAGCAGCAACGGCACTCCCATGCCGAGGGCCAGCGAAAACAGCGATACGCCGCCGAGCACCACGTTGCCGGTCTGGCCGATGTAGAGCAGGGCGCCGGCCAGCGGTGCGGCGACGCAGGGGCCGACGATGAGCGCCGAGATGGCGCCCATGACGAACACGCCGATCAACGAGCCGCCTTTTTGGTGGTTGCTCGCTTCGGTGAATCGGCTTTGCAGGAAGCTCGGCACCTGCAATTCGTAGAACCCGAACATGGAGAAGGCCAACGCGACGAAGATGGCGGCCCCGGTGCCGAGTGCCCAAGGATTCTGCAGGGCGTTCGAGATCAGGGTGCCGGACAGTCCGGCGGCGATGCCCGCCAAGGTGTAGGTGATGGCCATGCCGAGCACGTAGGCGAGCGAGAGCATGAAGCCTTTGCTCTTGGTTACGTGATGGCCCTGGCCGACGATGATGCCGGACAGGATGGGAATCATGGGGAAGACGCAGGGGGTCAGCGACAGCAGCAGACCGGCACCGAAGAAGCCGGCCACGATGAGCCAGAAGTTGCCGCCCTTGAGCAGGCGCGCGATCTTGCTGTTGTCCGAGTTGTCCTGTGCAGGAGGTTCGGTCATCTGCGTGGTGGCCGCCGCGGGCGTGGACTGGAGTTGCTCCATGAAGGCTTTGGGCGCAGTCGTGGCGCTCTTGGGCGCCTCAGTCTTCGGCGTTGCGTTTGGCGTGGGCGCGGCTTTTGCCGGGGCGCCGGCCGGGATATCGAATGCAAGCTTCGTCTCGATGGGCGGGAAGCAGACCCCGAATTTTCCGGCGCAGCCCTGGTAGTGGGCGGTCAGGGTGAAATGCTGACCGGGCTTGGCGGCTGCGATCGGAATGCGGACCGCGAAATCGGTCGGGTAGATTTCCTCCCGCCCCATGATCGGGTCGTCCTTGATCACGGCGGGCGGTAAGTCAACCTTGCCTAGTGTGACACCATCGGCCGAGAACTTGATCTTCTCTCGATAGAGGTAATAGCCGTCGGCTACCTTGAATTGGGCTGCGATGGTCTTGGCATCGAGCATCTTGGCGCTGTATTGGAAGGCCAGGTGGGGGTCGAGTAGTTCTCCGTCGTCCGCGTGGAGCAGGGGTGAGGATAGAAGCAGAAGGGCAAGCAGGATGAAGCGGATCATGAAGTCTCCAACGTCTCGGCGGCGACCCATGCCAGGTAGGCGGGCAGACCGTTTGTAATGTCGATGGTTATCAGCTCGGGCAATTCATAGGGATGATGTTCCCGAATGAGCGCCTCGATCCGACTGTAATTAGCGGCAGTCGACTTGATAATGACCGGAATCTCCCCATCTTCGTTCAAGACGCCCTGCCAATGGTAGACCGAGGTGCAGGGTGCCAGGATGTTCACACATGCGGCCAACCGGGCTTCGACGAGTTGCCGGGCCAGGTTCCTGGCTGCGTCCTGATCGGGTAAGGTTGTAAGCACAAGTATCGCCGGAGGCGTGTTCATGGTTCGATTTCTGGTCAGTTTGTGGCCGATTATAGCGTTGGCGTTTCCATTGCTGGAACTGTATGGGGTCATCACGGTTTGGCATGTGATTGGTGCCTGGACGCTTTTGGGGTTGTTGGCGGCGGGCGTCGCAGGCGCATTGTTGATCGCAACCGAGCGGCTGGCATTCATGCCGCGCATGGTCGGAGTCATAATGGGCGGCGAGGATCCCTTCGCTGTATTGAAGGGCAGTGGACTGCGATTTCTGGCGGGCATGCTGTTGATCTTCCCGGGGTTCATCAGCGACATCATCGCGGGTTTTTTGCTGCTTTGGTCGCTGTTCCAGCCCGAGCCCAGTGTAAGGCAATGGCCGGGCGACGAGGAGCGGCAGCCAGGCCGTGCGGCCAACGATGATGTGATCGAGGGCGAATATCACAGGGTGGATTAATCCTGTTCCAGGTGCTTCCTGAGGTGGCGCAGGGCGACCAGCAGCGCCGCCGAGGCCGGGATTGCCAGCAACACGCCGAAGAAACCGAACAATTGGCCGAAGGCCATCAGGGCGAATATCACGGCCACCGGATGAAGGCCGACCCGGTCGCCGACCAACCAGGGCGTGAGCCACATGCCCTCGACCAACTGGCCGATGCCAAACACGATCCAGACCGGAATCACGGCCATGAAATCGCCCGACTGCAGCAGTGCCGCCAGCGTGCCGAGCAGGACGCCGACCACCACCCCGAGATAGGGTACGAATACCAGGATGCCGGCGAGCATGCCGACCGCCAGGGCGTAGTCGAGTCCGGCGATCCAGAGCGCCAGGCTGTAGAACACGGCCATGATGGCGATGACGGCGAGTTGTCCGCGCGCGAATTCGGACAGCACGGCATCGATCTCGCGGGCGATTTCAGTGATCTTGGGGCGGATCGTGGCGGGCAGCAGTTGCGCGATCCCGGCCATGGCCTTGTCCCAGTCACGCAGCATGTAGAAGGTGACCACCGGGATCAGCAGCAGATTGGCCAGCCAGCCGAGCAGGGCCACGCCCTGGCTGCCCACGGCCGGCAGGTAGGCGGTCAGCTTGGTCAGTTCGCCGACGTGGCCCTTGAGCCAGGTCACGATCTCGGCCTGGCCGGTCATCAGGTCGATGCCGAACCGGGTTTGCAGCCAGGGCAACAGGCCGGACTGGGCCCATTCAACCAGCTTGGGTAGTTGCGCCACCAGCATCCGGGCCTGAGCCTGGAGCAGCGGCGTGAGGATGAGCAGCAGCAGGCCGAGAATCAGTATCGACCCCAGCAGAACGAGCACGGTGGCCCATGTGCGGCCGATGCGGTGTGCCTCCAGCCGGTCGGCCAGCGGGTCGAACAGGTAGGCCAATGCGGCGGCGAACAGGAAGGGGGTCAGGATCGGCGCGAGCAGATAGAGCAGGTAGCCGACGCAGGCTGCGACGACGAGATATAGGAAAGAGCGGTTGGTCAGGTCCATTGGGCTAGAATATTACTCTTGCTTAACCTATCCGCGATCCTGCCGTGAACAAGCCAACTGGTCTTTCCTATCGTGATGCCGGCGTCGACATTGACGCCGGCGATGCCCTGGTCGAACGTATCAAGCCACTCGCGCGCCGCACCATGCGCCCTGAAGTCATGGCTGGCATCGGCGGCTTCGGGGCCTTGATGGAACTGCCCAAGAACTACAAGGAGCCGGTCTTGATCTCCGGTACCGATGGTGTCGGGACCAAGCTGAAGCTGGCCTTCCAGCTCGACAAGCACGATACCATCGGCCAGGACCTGGTCGCCATGAGCGTCAACGACATTCTGGTCCAAGGCGCCGAACCCCTGTTCTTCCTCGACTATTTCGCCTGCGGCAAGCTCGACGTCGATACCGGCGAGGCCGTCGTCTCCGGTATCGCCAAGGGTTGCGAGCTGGCCGGCTGTGCCTTGATCGGTGGCGAGACGGCCGAGATGCCCGGCATGTACCCGGACGGCGAGTACGACCTGGCGGGATTCGCAGTCGGCGTGGCGGAAAAATCGAAGCTGATCTCCGGTGCCGACATCAAGCCGGGCGATGCCATCCTCGGCCTGGCCTCCAGCGGCCCGCATTCCAACGGCTATTCCTTGATCCGCAAGATCGTCGAGGTCGCCGGTGCCGATTTGGACGCCGATTTCCAGGGCCGTCCGCTCGGCCATGTCCTGCTCGAGCCGACCCGCATCTACGTCAAGCCGTTGCTGGCGCTGATGCAGGAGATGACCGTCAAGGGCGTGGCCCACATCACCGGCGGCGGCCTGCTTGAGAATATCCCCCGCATCCTCCATGAAGACCTTTGCGCCGTGATCAACAAGATGGCCTGGGACATGCCGCCCGTGTTCCAGTGGCTGATGGAGCAGGGCAACGTGGACGAACATGAGATGTATCGCACCTTCAACTGCGGCATCGGCATGGTGGTGGTGGTCGACAACGCGGATATTGAGCGTGCCGCCCAATTTCTGAGCGACCAGGGCGAGACCGTCTATCACCTCGGCGCCATCGTCCAGCGCGGCAGCGACCAGCCGCAGACCGTCGTGGTCTGATGCGCGTCGTCATCCTCATCTCCGGCCGCGGTTCCAACATGGAGGCGCTGCTCAAGGCCGATCTGCCGGTCGAATTCGCCGCCGTGATCGGCAATCGGCCGGACGCCAAGGGATTGGGGATTGCACGTGATCTGGGTGCGCCCACGGTCGTTGTCGACCACACGCGCTTTGACGGTCGCGATAGTTTCGATGCCGCGCTGGCGGCCGAGATCGACCGGCATGAACCCGATCTGATCGTGCTTGCAGGATTCATGCGCGTGTTGACCGATGGGTTCGTGCGCCGTTATCAGGGGCGCATGATCAACATCCACCCGTCCTTGTTGCCCGCTTTCCCTGGCCTGCATACCCATCGGAGCGCGCTCGAGGCGGGCGTCAAGGTGCATGGTTGCACAGTCCATTTCGTCACTCCCGAGGTCGATGCCGGGCCCATCATCATTCAAGCCGTGGTGCCCGTACTATCTGGCGATGACGAAGTCAGGCTTGCGGCCCGTGTTCTGGCTCAGGAGCACCGGATCTATCCGCAGGCCGTGCGTTGGATTGCTGAAGGCCGTGTTGCGGTGCAGCCAGGCGGTACCGTTCTGGTGACAGATGTCCCCGACGCGTCGGGCAAGTCCTTGATCTCTCCCGCTCCCGATAACCGCTGACGCACGTCTCTTGCCTGGCTGGATCGATGAGAATGGGTGGAAACCCGAGTGTTCCGGATGGAAAGGGCCGGGAACCGTTCAGGCGGTGAGCTGGATGTGTTTCTTGGCGGCCTCGTCGGCCTCGATGAGCGCCAACTGACCCTTGGACGGAACTTGATAGATCAGGACGCCTTTGCTGTCGCTGACCTTCATGACCTTGTGATTTTTCTGGTCGACCTCGAAGGTATAGCCAGGATGGGTAGTGACTTCCGCAGCGGGGTTCTGTTTGCGCAATTCCTGAATCTGCTTCTGAGAGCTCGTCGCGGTATTGCTCTGGGCATTGTTGCCCTCTTGCGCTGCAGGTTGTTGGGGCGTGGCATTCGCGGCGGGTGCGTTTCCTGCTGCAGTATTCCCGGCGCGCGCAACCTGGACGCTCGGCTGGCTGTAAGCCTGCTGGGCCGCGTATCCGAAGTTGGTGCTAACGCTGAGATCCATTGCCATGTCTTTCAGGTCGAGCTCATAGTTTCGACGTGTCGTAATAGGCGTTGATCGCTTGCGTGGGTGTCTGCGCGCTGGCGACCTTCTGGGCCTGCTGCTGGTTCAGGCTTTCGGGCGGATAGGAGTTGATGCCTTGCGCAGAATTGGCCTGGTTTACCGTTTGCGTGGATTGGGCCTGATTCTGGTTTTGCGAACTGAGTTGCAGCGCCTGGTTGGAAAACGAAACTACGTCCCCACGCGCTCTTTGTTGATTCGTAGTGGTCGGGGTAGGAGGGGCGCTTGGGCCGCTATTCGTAGCCTGGTTGCGAGTCGATCCCAACGCGCGCTGCTGCGAATCGTATGCAGTGATCGCGCTGCTGTGTAGTGCATTTAAGGCGGTGTCCATGGCGTACTCCTCTTACGGCTGTGCTGGCTGCAACCCTGGAGGGCACAAGCCCAACTTATAGTAATCTCACTTTCATTTTATATATCAATTAGTTGACAGCGCAAGAAAAAGTTGGTCAGCCGCTCAGCCGCCGATGCCGAGTTCGCTGCGAGTGATGTGCGCCAAGGTCAACGCAGCCTCCAGCGACTCCGCCAGGCAATTGTAATGGCCCATCTTGCGACCTGGGCGGGCTTCGGCCTTGCCGTATAGGTGCAGTTGCACACCGGGATGGGCAAGCAGCTTGTCCCAGGCAGGCTCGGGCTGCCATATATCGCCCAGGATGTTGACCATGACCACGGGTGACAACAGGCGCGGGTCACCGAGCGGCAGACCGGCCAAAGCGCGTACCTGTTGTTGGAACTGGTCGGTAGCGCAGGCGTCGAGTGTGTAATGGCCGCTGTTGTGTGGGCGCGGGGCCATCTCGTTGAATACCACGCGGCCATCGGTCAGGATGAAGAACTCCACCGCCAGCACCCCGACATAACCGAGCCCCTCTGCCAAGTGGGCCGCCATATCGCGTGCCTTGGCTGCAGTGCCTTCGGGTACCCGGGCGGGGACGATGCTGACATCCAGGATGCCGTTTCGGTGCTGGTTTTCCGCGACCGGGAAGAAGGCGATTTCGCCCTGTGCATTGCGCGCCAGTACGACCGAGATTTCCTGCTTCAAATCCAGCATGCCTTCCAGCAGGCAGGGTACGCGTCCCATGTGGTCGAATGCGGTGACCAGATCGTCCAGGTTGTCGACCCTTGCCTGACCCTTGCCGTCATAACCGAGGCGGCGGGTCTTGAGCAGGGCGGGGCCCTCGATTCGGGTCCAGGCCTGGACCAGGAAACCTTCGTCCTCGACGTTGGCGAAAGGTGCGGTGTCGCAGCCGCACTCCTGGGCACGGGACTTTTCAAGCAGACGATCCTGGGCCACCCCGACGGCTTCGGCAGAGGGGGCGACGAAGCATTTTTGGGCCAGCATTTCCAGGCTGCTGGCCGGGACGTTTTCGAATTCGGTGGTGATTGCCTGGCACAGATTGGCCATATGCAGCAGGGCGGTGGCATCGGTGTAGGCGGCCTTGAGGTGGATGTCGGCGACCTGGCCGGCCGGGCTTTCCGGGTCGGGATCCAGCACCACGACCTTGTAGCCCATCACGCGCGCGGCCAAGGTGAACATGCGGCCCAATTGGCCGCCGCCGAGTACGCCTAGAGTTGCGCCGGGCAGCAACATCATGCGTTGCCCTCGGGTAAAGCCATGTCGAGCACGCTATCGGTCTGCTTCTTGCGGAATGCGATCAGGCGTTCCCGGATGTCCGGGAATTCGTTGGCCAGCATGGCGGTGGCGTAGAGGGCGGCGTTGGCGGCGCCGGCTTCTCCGATTGCGAACGTGGCGACCGGGATGCCCTTGGGCATCTGGACGATGGAAAGCAATGAATCGATACCCTTGAGTGCCCTGGACTGGACCGGTACGCCGAGCACCGGCAGGTGCGTTTTCGAGGCCACCATTCCGGGCAGATGGGCGGCACCGCCAGCACCCGCGATGATGCATTTCAGGCCGCGTTCGGCTGCGCTCTCTGCATATTCGAACAGCAGGTCGGGCGTGCGATGGGCGGATACCACTCTTTTTTCAAAGGGTACGCCCAGTTGTTCCAGGATCAGGGCGGCTTGGCGCATGGTTTCCCAGTCGCTGACGCTACCCATGATGAGACCGACAAGTGGAGTCATGGCCTGTCCAAATCTTAAAAAGGAAAATGATACGGCTTGCCCGCCCGGCGACTCAAATCCAGCCTCGCTCTTTAAGGTGCCGATATAGTCCGTAGCAGGCCGCACCGGTCAGGCTCAGCGTTAGCGGATAGCCCCAGCGCCAATCCAATTCGGGCATGAACTTGAAGTTCATGCCATACAGGCTGAAGACCAGGGTCGGGATGGCCAGGATGGCGCCCCAGCCGGCCAGTTTCTGTACCGAATCGTTCTGGCGCAGAGAAAGCGAAGCCAAGCTGATGTTCATCGCGTCGGTCAGCATTTCGCGCATCTGGAACAGGTCGCGGTTGAGCCGGGCCAGATGGTCCTGGACGTCCCGGTAATAGGCCTTGAGCCCTTTCTCCACGATTTCCGGGTGCATGCGGATCAGCTCCTGGACCATGTCCTCCATCGGTTCCACGCTTTGCGTCAGTTGCAGGGTCTGCCGTTTCAAACGGTAGAGTCGAGTCAGGTTCTTATCCGCCAGCTCCGATTCGAGCAGAGCAGACTCGTAGCTGTCGTAGCGTTCCACAAGTCGATCGGCGACCGGACGATAGGCATCGACGGCCTGATCGAGCACAGCATAGAGCGCCGCACCGACAGAAGGGGTGAAGCGCCCCTGCTTGAGGCGTCTCAGGGCATGATCGTAACCGGGGCCGGGTCCATGGCGGACGATGAGGATATGGCGTTGGCCGAGGAATAGATGCGTCTCGCCGTATTCGATGTGGCCGTTCCATTCCATGGCGGTACGCATGACCAGGAACAATTCGCCATTCGGGTATTCCTCGATCTTGGGCCTCTGGCGCGCGGCAATGACGTCCTCGATGGCCAGTTCATGCAGCTTGAACAGGTTGCCCAGCCGGTTCAGCTCCTGGGTGCTAACGTCTTGCAGTTCCATCCAGACGAAGCTGCCCGGGTTTGCCAATGCGTCC
>Ga0307417_10000991_pt1 | contig 11692 bp, 13 predicted proteins | sample SalMarWE160210MG_2_FD_202514 | JGI IMG/M metagenome (GOLD analysis project Ga0307417, IMG submission 202514) | Salt marsh sediment microbial communities from the Plum Island Ecosystem LTER, Massachusetts, United States - WE1602-10 | ecosystem: Environmental > Aquatic > Marine > Intertidal zone...
TGGCCGACATGATGAAGGCGATGAGCGGCGGCAAAAAACGCGGGCCGCTCGCAGGCCTTGCCAATGCGCTCGGGCTCGGCGGCGGCATGCCGAGCGCCGAAGAGATGGCGAAGCTTGCGGAAAAAATGCCGGGCGGTCTGCCGGGAGGTTTTCCTGGCGCGCCACCTGGCCTGCCGCCGGGTCTGCCCGGCGGCCTGCCCGGGCTTGGCAAAGGTCTGCCGCCTTTCCCCGGTTTTCCAGGCGGCGCGAAGAAGAAGTGAAATACGTTCCAACGACGAAAGGACACTAGGAATGCCTGTCGCCATCCGCCTGGCCCGCGCCGGCACCAAGAAGCGGCCCTTCTATCACATCGTGGTCGCCGACTCGCGCAGCCCGCGCGATGGCCGCTTCATCGAGCGTCTCGGCTATTTCAATCCGCTGCTGCCGAAGGAACAGACCGAGCGGCTCAAGCTCGACCTCGAGAAGGTAAAGGCGTGGCTCGCCAAGGGTGCGACGCCCTCCGACCGCGTTATGCGCTTTCTCGACGAAGCCGGCATCCGCAAGCGCACGCCGCGCAACAATCCCGAGAAGGCGATCCCGCGCAAGGAACGCAAGGCGCGCGCGGAAGCCGCCGCCAAGGGCGAAACGGCCCCCGCGGCGAGCTGATTTCCCCTTCCTCCCCCGCACTAGCGACGCACTAGCGGGGGAGGATGAAGACTCCTCTGGGGAGGAAGCGCGAAGCGCCATCTTGAAGGATGGCTTGATGATCTACGACCGAAAGCGTGTCTGCGTAGCGCGCATCGGCGCAGCGCACGGGACCAGCGGCGAGGTGCGGCTGTGGTCGTTCACCGCCGACCCTCTCGCGGTCGCCGACTATGGGCCGCTGGAAAGCGCGGACGGCGAGCGCTTCGAGATCGAGGCGCTGCGGCCGGGCAAGGGATTCTTCATTGCACGGCTGAAGGGGATCGCCGATCGCTCCGCCGCAGAGCGGCTCAGCAATGTCGAGCTCTACGTGCCGCGCGAGCGATTGCCGGAGCCTGACGCCGCCGACGAGTTCTATCATGCCGACTTGATCGGGCTGACGGTGGTGGATACGGAAGGCGCGGCGCTGGGGCGTGTCGTCGCGGTGCAAAATTTCGGCGCAGGCGACCTTCTGGAGGTGTTGCCGATCGCCGGCGGCGACACGGTGCTGCTGCCCTTCACCGAGGCGGTCGTGCCGGTGGTCGATATTGCCGGCGGGCGGCTCGTCATTTGCGCGCCGGAAGGATCATTCAATTCCGCTCCCGTTGCAGCAGGGGGTAGCGAGACGCAACCAGAGCAAGGCCAAACATCACCTCCTCCCTTGAGCGGGAGGTCGATCGCGCAGCGATCGGGAGGGGGATAGCGATGTTACCCCGAGACACCCCCCTCCCCAACCCTCTCCCTCAAGGGGGGAGGGAATATGCTTCGCAAGCGGCACGCTGATGTGGCGCGCCTCGGTCATCACCATCTTTCCGGAGCTGTTTCCGGGGCCTTTCGGCGCAAGCCTCGCCGGCAAGGCGCAAACCAAGGGGCTGTGGGCGCTCGAGGCGGTCGATCTGCGCGACTTCGCGCCCGATCGCCACCGCACCGTGGATGACACGCCGGCCGGTGGTGGGCCGGGCATGGTGATGAAACCCGACGTGCTCGCGCACGCGATCGACGCGGTGGCAAGCGATGGCCGTCCGCGCCTTCTGATGTCTGCCCGCGGCGCGCCGTTGACTCAAGCGCGGGCGGCGCAGCTTGCGAGCGGCGCCGGCGTCGTCATTGTATGCGGACGCTTCGAGGGCGTCGACGAGCGCGTCATCGAAGGGCGCAATCTGGAAGAGCTGTCGATCGGCGATTATGTGCTCTCGGGCGGCGAGCTTGCCGCGATGGTGCTGATCGACGCCTGCGTGCGGCTCATTCCCGGCGTCATGGGCAAGGAGGAGTCGGCCGCCGAGGAGAGCTTCGCCCAGCATCTCCTGGAATACCCGCACTACACCAAGCCGCAGGTGTGGGAAGGGCGCGCGATCCCCGAGGTGCTCCTGTCCGGCGACCACGGCAAGGTGGCGGCGTGGCGGCGGGCCGAGGCGGAGCGGTTGACCCGGGCGCGCCGGCCGGACCTCTGGGCCGCCTATCTCGCCGCGGTTGCCGATAAGGCGACGGAAGGATGACAAACCACCGTTAATGGCGTAAGACGGCGGCCAACCCGAATTGATCCGACAAGACCGGCGCGCCCCTGCGCCTGGCGCAGCGCTGGAGTGCTCTCCCATGAATGTCATCAAAGAGCTCGAGCAAGAGCAGATTGCGAAGCTTACCGCCGCAAAAACTATTCCCGACTTCGGTCCGGGCGACACGGTGACCGTGAACGTGAGAGTGGTCGAAGGCGAACGCACGCGTGTCCAGGCCTATGAGGGCGTGTGCATTGGCCGCGCCGGCGCCGGCCTCAATGAGAACTTCACGGTGCGCAAAATCTCTTACGGCGAAGGGGTCGAGCGCGTGTTTCCGCTCTATTCGCCGATGATCGACTCGATCAAGGTAGTGCGCCGCGGCAAGGTGCGCCGCGCCAAGTTGTATTATTTGCGCGCACGGCGCGGCAAATCCGCCCGCATCAGCGAGCGCTCCGAACGTGCGCCCAAGGGCGGAACAGACCGCAGCGAAGCGGCCGAAACCGCGGCGGAGTAAGGGCAGCCCCCTGCCTTACCCCTTCGAGTGGGCGCCTCGGCCGTGCGCCGGTAGCGATCGCCGTCGAGCGCCGTCGATTACCTCCCTTCCTCGCTCTGGTCGAACGGGGCCGACAGCATCCAGCGATGGCCGAACGGGTCTTCGACCACGGCGAAACGACCGCCCCAGAACATGTCAGTCGGCGACCGCCGCGCTTTCGCTCCGGCGGCAAGCGCGCGATCGAAGGTTTCGTCTACCTCGCCCGCGGAATCGAACGTGATGGCGACCGCGACCGGAGTGGTTTTGCCCGGCGTGGGCGCCGGGGACCCGCCGCGCTCGGGAAACTCGTCGGCCAACATGATCGTCCCGCCATTGATGGTGAGCACCGCGTGCATCAAGCGCTTGCCATCGTCCGCGGTTTGCCGCTTGGCCTCGATCGCGCCGAACGCCTTGGCGTAAAAGGCGATTGCATCGGCCCCGCCCTTCACCGTCAGATAGGGGATGATCCTCTGGGTCATGACCACTCCTTGCCTTTCAGCGAACGCCTGCGGCGTCCCCGTGCCTTTCGTTTGCGCCCGCGACCGACTAGATAACATCCGCGCGGCAGGCGTATGGGCCCTCTCTATCAGGACACCGGGTGATGACAAAACCCCGCACCCTCTATGACAAAATCTGGGACGACCACTTGGTCCACGAACAACCGGACGGGACATGCCTTTTGTATATCGACCGCCATCTCGTCCATGAGGTGACGAGCCCGCAGGCTTTCGAAGGGTTGCGGCTTGCGGGCCGCAAGGTGCACGCGCCGGAAAAGACCCTGTGCGTCGTCGATCACAATGTCCCGACGACCGACCGGAATAAGCCCAACGAGGATCCCGAGAGCGCCGCGCAGATCGCCTACCTCGCCGAAAACGCGAAGATTTTCGGCCTCGAATACTATCACGAGTTCGACAAGCGGCAGGGCATCGTCCACGTGATCGGCCCCGAGCAGGGCTTCACGCTTCCCGGTACGACCATCGTGTGCGGCGACAGCCACACCGCAACGCACGGCGCCTTCGGCGCGCTCGCCTATGGCATCGGCACCTCGGAGGTCGAGCACGTTCTCGCGACCCAGACGCTGATCCAGACCAAAGCCAAGAACATGCTCGTTCAGGTCGACGGGATACTGTCGCCGGGCGTCACCGCCAAGGACATTATCCTCGGCGTGATCGGCGAAATCGGCACTGCCGGCGGCACGGGGCATACGATCGAATATGCCGGCGGAGCGATCCGCGCGCTTTCGATGGAAGGGCGCATGACCGTCTGCAACATGTCGATCGAGGCGGGCGCCCGCGCCGGTATGGTCGCGCCCGACGAAAAGACCTTCGCATTTCTCAAAGGCCGGCCGAAGGCGCCGAAGGCCGCGGTTTGGGACGCAGCGATGCGCCATTGGGAGACGCTGCGCTCCGACGACGACGCGCATTTCGACAGCATTGTGCGGCTCGATGCCGGCAAGCTCCCGCCCCTCGTCACCTGGGGCACAAGCCCCGAACAGGTCATGGCCGTCACCGGGCGGGTGCCGGTCCCCTCCGAGATCGCCGACGAGAAGAAGCGCCGCGCCGCCGAACAAGCGCTCGCCTACATGGGACTGTCAGGCGGCGAGAAGATCACCGACATCGCGCTCGATCGGGTGTTCATCGGCTCCTGCACCAATTCGCGCATCGAGGACTTGCGCGAGGTCGCCCGCATCGTGAACGGCAACCGTGTGAACGCCAACGTCAAGGCGATGATCGTTCCCGGCTCCGGGCTCGTGAAAGAGCAGGCCGAAGCCGAAGGATTGCATAAAATCTTCATCGTCGCCGGCTTCGACTGGCGCGAGCCCGGCTGTTCCATGTGCCTCGCCATGAACCCGGACAAGCTCGCGCCGGGCGAGCGCTGCGCATCGACATCCAACCGCAATTTCGAAGGCCGCCAAGGCTACAAGGGCCGCACCCACCTCGTCTCGCCGGCCATGGCCGCGGCGGCGGCGATCGCCGGGCGATTCGTCGATGTGCGGGAGTGGAAAACGTAAGTCTCAGACGAGGAGCGCGTGGCGGCGCTGCGCGCGGGGCGAGCCAATGCCGATCCTCATTATTGTGTTGTTGGCGATCCTGGTCGCGCAAGTCGGCTTCTGGAAAACCTTCGCGGCCGTTCTCGGCGCGATCGGCGTCATTGTGCTTTCCGTCCTACTGGCCGTCGCAATCGTGGTTCTTACCGCGCTGTACCTCGTGCGCCGCGCTCGCGGGCATTTCTAGCCGGCACCTATCGATAATCGGCGGAAGCTTATCCTTCGGCTTGCGGATCGCGTCCCCGCGCCGGCCGCGGACAGCAAGATTTCTTGACCTAAACCAATTCCCACCGCGCCGGGAAATGCTTTAGGCTGAACGGGTAGCGTCTCCGCGCCCGCGGGGAGGGGAAAATTGCTACAGTCCGGAGCGTTTCATCATGAACATTCGTCCGCGCCGAAGCGTGCTGTACATGCCGGGCTCGAACGCCCGCGCCCTGGAAAAAGCCAAGACCCTGCCGGCTGACGCCATCATTCTCGACCTCGAAGACTCCGTTGCGCCCGATGCCAAGGCCGAGGCACGCCGTCAGGTGGCGCAAGCGGTCAAAGGCGGGGGCTTCGGACGCCGCGAGGTCATCATCCGCATCAACGGCATCGGCACGCCCTGGTACAATGAAGATATTGGCGCCGCCATCGCGGCATGCCCCGACGCGATCCTGCTGCCGAAGGTCTCCACGCCACAGCGGCTCGAAATCGTCGGCCAGCGGTTGATCGATATGGAAGCCGATCCGAAAATCCGCATCTGGGCGATGATCGAGACGGCGCTGTCGCTGTTCAATATTCGCGAACTCGCCGCCGCTGCGCACGAACCGGAGACGCGGCTCACCTGCTTCGTCATGGGCACCAACGATCTCGCCAAGGAAACCCGCGTGCATCTGGTGCCCGGCCGCGCGCCGATGGTCGGCTGGCTCGCCAACTGCGTGCTGTCCGCGCACACTTATGGGATCGATATCATCGACGGGGTCTACAACAATCTTTCCGACATGGACGGCTTCGTGCGGGAATGCGCGGAGGGGCGCGACCTCGGCTTCGAGGGCAAGACGCTGATCCATCCCAACCAGATCGAGCCATGCAATCAGGCGTTCTCGCCGCGCGCCGACGAAGTCGCGCTCGCCCGCAAGATGATCGAAGCGTTCGACATGCCGGAGAACCAGAACAAGGGCGTGGTGCAGATCGAGGGCCGCATGGTTGAGCGGCTGCACGCCGAGATGGCCCGCCGCACCGTCGCCATCGCCGACGCGATCGCGGCGCAGTAACTGACGAGCGCAACTGAACGGCGGTCGACCGCGCCGGCGAGGGGCACCCCTTCGCTTTGGCTAGAGCGTGCAGCTTTGCTCGATGCGGTTCGACCGTCAACTAGGCTCGGCCGTCAGCCACTTTTCGATATCTGCCGTCCGCGGCAGGCCGCCGGCATGCATCAGTCTGCCGTCGACCACGACGCCGGGCGTCGCTGCGACCCCGTAAGAAGCAATGGCGGCATAATCGGTCACCTTCTCGATGGTGACGGGAATGCCGAGCCGGTCGGCTTCGGCTTGGACCATATCGGCCGTGCGCATGCAACGGCTGCAGCCGGGTCCGAGCACTTTCACGTTTTTCATGGTGTTTGCCTTCTAGAGCATTGTCCGGCGAAGTGGGAACCGGTTCGCCGCAGAAAATGCGACCACTTAAGTCGTCGATGAAGCCCATCGCACGGCCCATCACTGGAACAGAGCGTTGAACAGATAGCCGACCGCGAGGATGCCAACGCCGACCACGCCGATGAAGACGGCGATCAGACGCGCGCTCAGAACCTGGCGCAGAATGATCATCTCCGGCAGCGAGAGCGCAATGACCGACATCATAAAAGCGATCACGGTGCCGAGCGGGACGCCCTTGCCGATCAAGGCCTCGACCACCGGAATGATGCCGGCTGCGTTCGAATACATGGGGATTCCCGCGACCACCGCCGCCGGCACCGACCACCACGCGCCGCGCCCCATGATGGTCGCCATCAGTTCGGACGGCACGTAGCCGTGGATCACCGCGCCCGCCGCGATGCCAATGATGATCCATGCCCATACCCGCCCGACGATATCGCGCACCGCGCCAAGGCCCGCCCTAATCCGATCGACGGGCGAAAGATCGCTCGCCGGCGGCGCGGCGGCATTCGCGCGGATGTTGCGCACCCATTCCTGCAGCCAGCCTTCGAGCTGCAGGCGGCCGATGACGAAACCGGAGACGATGGCGACCGCGAGCCCGAAAGCGAGATAAGTCGACGCCACTTTCCATCCAACCAAACCAAACAGGAGGCCAAGCGCCACCTCGTTGACCATCGGCGCAGCGATCAGAAAAGAGAAGGTGACCCCGAGCGGCACGCCGGCGCTGACGAAGCCGATGAACAACGGAACCGCCGAGCAGGAACAGAACGGCGTGACGACGCCAAGCAGCGCCGCGAGCACATTGCCGAGTCCTTCGCGCCGGCCGGTCAGCAGCGCGCGGGTGCGATCCGGGGAAAAGAAGCTGCGCACGATTCCCATGCCGAACACGACCAGCGTCAGCAGCATCAGCACTTTCGGCGTATCGTAGATAAAGAACTCGACCGACTGCCCGAATTGACTTGCCGGGTCGATTGGTAATTGCCGCACCGCCCAGGCCGAGAACGGCGCAAGTTGGCGGTAGATGACGACCCAGGCGGCCACAGCTGCGACGGCGCCGCCGATCCAGATTGCGGTCCCCCGCTCCGCTTTTCGCTCGGTCGCGGCGCCGATGCTCATGCTGCGCTCCGTCTCTGCGACGCCGGCAAAGCCAGTGCGGCATCGATCACGGCGGCGACGCCGCGGCCAAGGTCCGGCGCGCGGCGATAACGGACCCATTGCGCATCGCGCCGGTCGACGACAAGCCCGGCCTGCTTGAGCACCGCCATGTGGCGCGACATTCGCGATTGGCCCGCGCCAAGTTCCCGCATGAGCTCGCAGACACAGTGCTCACGGCCGTCCCAAAGCAGCCGTATCGCGGCAAGACGAGTCGGTTCAGCCAACGCGGCGAGGATATCGATTGCATCGTTCATAGATGTATTATGCTCTAATGCGCATATGCGGTCAACCAAATATTATGCCTACGAAGCCCTAGAGCGAATTTCGTTCCGGTGGAATCGGAATTCGCTCTTGTTTTCCTTTAGTGGTCGCATTTTCTGCGGCGAACCGGCTCCCACTTTGCCGGAAAATGCTCTAACCGTGTCGCGCGAGAATGCCCCCTGCCCCTCTGGGCCCAGCCTTTTCCGTGGTGGCCGAACCGCGGAGTAACGACCGCACCGAACCAGTTCCTGATCGGCCGGATTGCGCCTAGACTTCGTTCATTCGAACCACACCTCACGACGTCTCGTTTGCCGCCCGACGGGCGGCGCGTGCTAACAACGGATATTCCCATGACCAAAGGCGGTTTTCGCAGCGTTTACGTCACCGCGAAGGACGGGCTTAAGCTTCATTTGCGCGAGTACGGCGAACGGCCGGCAGCTGGCTTGCCGGTCGTGTGCCTGCCGGGGTTGACGCGGGCGAGCATCGATTTCCATCCCCTCGCTTACGCGCTCTCGCACGATCCGCAGCGCCCGCGCCGCGTACTTGCGCTCGATTATCGCGGACGCGGCCTGTCCGACTACGATTCCAATCCGGCCAATTATTCGATTCCAGTCGAGCTCGACGACGTGCTCGCGGTGCTCACCGCGTGCGAGGCCGAGCCCGCCGTGATCGTCGGAACGTCGCGCGGCGGCATGATCGCGATGGCGCTCGGCGTCGCGCGGCCGACCGCTATCGCCGGCGTCGTGCTCAACGATATCGGCCCGGTCATCGACGTCGAGGGCCTCGTGCGAATCAAGGACTATGTCGGAAAGCTGCCGCAGCCGAAGGATTTCACGGAGGGCGCCGCCATTATTCGCGGCCTCTTCGCCAACCAATTCCCCAAATTCACCGAGAAGGACTGGATCGCCGCCGCCCATCGCACTTGGCGCGAGGACAACGGACGGCTTGTGCTCGCGTATGATCCTGCGCTGGCGAAGACGCTCGCCGCTTTCGACGCGAACGCGCCGATGCCAGACCTTTGGCCTCAGTTCGATTCGCTGGCCGAGGTGCCAATGCTCGTGATCCGCGGCGCGCTTTCGGACCTTCTCTCGCCCAAGACGGTCGCCGGGATGCGGGCGCGGCGAAAACAGCTCGACGTGCTGGAGGTGCCGGACCAGGGCCACGCGCCGCTATTGATCGAGCCCGAGGTGATCGCGCATATCGCAGCGTTCATCAACTCATGCGACAAGCCGCGGTGATGGGAGTTCGATAACGCCTCCGCCACGCGCGGCGCGCGACCGCTCAGCCCTTGGCGATCCAGAACTGGTACATGCCTGCGAACGTATCGGGCTGCTCCTGCTCGAAGGCGTGCCAACGATCGAGGTCGATCATCGCGAGATCGTCGGGGAAACGGCGCCGGTATGCCTCGCGCGTTTGTCGGGGCAATTCGAAGCCGATCATGCGGGCGCCGGCCGCGGCAAGGAACTCTTTTATGGCCGGTAAACTCAGGCCCTGCTCCTGTACGTGGAAGAGTAGGTCGCGGCATTCGCTCGCACTGTAGAAGTCGTAGAGCCGCGCCACGGTGCGTAGGTCCGTCGCGAGCAGTTCCTCGCGGCAGCGGCGAATATCATCGACGGTGGGCGCAAAGCCGCGCTCGGCGACGAAGCCACGCGCTGCGACGATGTCCCGCCGGGCGAGCGCGCTGTAAAGTGCAACGCGCATCACCCCGCCCGCGCGCAGGAGCGACCACAAGACGCGCCAGCCGGCGAACGGATCGGCGAGATGGTGCAGCACCCCGCCGGCGTCGATCGCGTCGAACCGGCGCTCGAGCGACCCCAACTCGAGAATGTCGGCCTGCGCATAATCGATTTGCCCGAGGCCGAGTTCGCGCGTTTTGCGCACCGCGTAGGCGAGGCTCTTGCGGCTGAGGTCGATCGCAAGGATGCGTATATTGGAAAACCGGCGGGCGACTTCGACCGGATGCCGTCCGGTGCCGCAGCCGGCAACGAGCATCTCGCAGCCGCTTCCGCCGTCGGGAACCGAGACGGACGGAAACCGGCGGCGCAGATAGGCCTGGACCGTCTCTTGCGGCGGCTGCGAGGCCGGTTCGACCCAGCGCGGGTAAGGGTTTTCCTCGTATTGCTGGCGGACTGCGGCCGAAACGGCGTCCGCGATGGGGGTGAGCCGCGGGATCGTGTCCTCGATCTCGCGTTCGAGTCGCGGCTCGACGATCTGCTGGACGATCACGCCGGCGAGCGAAGCAGGCCAATCCCGCTGTAGCAGGAGATCGGAAATCGGCAAGTCGCCGAGCGAGCCGTAGTTCGCAAGCGTGGCGAGCCGCAGCGGCGCGACGGAGCGGCCGGCCGTAAGCTCGGCGATCACGGCTTGCCGCGCCTGTTCGGCACTGGCTGCCTCCTCCGGCGTCAGCGCGAACACATAGTCGTTGAGAAAGCACTGGCGGGCGAGCGCGCAGCAAAGCCCGAGCAGACGCTCGTCGGCGTCGCCCTCGTCCGCGGCTGCGGCGAGCAGCGGCCGAAGCGTCGTCAGGAACCGTTCGAAGGCGAGATCGCAGACCGTATGCGATTCGAGCAGCCCCCGCAGGAACGCGTTGTCGGCGACCATACCGAAGCCGGCAAAGCCGAGCAGCGCTTCGACTCCAAGCCGATTCGGCCACGCCTCTGCGGCCCGCGCGACCGCATCGCGTATCTCCGGGTAAAGGCGAAAGAACGTGGCGAGGACATCGCCATAGGTCTCGTACAGCTCCGGCGCGAGCGCGAGCGCCCGCTCCAGGTGGATCGCCGCCTCCTCGCGGCGGCCTTGCGTCAGCAGAATGCTGCCGAGCCCGTTATGGGCCTCGGCAATATCCGGAGCGACCGCAAGCGCCCGGTGAAACAGCGCGACCGCGCGCTCGGGATCGCCCCGGCCATTGGCCATCGCGCCGATGCCGACAAAGATATGTGCATAGTCCTGTGCGGTCGGCCCCGGCGGCGGTCCGCTCCCCTTTCCCGCTTGAGCCGGCGCGAGCCCCGTCCTCGACCACGACTTCTGCCGCAGCGCGAGCGCTTTCTCGAACGAATCGACGGCCTCATCGAGCAATCCGCGCGCGGCGCAGACATGTCCCAGCTCGTCAAGCGGATCAGGATCGCGCGGGCTGAGCGCGACGGCGCGGCGGCAGCGCGCGGCGGCTTCGTCGAGACGGCCCGCGGCGAACAGGCCAGCGGCAAGTTCGCGCTGCCAGTCGGCTTGGTCTTCATCGCTCTCACAGGCGCGGGCGAGCCAATCAAGCGCGGCCTCGAAGCGCCCGCTGTCGCGGGCAATCGCGCTCATGAGGCAATTCGTTGGCCTGCGCCAAAAGCGGGGCGATCGACGCTTCCTCGCGAGCAGCGGTGGCGGCGCTCCTTTTCTGCGCGGCGCGGCGTTCTTTGCGGTTCATGAGCCTGCCTTTTCGCTGGTCGATCTTTTTTCTAGTAGGGCGCGGCCATGATTGCACGAAATCAGAAACACCTCTCCCCGGTGGGGAGAGGTCGGATTCCGAGCGCAGCGAGGAATCCGGGTGAGGAGGCGCTCGGAGGTCGGTCGTGACATAGCTCGTGATAGATCATCTCCAGCACGCCGGCCAGGTTTCGTATATGTCGACATTCGTCACACGAATTACTCGGAATCCAAGTGAGTCCAGGACGAGGGTCCTTTGCGCGTCGCGCAGAGTCTCACGTTCGGAGCTATGCGTCACGCCATCGACTTCGACGATGAGCTTTCCATCAAGCGTCACGAAGTCCACTACATAGCGGTCGATCGGATGCTGCCGACGAAATTTCCAGCGCGCGAGACTGCGATTACGCAAGCCGCGCCAAAGCCGCGCTTCGGCGCTTGTTTGCAAGTTGCGCAGCTTGCGAGCTCTTTGCTTGAAACGCTCCAGGACCCACAACCCCCCCCG
>Ga0307417_10000992_pt1 | contig 11684 bp, 12 predicted proteins | sample SalMarWE160210MG_2_FD_202514 | JGI IMG/M metagenome (GOLD analysis project Ga0307417, IMG submission 202514) | Salt marsh sediment microbial communities from the Plum Island Ecosystem LTER, Massachusetts, United States - WE1602-10 | ecosystem: Environmental > Aquatic > Marine > Intertidal zone...
ATACTCGACCGCACCGTCCAGCCGCCGCGATACCGTATTGGTCCATGAGATCGTTCGGTGCTCGCCGTTCTTGGCGATCCAGTCGTTGGTGAAGCCGTTGGGACCCTTGCCCTCCGCCAGCACCTTGAAAACCTGCTTCACCGCGTCGCACTGTTCAGCCGGGATCAGAAACTCCCAGATCGATTGCCCGATCACTTCCTCCCGCCGGTAACCCGTCGCGCGCTCGCACGCGGCATTGAAGGACACGATGCGACCTTCGGTATCGAGGACGACAAGCAATGCCCCAACGATATCAATAATTTCGTCCGTCGGGAGCTGTGGGACGGAAACTTCTGGCGCCATCCCGCAATAATGGCGTATCGCGCCGGATTCAGCAATTTTCGGATGTAGTGCAAGAGGCGGATTTACATAAGGCTTTTTGATGCAGGTCAGTGTTGCAAACGCCACGTTGGCCGTTCAATCCTCGGATCGATCGAAAATGAGGAAAGTCAGCGATGATGTTCGAGGTTCCGGTGGCGGCGCAGCGGCTCGGCGTCGCCCTTGCCATCGGCCTGCTGATCGGGCTCGAACGCGGCTGGCACGAACGGGAGCTCGCCGAAGGCGAACGGATCGCCGGCATCCGGACTTTCGGCCTGATCGGGCTGCTTGGCGGTGTGACCGCGACCCTGGAGGAGGATTTCGGCGGCTGGATCGCCGCGGCCGGGCTGCTCGCCATCGCGATCGCCTTCGGGATCGCGCAATGGCACGACCCGCGGCGCGGCACCGACGTCAGCATCACGACCAATATCGCCGCGCTGATCGCCTTCGGGCTCGGTGCGGTTGCCGGTACCGGCACGATGCTGCCCGCGGCGGGCGCTGCCGTCGTCACTGCGCTGTTGCTGGGCGTCAAGCAGGAGCTGCACCACCTGCTGGAACACATCGACCGCGCGGAGCTGCTGGCCACCCTGCGGCTGCTCCTCATCTCGGTCGTCGTGCTGCCGGTGCTGCCCGACCGCGGCTTCGGTCCCTGGGAGGCGCTGAATCCCTATCGTCTCTGGTGGATGGTCGTCCTCGTCTCCAGCATCTCCTATATCGGCTATTTCACGACCCGGCTGGTGGGTGCGCGCCGGGGCGTGCTGCTGATCGGGATCCTGGGCGGCCTCGTGTCCTCTACCGCCACGGTCCTCAGCCTGTCCCGCCAGGCGCGCGACACGGCCGTCTCCCCGTCCCTCGTGGTTTCCGGAATGCTGGCCGCCACCGCGACGATGTTCCCCCGCACGCTCCTAATCGCCACGGTGATCGCGCCACAGACGTTCGAGTTGCTCGCCCTGCCGCTGCTGTCCGCGTCCGTGATCGCCGGCGCCGCCGCGGCCCTTTTTGCGCGTGGCGGCAGGCCGTCCGTCGAAGCCCGCCCGGCGGAAACGAAACCGGCCAATCCGCTCGATATCAAGACCGCGATAAAATTCGCGCTCGTCCTGGCGCCGGTCATGCTGCTGGCCCGCGCCCTGAACGTGTGGGGCGGCGATACCGGCCTCTACCTGCTCTCCGGCGTTTCGGGACTCGTCGACATCGACGCGATCGCGCTGTCGATGGCGACGATGACGGCGAAGGCGGAAACGACGGCGACGGTCGCCCAGGCGGCGATCCTGCTCGCCACCATCGTCAACACGCTGGTCAAGCCGGCAATCGCCTTCACCGTCGGCGGCCGCGCCGTCGGGGTCCGTCTGCTGGGGCCGCTTGTCATCGCCGTCGCGGTAATCGCCGTCGAGGCCGTTGCGCTGCGTTAGCGCTGGGAAAAATTTCGGCACTGCGCCCATACCGGAGTACAGTCCCCTTGATACCAATCAATGAGCCCCGACATTCGGGTAGTAGGGTTTCATCGTTCCCAACCGAAAACCGACAGGAGGAGAACATGCGAGAAAGCGACATCGCCGACTACGCCAAACGGCTCCTCGAAGCCCATGGCGGCAAAGCGGAAGTGGAAGCCGCCGCCAAGGTTCGCGAGTTCGAGGAAAAGAACGACGCCGAGCAGGCGGAAACCTGGCGCAGGATTCGCGCGACGATCAGCGAGATGCGTGGCGCTCCGCTGAGCTGAGGAGTCTCCCGCACCATGACGGACCTGATGAAAGCCATGGTGCTGGACAAGATCGGGACCGCCCTCACCTTGCAGACCGTGCCCGTTCCGTCTCCAGGCGCGGGCGAGCTTCTGATCAAGGTGCGGGCGTGCGCCGTCTGCCGCACGGATCTGCATGTGGTGGACGGCGACCTTCGCCATCCCAGGCTTCCGCTGATCCCCGGGCACGAAGTGATCGGGACGGTGGAAGCCGTGGGCGATGGCGCGCCGTCGTCGCTGCCGGGCCGGCGGGTCGGCGTTCCCTGGCTCGGCGCGACCTGCGGCCACTGCGCCTATTGCCGAAGCGGTCACGAAAACCTGTGCGAGCATGCCGAGTTCACTGGCTATACGCGCGACGGCGGTTTCGCCGAGTATCTCGTCGCCGATCACCGCTACTGCTTCCCGATCCCGAAGAGTTATTCCGACGCCGACGCCGCGCCGCTGATGTGCGCAGGGCTGATCGGCTTCCGCTCGCTGCGGGCTGCCGGCGACGGGCGGCGGCTCGGCATCTACGGCTTCGGCGCGGCCGCGCATATCATCGCCCAGGTGGCCGTGAAAGAGGGCCGCGAGGTCTATGCCTTCACCAAGCCGGGCGATACGTCGACACAGCAATTCGCGCGCGATCTCGGTGCTGTGTGGAGCGGCGGCAGTGACGATGCGCCGCCGGTGCCGCTCGACGCCGCGATCATCTTCGCGCCGGTTGGCCCGCTCGTCCCGGCGGCGCTTCGCGCGGTCGACAAGGCAGGTACGGTCGTCTGCGCCGGAATCCACATGAGCGATATCCCCAGCTTTCCGTATAGCATCCTGTGGGAAGAACGCGTGGTGAAGTCCGTGGCCAACCTGACGCGGGAGGACGGCGAGGAATTCCTGCGCGTGGCGCCGACGGTTCCGGTCACGACGACCGTCACGCCCTACCCGCTGTCGGCGGCGAACCAGGCGCTCGACGACCTGCGCCATGGCCGTTTCGAGGGCGCGGCCGTGCTCATCCCGTAAGCGCCGCGGCGCGGACCTACAAGCGATGCGCCATATGCGGGTTTAGAATCGCCATCGCCGCTTTCACGGCATCCCGCGCTTCCGACTCGCGTCCGTTTTCGCAACAGAACCGGATCCTGTGGCGGAGGCGCGTCACTTCGTCGAACTGATCGAGAGACAGCATCGCACCGGCGGGCGAACTCAGCGCCGCGTCGATTTGCCGGAGACTGACTTCGCAAAAACTCAGCTCCCGGTTTTTGCTGATTTCGTCCATCACCCGAAAATCCGATTCGTCCGTGTCACCTCATGCCGGCCCGCGACGCACACCGGTCAAGCCGGCAGCGCATGCACATGCACCGGTTGTTTCGAATGCTTCTTCAGGATCGCGGTCGCTGCCGCCTCATGTGCCGGGTCGCGCAGGTTCACCCACAACAGCAGCCCACCCCGGTCGAGCTGCCGCCGGATGTAATCCGCGTGATCTTCGCCCAGCCATTCCGCGAGCATGGCGCCGACGACTCCACCGGCGCCCGCGGCAAGGCCGGCGGCGCCAAGCGCGGCAACCAGAGCCCCGCCCGAGGCAACGACGGCGGCGCCCGTCACCACGGCCGGAAGGTACATAAGCGCGCCTACCAGCGCGCCCTCGCCCTCGGCAACCGATTCTTCCGACACGAAAGCCTTCCGCGGCACGCTGGCGTCGTCTTCGACCTCTTCCGCCCGACGGTAGATATGGCCGAGCTTCTCGACTACTGCATCGTCGCGCGCGATGAGGCTCAGCTCCGCCCGGTCGAAACCGCTGCTCAGCAGCTCGTCCACCGCCGCTTCGAAATCTTCCAGATTGTCGAAGGCGGTGACCGCCTCCCTGACTAGCAACTTCGCCATCGTTCTTCTTCCTCGCTTGTCCACCATCAATCGGATACCGCTGGCCGCGCCATCCGGCATTGATCTGCGTCACGGCGGGGAGCGGCCCGTTGCGGTCATCTGGGTTCGGAACAAACGGTGCCACCATGTGGGAAAGGCCATGAAAGAGCGGGAAATGTGGATTGTCGTGGCGGATGGAAGCCGGTCCAAGGTCTTCGAAGTGGCCGGCAAGGGTAAGATCGAGATGAAGAGCGAAACGGCCGTACCGCATCCGCCGAGCCGTGACATCAACGCCGACCGGCCCGGCCGCACCTTCGACAGCGCGGGCGAGGGCCGGCACGCGAAAGAGCCGCCGACCGACCCGCATGACAAAGCGGAAGCGGATTTCCTGCATGCGCTCGCCCGGCAACTCGGCGCCGCTCACGAGAAAAAAGAGTTCGCCCACCTCGTCGTCATCGCTCCGCCGCGCGCGCTCGGCATCCTCAGGACCGCCTATCCGAAACAGCTCGCGAGTGCCGTCACCAGGGAGCTTGCGCATGACCTGACGGGTTTCGAGACGCCGGCCCTCGAAGACTATTTGAAGGATCATGAGATCATCTGACGCCCGGATGCCGGGCGCGCCGACATCAGCGAACGGCTGGACGGCGGAATCAATTGCCGTCAATCTGCGCCGGGTTCATCACCGCGATGCCGTTCGGCGGTATAATTCGATAACAGAACAAGAGGTCGATCCGTGTCACATCTTCCGCGCTTCCGTCCCCTCGCCCCGGCCGCCCTGGGGCTTTCGCTGCTCGCCCTGCATCTCGTCACGGCAGCTCCGGCGCTTGCCGGTAATGCCAAGGAGGGTGAAACCCTTGCCAGCCGCTGGTGCGTAAGCTGTCATGACATCGGACGGAGCGAGAAACCCACGGCGAGCGATACGGCGCCGACCTTCGATTCCATCGCGCGCCGCAAGGATTTCAATCGCGTGCACCTGGAAGCCTGGCTCGCCCATCCACATCCGCCGATGCCGAACCTGAGCCTGACGCGGATCGAGATCGACAACCTTGTCAGCTACATCGAGAGCCTGCGAAAGCCGCAATGAGCCCCGCCGGGCGCGGTCGCTATCCACCGTCGACGGCGAACTCGGCGACGACCGGGGCATGAAAGCTGTCCGCGTCGCGCCGCCCGGCGAAGAAGGCGACAAGCTCGTCCGTCAGCAGCTCGTTGTGGATGTCCGCCTTGCGGAAGCGCGCCAGCATGCTGCGCGACACCATAATGTGGTCAAGCATTAGCGCCTGCCCGAAATGCAGGACGCTGAACCGGCGGTCGGCCGGCAGGGTCAGCTCGATCGGCGTCAGGGCACGGCCGGCAAGCGTGGCGTTTCCCGTCTCGTCGACGTCGCCGCGCAGGATCTTGAGCGGCGCTTCGCGCCCGTCGGCGTTGAAGTCGCCCAGCACGACGATCGCCGCCGTCGGGTCCGCGTCGAACAGCCGGTCGATCACGAACCGCGCTTCGAGCGCCTGTCCCGTCCGCTTGATCTCCGCGACGAAGGTGCCTTCCGCCCAGCCCTCGACCGATTTCCAGACGAAGGCTTCCTGCTTCTGGCCGGGAATGAAGGACGGCAGCGGCGCGCGAAGATGCAGGTTCACGATGTGCAGCGGCGACCCGTCCGGCAGCGTGATGCGCGCATAAAGGACCGGCCGGTCCCATGAAACCGGCGCCGCGTCGGCGGCCGGGTCCGCGGTCGCGAGCCGGTAGGACGGCCGGTCGACGAGGTCGTTGAGGTATTCGCGACTTTCGAGGATCGGCGGACGACTCAAGATGACCAGGTTCTGCACGTCGCGCGGCTTGCCGCCGCTTGCGCTCGTCGTGGCCGCGCGGTTGAAGCCGGCATAGGGCGTGTCCTGAAGCAACGCCTCCAGCGACCGCAGCGACCGCTGGTGCCCGGGCTCCGTCTGGGCGTTGACCTCCTGCAGGCAGAGCACGTCCGCCTCGAGCCGCAGGAGCTGCGGCCGCAGCGCCTGGATGCGAAAGGCCAGGTCCTGCTCGTTGCCGTCGGCTTCGCCGAGGTTTTCGAGATTGAAGGTCGCGATGCGAAACGTCATGGCCGGATTGTATCGCGTCCGCGATGCGGCGTGTCCACAATCTCGGCCGGCCTGCCCGGATCGGTCAGACCCGGCTTTCCGCGAAAACCTTGTCCGCCATCACCTGGCAGCGCTTGATCAGCCGCGGCTCGTCCGCCCGATAGTCGGCAACGGCGTTGTGCAGCGTGGCGATGTCGTCCCACATCAGCACGTCGCCCTCGGTCCAGAGATGACGGTAGATGTATTTCTCCTGGAGCTGATGCTCGAAAAGATAGTCGAGCATCGCATCGCTTTCCGCCTCCGGCATGCCTTCGATACGCATCGCATAGCCCGGGTTGCAGTAGAGCACCTTCCGGCCCGACACCGGGTGCGTCATGACGATGGGATGCGGCACCGGCGGCTTGCGGCGGCGCTGCTCCTCGGTGAGCGGCGGGCGTGCGCTCCCCTTCTCCCGCCGCATCATCTCCCAGAACTTGTTGAAGTCGTGGATTGCAACCTTGCCATCGAGCACGGTCTTGATGTCGTCCGGCAGATCGTCATAGGCCGCGTACATATTCGCGAATGCCGTGGCACCCAGCGGCACGCCGTCGCGCTTCGGAATACGGATGGCGTACAGCACGTTCGCGAAGGCGATCGTCGCGCTATAGGACATGTCCGTGTGCCAGCCCTGCCCCGCGTCGGAAAGCCCGATCGGCTTTCCGTTCTCGACGATGTTGGACAGGATCATGACTTCCGGATGCCCCGGCTCCTGGAAGGAGCCCGCGACGTTGACCTCAAGCGAGCCGAACCGGCTGCTGAACGCCTTCTGCGCCGGCGCACTGAGCGATTGCCTGGGGAAGCACAACACGCCGTATTGGCATAGCGTCCGGAGCAGGAACTCCGTCATGCCCGCATCGATCGGCTGCGACAGGTCGATGCCTTTCACCGTCGCGCCGAGCCCCTGGCCCGTCGGCGTGATCGTCAGTCCGTGGGCGTCGCTCCGCAGCGCCGCGTCCGCGTTTGCCATAGCACCGATCCTTCTTGTCGTTCAGAAAGGGCGTTCCTCGCCGGCATTCGCGCCGGACCCATATATCTTAAAATCCTAGCGAGGCGATCCTAGTCGGACAGATTGATCAGAAACAAGACGATAATTTCGATTTATTAATCCATATTATTGATCAATCGGCCCCTCGCCGTCACTCGTTCGCCATCCGGAACAGCAAGTCGATGAAGTCCGTCGCAATCGGGCTGAGCGCCTGGTCGCGGCGCGTCAGGAGCCCGACGTCGCGGCTGAGGTCCGCATCGGCGAAGGCCAGCGCCTCGAGCCCCAGCGCATCGAACAACGGCCGGCCTGTCATGGGCATGACCGTGACACCGAGCCCCGCGGCCACCATGGCGATCAGCGTGTGATACTGCAGCGCCTCGTATTTCGGCCGGATGGCGATCCCTTTCGCGCCCGTCACTTCTTCCAGCACGGCCCGCGCAGTGGTCCCCTTGGCCGGACACAGCAGGTCGAGCCCTTCCAGGTCCGCCAGCGCCACCTTTCCGCGCCGCGCCAGGGGATGGCTGCGCGGCAGGATCAGGAAGAAGGGTTGTTGGAACAGCGGCTGGAAAGCGAGCCGCTTGGGCACGCTGCTGTACGGCCCGACGCCGAACTCGACCTCTCCGTTCTCCAGCCCGTCGACCATGTCGGGGCCAAGATCCTCGCGAATGGAAACGGTGACCCGGGGGTGGTCCTTTTCGAAGGCCACAAGCAGCCGCGCCATGACCCCGGCGGCGACCGTCGGCGAGACCGAGACGGTGAGACGCCGGCTTTCCAGATCGGCCCGGTCCTGGAAATCGCGGACGAGCTGGTCCGTCTCGGCGACCAGCCGCTTCGCGCGGACGAGCAGCTCGGCGCCGACCGGCGTCGCCCGCACCTGACGCGTCGTGCGCGTGAAGAGCTGGACGCCCAGCATCGCCTCAAGCTGGTTGATCTGCGCCGTCACCGCCGGCTGCGAGCGTCCCACCCGTTCCGCCGCCCGCCGAAAGCTACGGGTCTCCGCGACGGCGATGAAGGTGGACAGATGGCCGATGATCGGGCGGGTGGCTATATTCGGCCGGAGCGGCATGTCGGGGCATCTCCCAGGCGGGGGCAAGCGGGCGAGCGAGAGGATCATAGTATCCCCTGGCCTTCACGAGAATGTCATGGCGAAATGCCTATCCTGTCTTGACCGTCCGCCGCGATCCCCCACATGAATCGGGTCCCGCTGCGCCGAGGAGCACCTCTTGGTACGTTTCTGCCGATTCTCCCGGATTCTGGCCTTTTTAGGCGTGCTGCTGACGTTCGGCGGCGGCGCATGGGCATCCACCGTACAAACCGACCACGTCACCGCGCAGATCGTCGCGGAGCCGGGAACCCTGCGCCCGGGCAAGACGCTCTGGGTGATGCTTCACCTCAAGTTGAAGGACGGCTGGCACACCTATTGGCGCAACCCCGGCGATTCCGGCCAGCCGCCGGCTATTACCTGGACGCTGCCGGACGGCGTTACCGCCGGCGATATCCAGTGGCCCTATCCGGAGCCGCTGCCCTACGGGCCGCTGCTGAACTACGGCTACAGCCACGACGCCTACCACCTGATGCCGATCACCCTGTCGGCGGACTGGCCCAAAGGCAAGCCGGTCGACCTGAGTGCGAAAGCGACGTGGCTGGTGTGCTCGGACATCTGCGTTCCCGAAGGCGGCAGTTTCACGCTGTCGCTGCCGACGGCCGATACGACGCAGCAGACAGATGCGGAAATCGCCCACCTCTTCCGGACGGCGCGCGAGCGTCTGCCGGCGGAGACGGACTGGAAGGCCGGCCTCGCCAGCACCGGCGACAAGGTCGTGCTCACCCTCTCCGGCGCCGCGCTCGACGGCGCCAGCGTGAAGAACGCCACCTTCTTTCCGTATGAGTGGGGGCCGATCGAGCCCGCCGAGAAGCAGCAGCTCGCGACCGCGGCGAACGGGCTCTCACTGACCATGACCGCCGGGCAAAAGCCCGACAAGGAAAAGCTCGACGGCGTGCTGGTGCTGACCGGCGCGCCCGGCGACGGTCCGGCCACCCGCGCCTACAAGATTTCCGCCCGGTCCGGCGTCGACGCCGGCGTCATCCCCGCCCCGGCCGCGCCCGGGCCCCAGGCGGCAGCACCTTTAGGCGGCGGCACATCACCGACGGCGAACGTCGGCCTGCTGACCGCGATGCTCTTCGCGGTCCTCGGCGGGATCATCCTCAATCTGATGCCCTGTGTCTTTCCGATCCTGTCGATGAAAGCCATGGCGCTTATCCGCCATGCCGAGAAGGACCACCGCACCGTTCGCCTGCACGGCGTCGCCTACGCGGCCGGCGTGCTCGTCTGCTTCGCGGTCCTCGCGCTCGTCCTGATCGCGCTCAAGGCCGGCGGCACGGCGACGGGATGGGGCTTCCAGCTCCAATCGCCGGTCTTCGTGGCCGTGATGGCCTATCTGTTCTTCCTGCTGGGCCTGAATCTTTCCGGCGTGTTCGAGATCGGCACCTCGATCATGGGCGTCGGCAGCAGCTTCTCGGAGCGGAGCGGGTTCAGCGGCGACTTCTTCACCGGCGTGCTGGCCGCCGTGGTGTCGACGCCTTGCACCGCGCCCTTCATGGGGGTTGCGCTCGGCTTCGCGCTGACCCAGCCGACGGCCGTTGCGCTGGCCGTCTTCCTCGCGCTCGGCGTCGGTTTCGCCCTGCCCTACCTGCTGCTCACCTTCGTGCCCGCGCTCGTGCGCCTGTTGCCGCGGCCCGGCGCGTGGATGGAACGGACGCGGCAGTTCCTCGCCTTCCCGCTCTATGCCTCCGTCGCCTGGCTCGTCTGGGTGCTGGCGATCCAGACCGGGCCTCACGGCGTGCTCGCCGCGCTCGGCGGGATCGTGCTGCTCGGCTTCGCCGTCTGGCTTGCGAAGGTGACGCGCGATGCACGGGCGCATGGCCGGACGGCCGGGCGCGCCGGCGCCACCGTCGCCGCCGTCGCGGCGCTCGGATTGATCGTCGGACTCGGCGCGTTCAGCACGCCGTCGACGCCGGTGTCGACAACCGGCCGAAGCGCGGAAGGACCGCGCTACGAGCCGTTCAGCGCGGAACGCCTCGCCGCACTGCGCGCCGCCGGCAAGCCGGTCTTCGTCAACATGACGGCGGCCTGGTGCATCACATGCCTCGTCAACGAGCGGGTCGCGCTGTCCTCGACCGAGGTGAACGAGCGTTTCGCCGCGCTCGACATCGCCTATCTCAAGGGCGACTGGACCAACGGCGACCCGCAGATCACCGCCTTGCTCGAGTCCTTCGGGCGCAGCGGCGTGCCGCTTTACGCGCTCTACGGTCCCGGCAACGCGAAGCCGATCCTGCTTCCGCAGTTACTGACGGAGACGATCGTCCTCGACGCGCTGCAGGACCTTTCGAGCCAACCCAAGATCACCGCCAAGACCGACAGGAGTTCCTCATGACGAAGGTCGCCTTGACGCGACGCGATGCGCTTCTTCTCGGCGGCGGCGCCGCTCTCGTTGCCACGACCGGCGCCCTCGGCCTGATCCGTCCGGCCTACGCCATGCCGAACACCGGTATCGCCGCGCCCGATTTCTCCCTGCCCGACAGCAACGGCAAGGCGGTCAGCCTCGCTGACTTCAAGGGCAAGACCGTCGTCCTCGAATGGACCAACCACCTCTGCCCCTATGTTGGCAAGCACTACGGCACCGGCAACATGCAGAAGCTGCAGCATGAGGCGGCCGCCGACGGCATCGTCTGGCTGTCGATCATCTCGTCCGCGCCGGACACGCAGGGCTATGTCGTGGGCGATGAAGCCAACAAGCTGACGGTCGAGCGCAAGGCCGCGCCGACCGCCGTCCTGCTCGACCCCAAGGGCACGGTCGGCCGCCTTTACGATGCACGCACGACGCCGCACATGTACATCATCGACGCCACCGGCAAGCTGGTCTACATGGGCGGCATCGACGATACGCCGACGGCCGACTGGGACGACGTCAGGACGGCCAAGAACTATGTGCGTGCGGCGCTCGACGACATGGCGAAGGGCCGCCCGGTCGCCAACCCCGTCACCCGCGCCTACGGCTGCACGGTGAAATACGACACATCCGCATAGACGTCGCGTGACGGCCGCCGCCATGAGAATGCGTCGCCGCACGCTGCTGACGGGCGCCGCGTTGCTCGCGGCGGGAAGCGGCCTCGTCATGCCCGCCGTCGTCCGCGCCCGCGATCCCATGGCCGACGCCGCGCTCGCCTTCCTCGAGAGTATCGGTCCGGGGCGTTACGACGAGGCCGTCTTTCCCTTCGATGGCGACGAGCGGACCGACTGGCACTATGTGCCGCGCTCACGCGTCGGCATTCCACTGAAAGACCTGAAGCCCGAGCAGCGCGACCTGGTCTTCGCGCTGCTGCGTACCGCGCTCAGCGACCAGGGCATGCGCAAGGTCGAGGGCGTGATCCGGCTCGAAGGGATTCTCGGCGAAATCACGGGCAATAGCGGGTTCCGCGATCCCGAGAATTATTCGCTGGCTATCTTCGGCGACCCGTCGGACGTGAAGCCCTGGGGCTGGCGGTTCGAGGGTCATCATCTCTCGCTCAGCTTCACCGTCGTCCCGGGCGCGGGCTACGCGGTGACGCCGGCTTTTTTCGGCACCAATCCCGCCGAGGTGCGCAGCGGCCATCGCCACGCCGGGCTGCGCGT
>Ga0307417_10000994_pt1 | contig 11666 bp, 9 predicted proteins | sample SalMarWE160210MG_2_FD_202514 | JGI IMG/M metagenome (GOLD analysis project Ga0307417, IMG submission 202514) | Salt marsh sediment microbial communities from the Plum Island Ecosystem LTER, Massachusetts, United States - WE1602-10 | ecosystem: Environmental > Aquatic > Marine > Intertidal zone >...
AATATTACTGTACACTTCATTTTAGTAAGTTATAGCTTATGGGAAATGCTTCTTACTACTAAGAGCATTTAAAACTAAAACATCTCAAATTTTCTATTAAGGTGAGTTTCCCGGGTTAATTTTAATGGCACTTTAAATGCTCTATTTATAAGAAATTTGTTACTGTTCTTTCAGGAGTATTTAAAATACTACCTGCATAAGGGAGGAAAATGGGGCGACTAATACTGAACAGAAACTGTGTAAATTTCAATAAATACCACCTTCAGAATTTTTGCTCTTCATCAAGATATACTAACTCTTATTTGCTGAATTCAAATTTTGACAGAGTATCGCCCTTTTCTGAAATAGTCATAAAAAGTAAAATTTCAAACATAAAAACGGAGCTTTAAATGGCACTCATAGCAGTAATCGATGATGATCTGGATATTCTGGATGCCAGCACACTTGTTCTTGAAGCAAATGGCTATGAAGTAATAACAGCAGCCAATCCTGAAGACGGTTTTGATATTGTAACAAAAAAGAAGCCGGATCTAATAATACTTGATGTTATGATGAACGAACCAGACGATGGATTTGTATTAGCTCAGAAGTTCAGAAAAAATAATATATCTACTCCAATTATAATGTATACATCAATATCCAAAGCGATCGGGCTTGACTACGGGATTAACGAACTGGTTCCTGTTGATGAATTTGTTGAAAAGCCGATATCGCCGACTGAACTTATTGAAAAAATTGAAAAGCTATTGAAGCATAAGGTAGGAGGCTGACAATGTTAATAATGGAAAAGAATTCTCTCTCTGAAGAGATACAGGAACTTGTTAACGAATACGGAAACGATAGATCTGCCCTTCTGCAAATTCTACAGGGCATCCAGAAGAAACACAAATATATTTCTGATTTTGCTCAACAGGAAGTAGCAAGATTGCTCGACATACATCCGGTAGAAGTTTACAGTGTGATTACTTTTTATTCTTTCCTTAAATCAAAACAGCGCGGAAGAAATATTGCAAGATTATGTAAAACTATTTCCTGCGATCTGCAGGGACGTGAAGATGTTGAGGAAGCAATAAAACGTGAACTTGGTATTTCATTCGGAGAAACCACTAAAGATAATAGGATTACTCTTGAATTTACTAATTGCCTGGGAATGTGTGACCAGGGGCCAGCTATGATTATTAATGAGAGAGTTTATACAAAGCTTGATCCGGAGAAAGCCGTAAAAATATTAAACGCAATTAAATAGAGGACTTGATGGAAACCTTATTAGAAAATACTAAAAAAAGGAAAGGCCCGGTACTTTTTTCAGAATATAAACAAGGCGACGCGATTAGGAAGGTACTTAAAAATAAAAGAGAATTTATTTTGCAGGAATTAAAAACTTCCGGTTTAAAGGGCAGGGGTGGAGCCGGTTTTCCAACTTCAACTAAATGGATGTTAACTGCAACAGCGAACGCAGAAAAAAAATATGTTATTTGTAATGCAGATGAAGGAGAGCCCGGAACGTTTAAGGACAGAGTACTTTTGTTAGAGTATCCCGAACTTGTTTTTGATGGGATGGTAATTGCCGGATATACCATAGGTGCTAAATATGGAATCGTTTATCTACGGGGCGAATATGGGTATATGCTAAAGTCCCTTGAAGGATTTCTTGAACAAATGAGAAAAGATAATCTTATTGGGAAAAATATAACTGGTAAAGAAAACTTTGACTTTGATATTTCTATAAGGCTCGGCTCAGGCGCTTATGTCTGTGGTGAGGAAACTGCTCTGATAGAATCGCTTGAGGGATACAGGGGAGAACCGAGAAACCGTCCGCCGTATCCTGTAAACACAGGCTATAAAGGTTGTCCGACAATCGTAAACAATGTAGAAACCCTGGCGTCCGTACCACACATAATAATTAAAGGTGGTGAGTGGTTCAAAAAATACGGGACCGATAAATCAACCGGTTCAAAATTATTTTCTGTATCGGGTGATTGTGAAAAACCGGGAGTTTATGAATTGCCCTGGGGTACAACTATAAATGAATTATTAAAGATCGTTGGCGCTGAGAATGTTAAAGCTGTACAGATTGGTGGAGCTTCCGGAGTATGTTTGCCAAAAGAGCAGTTTAACAGGCAACTGGCTTATGAGGATGCTGCAACGGGAGGTTCAGTAATGATTTTTAATGAAAAAAGAAATATGCTGAAAGTTTTGAAAAATTTTCTCGAATTTTTTGTTGAAGAATCCTGTGGTCAGTGTACACCCTGCAGAATTGGGAATGTCCGGTTGCTAGAGGGAGTTGAGAAAATAGAGAAAAATGAGATTACATTTGCTTATATAAATTCATTAAAGGAGCTTGGCAAAACCATGCAGGTGGCCTGTAAATGTGGCCTCGGGCAAACAAGCCCAAATTCGTTTATTACAATACTTGAAAACTTCAAAAAAGAAATATTTAAATATGAAAGAAACGGGAGATGAGATGTCGTACAAAGATAATCCCAGAATACCGGTTAGTCAGCAACAATTTACAGTTGAAAAACCTTCAGACATTACAACAATAGGTGGAACTGTTACAGTTCATATAAATGAAAAGAAAATAAAAGTTCCTTTCGGAACTACAATTTTAGAAGCATGCCGTCAAAATCAAATTCATATTCCAACACTTTGCCATCACCCTGATTTATGTATAGCGGGAAATTGCAGAATATGTGTAGTGGATGTTGAAGGAATGAAAACTTTGCAGGCATCGTGTTCCTATCCAATTACTTCACCGTTAAAAATACACACCACAACACCTATGGTAAGAAAAGCGCGACGGCATATAATCGATTTACTTTTAAGCGAGCATTATGGTGAATGTTATTCTTGTTTCAGAAACGGAAACTGTGAACTTCAGGCGCTTGCAAAAGAATACGGAGTTGATGGTTATACTTTTGGTCATATTACAGAACCAAAGTACCGGGTTGATAGATCTTCTGCTGCTGTAGTAAGGGACATGAGCAAATGTGTCTTGTGTAAAAGATGTGTCAGAACTTGTATTGACCTGCAGGAAGTTGGGGTACTTGAAGCAATAGACAGGGGATACGATACACACATAGGAACTTTTCTTGATAAGCCGTTAGCAGATGTTATTTGTATTAATTGCGGTCAGTGTATAAACAGGTGTCCAACTGCGGCATTAAGAGCAAATGATCCTTCGGATGAAATTTGGGAAGCAATTGATGATCCTCAAAAGCATGTTGTAATTCAAACAGCACCTTCTCCACGCGCGGCAATTGGCGAGGAATTTGGTATTGAACCGGGACATTCCTTTACAGGAGAATTGAATACCGCACTTAGAAGAATTGGATTTGACCGTGTTTTTGATACAAATTTTACAGCCGATCTTACAATTATTGAAGAAGGAACTGAGTTACTAAACAGGCTGAAAAAACTATTAGTTGATAAAGATACATCCGTTAAACTACCTCAGTTTACTTCCTGTTCTCCCGGATGGGTAAAGTTCATCGAACATTTTTATCCTGAATATCTTGATTACTTATCAACTGCAAAATCTCCACAGCAAATGTTCGGAGCGTTAATAAAAACCTTTTATGCAAAAGAAGCGGGTATTGATCCGGCAAATATAGTTACAGTTGCTTTGATGCCTTGTTCGGCTAAGAAGTTTGAATGCAACAGACCGGAAATGGTGAATTCAGGATTTAAAGATGTTGATTACGGATTAACAACAAGAGAGATGGCAAAGATGATCAGGGAAGCAGGAATTTATTTGCCTGAAATTCCGAGGTCTACTTTTGACGACCCATTTGGTGATGCTTCCGGTGCCGGTTTGATTTTCGGTGCGACGGGAGGAGTTATGGAAGCGGCATTGCGAACAGTTTATGAACTCGTAACCGGTAGACCTGTGCCTTTTGAGAACCTGAACATTTCTCCCTGTCGGGGATTCGATGGAATTAAACAGGCTTCCGTTAAGTTAACTGATTGTAAAAAGGGATATGATTTTCTGAATAATGTTGAATTAAAATTTGTAGTTGCACACGGAACAGCAAACGCTAAAAAAGTGATGGAAATGCTTAACAGAGGAGAGTTGGATGACGTTCACTTTGTGGAAATTATGGCTTGTCCCGGTGGCTGTCTTGGCGGCGGTGGTCAGCCAATTCCCACGTCACTTGAAATAAGAAAATTGAGAGCAAAAGCGATTTACGAAGAAGAAGCTAATTTGCCCATTAGAAAATCACATGAGAATCCGCATATAAAATACATTTATGAAAATTTTCTGACTGATGGGCCCTGTGGAAAACTTTCACATCAATTGCTGCATACGCATTACACAAAAAGAGGAAAATTTATAGCATAAAAACCTGAGACATTTTGCTTAATTATAAAAGGGCTGAGATGATAAGTCTTGTTCCATCCTGGGCACGTAATTACGACGCATTCTGGGACGCCATAAGAAAAAGAAACCTGTGGTTTATAAAACTTAGATACGGAGCAGTTATCGTGCTTTTTCTGTTCCTTATCTTAGCCAAATTTGTGCTTGGCATTCAGTTTTCAAATGAACAAATTTTTGCACTAATTTCCATAAATCTTTTCATATTTATTTATAATATCTTCTTTCACATTTACAGAAGAAAAATAAAAATAATACCAGGGAAATTTAATCCTCTTCATTTTTCACTTCTGCAAATGAATCTTGATATTTGTGCGCTCTATCTATTGGTTTATTATACAGGTACGATAGAATCACCTCTTTATATGCTGCTCATTTTTCATATGATAATAGGGAGTCTCGTTTTACCAGGTGTTGTAATTTATTCTATTGCAGCAATGGTAATTGTTGGTTTTTCAGTACTTGTTTTCCTAGAATACTCACATTCCGTTATCCACTATAGTTTGGGCGGATTGCTTGCTTATCCGATTTATTCGGACCTTAATTATTGCATAGCATTTACAGTAATATTTGCTTTTTCAATAATTATCAGTGTTTTGCTAACAAATAGAGTTGCACAACAATTATACATTATGGAGCAGGATCTTGTTGAATCGATAGAAAAAATTAATGCAGCCGAAAGTGATAAACAGAGATATATAATAAATGTTATTCATGAGATAAAAACTCCGCTAACAGCCGTACAGTCTTTTTTGGATGTTGTTCTTGAAAAAATGGCGGGCCCCTTGAGTGAAAAAGTTGAAGAAAAACTTAAAAGGGCTAAAATAAGATCACTCGAAGCTTTTGAATTGATTAATAATATTCTGAAAATATCAAAACTACGATTGTTTAATGAATTGAACAGAGAAAACATTCAGGTAGAAAGTATAATTCAGGACATCCTGAATAAATTGAATGACACGCTAAAGGGTAAAAGAATTACTGTGATAGTTAACGATGAAAGAGAATTTAAAAGATCAATTAGTGCTGATAAATTTTTAATAGAAATAGTAATTTCAAATATTATAGGTAATGCAGTAAAGTATGTTGGAGAAAATGGAAAGATTATTGTTACTCTGACTGAAACAGAAAATGATATTGAAATAGACATATGTGATAATGGAATAGGGGTACCGGAAAGTGAATATGAAAAAATATTTGATGATTTCTATCGAGCTTCAAATATAAAATCTCTTGGTTTTGAAGGTGCCGGTTTAGGGCTACCTGCTGTTAAACATATAGTCGAAAAACATTCAGGAAATATTTTTGTCGAAAGCCCTTCAAACATTGGGACAAAAGAGAATCCCGGAACTTGCTTCAGAATAACTATTCCTATAAGGTCTCAATAATTATTTCTCTAATTCTTTTTTCTTTTTGCTCCAGTAATAATAAACCGGCAATCCCAATCCAAGTATAATTAAACCAGCAATAGCCTGTACGGGCTTTTCTATTAATGTATTTATTACAAACCAGGCCGCCATAAGGATAAATAAAATTGGAGTAACAGGGTAACCAAGAGTTTTGTAATCTCTTTTGACATCTGGTAATTTCTTTCTAAAAATAAAAACACTTGCGGCAGTTAAACCAAAAAATATCCAATCTGTAAATACTACATAGGAAATTAAATTTTCAAAAGTTCCCCAGAATATTATTAACAATACTGCCCAAGTTGATTGAATAATTATTGCATTAGCTGGCGTGCTGTATTTAGGGTGTATCTTAGCTATCTGTGGAAAGAATATTCCATCATTTGCCATTGCAAAATAAATTCTTGGAGCAGTTAAAGTATAAATTCCTGCGGTTCCAAATGTGGAAATAAATATGGCCAGTGCAATTATTCCTCCTCCAACCGGGCCTATAACTGTTTTAACTGCATCGGCAGCTACGCTAGGTGAATGTGCAATTGTGTTAACCGGAAGCAGGAACATGTAACTAATATTAATTAAAACATAAATTGCTGTTACTGAAAGTGTAGCAATTATCATAGCAATAGGTACATCTTTCTTCGCATTTTTTGCTTCACCTGCCGCATATGTTGCATGTTGCCATCCACCGTATGACCAGAGAACCCCAACCATAGCTACGGCCAGTCCCCCTGTCATTCCTGAATGCACACTAAATGAGAAATTGGTAATGGAACTGCTTCCGAAAATAAATCCAACTGCAATTACTCCAAAAATTCCAATTAATTTAAGGATAGTGAAAACATCACTGAAAATACCCCCTATTTTAACTCCCACAACATTAATTACAGTCAGGAAAAAGATTCCACACACCGCTACAATTTTTAAAAGAACAGGGTTCATTGGAAAGAAGTAAGCAAGGTAGGTTGTAAAAGCAACAGAAAGTGCAGCGATTCCCCCTGTATTAACTACAAGAATGTAAGCCCAGCCATACAAAAAGCCGAAAACTTTCCCGTAACTTTCCGAAAGATAAACGTAAACTCCACCAGCTTGAGGCATCAGCGCACCGAGTTCTGCAAAAGTAAGTGCACCGCATATTATTAAAAGCCCGCCAGCAAGCCAAACGAGCAAAATGTATATTGGAGAATGAAGTGAGTTAGCAATTAGCGCAGGTGTCAGGAAAATACCCGATCCAATAGTTGATCCGATGGCAATCATTATGAGATCAAAACGGGAAAGGGCTTTCTTTAGTTCAGTCAATTGGTCCCTCTTCTTTTAACATAATATATCAATAAAAAATGTAATCTCTCAAAAAAAATATTATAAAAATTGTCTTGACTTAAAGGAAATTTCTGACGATTCTATAATCAGAATTTTGACAAAAATTTTTGGAGGTATTTATGCTCCATTTAGAGTTTGATATGTCTGAAGAAGAGAAAATAATTCTGACTTCGACACTTGAGAAATATCTTTCTGAACTCAGAATGGAGATTGTAGATACTGATTCAGAAGACTACCGTGATAAATTAAAAGAAGAGAAGAGAGTCATCTATAGATTTTTGGAAAAGCTTGAAGAATATAATTAATAGAGGATTAGCCTTCTCTTTTTTTACCTTATTTCCAAACAGCAAAGATTGCTCCGTTAATGATAAATGTGACTAAGTTATACCCACTGTCAATCATCCATAGTTTTTGTGACCGACCCCTGAATAAATATTGCGCATAACTTGTTGCACCAGCAAAGCCGATCCAACAAAGCACTCCTACCTCAATTCCCTCTAACAATGTGTTGGCTCCAAGAAACATTACTATGTGTGCCAGTACATAAGCCGTAATTAATCCCAGGACAAAGGTGAAGAAAAAATTTATAGGTTTATTTAGTCCCTTTAATTCCTCTTCGGTCTTTCCGACAACGGACATCCATTGTTTAGTGAAAAGAACGGAATACCAAAATCCTGCTAAAGCAAAACTAATTATTCCTCCTGCAAGAATTGCCAAATAGTTTACCTGCATTTTAATTCTCCTAAAAATGAAGAAATTTATATTGAAATTAGAAAAAGCAAGCCTATTGTGCTAATTATTAATTATCTGTTAATTTGAAATTATAATTTTGAATTAGTGCCTGATTCTTCTAAAACGAGTTTATTTTCCTTGCTATATTCAAAAATTAAAAGTACTTTTTTGGACCTGCAAGACAAAAAAAGTGTTTACGATGTCCAATAAGATAAATTTCATACTGAATAATGAAGAAGTTTCGACCTCAGCTTATATAGGTATGGGGCTCCTTGATTTCATTCGGAAAAATCAACGGCTTTCCGGAACAAAAGAAGGATGCCGCGAAGGCGACTGTGGTGCTTGCACAGTTCTTGTGGGTGAGCTCACTAATGATAAAATTGAATACCGTTCTGTAAATTCCTGCCTGATGCCTCTTGGTGATGCCCAAGGAAAACATATTGTGACAATAGAAGGTTTCAACATTGAAGGACTAAATCCCTTACAGGAAGCTATGGTTGATGAAGGAGGTACACAGTGTGGATTTTGTACCCCGGGATTTATTGTTTCGCTGCAGGGGTATTTTATAGCAAATGAAAATGTGAACACGACAGATGCAATTGAATCTGTTGATGGAAATATTTGCAGGTGTACAGGTTATGCCGGAATAAAAAGGTCGGCTGAAAGAATTGTTAAATTGGTTACTACCAATAAATTCCAAAATAAAAATCATCTTGAAAAACTAATTCAGTTAAAATTACTTCCCGAATATTTTCTTACAATTCCCAATCGCCTTAAGAAGATTAACTTTGAAATAAAAAAGAATGGCGCAAACGGAAAAGCACCAGATTATTTTGTTTCCGGTGGAACTGACCTTTATGTACAGAAATGGGAGACAATGCTTGAATCAAATATTAAATTGATTTCCGGTGGAAAAAAATATTCCGGGATTCAAGTTGTGAAAGATAAAATAAGAATAGGTGGCACTACAACTGTTTCGGAAATAATGAATTCTCAGGTAATTCAAAAATATTTCCCTGAAATAACAAATCAAGTTAAATTATTTGGTTCACTTCCTATAAGAAACAGGGCAACTGTAGCTGGAAATATTATTAACGCTTCACCGATTGCTGACATGACGAATTTTTTCCTGTCCTTGAATTCCAGAATAACTTTAAATAACGGAACGAAAAAACGTGAAATGTTTCTAAAGGATCTTTATAAGGGGTACAAAACATTAGATAAAAAACCGAATGAGATCCTGGAATCACTTTCGTTTAGGACACCTCCTGAAAATTCGCTATTTAATTATGAAAAAGTTTCGCGCAGAACTTATCTTGATATTGCAAGTGTTAATTCTTCGATGTACATCGAATTGAAAGATAACAAAATTATTATTGCTCATATTTCTGCAGGAGGCGTAGCTCCTATTCCATTGTATCTTGGTAAAACTTCAAATTATTTGAAAGGAAAGGAAGTTTCTGAAGCCATAATAAATGAAGTAATAGGAATAATGTTAACTGAGATCTCACCAATCAGCGATGCGCGTGGAACCATTGAATACAAAACACTTCTTTTAAGGCAACTAATATATTCTCACTTTATGAAGTTTTTCCCGGATGTAATTTCGGTTGAGGAGATCGTATGAAAAATTACGATTCTGAAAAACACGTAAAAGGTGAATCTCAATTTGTAGATGATATTAATCCGCCGCAAGGAATTCTCTATGGTTATGTTTTTTATTCAACGGTTGCACATGGCAAAATCAGAAAGTTAGATATTTCTAAGGCGCTTGCTGTAGAAGGCATAAAAGGAGTATTGACAGCTAATGATATCCCGGGCGAGAATCAGATCGGTGGAATAATCCAGGATGAAGAATTGCTTGCATCTGAAGAAGTTCATTTTATCGGTGAGCCTATCGCGCTTGTAGTAGCAGTAGATCAAATCACAGCTCACAAAGGTGCGAAGGCAATTGTTTGTGAATTTGAAAAACTACCTGTTATTACTGATCCGCGCGAGGCCGCGGAAAAAGGTGAGTTAATTATTCCTCCAAAAGTTTTTGCACTCGGCGATGTAGATTCTACCTGGGCAAAATGTGATGTGATAGTAGAAGGAAATGCTGAATCTGGAGGTCAGGAACATCTTTATCTGGAGACACAGGGTGCTTTTGCATATCCGGTTGAAGACGGTGGAGTAAAAGTAATCTCATCAACTCAGGGCCCAACTGCCGTGCAAAGGGTTACCGCAAGAATTCTGGGCTTGCCGATGCATAAAGTTGAAGTTGATGTTTTACGTTTAGGTGGCGGTTTTGGAGGTAAAGAAGATCAGGCTTCACCCTGGGGTGCACTCGCAGCACTAGCATCCTTTAAATTAAATAACCCGGTTAAACTGATTCTTCCCCGGCAGGAAGATATGAGAATGACAGGCAAACGTCATCCTTATTCATCTGATTTTAAAATTGGTCTTACTTCAGATGGAAAAATTTTAGCTTATGAGGCAAGTTACTATCAAAATGCCGGAGCCGCAGCAGATCTTTCAACTGCGGTTCTTGAGAGAACTCTTTTTCATGCAACCAATAGTTACTTCGTACCAAATGTAAAAACAACTGCTTACAGTTGCAGAACAAATCTTCCACCTAACACAGCTTTCAGAGGATTTGGCGGACCACAGGGAATGTTCGTTATAGAGTCTGCAATTCATAAAGCTGCTTCGGTTTTAGGAGTTGATCCTTCCATAATTCAAAAGAAAAATTTATTAAAAGAAGGTAACGAATTTTCTTATGGACAAATTGCAGAATACTGCAGAGCAGAGAGATGTTATAAAGATGCTGAAGAAAGATATAATATTAATGAAATCAGGAAGCTAGTAGATGATTTTAATAAAGGGAGTAAAATTGTTAAAAAAGGCGTAGCACTTATGCCTGTTTGTTTCGGTATTTCTTTTACCAGTACCTTTATGAACCAGGCAAGCGCACTTGTGCACATTTACACTGATGGTAGTGTAAGAGTAAGTACTGCAGCCGTTGAAATGGGGCAAGGTGTTAATGCAAAGATACATTCAGTTGTACAGAGAATTTTTTCAATTGATCCAGAAAGTATAAAAATTGATACCACGAATACTTCCCGCATTGCAAATACTTCACCTACAGCTGCAAGTAAAGGTGCGGATTTGAATGGTTATGCGACGCAGAATGCTTGTGAAATAATTCTTAACAGATTAAGAAAAGTAGCTGCGGACGAATTAAAGATTGGTGCCCCTGAAAAAATAGAGATCAGAAATGAAGTGGTTTTTTACAGTGGAAATAAAACGGAATTAACATGGAAAAAATTAATCCAGTCAGCTTATCTTAGTAGAGTGAGTCTGTCAGTACAGGCGCATTACGCAACTCCACATATTTATTTCGATAAAGAAAAATCAAAGGGACATGCCTTTGCATATCACGTTTATGGTACTGCAATAATTGAAGTTACTGTAAATTGCTTGCTGGGGATTTATGAAATTGATTCTGTAAAAGTAGTTCACGATTTCGGCGAAAGTCTTCATCCTGCAGTAGATAAAGGACAGGCAGAAGGGGGAATAGCCCAAGGAATTGGCTGGATGACGGTTGAAGAAGTTATTTATAATAATGAGGGAAAACTTTTAACCGATGCTTTGTCTACTTATAAAGTTCCGGATATACATGCCGCACCGAAGGAAATGTTAATACATTTTCTTGAAGATGCCCCAAATCCTTATGGACCCTTCAAATCCAAAGCTATTGGAGAGCCTCCATTGATGTATGGAATAGGGGCATATTTTGCAATTACCAACGCAATGAAGGCTTTTAGACCGGAAAAAGAATTTAAATATCATGCCCC
>Ga0307417_10000995_pt1 | contig 11662 bp, 8 predicted proteins | sample SalMarWE160210MG_2_FD_202514 | JGI IMG/M metagenome (GOLD analysis project Ga0307417, IMG submission 202514) | Salt marsh sediment microbial communities from the Plum Island Ecosystem LTER, Massachusetts, United States - WE1602-10 | ecosystem: Environmental > Aquatic > Marine > Intertidal zone >...
CGACACCCTGTCCGGGAGCATTCCCGAGACGGTGTTCATGACCTTCCAGATGACCTTCGCCATCATCACTCCCGCCCTCATCGTTGGCGCCTTCGCCGAGCGCATGAAGTTCTCCGCCATGCTGGTGTTCATGGGTCTGTGGCTGACCTTCGTCTATGCTCCGGTCGCCCACTGGGTCTGGGGTGGCGGCTGGCTGGGCAACCTCGGCGTGCTGGACTTCGCAGGCGGCACCGTAGTGCACATCAACGCGGGTATTGCCGGCTTGATGGCTGCCCTGATGCTCGGCAAGCGCAAGGGCTTCCCCACCACCCCCATGCCTCCCCACAACCTGGGTATTTCCGTGGCAGGCGCCGCCATGCTGTGGGTGGGCTGGTTCGGCTTCAATGCGGGTAGCGAGCTGGCCGCCGACGGCACCGCGGGCATGGCCATGGCCGTGACCCAGATCGCTACCGCCAGCGCGGCGCTGGCGTGGATGTTCGCGGAGTGGATGGTGCACGGCAAGCCCAGCGTACTGGGCATCATCTCCGGCGCGGTCGCCGGCCTCGTGGCCATCACTCCGGCCTCCGGCACCGCCGGTCCCATGGGTGCCATCCTCATCGGCGTCGCCGCCGGCGTGTTCTGCTACCTTGGCGCCACCGCCCTGAAGCGCAAGATGGGCTATGACGACTCCCTGGACGCCTTCGGGGTGCACGGCATCGGTGGCACCGTCGGCGCGCTGCTGACCGGCCTTTGCGCCGCGCCGGCGCTCGGCGGTTCCGGCCTTAGCGAGAGCAACCCCACCATCGGGGCTCAGCTGGTGGCCCAGTGCATCGGAGTGGTGAGCACCATCACCTACACCGCCATCGTGACCCTCATCCTGCTGAAGATCGTCGACCTCATCGTCGGCCTGCGTGTCGATGAGCCGGCCGAGACCGAGGGTCTGGACACCGCACTGCACGACGAGCGCGGCTACATCCTCTGAGACCGCATCGCGGGCATCCGGCCGGTCCGGATGCCCGCTTCCCTTCCCCAGTGCGCCTCGGCTCAGATAACCCTCACCCGCACCTCCACGTCCATCCGCGGCTCGATGGCGCCCGGCGCCAGAAAGGCCCCCGTGATCGGCGATACGGCCTCCGGATGTCGATGCACCGCCACGGCGATATGGTCGCCGCCCACCAATCGGCCGCTAGTCGAATCCAGTCCGCGCCAGCCCGACCCTGGGACATAGACCTCCGACCAAGCATGCGTCGTGCCGTAGTCGTGCGCGGCAGCGGCAGAGACCAGGTACCCGCTCACGAAGCGTGCGGCCATTCCCAGATGACGGCAGCATTCGATAAACAGGGTTGCCATGTCCCGGCAGGAGCCCCGGCGCCGGCCCAGCGTCTGAGCGGGCGACTGCACGCCGGGGGCCTCCCGCACCTCGTACTCCACCGTATCCGCCACCAGATGATTGATTCTATCCAGCAGCCAGGAGGTCTCCACCGAGTCATCCGGCCTCCAGCACTGGGCGCACCAGTCCGCCAACAGCCGCTGGTCGGCAGGAAATACGGGCGTCTGGTAGGGCGTCAGATCTATCTGCTCGGCGGGGTCGTAGCTGAATGGGAAGCGCTCCGCCTCCGGCGCCACGACGAAGTCGAGCGGCGCCTCCTCGTAGTGCTGCACCACGACGGTGCTGCCGATCGCCAGCTCGACGCTGGGCGCCTTGAAGTGCACCGTCGCAACGGAGTTGTCGTGCACATCCCGGTGCCACAGGATATCGTAGGCTGGCCGAATCTCGAGCATCGAGGACTCGATGCGGATGTCGTGGCCCTCCCGCGGGCGGATCAGGAGCTTGTGCTCCAGCAGATTGACGGGAACCGGATAGTGGTAGCGCGTGTGATGCTCGATGCGTATGCGACGCATGGCACAGCCCCCTCGCCGCCCCCGCGGGGGCAGCCCATGAATTCATGCTGCGCCCATGTTAGGGCGCGTCCGCTACGTTGGCGAGCCCGGCGCGTTAGAAGCGCACAGCAGGCCCCGGGATGAGCGCCCGAGCCATCGACTCCGCGGCCGCGCGGGCTGCCTTCGACCAGGCGGTGCGGGACCACGACGCGGCCGTGGCACACAGCGGAGCCGTCATCTGGGTCGGCGCCGAGCCCACCTTCACCGATCGACTCTCGGAAGCCTCCGAGTGGCTGTCGGTGGCCCTGGGCCGCGACAAGGAGACCCGGGCCCGGCGTATGCTGCGGGAGCTCAGCGCCGTCGCTCCAAGCGCGCTGGTGCTGCGCACCGTGGGCCGGCAGTACCCGCGGGAGCCGCGCGCCCGTTGGAGCCTGGGCCTGTACCAGCGACGCGACGGCACACCCTTCTGGACGGGGCCGCCGGACCCCTTGCAGGGACTCGTGACCGCTGGCCTCCCCGACCTCGATGTCTTTGCGGTGCAGCTCGAGCAGGCCCTGCGGACCCAGGGCTGGATGGCCCGCTCCCTGCGCGCAGACCTCCCCTTCGGCTTGCGGGTGATGTTCGTCTGCGACCCCTCCGTGCCCTTGCCCGATCCAACCGCGGAGCCGCACCTGCTGCGGCCTTCGGTGCATGCCCTAAGGCTGCCCTCCGAGGGCCTGGTGGACGAGCTGGCCGGCGTGGGCGTGTATCTGCTGAGTCTGGGCATGCACGCCGATACCGATGGGGAGCCGCCCTGCGCCTGCCTGGAGCTGCCCGAGCTGCCGGACGTGCCGACCTTCCTGCGCTGCCTGCAGGTCATCGGCCAAGCCGCCGCCGCCAGCGGCCTGCAGAGCCTGATCCTGCAGGGTTACCCACCCCCAGTAGACGCGACCGTGGCCTGGGCCACCGTGACGCCAGATCCCGCGGTGATCGAGGTCAACCAGGCCCCGGCCCCGGATGTTCAGACCTTGCTAGCCTGGGATCGGGAGCTGTTCGGCGTCGCCGAGTCCACCGGCCTAAAGCCATACCGCCTCTATTACAACGGCACCGTCGCGGATTCCGGCGGCGGCGGACAGATCACCCTGGGCGGACCCACTCCCGCGCATAGTCCGTTCTTCGTCGCGCCCCACTTGCTCTCGCGTCTGGTGCGCTATCTCAACGCCCACCCCTCGCTGTCGTATCTCTTCGCGCCGGACTCCATCGGCAGCCACAGCCAAGCGCCGCGTCCGGACGAGGGGGTGCGTGAATCACTCGCCGAGCTGGCCGTCGCCCTGGAGCAGCTACAACGCAATCCCGCGCCCACCCCGGAAGCAATCTGGCGCGGCCTCAGCCCGTTCCTGACGGATCCGTCCGGCAATCCGCACCGCAGCGAGATCAACATCGAGAAGCTGTGGAATCCATATCTGCCGGGGCGCGGGCATCTGGGGCTGGTGGAATTCCGCGCCCTGCGGATGGCCATGAGCTCGGACCATGCAGCCGCTTTGGCCGCGCTGCTGCGGGCCGTGGTCGCCATGCTGGCGAATGCCGACGTGGTGCCGACTCTGGTGGAATGGGGCGCGGCCCTGCATGAGCGCTTCGCCATGCCCTACTATCTGCGGCGGGATCTGCTGGAGATCCTGGCCGACCTGCGGGCTCATGGCCTGGGCCTGGGTGAGCCCCTCGTCGATCAGCTATTCGTCCACAGCCGGCGGCTCATGGGCGTGCTGGAGCGTGAGGGCTGCCGGTTGGAGCTGGAGCAGGCCCTGGAGTTCTGGCCGCTCATCGGCGACGTGGCCTCCCAGGAGTCCGGCGGCGCCCGCCTGGTGGACGCCAGCACGGCGCGTCTGCAAGTGGCGTTGCGACCGCTGAGCGGCCATCCGGTGGATATCGATGGCTGGCAAGTGCTGGTGGACGGCTACCGGCTGCCGCTGCGCAGCGAGCATGACGCCGCGGGTCCCGTGCGGCTCTACGGCCTGAGATACCGCCGCTTCAGCCCGCTACAGGGGCTCCACCCCAGCATTCCCGCCCACGGCCCCATGACGCTCACCCTGCGCCACCGCAGCCTGGCGAGGGCGACCTCGGTGACCCTGCACGAGTGGCACCCCCAGGGCACGGCCTACCCGGGTCTGCCGGTGGACCTGCAGGACGCCGCCGCCCGCCGCGCCGAGCGCTTCGTCGTCGTCACCAGGGAAGCCCCGACGCCCGAGCAGGGGCTGGAGCCTCCCCCGACTGCGCTCAGCGGCTATTGCCTGGACCTGCGACGCCTGTAGTATCAATCATCACGAAAGTCCTCGCATGGGGTCGAAGCGACCGGCGGGGGGAGGGAGCCCGCCGTCGAGCTTACAGGGAGGTACTTGCAGCGTGTCGCGGAGGCCCCATGCAAGGAATTTCGCCACGACTCATGGCAGCCGCCGAGCGGGCGCACCTCCCACGGAAAGATCGTCTTCCGCCCGGTAGTAGGCCAGCCGAAACTACGGCGGTCAAGCGCGCCCGGGACGGTGTCGTGCGCCGTAGGCCGGCCCCGTGGCCGAGCCCGAGCCCAGAAGACTCAGCGCAACGGCGGGAGCTGTCCGTCGACCCGCCAGGCCTCGGCCTGCTCGTCATACCACCAGGCCTGATGCACATTGAGGGAGCCCACGACGCCCTCGTAGTCGTTGTAGAACTCGATGGTGAATCGCACTTCGCCTGCGTCGCCGTCCGGATTGAGCACCTTGTCCTTGATGTCGAGCGAAGTGACCCGGATCTCCTTGAGGCGATCGAGATCGATGGGATCGAGATCGCCGTGGCGCGGCGCATGGAAGCTCGCAGCCTCCTCGAAGGATCCCCAGCGCAGCAGCTTCACATAGGTCTCCACGGTGTCATCGAACACCCGAGCCCCACCTCGAACCTCCATCGTGGCACAGCCCCCGCCGGCCATCAGCCACAGCCCTGCCAGCACGGCCAGCAGGTGCACGGTCAGTTCTCTCAAGGCAGCCCCCTCGCCCGGACTCCGGCCCCACTGAAACATAAGTGATTGGTTTGGAATGCTTGAATTGCCGCAGCCCGGTGCCGGCTCGGCGCATCTGCCTCCGACGATCCGTACCGTCTACCTGAATCGGACGGGCCCGAGAGCACCCGCAGGGCGCCTCGGCCCAGGCCACCACACACTACCGGCCGTCGCCCCGGACTGCAAGGTCGCATAGTCTATAGAAACGGCCTGCGAAACATGGCACGGGTGCCAGATGGAACTGTGGAGCTGAGCATCCGATCTAAACTTGAAGTAAGCGGTACTGGCGCGAGCTTGCGCGCCGGCGCGGGGCCGGGGATCAAATCGTGAGGATGGTTCATGGGAAACTCGACACCTGACAAGGGGCTCGAGGCTCGGTTCATCGAGTCTCTGAAGAGCTTCACCCTGCAGCATCGCGCCAAGCGCTGGGAAGGCACCTTCGGAGAGCTGCTGGAGGACGTAGTCATCAAGGCACCCCGCCTGGCGGCTCGCAACAGCCACGAATACATCTGGGACATGCTGCGCTGGTATGCCAGCGGGGAGAACTCCGACGAAGACAGGGTCAGCCCCTACGCGCTGTTCGCGCACGAGCTGTTCGGCATCGACAGGGCCCTGGAGCGGGTGGTGGAATACTTCAAGTCGGCCAGCACCGGGTCCGAGGTAGGACGCCGGCTGCTGCTGCTGCTCGGCCCGCCCTCCGGCGGCAAGTCCAGCCTGGTGATACTGCTCAAGCGGGGCCTGGAGGAGTACAGCCACACCGACGACGGGGCGCTCTACGGGCTGAAGGGCTCGCCCATACACGAGTCGCCCCTGCTGCTCGTGCCCCACAGCCTGCGCTCCGGCTTCCGCGAGGCCTACGGCGTGGATATCAAGGGCGAGCTCTCGCCGCACAGTCAGGCCCGGCTGGAGGATGAATTCGACGGCGACTTCATGAGATTTCCGGTGGAGCGCATCTTCATATCGGAGGCGGAGCGCTACGGCGTAGGCACCTATGCACCCCACGATCCCACCACCGCCGACATCGCCGACCTGGTCGGCTCCGTGGACCTATCCAAGGTGGCGGAATACGGCGACGAGGGTGATCCCCGGGCCTGGTCCTGGTCCGGCGCAGTGTACGCCGCCAACCGCGGCCTGCTGGAGATGATCGAGATCCTGAAGGTCAAGCGGGAGTTCCTCTATCTGCTGCTCACCCTTACCCAGGAGAAGAACGTCAAGGTCGCCCGCTTCCCTCTCATCTTCCTGGACGAGACCATCCTGGCCCACACCAATCTGGCGGAGTTCCGCAAGTTCCTCCAGGAGAAGGAGAACGAGGCTCTGCTGGATCGCATGGTCATCATTCAAGTGCCCTACTCCCTGTCCTATCAGGACGAGGCCCGTATCTACGACAAGCTGATTGCCAAAGCCGCCGCCTTCCGCGACGTGCACCTGGACCCCCACGCCCTGCACACGGCTGCCGTATTCTCCATACTCACCCGGCTGCACAAGCCCGATCGGGCCGACCTGGATTTGACCAAGAAGCTGCGGCTCTATGCCGGCGAGGACGTCGAAGGTATCCCCGCCGCCGAGCTGGAGCGGGTCAAGTCGGAGTCGCCGGAGGAAGGCCTCTCGGGCGTGAGCCCCCGCTTCGTGCTGAACGCCCTGTCCAGCGCCATCACCCGCACCGAGGTCGCGAGCCTCACCAGCATGGAGGTGCTGCTGGCCATCAAGGACGCCATCGAGTCCGACGCCCGCATGGACCCCAAGCAGAAGCGCCAGTGGGTGGACTTCCTGGTCACCTGCCGCAAGGACTTCTACAACCGCTGGGTCAAGGAAGACGTGCATAAGGCCCTGTTCGCCTCCTTCGAGACCGAGGCCCAGCAGCTCCTGGACAAGTATCTTGACGAGGTCGAGGCGTCCCTGGACCGGCGCGAGGTGACCGATCCCATTACCGGCGAGTCCCGCTTGCCCGACGAGCGTTTTCTGCGCTCGGTGGAGGAGAAGGTGCGGATCTCGGAGTCCGGCAAGGACTCCTTCCGCCAGGAGGTGGTGCGCAAGGCCATGATCGCGTTCAAGACCGGCACCAAGTTCACCCTGGACAGCCACGCCCGGCTGCACGAGGCCATCGAGCAGTACCTGTTCGAAGAGCGCCGCGACGTGTTGCGCCTGGTGGCCTCCTCGGCGCGTCCCGACGACGAGACCGCGCAGAAGATCTCGGTGGTGCAGCAGCGGCTGATCGCCGAATATGGGTACGATGAGCACAGCGCCAAGGAGGCGCTCAACTACGTGACCACGCTGTTGTCCCAAGAGTGAGGTAGCCCCCCATGCCCATCCAGAGCGCAAGCTCACCGCAGAGTGGAGACCGTCGCTGGTACGACCTGTTCTCCCGCGGCGCCCGCGACTGGCTGCGCCACAACGAGAAGATTCGCGAGGCGGTGCGCAGCAGCCTGCCCGACCTGGTCTCGGAATCCGGCATCCTGACCGGCAGCGGCGGTAGGACCGTGCAGGTGCCGGTGCGTTTCCTGGAGCACTACCGCTTCAGACTGGGGACTCCGGAGACTCAGACCGGCGTCGGCCAGGGTCGGGGCAGCCCCGGCGACGTGCTGCGCCCGGCCGATACCTCCGGCGAGGGCGGCCGCAAGGGCTCCGCCGGAGACGGCGGCGGCGGCGTGGAGCTGGTCATAGAGCTCAAGGTTGACGACATCGTGGACTGGCTGTGGGAGGAGCTGGCGCTGCCCAACCTCAAGCCCAAGACGGGCGCCGTACAGGAGGACGATTACGTGCGCACCGGCTGGGACCGGCGCGGGCCGAGATCCCGGCTGGACCGCCGCCGCAGCTTGAAAGAGGCCATCAAGCGGCGCAACGTGAGCGGCACGGGACCCATGTTCACCGACGACGATCTGCGTTACCGCCAGCTGGTGAAGAAGCCGCGTCCCAGCAATGATGCCGTGCTCCTGTTAGCCATGGACGTCTCCTCCAGCGTGACCGAGGACGAGCGCAAGCTGGCCAAGACCTTCTTCTTCTGGGTGCTGCAGGGGCTGCGCCGGCAGTATCAGCACATCGAGACGGCGTTCATCGCCCACACCACCCATGCCTGGGAGTTCACCGAGGAGGAGTTCTTCCAGGTCAGCGGCCACGGTGGCACGGTGGCCTCACGCGCCTTCGTGAAGGCCCAGCAGCTGGTGCAGGAGCGCTACAGCCCGGCACGCTACAACATCTACCTGTTCTACGCCTCGGACGGCGAGAACTTCTCCGAGGATCGCCGGGCTAGCCTGCGCGCGCTGCGCGAGCTGGGCCAGCTCGCCAGCTTCATGGGCTACGTGGAAACGGGCCTCAGCATACGCGACCCGCTGCAGACGGAATCCGGCGAGATCTTCCGGCGCCTGACGCAGGAGGGCCTGCCAGCGGCCGGCTACCCACTGCGCGCCGAGGCGGACGTTTGGGAGGCCATTCGTGCTTTCTTCAAACAGCAGTCCGAGACCTGAGGCCGTGCGCCAGCAGCTCGAAGCCAACACCCGCGAGCTGGAGGCGCTGGCGCACTCCCAGGGCCTGGACTACTACCCAGTGGATTTCGAGCTGGTGCCGCCGGAGTTCATGACCGAGGTGGCCGTCTATGGTCTGCCCGTGCGCATGCCGCACTGGTCCTTCGGCGTGCGTTACATTCACCAATATGTTCAGCACCGCATGGGCCACTCCCGGCTGTTCGAGGTGGTGTTCCCCGGCAACCCGGGGAGAGCCTATCTGTCTCAGAACAACAGCCTGGAGGAGAACACCCTGGTGGTGGCCCACGTGCTGGGGCACGCCGATTTCTCCCGCAACAACCTGCTGTTCCAGCGGACCCAGGAGCAGGTGGGCTACGACATCGTCGAGCTGGCCGCGACCCGGGCTCGGCAGATCGCCGACTTCGCCGAGGCCCATGGCGTGGAAAGGGTGGAGCGGGTGCTGGACGCGGCCCTGGCCCTGGAGCAGCACATCGACGTCAACCAGCCCCTGCGCCGCGGGCGCTACCCGGAATATGTGGCCGACACCGCCCCGCCACCACGCGATCCCTTCCGCTCGCGCTTCGGCCAGCTTCCCGGAGAAACCAGCCACGGCACCGTCCGCGAGCGCCGCCGGGCACCGGTGCCACCCCATCCGGAGCAGGACCTGCTCTGGCTCGTGGCCACCTACGGGGAGCAGCTGGAAGACTGGGAGCGGGACATCTTCCTGATGGTCCGCGAGGAGTCCTTCTATTTCCAGCCGGTGTTCTCCTGCCAGATCATGAACGAGGGCTGGGCCTCCTACTGGCACGCGCGCCTGCTGCGGGAGGCCGACTTCCTGCCCCAATCCCTCTATCTGGAGGCCGTCAGGACCCATTCCGACGTGGTTCGACCCTATGCGGGAGAGGACCAGACGGCGCTGGCCATCAATCCCTACCACCTGGGCTTCACCCTGTGGGAGCGCATCGTCAGGGACCAGGGACTGGATGCGGCCCGTGCCATCATGACCCAGGACGACGACTTCAGCTTCGTGCGCAATCAGCTCACGGAAGAGCTGGCGGAGGAGCTGCGGCTGTTCCGCTACCAGGCCAGCAGCGACGGCGAGATCCGAATCACGGACTTCGACATCAACGACCTGCACGAGTCCATCCTCGCCCCCAAGTTCAACTTCGGCGCGCCACGGATCTCGGTCACCGAGCTGCGCACCGACGGGACGCTGGTGCTACGACACGATCACAAGACCGACGGACGGGGACTGGACCTGCGCCGCGCCCGCAGGGTGCTCGACTACCTGAAGCACATCTGGCGCCGACCCGTGATTCTGCATACCGTGGACGAGCAAGGCGGACACCGGATCCTCGAGTCCGCCTGAACGCGTCAGCGACGCACCTTTACCCGGATGGACTGCGGCCGCGAGCCTATGTTCTCGAACCAGCAGATCCCTTCGGAGACCAGGTCAATGGCAAGCCTGAAAGTCCCCGGCTCGGCGAGCCTGATCGCGAGCACCTGCTCGACGGTCTCGCCCGGCTCTATCGCACGCTCGAGCAGGTGCCGGCTGAAATCGAGATTCAGGAGCTTGTCATCGTCATCGTACAAGTGGACGCCAATCTTCACGACGCCGATGTCCTGAATGTTCTCGGCCAGCCAGCGCGCGCTTCCGGTATTCTCGATCCTGACCGGCAGCTGCAGCACCTCTCCGGCGCGAGCCTGAACATTGGACTTCCCCACACCGATGGCATGAGCCAGCCCGACGTGGCTCCTGCTGTCCGGAATCAATCGACCCTTTTGCAGGAAGAGCACGGCGCGATTCCTCATCGCCGCGCCGATGTTGTCCTGGACCATCTCGACTAGCCCCGGGTCGCGCTCGCGGGCGATCAGGGCCTGATACTGCTCCAGCGACACCTCCATGTCACTCAGCAGCTTCAGTCTCATGGCGTCGAATCCGTGCCTGTTGGCGCGCTCAAATATCTCCGCCGGAACGACGTCATTCTCCAGCACGTTATGGTTAGCCATCTCGTACTGAGACAGGGGCGTCTGGGAGTGATGTAAACCGGGCTCCGCAAAACCCGCAATTCCTCCGGTCTTCAAAATCCGGGCCAGCTCTGCCAAGACTTCCTCCTGATTGGGAATGTGATGAAATGCATCATGACAGACTATCCTGTCCACGGATTCATCCGGCAGCTCTAACTTGTGCCCATCGAAATGCAGAAACTCCGGCTGGGCAATCGGGTCGCCTGCGATGGGATACTCCTCGAACAGACGCTTCCCGATCTCCAGTGCACTGCGCGAAACATCGCAGGATATGGTCCGGCATTGCAGCTGGGTCAGATAGCGTGAGAGCCAGCAGGTTCCCGCACCGAGCTCCAGTATCTTCATCGTTTTTCCGAGATGCAGCCCCGAGAGCAGGTGCCCGACGCTCTCCAGAATCTGCGGAGTCTCGAGCAAGTTGCTGAACGGCTTCGCCATCAGCGGTGTGACATCGGTGATCGCGCTGAAATAGTCGTCTGCGGTCTGGGCGAGCTCCTCCACCGACAATCTCGCGATGACGTCCTTCGGGTCGATTCTTGCCCGCTGGGACGCCGGCTGAACCTCTGATCGCCGGGTCAGCTTGCTTAAGATGTTCTTCAGATTGCGCATTTAAGATCTCCCACCCCTGTATACCGAGCCCATCACATCCACAAGCCTGCAGCGCAGCAATTCACTGCAGTTGGCATACGATTGCCCTCAGCCTGTTGCTTGCAGCGACGCCACATGCTAGCGCTTTGCCCGAAAAGGTCGCGGCCGCACCCAGAGCCAGCTCCCCAGCACCATGAGGCCGAATGCGGTGTAGCCAATCACGAAGACCCAAGATGGCGCCCGATAGAACAGCAGGCGCTCGATCCAGTGGGATACGAACGAGCCTGCGTACCCGGTTTCGCCTGTCCGGGCGCGCAGCGTCATCTCGAGGGTCGTCAGTGGGCAGACGACGCCGAGCCAGGATTGCAGAACGACGATGCCGATGGCCACCAGATGCGCCGACCGAAACCATGGGTTGCGGACCCACTCCCAGCCACGTACCTTGCCCATAACTATCAGCATCAGCCCAACCACGACGAAGGTCACAAACAAGGCGTGCAGGACCAGGACCGCGTCGGCGGCGAGCGCTAGAAAGGGGGGATCAAGCACAGAAGACACGGACGCAATGCTGCGCTTAGAGTCGTGGGCGCCGGCTATCGTCCCCACAGATCCGCGAGTGCAATCGAGATCCCGTCGAAGGGAGCGACGGACACCCGATCGTCGCCGTGGAAGCTACCCACTTCCGTCCAGAGCCCCGCATGAAGCGCGAAGGCTTCCAAGCTCTGGG
>Ga0307417_10000997_pt1 | contig 11647 bp, 15 predicted proteins | sample SalMarWE160210MG_2_FD_202514 | JGI IMG/M metagenome (GOLD analysis project Ga0307417, IMG submission 202514) | Salt marsh sediment microbial communities from the Plum Island Ecosystem LTER, Massachusetts, United States - WE1602-10 | ecosystem: Environmental > Aquatic > Marine > Intertidal zone...
GACAGACCGCGAGCATATCCTCGCAGACCGACCACAGATGCGGCACCGTCCGGATGCCGCGCATGATCCCGCCGACTCCGAGCGTGTCGGCAATGGTCTGGCGTAGACCGAAGGTCTTCGGCACCTCGAAATCGGTCACCGTGCACGGCTCGTAACCGCCGATTTGGAAGCAAACGACGACGAAATCGGCTCCCTCCAGGGCCTGGCGCTGATCGGAATGGGTCGTAACCTTCGCCCCCACGCCGAGCGTATCGACCAGCTTGTTGGCGACGATCCCGGAATCTTCGAGCCGCTTGGGATCGATGTCCATCAGCGCGATCGTCGCCCCGCCGAGCGCCGGCCGCTGCAGGATGTCGCCGACGATATTCTTCATGAACACCGTCGAGCCGGCACCGATAAACGCGATCCTGGGGGCGGCAGGCATCGTCTTTCTCCGTGGGCGCATCCGGCCGGAAATGTAGTCACGCCTCTTTTCAGCCTGCAATCCGATTTGCTAGTCAGTTGTTCCGGGAAATTAAGGAGACCACCACTGGCAGCGACAAGGCGAAGCCCCGGGAACCGCAGCCCGACGGTGTCCGGACCCATCGGACGCCCGGACCGGCGTTTTTACGAAAAGTCCCAGGCTTTCGGGCGTTTCGGCATGCGCTGGTTCCGCCCCGTGGTCATGGACGTTCCGCACAGCCATGGCCATATCGAGCTCAACTGGCTGAGCGGGGGGCATGTGGACTATGCCTTCGACGGCAGGCGTGTCCAAATCGGCCCGCGATGCCTCGCCGCCTTCTGGGCCGGCATTCCCCACCGGACCGTCGCCGTCGACTATGGCCCGGATGACGACGCCCGCCAGTGCAATATCTATCTGCCGCTCGATACCTTCTTGCATATGTCCCATGTCGACCCCCTGCACGAGACGATGATGGGCGGCGGCGTCATCGCCCTCGACATGAGTGCGATCGGTCCGGAAACCCTCAATCGCTGGTATGCCGACTATCGCAGCGGCGATCCCGAGCGCCAGGACATCCTCAGGGTCGAGATTTCGGCCATGTTGCGCCGGGCCGTGCTTTTGGGCTGGCGCGAATTGCTGCCGCCCTGGATCGAGCCGACGACCGCGGCCCCGCGCCGCGCGCCGCCGGTGCGCTACGTCGTGGCGATGCTGCGCTATATCCTTGAAAACATCGCCGAACCCCTGGCCGTCGAAGACGTCGCCCGGGTCGCGGGCCTGCATCCCAATTATGCCCTCAGCCTGTTCACCAGCGTCATGCGCGTGCCGATCCGCAAATTCGTCGTCCGCATGCGCCTGGTGCGCGCCCGCGCCCTGCTTTTCGAGAGCAATATGTCGATCGCCAATGTCGCCTTCCAGTCCGGCTTCAACTCGCTGAGCCAGTTCTACGCCCAGTTCCGCCGCGCCTATGGCGTCACCCCGCTCGAACTGCGCCGGCGCCTGATCCGCGAACCGGCCTGACCCCGCTCACACCTTCACATAGGCCCGCCAGTTGTGCGCTTCCCTGAACCCGAGCACCTCCCGGATCTTGCGGTTCGAAATCGGCGCCTCCCATTCGTCCATTTCCCGGGCGATCGGCGTATTGGCAGCGTATTTCTCCAAAAACGCCACCGTCGGTTCCAGCGCCGTGATCGTGTCGTTGACCGCATTGAAGACCTGGAAACCCAATCCGTCCTTCTCGACGCACAAATGGGCGATCTGCCCCAGATCGCGCGCATCGATATAGCTCCAGGCGTTGCGCTTGCGCGACGGCGGGTCTTCGAAGAACGAGGGGAAGCGCGCATATTCGTCCGGCTCGATCACATTGCCGATCCTGAGCGCGTAGATATCGGCGTTGAACCGCATGGCGAAGGCCCGGGCCGTCTTTTCGTTGACCACCTTGGAAAGGCCATAGCTGTCCATCGGGTCGCTGTCATAATCCTCTTCGAGCGGAAACTGGTGGAAGTCCTTGTCCCCCTCTGCGAAGCAGACCCCATAGGTCGTCTCGCTCGAGGCGATGATCACCTTGCGGATGCCCAGCTTCATCGCCGCTTCGATCACATTGTAGGTCGACAGGACATTGATCGCGTAGGTTTCATTGTCCGGCTTCAGCAGGACCCGCGGAACGGCGGCGAAATGCACGACCGCATCGACCGGCGCCGGCCCCCCGCCGGTCTCATAGCCCTCGAAGCCGAAATGGCAGCTGAGCCCGTTCATCGCCTGCCCCGGATCGGTCAGGTCGGTGATCAGTGTGTTGACGCCCGGACAATCGAGCGGCACCAGATCGAGATTGAGCACCTCATGGCCCTTGCCGACAAGATAGGGCACCGCATGCCGCCCCGCCTTGCCGCTGCCGCCGGTGAAAACAATGCGTTTGCCCATGAGATGTTCTCCCACAATTCGTTGTTTCTGGTTCTTGAGGCCCCTGCGCCGCGTGAGAGCGCCTATCCCACTTCAGGGATCGCGCGCGCCGACCAAGGGTTGCAATGATGTCAGGAAGTCATGCACCGCCTGTGCCGGTTCGGCAAGCTCGAAGCCAAGCAGATCGTCCACGGACCAGTCGCGATCGGCGCCGAGCCGTTCCCGAAGCGCTGAAAGCATCTGCCTTTGACCTGCGTCTAAAGGGAGCGCCGCCGCCGACTGCAGCAGGCTCAGCCATTCGTGTAATTGCCGCATGACGGCGAAGCAGTCGAACATGGCGCTGGCGATGGCCGGATTGTCGCGCCAGTTCCTGCCGCCAAACACGTCCTGCACCACGCGCTGCCCCGCCCCGTGACAGTCAAACGCGATACAGCCGCGAAAGCCTCTCTGGGCGAGAACATCATGGATCTCACACCTGAAATCGTCATCGAGATTCGGGCACGGCTGCCGCGCGGGTTTGTCGAGCGCGAAATCCTCGCCCTTGTCGAAGGCCGGCGCGACGCAACAGAGCCCGGCGCAGCGGGCACAGTCGGCGATGAAGCGTGCATCCTGCCTCATGAAGAAAGACGCGAGGCGCTGCGCCATTGACACCGGTCAAAAAACGACCTGCCAATGCGAATACACTGCCTTCGGAACCTGGAAGGGAGACTGCCTGTGCTGCGCATATTCGTCTTTCTGATCTTGGGCATTTTTGTCTTCGGCGCCCTTTTCATCTGGTGGTCGTATGGCCGATTTGGTGCTGAAATCGCGGCCGATATCAACACACTGCGCGCCGACGCCCGCAAATCGAACACAACGGTCACAAGCGAAATGCTCGCCAGCCTGCCGGAGCCCGCCCGGCGCTATCTCGACTATGCCGGGATTGTCGGCACCCAGATACCCGCAATCGTGCGCGTCACCCAGACCGGGCGCATCCGCAGCTCCGCCGACGCAGGCTGGTTGGATCTTGAAGGCGAAGAAACCTATTCGATCTACCCACCGGCCTTCGTCTGGCGCGCATTCCTGCCGTCGCGATCGATGCCTATCGTGATCGGGCGAGACGAGTATCTCGACAACAAGGGCAGCATCCTGATGAAGATGGCCGGGATCGTGCCGATCGCCAACGAGTCGGGTAAAGAGCTCGCTGCTGCCGGCCTGATGCGTTTCCTGAACGAGATGATGTGGTTTCCCGCCGCCTTTCTCAGCAACAAGGTCACGATCTCGACCGACAGCGACAATTCGTTCGGGGTTGCGCTCGCCGACGGCGATCTGATGGCCACGGCGACGGTGTTTGTCGATGCGGAGGGGCGTTTCGTCAACTTCCGCGCCCAACGCTACAATTCGGGTACGAAGAGCATGGAAACCTGGGAAACGCCCATGACGGAGTACGGCGAATTCTCCGGCATCAAGGTTCCGATAGCGGGCAGCGCTGTCTGGAAACTGGCCGACGGCGACTTCACCTATATCGAGTTGAAGGTGACTGGCGTTGCATACGATCCCCACTAGGCGCTAGCGCCAGCGCCCATAACGCCAGGGCGAATACCAGTGCGCTTGCTCCGGCAAATTCTCCGGCACCGGATCGTAGCCATCTGTGCCGCCCGGCCGGCAGCGCGAAAACCGCGCCAGCCCCATCCAGCCCCCCGGCCAGAACCCGAACCGCCAGATCGCCTCGCCGGTATATTCCGAACAGGTCGGCAAATGCCGGCAGGTCCGGCCGGCGAAGGCGGAGAAGGTGTAGCGGTAGATGGTGATCAGGAAGATCGCGAGAAATTTGAACGGCAGATCGATGAGGCTCCAGAGCCCGGACCACAAACGCGCCATCAGGCCGTGGCCTTCGTCTCGATCTGGTCGAGGCAATCCACCACCGCATCGAAGACCAGCAGCGTCGAAGCATGGCGCGGTTTGTAGTCGCGGACCGGTTCGAGATATTTGAGATCCGCCCAGCGCTCGCCCGTTGGCGGCGGTCCGCCATCCTTGAGCATGGCGTACATCTGCGTCCTGAGGAGCCGCAATTCGTCGGCACCGGCCCCCACGATATGTTGCGCCATAATCGAGGCCGAGGTCTGCCCCAGCGCGCAGGCATCGACCTCATGCGCGTAATCGGTGACCGCCCCGTCGCGCATCTTCAGATCGACCTCGATCGTCGAACCGCAGACCCGGCTGACCCGCCGCGCGCTGGCATCGGGCGCGACCAGCCGTCCCGTTTCCGCCAGATTGCCGGCGATTTCCAGAATGCGTTCCGAATAAAGCTCGCTCAGTTCCATGTTCCGCTGAAATTGCCTGTCGCTGACGCCATTCACAAACCATTGCACAACCGGCTCTTGGCCAGTCCGCCATAAGACCTATATAAGGTCGGCCCGCGGTCCTGTCAGGTCACTCAAACGACATTTTGACCGGATCGAAACGGGGCGGCGCGACCGGACCGGCGCGTTGACGCATCGAGGAGGCGACCATGGATGTCAGCCTGAAGACCCAAAAACCACCCGCGCGTGACGACACGAACGCCCGCGCCCGCCCCACCCGGGCCGAGGCCGAGGCCGCCGTGCGCACCCTTCTGGCTTTCGCCGGCGACGATCCGGACCGCGAGGGGCTCGTCGAGACCCCCGACCGCGTCACCCGCGCCTATGCCGAGCTTTTCGCCGGCTACGACGCCGATATCAAACACATTCTCTCGCGCACCTTCCGCGAGGTCGGCGGCTATGACGATGTCGTCCTGGTCAAGGACATCCCGTTTTTTTCCCATTGCGAGCACCACATGGCGCCGTTTTTCGGCAAGGCCCATATCGCCTATCTACCCCATGAGGGCGTCGTCGGCCTCTCCAAGCTCGCCCGCCTCACCGAGGCCTTCGCCCGTCGCTTCCAGACCCAGGAAAACCTGACCGCCCGGATCGTCGACGCCCTCAACGAAAACCTCAATCCGCGCGGCGCGGCCGTGATGATCGAGGCCGAACACATGTGCATGACCATGCGCGGCGTGCATGCCCATGGTGCGATGACGATAACTCATCGCTTCACCGGGGTGTTCGCCGAAGACAAGGAAGAACAGGCGCGGTTTTTCTCGATGGTTGGCGCGGGGCGCTGACGTCAGGCGCAATCGCGATCAAACGACATCCGCTCTTTCGTGCTTTAAGCTCTTCTGCTGAGTGCGGAGTGAGCCATGTTGACCGTTGAAAAGACCGTTTGGCTGATCGAGAACCGGTTTCGCGAGCACCTGTCGCTCGATGATCTCGCCGAGGCGTCGGGCCTGTCGAAGTTTCACATCTCGCGGATGTTCACCCTCGCGACGGGCTCCACGATCTCCGCCTATCTTCGTGGCAGGCGACTGTCCGAGGCGGCAAAGTCGCTCGCCGCCGGTGCGCCCGACATTCTCTCGGTCGCGCTCGACGCCGGCTACAATTCGCATGAGGCATTCACCCGGGCATTTCGCGATCAGTTCGGCATGACGCCGGAACAGGTGCGCAAGGCCCGGACCACCGAAAAACTGCTTTTGATGGAGCCTTTGCGCATGAAAACCAATCTCAAGACCAAACTGGCGCCGCCAGCGATCGAGACGATCGAAAAAATGACGCTTGTCGGGATCAGGAAGAAATATTCCGGCGCCACGCTTGCTGGCATTCCCGACCAATGGCAGCAATTCCAGCCCTATTTGTCGATCATTCCAGCGGCCAGCGGCGAATTCTTCACCCTCGGCGTGATTATGGAGCCTGCAGACGGCGACCCGGACGGTTTTGACTATATGTGCGCGGTCAAAGATCCGGGCGTTGACCTGTTGGCCGGAATGGAACGGCTCGAAGTTCCTTCGTTGTGCGTCGCCAAATTCACCCACACCGGCCATATTGCAACGATCAACGACACCTGCGCCGAAATCTTCGCGCATGGGCTCGCGGCGGCCGGGCTCACGACCGCCGGCCCAATCAGCTTCTTCGAGGTTTACGGCCCCGACTTCGACACCGCTACCGGCCTCGGGACGGTCGGGCTCTGGATGAATGTCATCGACTAAGACCGATGCGGGCGGCGTCGCACTTGACGCCGCCCGTACCGGCATGAACAGTTTCCGCGCACAAGGGAAATTTTCATGCCCAAGACTTGTCTCGTCGTTGTCGATATCCAGAACGATTTTTGTCCAGGCGGCAGCCTCGCGGTGGCCGACGGCGACGCCGTCGTTGCCTATGCCAATGAATTGATTGGTGAATACGAACACGTCGTCCTCACCCAGGACTGGCATCCGGCCGACCATTCCAGCTTCGCCAGCCAGCACCACGGCGCCGAGCCTTTCTCGATGATCACCATGCCCTACGGACCCCAGACCCTTTGGCCGGATCATTGCATCCAGGGCACGCGCGGCGCCGAATTTCATCCCGATTTGAACTGGAACAAAGCCGAATTGGTTATTCGCAAGGGCTTTCGTCGCGACATCGATTCCTATTCCGCCTTTTTCGAGAACGACCATGAGACCCCGACCGGCCTTGCCGGCTATCTGCGCGAACGCGGCTTCGACGCCGTCGCCCTGTGCGGTCTCGCCACCGATTTCTGCGTCGGCTATTCCGCCCTCGACGCCGCCCGCCTCGGTTTCGAGGTCTTGGTCATCGAGCGTGCCTGCCGCGCCATCGATCTCGACGGGTCCCTTGACCGCATGCGCACCGACTGGCAGGCCGCCGGCGTCGGCGTGATCTGAGCGGAGCCCACCCATGCCCATCATCGACATCGCCGGCCGGGTCTACGACCATACCTGGAAGCTCGACCCGATCGTCCGGAGCCTGCTCGACACCGATTTCTACAAGCTCCTCATGCTGCAGATGATCTGGGGCCTTTACCCGGAGGTCGAGGCGACATTTTCCTTCATCAACCGCACCAGGCGCGTCCGCCTCGCCGATGAGATCGACATCGACGAGCTCCGGACCCAGCTCGACTATGCCCGCAGTATCCGGCTGACCAAGAAGGAAAGGATCTGGCTCGCCGGCAACAGCTTTGCCGGCCGCAAACAGATTTTCCGCCCCGAATTCCTCGCCTGGCTCAACGATTTCCAGCTGCCCGACTACGAGCTGACCGCCCGCGACGGCCAGTTCGAGCTCAATTTCCACGGCCCCTGGGTCGAAACCAGCATGTGGGAAATCCCCGCCCTCGCCATCATCGCCGAACTGAGGTCCCGCGCCGCGCTCAAGCGGCTCGGTCCGTTCACCCTCGACGTCATCTACGCCCGCGCCAAGGCCAAGCTCTGGGAAAAGGTCGAACGCCTGCAAAAGCTGCCCGACCTCGAAATCTCCGATTTCGGCACCCGCCGCCGCCATTCCTTTCTCTGGCAGCGCTGGTGTGTCGAAGCCTTGAAGGAAGGCCTTGGCAACGCCTTCACCGGCACCTCCAACGTCCTTCTCGCCATGGACAGCGACCTCGAGGCCATCGGCACCAATGCCCATGAACTGCCCATGGTTCTGGCCGCCCTCGCCCGCGATGACGACGAATTGCGCGCCGCCCCCTATCGCGTGCTCGAGGACTGGCAGTCCTATTACAACGGCAATCTCCTGATCGTTCTGCCCGATTCCTTCGGCACCACGGCGTTCCTGCGCGACGCCCCGGACTGGGTCGCCGGCTGGACCGGTTTCCGCCCCGACAGCGCCCCGGCCATCGAAGGCGGCGAGGAGATCATCGCCTGGTGGAAGCAGAAGGGCGTCGATCCGCGCAAGAAGCGGCTGATCTTCTCCGACGGGCTCGACATCGATTCCATCGAGGAAACCTATCTGCATTTCGACGGCAAGGTCCGCATGTCCTTCGGCTGGGGCACCAACCTGACCAACGATTTCCGCAATTGCGCCCCGATCCCCATCCCCGGCCTCGACCCGATCTCGGTCGTCTGCAAGGTCACCGAGACCGAAGGTCGTCCGGCCGTCAAGCTCTCCGACAATCCCGCCAAGGCCATCGGCGATCCCCAGGAGATCGAGCGCTATCTGCGCATCTTCGGCTCCAAGGGCCGCATCGAGCAGCCAGTGCTCGTCTGACCCTTGGCGGCGCCCGCCGAGACGCCTATAAGCCGGTCATGACCTCGCTTTTCACCGACCCCGACCGATTGTCCGCTGCCGATCTCGAAGCCGGCGCCGTCCTCGCCCCCCGCTTCGACGCCGCCGGATTGATCGCCGCCATCGCCGTCGATCACAAGACCAACGACGTGCTCATGCTCGCCCACATGAACGAGCAGGCCTTGCGCCTGACCCTGGAAACCGGCGAAGCCCACTATTATTCCCGCTCGCGCGGCAAGATCTGGAAAAAGGGCGAGACCTCCGGCGAGGTCCAGAAACTCGTCGAAATGCGCATCGACTGCGACCAGGATGCCATTGTCATGCGCGTCGATCAGACCGGCCGCGGTGCCGCCTGCCACACCGGCCGCCCCTCCTGCTTTTATCGCAGGATCGACTTCGCCGATGGCGCGGTCCGTCTCGAAACCACCGGCCCCGCTCCGCTCTTCGACCCCAACGAGGTCTACGGCGGCTGAAGGCCCCCCGCCTCAATAATGCGGCGGCGGTCCCTCCGGCTGCGGGCCGCCATCCGGCTCCATCGCTTCGACAATGCCGCGCAGCCAGCCGATCTCGCGCTTCAGCGCCTCGATCTCCGCCTCCTGCCGCCGCACCGCCTCGTTCAGCGCGTCGTTGATCTCTTCCTGATAGGTCGCCAGCAACTCCAGATGCGTGATGCGGTCCGCCTCGCCGCTCTCATCCATCATGCCCCCCTCTTTTTGTTTCCTGCCTCCAGCAGCGGCGCGATCAACAGGCCGCAAACGAAACCGCCAAGATGCGCCTGCCAGGCGATCTGCGCCTGATAACCGCCGGTCAGCGCCGGAACGAACGGCACCGCCGCATTGAGGATAATCCAGAAAACGATGAATGTCCGCGCCGGCACGCTGCCAAGGATATCGCCCCAGCTCGCCAATTGCCGCCCCAGGATCACCGGTTCGCCGGTTTGCGGATCGGGTCCGACCACCACCGGCTGAAAGACGAACCGCATGGCGATCCCCGTCAGGCCGGCAATCCCCCCGGACGCCCCGACCAGCACTGCGATCTGCGGCGTGCTCAATATCTGGAACAGCACCGCCCCTGCCACCGCGCTCACCAGAAAAGCCACCAGAAACCGTGTCCGTCCGTAGCGCCGCGCCACCGGCGTGCCGAAAATCGCCAGCCAGGCCGAATTGATCAGCACGTGTTCCCAGCCCGCATGCAGGAAGGCATGGGTGACCGGCGTCCACAACATCGGCCAGATGCCCCCCGGCACCGCCTCCGGAAATTTCAGCCGCAGGGGAATGAAGCCGAACCACAGCGCCAGCTGGTTCTGCGCCGCATTGCTCAAAAGGAACGATTGTCCCGCCTGAATCGCCAGCATCAGGGCGATCAGCGCCGTCACCACGCCCGGAATGTTGAAGATCGGCTGCTCTTCGGCGGCATCCGGCTCGTCTGGAACATCGCTCATCGTCCGTAGCCCGCCCTTTCGCGCGCCTCGCTTTTCCCCGTTCTTATCAACTCACTCGGCCCGTTAACCTTAACAATTGTTTAATGGCGATTTTGTCCCCGCCTTTTGGCACTGTCCCATTGTCGGGGGACTGCGAGGAAGCGGCTCCGCGTCGGCCGGTTCGAGGATTGGGTAGGTGTGATGCAAAAGAAGAGTTCGAAGGTGCTGTTCGACTACTGGAATGAACTGCGCGGATCGCGCAGCGCGCCCGACCGCCGCAACCTCGACCCCACCCGCATTCGCGAGGTGCTCGCCAACACCTTCATTCTCGAGGCCGAGGACGAGACCGCCTATCGGTTCCGCCTCGCCGGCTCGCACCTTTGCGCCACCTATTGCCGCGAGCTCAAGAGCCGCTCCTTCACCGGCCTCTGGCACGCCAAGGACGTCGAGGCCATGGAGACCCTGGTCCGCGCCGTCACCGAGGATCACGCCGTCGCCCTGATCACCTTCCAGGGCCACGCCGACAACGGTTCGACGACCAGCTTCGAGATGATCCTTCTGCCGCTGCGTCACAACGGCAACACCACCGCCCGCATGCTCGGCGCCCTGACCGCCCTCGACACGCCCTACTGGCTGGGATCGAGCCCCATCCTTGGACAGCGGGTCACCGGATTGCGCCTGATCTGGCCCGACGATCCCGAATATCGCCCCGCCAATATCGACACCGAGGTCGAACGCGGCGATGTCGCCTGGGTCGAAGGCGCCGGCCCGACCCCGGTCCCGGCCCGGGTTTTCGGCAACGAAGCCAGGCGTTACGCCCATCTCGCTGTTATCGATGGCGGCCGCAGCTAGAGCATGTTCAGGAAAAGTGGCTCCCACTTTTCCGCTTCGAACAGGCGACCACTCAAGGACCTAAAGCATGTTCAGGAAAAGTGGATCCCACTTTTCCGCCCTGGACTTGATCCGGGGATCGAACAGGCGACCACTCAACGACTTAACTCATGCGTTTTGAGTCTGTTGGAACGTGACATGTCCTGGCGCTTTTGCGCTTGGCCGCATTTGCATCAAATTTCTTGGCGTTATCCGGCCTCAAACTGCCGAATTCTTACTTTGAGTTAACCAACCACGGCTTAGGATACCGGCGATAATCAGCCCTCTTCAGAAATTTGCGCATGTTTGAGCCGGACATCGACCAAGAGACCCCGCTGAAGTTCGCCGAGCGGAATCCGCACGAGCCGCCGCGCTTTCAGCGCGTCAAGGTCTCCCTGCTCGGCCGTTACATGCTCGCCGACCGCCGCGAGTTTCCCTGCCAGATCCTCGAAATGTCGCCCGGCGACGCCGTTGTCGTCGCCCCGGTCCCCGGAAGCGTCGGCGAAAAGATCGTCTGCTATCTCGATCATCTCGGCCGCGTGGACGGCCCGATCCTGGAAGTCACCGACGGCGGCTTCATTATGGAGATCACCTCGACGCCCCGCCGTCGCGAGAAATTGGCCGCCCAGCTCACCTGGATCGCCAACAAGGATATCCTCAATCTGCCCGAGGATCGTCGCCACGAGCGCGTCGTGCCCGACAACCGCCACTCCTCCATCGTTCTCGAGGACGGGCGCCGCTATTCCTGCAAGATCGTGGACATCTCGCTCTCCGGCGCCGCCATCGAGATCGACGTGCGTCCGGCCCGCGGCACCCAGGTGACCCTCGGCCGCATGCGCGCCCGCGTCACCAGGCATTTCGAAAACGGCATCGGCGTCGAATTCGCCTCCGTCCAGGAAATGCTCACCGTCGTCCAGCAGAACCTGCGCGTCGACTGACCGTCAACACCCCCCCGCGACGTCCGAGAGG
>Ga0307417_10000998_pt1 | contig 11642 bp, 8 predicted proteins | sample SalMarWE160210MG_2_FD_202514 | JGI IMG/M metagenome (GOLD analysis project Ga0307417, IMG submission 202514) | Salt marsh sediment microbial communities from the Plum Island Ecosystem LTER, Massachusetts, United States - WE1602-10 | ecosystem: Environmental > Aquatic > Marine > Intertidal zone >...
CGCCGCTTAGTGCAATAAGCACCCTATCATTTTTCGTGATAAGCTTTTTATCATCTATAAATTTCAGGATTTTCTGTTCTGTTTTTTTCATTTTTTTCTCAATGTCATTTCGAATAACGCTATGCGAGATGAGAAATCTTTTATCCTACACGATAAAGATTTCTCCCTTCGGTCGAAATGACACCCCAAATATCTTTTTATAAATTTTTAATACTCGAAACCTCACCCTGCTCGGTCAACTGGATTATATATTTACCAAGCACGTCAAATTCAAGATTTACAGTATCTCCGACCTTTTTATCCGCAAAAATAGTTTCCTCCCACGTATGAGGTATCACTCCGACAGAGAATTCATTGTTCCCTAACTCAGCAACAGTCATGCTTACACCGTCAACTGCAATGGAGCCAACAGGGATCAGATACTTTTGGTAGCCCTCCGGAAACGTAATTGTTATAAAATGGCTGTTGCTTAACTCCTTTACCTGCTTCACTTTGCCAGTTGTGTCAACGTGGCCCAGGACGAAATGTCCGCCAAGCCGGGCGTCGGCTTTCAAGGGTCTTTCAAGATTTATTGGTTCATTTAAGCTTGTGCTGCCGAGGTTGGTTTTCTTCAAGGTTTCTTCAATTGTATCGACAGCAAAAGTGTCACCCTCTCTTTGCACAACTGTCAGGCATACACCGTTTACCGCAACGCTGTCACCTATTTTCAGGTCATCCATAATTCTTTTTGCCGAAAGCACAAAACGAATTCCATCGCCTGTCTTAATTTTTTCTTTTATGAATCCTTTTTCTTCAACTAATCCTGTAAACATTTTCTGCCCCGTTTTATTTGGTTAATTCTGCCAAAACATCATCGCCGATCATTTCGGCATTTACGAATTTTACTTTTAGAGATTTACTTATGCTTTTTATTCCGAGATCACTCACTGCCGGAATTCCGTTCCCCAATATCTTTGGTGAAATAAATACGAACAGATCATCATACAAATTTTCTTTTACAAAGCTGCTGAAAATCGATTTGCCGCCTTCAACCAGCACAGAAGAAATATTAATCTTTGAAAGCTCTTTAAGAATATTCTTCAGATTTAATTTCCCTTTGTCTTCTCTCACAAAAATTACTTCGGCGCCTTTTGATTTTATCTTTTTAATTTTTCTTTCTTTGCTTTTACTTTTGTTTGAAGTTACTATCACAAGTTTCTTATCATTGTTACCCGAAAATAATTTATGTTCCGTGCTTAGCCTCAGTCTTGTATCAAGTATAACCCTTCTTGGGTTTCTCCCTTCTGTTAACCGAACAGTTAATGACGGATTATCTTTCAGCACAGTTCCAAGCCCGATAAGCACTGCATCATATTTTGACCTGAGTTCGTGAACATATCTTCTTGAAAGCAGTGATGATATCCATTTCGAGTCACCTTTCCTGTCTGCAATTTTTCCGTCAAGTGTCTGTGCAATTTTTAAAGTTACATAGGGGATCTTTTTCGTAATGTGTTTAAAGAAGAATTTATTCAGAGCAGTGCATTCGCTTTCGAGAATTCCTGCTTTAACATCTATTCCTGCTGATTTTAATTTTTTAATTCCGTTTCCGCAAACGAGCGGATTCATATCAAGCGTGCCGATAACGACGCGCTTGATTTTATTTTCAATAATTTTATCCACACACGGAGGAGTGAGTCCCTGGTGACTGCACGGTTCGAGGTTCACAAATAAAGTTGAACCCTCTATGCTTTCTTTCGCGGAATTTATTGCGTTTATCTCTGCGTGATTCTCTCCGTACTTTTCGTGATAGCCCGCACCGATTATTCTTTCGTCCTTTACAATAATACAACCGACGAGAGGATTCGGGCTTACGTTTCCTCTTCCCTTTTTGGCAATTTCAATTGCGAGTTTTATATAGGACTCGTCAGTCAAAGTGTTTTTTATTTTATTGATAATATTTCGAACTCAAGCAAACCTGCGGGAGCTTTTACTTTTACTTTTTCACCCTTCTTCTTGCCCATTATTCCCTGACCTACCGGGGAGGTTATCGAAATTTTGCCGGCCTGAAAATCTGCTTCTTCTGCGGAGACCAGCGTATAATTGAAAATCTTGGAAGTCTTCAAATTCTTTATTTTAACTTCAGAAAGTATGTGGATCTGATCACCTGGAAATTCCTTGGGATCGATGAGCCGCGCACGGGAAAGCACATTTTCGAGTTTACTGATCCTTAATTCAAAAAGCCCCTGCTCTTCCTTGGCAGCGTCATATTCCGCATTTTCTGAAAGGTCACCGTGGGCCCTTGCCTCGGCTATTTTACGGGCTATCTCCTTACGTCCGTTGGTTTTAAGATCCTGCAGCTCTTTTTCCAGTTCCACAAGTCTTTCCTTGGTTAAATAAACAAAATTTGCGTCTGCCATAGTAAAAAACTCTTTTTGTTATTGAGGTTTTTAAAAAAAATTACCACTGCCCCAACAATTCGGGGCAGTGGCGGATTGAAAAATATATAATTTGGGGCGGGTTGTCAAGACGGATTTGATAAGTTTTGAACCTTTAATTAGGAACTCATCCTCCTTCCATTCCCCCTTCTCTTGGTAAGAGAAGGGGGGCGGGGGGTTGAGTTTCTTTTTCCAGACACCAATTGCATTAATTACCCGATTCAATTAAATTGATTTCAATTAACAGAATGTGCCCTCCGAGCAACATTTCTTGTTAGGGGAGCTTGTAGCTTTGACCAATCTTAACTAGGAAAATAAATGAAAAAGAAGGCGTTAATAATATTTGAGAATACGGCATTTTATTTATCTAATATGATAATACTCGCTTTTTTATTTAATGCATTTAGGGAGCAATCACTTGAAAGTCTTCTTACTATTAGTCTTTCTTTATTGGGTTTAATAGGGGTCTTATCGGCCTTATGTTATTCAAGTTCAACTTCTCAAAAAGATGAATCAAACTCAGAAATATTTAGATTTTCTGGGGATAGATTTCTACATAGCTTTATGACTTTAGTAATGGCATTACTCTTTTCTGGAGCAATTATTTCTATTCAAAAATATGGATTGTTTGGCATTAAAAATTATATTCTAGAAAAAGGGATTACAATATTGTTATCAATCTTTGTAACAATTTATCTTTATAAAGCCGCGAGAAGTTTTAGTGTTGGATTTCATATGTCCTTAAAAATTCTTAATCAAAGATTTAAACTAAAAGACGAAAGACTTTATGATGATTTGAAGAATGACTAAGGCCCTATGTTTTAATAATAAAAAGAGGAACAATGCTGTTCCTCTTTTTTAATTGAATAAATATTTTTCAGAATGCAGTTACAAAACCCAGACTAAACTTTGCATACTTATTTGTAATATCATAAGTGAGTTCACTCACAAGACGAATATTCCTTCTCAACAGATACCCGGCGTGCCCTGTAACTGATTTATAATCCAGCGCGCCTTCATCCGAGCTGATCTGGTTATACAAACCGACCAGGTACCAGAGACTTTCATCGCCTTCGGGACGGAATATCAGTTCCGCAAAACCGCCCTTTGTGTTTATTTTATGGTCCATAAAATAAGCAAAAGGATTCGTGTCATCCCTGTATAAATACTGCAGGTTTAACTCGAAGTTTTCATTCATAAGAGTTGCATCGGCCCCAAACATTTTAATCTCATTCTTTCTGGCTAAATAATAACCATCTATTAACTCATTTCCGTAATATCCGATTGCTCCCACTCTTACGTTTTCATTTACTTCCTGTGAAACTCTGCCCATCAGGTTTTTGTATTTATCCTTATCGAATAAATTATTTGAATTTACTGCACCTATGCCGGAACCATTCACAACTTCCAAAACCAAATCTGTTGCTGAAGGCAAAGTGTACGTAAAAATAAATCCGCGGTCGTAGGTAAGATCGATATCCGAAAAACCTGGACGGGCTTTGTAAATCCAGTAATCTTCGCTTGTCAGTCTCAACTCTCTTTTAAATATCGGGTCGGAAACCTGGAACTGCCCGACAGTCAGGGCAAGCTCGGTACCGAAAAGTTTATTGAACATCAACCAGGCATCTTCAATTTTACCGGGCTCTCCGTTTTCGAGAATATAATATGCATAGTACGCAACATTTTTTGTGATTGATCCGCCTGACATAATTTTAAACACAGAAGGCGTCCCGATATCAAACTCATTATTGTTTTCATCGTTGTAGGTTGTAAACCCCTGTATACGTACTGCAATCGGAAAGTCTCTTATCAAATCGAGCCTGTCATCACCGGTATTAACAAAATATCTCGGCGCATCTTTATCTTTTAAAGTAAAACCGTTTGCAGCAAATTCATTTCCGTATGGTTTTAAGTAAGGTATCGGGCTGTGACAGGTTTTGCAGCTCATATTATATTTTCTGGCAAAGGCTGGAATTGCGAACAGATCACTGGCTGTAAATGTAAATGTAGTTATCAATAGCGTAATAAAATTTATTGTCCTTTTCATATATACTCCAGAATTTATTAAGGGATGACATCTTATATTTTCCCTGTTCAACAGGAAAAGATATCATCCCATTATTTACAATAATACTATGGCAAAACAGTTATGTATGTAGAATGATCGTTTACTTTTATTATTTCCGCTTCTTCAGGTGCACCGAGGAAATCAGCAACAGGCTTAATCAGTTTTTGATAATTAAGTACCGCTGTAATTTTCATCTTGCCCGGCTTTACATTTGCAGGAAGCGTGAACGTACAGGTTTCAAGTTTTGTCTCGCGCGGACCTATCCTGTAATCAACACCCTGCGATGCTGTGTTCCATTGCTGAATGGTCATTCTTCCCTGCGGATCGAAATACGCCATCCTGAAAATTCTGTCACCGACAGGTATGCCGTCTCTCTGTACTCCTGCAAAATTCGGATCATTCAGAGCAATGCCCATATCCTGGTAAGCAAGCACATCCGCACCGATTGTATATTCTTCACCAGCGAATCCTTTTTTATCAACAGGCAGATGATAAACATTTCCTTCAGCATCAACAGCTTCAACGTGCATCCAGACAATCCTGTCCTCAACTGACCCTGTAGGAAACTTGTGCCCCGTCTTCTGATTGAACAAAGCAATTGTAAACTTCACAGCTTCGGTCGGTTCCGCTTCTCTTATATCAGGATGAATTCTTAATTCTATTGTTCCTCTTACTTTTCCCGGATCGTGTGCGCCGTGGAAAAGATGCTGCCAGACATCGGGATATTTTTTACCGAGCTCGGCAGAATATCCTTCTGCTTTTGTCATATGGCAATCCTGGCATTGAACTCCCTGCTTTGAATAAGGGCCTTCCTTCCATTCAAGGTGAGTTGACTTTACCCAGACACCGTAAGGACTCATCTCGTTGTGACAGGTCCCGCAGAATTCTGCTGTCTGAAGAAAATCAGATTTTTTAATTTCGTGTTCCGGTGAATTGCCGGTACCCCGCGGCCCGTATTTTATATTACCGGGTTCGGAAATAAAATTAAAGTTATGAGGTACATCTCCTGAAAATCCTGTAACCGTGTGACATACATCACAGGAAACAGATTCATTTGCGCGGGAATTCATTTCCGGTTTAGGCGGCGGAACATCTCCTGCTAAAAATGCAATCGGTGCGTGACACCCGTTGCATCCTGCTTTAACTTCCGCAACTTTTGCATCTTTTTCTGCGTGCGGTACTGCAAGCTTAAAATATTCAACTTCATCCCAGTGATGCGTATAGGCCTGCGACATCATTGCCTGCTGCCATTGCTGATAAAAATCAACGTGACAGGAAGTTCCGCAAAATGCGGGTTTGCTGTAATCATCATACGATCTTGTACCCAGAGCCTCTCCCCCTGCTTTTATCCCCTGTGCTTTTATCAGACAGGGCAATAAAAATAAAACGGTTAAAAGTAAGAAAGGTTTTTGCATAGACATGTCACTCCTCCTCTGTTGTTATCGGATCATCTCAGATCAAATAAACACTTAAATCAAACGATCAGAATTTTCATCTCTGATATTTCAAATCATTTGTTTAACCAAGGCGAATGTGAGACCCCCAAAATTACCTGGTAGGATTTATTAATCCTGTGGTAAATATAAGTATAAAATTTAATACCCAATCAATAATTAAGAATTGACTTTAAAGCAATATCTGCCAAATTTTATTGTTAGGCTTTTGAATAACTTTCCATTTCAGTATCCGTTTTAGCAAGAAATAAAAGCGGGGCCAGCCAATGAACAGTCAACAAAATTCCGAATCTTATATTTTTTCTGTAGCGAGCAGGTTTAATTAACCTTCGTTGTTTCGGGCGTTAGTTTTAAATTTGTGTAACACTTTAGGAATATTGATGAAAGCAATCGTATTCACAAAATATGGATCCCCTGATTTTCTCGAATTAAAAGAAATCGAAAAGCCTACCCCAAAGGATAATGAAGTTTTAATAAAAGTTTATGCAGCATCGGTAAATGATTGGGACATGGGAAATATTATCGGCAGTCCATTCATTAACCGATTTTTTACCGGACTTTTTAAGCCAAAGAAAAATATACCCGGTTCTGACATAGCGGGGCGGATAGAAGAAGTTGGTAAAAATGTAAAATTATTTCAACCTGGCGACGAAGTATACGGGGATCTGAGCGGCGATTGGGGAGGTTTTGCCGAGTATGTCTGTGCCCGTGAAAATGCATTAGCACTAAAGCCACACGGCATGACATTCGAAGAAGCAGCAGCGATTCCGCAGGCAGCTATGCTTGCCGTACAGGGTCTTCATGATATAGGACGAATTCAAGTGGGTCAAAAAATTTTAATAAATGGTGCCGGAGGAGGTGTCGGTACTTTTGGAATACAAATTGCCAAATTGAAAAACGATGTTGAAGTGACAGGGGTTGACAGCACAGAGAAACTGGACCTATTACGTTCTGTGGGCTTTGATAACGTTATTGATTATACAAAGGAAGATTTTACAAAAAACAAAAAGTGCTATGATCTGATTCTTGATGTAAAAACAAATCGTTCGATGTTCGATTACATGCGCGCTTTAGGTACAAATGGGTTTTATGTAACAGTCGGCGGAGCAACAGGCCGACTTTTACAAGCTTTTTTATTTGGGCCGTTGATTTCGATGTTCAGTAAAAAGAAAATACGTATCGTTGCCCTGAAACCAAATAAGGATTTAGCTTATATGAATGAGCTCTTCGAAGCGGGCAAAATCAAACCTGTAATAGATAAGCCTTTCAAGTTAAGTGAAGTACCCGAAGCTATGCGGTATTTTGGAGAAGCAAAACACAAAGGGAAAGTAGTAATAACAATTGGACATAACAGCAAAATTTAACGAGCAACTCCTGCTTATAGCATTTTGTCCTTAATAAATTTACTTCAGCAGCACCATCTTTTTAGTTTGCTGGAAATCATTCGTTTCCAATGTATAAAAATATACACCACTTGCGTACTTGCTTCCATCGAACGGTACAGAGTAACTGCCTAAAAGTTGCTCTTCATTTACAAGAACTGCAACCTGCTTTCCGGTAGCATCGGTCACTGTTAGCTTAACCTGTGTTCTTTTCGGAAGACGGTAACGCAGAACAGTAACAGGGTTGAAAGGGTTGGGATAATTCTGGTCAAGCACATACTGACCGGGAATTATTTCTTTCGGCTGTTCGGTGAGCAATTCGTCTTTCATTATAAAATTATTCGGATCGAAAACCAGATCGGATGGCACCCCGCTTACAACAAAGTTAAACGACTGAGCGCTTTGGTTATTAAAAACCGTTATGACAGTATCGCCAACATCCGTAATGACCTTTAATTGAATCGGCATCGTAAAAAAATCGGGATTCGTATGAGCCACCTGGTTAACGTTAAGACTGATCTCATAATTTCCGGAACCTGCGTAGGTGTAATTCCAGCTATACCTGTAATTCGGATATCCCAATCCATAAATCCATTCATTGAAAAAATACCCCAGGTTTTTTCCTGAAATACTTTCTGCAACAGATTCAAAATCTGATGTAGAAGCAACACCATAAGCAAAACGGGGATCGCTGTTATAAGAACGAAGAATATTAAAAAACACTGAATCACCTACTATACCACGCAACATATGAAGTACAATTCCAGCTTTAGCATATGTTGTCGGATAACTGAATATCCTGTTTACCGAACTGATATCATCAACATAAACTGAATTATTTTTATCTTTTTTTGCAGTACTCATCTTGCCTTCAATATTTGAATCATACGCCTGCCTGCCGTATTCATCTTCATAATAAAGAGCTTCGGAAAATGTTGCAAAGCCTTCGTTCAGCCAGATGTCATTCCAGGTTTTGCATGTAACTTTATCACCGAACCATTGGTGGGCAAGCTCGTGTGCAATTAACGTTTCATCGAATCCCCCCACAGATGTAATTGTCTGATGTTCCATTCCTCCTCCCCACCCGAATTCTGCATGCCCGTATTTTTCCTTCAAAAAAGGGTATGGCCCGTAATGATCAGAATAAATCTTTATCATAGTTGCAACTTTATCAAGCAGGTCTTTAGTGTTTTGATTATAATCCAAAGAGTAAATGTAATTTGTGATCGGCATTGAATCAGTTGCAGCATATTTATAATACGTGTCGTAGGTTGAATAATCTGCTATAGCAAGAGAAATAAGATACTGTGCTATCGGGTAGGAGTTTTTCCATTTAAAGGTATGGGTTCCATCTCCATTGTCAATTACTACCTGTAATGTTCCGTTTGAAACTGCAGTTAAATTGTCAGCAACAGTTATCCAGACATCGGATGAATCTGCTTTATCAGCAGGGGTATCTTTGCACGGCCACCAGTCGCTTGCGCCATACGGCTCGCTCAAAGTGTAAATTGCCTGCCCGCCTGATCCGTCATTACCAAATTCAAAACTCCCAAAGCCTGTAGAACCGGGGATTCCTCTGTAATAGACAGTTATGCTTCCCTCTTGCCCCGGGCTTAATGGAGAAGGAAGATTAATAATGAGTTTTGGAATACCAGACATATGAGTAAAAGTAATTTTGTTTCCATTCATAATCACGGAATCAACGTGCAGCTCATTTTGCAAGTCGAGATAAAATGAAGTTAAAGAAAGAGAATTACTTTTAAAATTAACCGTAACAATTCCATCAAGGTTTTTCGGCTGATAAGTTAACTTAAGATCAAGCTTATAATATATAACGTCAATAGTAGAGTCCCCGGGGTACTGAACCTGGGAGATTTTTTTCAAGTTTTGATATTGATGTTTCTCCGATTCAACGAGAATCTTATTGAATGTCTGTGCAACAAGAAAATGATTAGCAATAAAGAACAAACAATATATAATGCAATATTTTTTCATAAGTAATCCCCCTGTATTTCGCCGCATCCTAATTTACTTCCTGGATTCTGCAGATTGATTTAAAATTACAGTATTTGCAAACTTTGTTTTCACGATCTTTTAAAGTCGTAAGATTAAATCTCCCGTTCACTATCGATTTTACATGTTTTTCAATTGAGTCTAGACAAATATTGATTAATTCATTGTTAGCCGAAATGTAATCATCTTCACTAATATTTCTCTTTCTGCTTTCTGAATTTTTTATTTGTTTTCTCCCAAAATCAGAGTCCGAAAATTTCAATGAATAAATTTCTGCAGAAGAAGGTTCAGAATCCACAGATAATTGGGCCTCTATCAGTTTTTTTGCAGCATACATATAAAGCGGCAGTTGAAGCGAAATGCCTTCAAGAAGATCTTTCGCAGTGGGTATTTTCCCACCGATTTTATAATCGATCACTTTAAATTTTTCATCTGCTTCGCTTATATCGATCCTGTCAATTTTGCCTCTAACATTTATATCTCTAACGGTAAAATCAGTTAAAGAAGAATTTATGTCATTTGCATTTCCAAACTGTCCGAATGCTCTTTCAAAATATCTTGGAGTAAATCCATCAGTGTTGTCTTTTTCAGCAGTAAGAAACTTAAACAGAAGAGAATTTTTCCGGTCGCCTTTAATGCCAAGTACTTTCTCCTTTTCAAAAAAAGAGACAGGTGAACGAAAGTTTGCTTTCTCGATTTTTTCTTCCGCAATTCTAAAAATTAATTTGTATGCAAAATCAAAATCCCTCCCGGAGGATTTCTGTAAAATTATATTTTTCCTTTTCAGTTCTACGTAAAATTCAAATAATATTGAGTGAAGTAATGTACCCATTTCAAGGGATTCTATTTCCTCAGTCGGTTCTTCAACCGGCTCCAGTTTCAAAACTCTTTCAGCAAAATATTTGTATGGACATTTTGCATAGGTCTCAAGCTGGGAAATTGAATAATTTCTTTTTTTATACTCTGCTAATTTTGCTTTCGCATCAGCCGAAAGGTTTTCCAGTATATTCCCAGTAAATTCCGAATCTCCGAATGGATTATTTGTCCTTAGCTCGTTTATTTTTATTGCTTCTTCAATCATATGGATATCAATATCATATTCTTTTATCGACTCATTATTCTTTACATTTTCAACACCTCTATTCCCGATAAACTCAAGCACTTCTTCTCTCGAAAAAAGAGTATCCTCAAAGTCTTTTTCGGTTTTTTCTGAAACTCCGAACAGGTTAGTAAATTCTGTTAGAAAATTGGATTCCACTAATTCTTTTTTTTCATCATTTGAAGGAAGAGTCAGGTAGAGTCTTTTTTTCCATGAACATAGCGCCTGATAAAAATGATACCTTTCTTCCCCCTGGTGTTTTATTTCATCTTTCATATAAGAGGGTGAAAAGAAAATTTCCGGGGAGTAACGCGTAGGGAAATCACCATCACATAAGCCCGCTAAGAACACATGGTCAAATTCAAGTCCACGAATTTCACTCAGTGTAGTGATCTGAACGCCATACCCCTGCCTTTCCTTAATATTATATCTTGATGAATTAACAGCAGTCCTGATGTGACTAAGAAAGAACTTCAGGTTGAATTTTTCTTTTTCACTATATTCAAGCTTGAACAATTCAAGCAGTTCGGTTACTGTTTCTATCAGTACCGTTACAGCCTTTACATTTTCCTCAACTCTTTCTCCTCCCCGGCTAACAAGCTTAATTGGAATATTCAGCTTGTAGATTAATTCCGTAAAATTATCGAGAAACTCCTTAAGTGACATTTTTTTATCGAAAGGTTCAAGAAGTTCATTAAAAGTTTCGATATCCTCCAGCGCTTTTTTGTAATCCTCTTCCTTAAATGAAAGGCTGCTGAACTCTTCGTCCGCTTCTTCAAATTTTTGTGAGAGTGCATCATCGATGGAATCCTTCCAGTTTTGATAGCCTGAGATTATTTTTAGTTCTACAGAAACTCTCATCAGGTTTGACTGGTGAATTCCTATCGTCTCAAGATATCCACCCGAAAGGGCACGCAGAATATTTTTGTAATAAAAATCATTTTCCAGCACCTCAAGTATATTTATTACCGATATAACAGGAGGTGAAGCATCCAGGGAGTAACGATCTGTAAGATTAAACGGGATCTCATATACTGAAAAAATATCCCTTATAGTCGGCGAATATTTTTGTATCAGGTTAAATGCAAGGCATATTTCATTCGGTTGAACATTTTTTTCTATGATAAGTGTTTTTATTTCTTTAACGATAAGCTCAATTTCCTTTTCACGATTTTGCGCTGATATTTTTGTTATGCTATCGTGGTAATCCGA
>Ga0307417_10000999_pt1 | contig 11637 bp, 16 predicted proteins | sample SalMarWE160210MG_2_FD_202514 | JGI IMG/M metagenome (GOLD analysis project Ga0307417, IMG submission 202514) | Salt marsh sediment microbial communities from the Plum Island Ecosystem LTER, Massachusetts, United States - WE1602-10 | ecosystem: Environmental > Aquatic > Marine > Intertidal zone...
CCGTCGCGATCCATAAAGGAGATGATCTCGTCGGGGGCGTCCGGGTCGTCGGGCTTGCTGCCGTGACGGTGGCTGAACGAATCCATCGGGTCGATGGCCGTATATTGGTGGTAGTTCTGCCAGCGCATGCCGTCCGGCCCGACCATGACGAATTTCCAGTGTCCGCCGACGCGGAAATCGGAACTCTCGTGCTCGATGGTGAACCCGTCCGGACCCCACCAGTGCACGAGATGCTCGGGCCTGGTGAAGGCCTCCCAGACGAGCGCGCGGGGCGCGACGTAGAAATGGGTCATGGAGATGACCGGCTGGTTTTCGGGGATTTGGGCGAAATGTCTGTTCATGGCAAATGATCCCATTTTCGGGCGATCAGTCGTCGCGCTCTTTTTTCTGCAAAAGTTTGAGATAGTTATCGAGCCGGTCGAGACGGGCCTCCCAGAGCCGGCGGTATTTGCCGAGCCAGTCGTCGATTTCGGCCAGGGGTTCGGGGGTCAGCTTGCAGGGCCGGTATTGCGCCTCGCGGCTGCGCTCGATGAGGCCGGCTTTCTCCAACACCTTGAGATGCTTGGAAATGGCGGCCATGGACATGTCATAGGGTTGGGCCAATTCGGTCACCGTCGCTTCGCCGGTCGCCAGGCGGGCGAGCATGCCGCGCCGGGTCGGATCGGCAAGGGCGGAGAGGACGGAGGAGAGATGATCTGAAGGCATGTATTTAACTTATTAGTTGATAACTTAACGGTTGAATACGCCAGTGACGGATCGGAGTCAAGGCCGGTTCCGTTATCGCCCGGTCATGTTGCGCCGCTCCGGTCAAAGGCGTATCCCGATTGCCGTGGAAACGGAGCGGAAAATGGCAGGTCCTTGGGAACGCAGGCATTCGGTCGGGGTCGATGTCGGCGGGGTCATGGTCGGCGGCGGAGCGCCGATCGCGGTGCAGTCGATGACCAATACCGATACCGCCGATATTGCGGGGACGGCGAAACAGATCACCGCCTTGCACCGGGCCGGTTCGGAGATGGTCCGGATTACTGTCGATCGCGACGAGGCGGCAGCGGCGGTGCCGCATATCCGCGACCTTCTGGCCAAACGCGGCATCGAGGTGCCGATTGTCGGGGACTTCCACTATATCGGCCACAAGCTGCTGGCCGATCATCCGGCCTGCGCCGAGGCGCTGGCGAAATACCGGATCAATCCGGGCAATGTGGGGTTCAGACAAAAGCGCGACACCCAGTTCGCGACGCTGATCGAACTGGCGCTTAAATATGGCAAGCCGGTGCGGATCGGGGTCAATTGGGGCTCGCTCGACCAGGAGTTGCTGACCCGGCTGATGGACGAGAACAATTCAAGGACCGACCCCTGGTCGGCGGCGCATGTGATGCGCGAGGCGATCATCCAGTCGGCGCTATTGTCGGCGGGGCGGGCCGAGGAGATCGGGCTTGGGCGCGACAAGATCATCCTGTCGACAAAGGTGTCGGACGTGCAGAACCTGATCGCGGTCTACGAGGACCTGGGGCGACGTTGCGATTATGCGCTGCATCTGGGGCTGACCGAGGCGGGGATGGGATCGAAAGGGATCGTCGCCTCCTCGGCGGCAATGGGAATTTTGTTGCAGCAAGGGATCGGCGACACGATCCGCATTTCTTTGACACCGGAGCCGGACGGCGACCGGACGCTCGAGGTCAAGGTGGCACAGGAACTGCTGCAGACCATGGGATTCCGGCACTTTGTGCCGGTGGTCGCCGCCTGCCCGGGTTGCGGGCGGACGACCTCGACGACCTTTCAGAGCCTGGCCAAGGACATCCAGGATCATTTGTCCTCCTCGATGCCGGATTGGCGCGAGCGTTATCCGGGGGTGGAAAACCTTTCGGTGGCGGTGATGGGCTGCATCGTCAACGGTCCCGGCGAGAGCAAACACGCCGATATCGGCATTTCCCTGCCCGGCACCGGCGAGACTCCGGCGGCGCCGGTCTTCGTCGAGGGCGAGAAGGTGGCAACGCTTCGGGGGGCGGATGTGGCCGATCAGTTCAAACGAATGGTCGCCGACTATATCGAAAAGCGGTTTGGCGCGGGGAAATCGGAAGCGGCGGAATAGGCTATTGCCGGATCAGGTTCGCGAGACAGGCGATGCGCGAGCTTCAAAAGCTCCAGATCATTCGCAGCGTGCATACCGTCATCTACATCGTCATGGCGGTGTCGACCCTCGTCCTGCTCTATGTCGGGCTGAGCGGGCGAAGCGGGACCTGGCTGTGGATTGCCCTTGTGCTTGTGGCGATCGAGAGCGTCGTGTTCTTCGGCAATGGCATGAAATATCCACTGGCGGCGCTCGCGGTGCGTTATGGGGCAATAACCGGCCATGTTTTCGATACCTTTCTGCCCGCGCGCCTGACCCGCCACACGATTCGCTTCTTCGGGACCGTCACGGCGGTCGGGCTCGCCCTTGTGGTGCTGCGCGGGTTCGGTGCTTTGAGCTAAGGGGCGGAGGATGGCGGACCGCTCACAAACCAGCCAGGGCCGTCTCGTATCGAGCCTGCAAATCCCTGTGCAGCGGCGCCTTTAAGAACCGGCGCATGCGCTCGGGCGCCGGGTTCTTGTAGTCGTTCATCATCTCGATGATGGGGATCGGCTCGCCGGCGAAGGGGAGATGGCGGATCGGGTCGCCGGCTCTGACGCTGCCGGTTTTGAGGACCCGGACATAGACGCCGGGGCGCAAGGCCTTGTGGAAGCGCTTGACCCAGCCGGGATTGCCCATGCGGGCCGCGAAAGTCGCGCAGGGAATGCGCGGCGAGGTCGCTTCGAGCAGGACCTCGCCGATCTCGAAACGGTCGCCGATAAGGACTTTGGCGCTTTCGAGCCCGGCGATGGTCAGGTTCTCGCCGAACAGGCCGGGGGACATGTCTCGACCCAGGTCTTTGGCCCACCAATCGTAGTCGGGTTGGGCATAAAGGTAGACGGCCTGATCCGGACCACCATGGTTCCTGGTGTCGACGATGGTGTCGCCCTTGAGCCCGAGCGGTCCAATCTCGACTGGACCGGGTTGCGGCTGCTTGAAAATGCCGGTCAGGCCGGCCTTGGCTGTTGTTGGCTGCGCGGCACCAATATTGACACAGAGGATGTGCATCAGTTCTCCCGTTCGGCGAAATAGCGGGCAAGGTCCCTGAGGCCGGTGGCTTCAGATCCAAACATGGACAGGGCCGAAATGGCGTCGTGGATGGTGTCGCCGAGGTGGCGGGTTGCCGTCCTGAGGCCGAGGCGGGCGACAAGGGTCGGCTTGTTGCGGGCCTGATCCTTGCCGGTCATCTTGCCCATCTGTTCGGGGGTGGCGGTGAGGTCCAAGATGTCGTCGGCAAGCTGAAAGGCCCGGCCGGCAGCCTCGCCATAGGTGGTGAGCGCGGTGAGGCGTTGGTCGTCGGCGCCACCGAGAACGGCGCCCATGCGCACGGCGGCGCGGATCAGGGCGCCGGTCTTCATTCTTTGCATTTCGGCGATGTCGGCGTCGGAAAAGCCGCCTTTCTCGCCGTCGAGATCGCGCATCTGGCCGCCGGCCATACCGCCGGCACCGGCACCGGAAGTGAGTTCGGAAATCAGGCGGGTGCGAATGGCGGGATCGGGATGACAGACGGGGTCGGCAAGCAGGCCGAAGGCGCAGGTGAAAAGCGCGTCGCCGGCAAGGATGGCGGTTGCCTCGTCGAAGGCCCTGTGAACGGTGGGGCGTCCGCGCCTGAGGTCGTCGTCGTCCATGGCGGGCAGGTCGTCATGGATCAGCGAATAGCAATGGACCATCTCGACGGCGATGCCGGCGGCCCGGCTTTCGGCTTCGGGCAGGCCGAAGGCGGCGGCGGTTTCGGCGAGAAGAAAGGGCCGCAAACGCTTGCCGCCGCCAAGGGCGCCGTGATGCATGGCGGCGACCAGCCGTTCGGGCGCCCGGCCGGGGCCCGAGAGTGCGGGCACGGTCAGGTGAGCGGCAAGGCCGGTTTCGAAACGGGCGGCGAAGTCGGCGAGGCGGGATTGAACGGTACTCATGGCCCCATAGGTAAGGTGGTGGTACGGCTTTGCGCAAGCCGGGCGGGTCCGAGCGGACGATTCGGTCTGGACCGGGGCGGCCACATCGTCTATAAGCCCGCCGATCCGGGATATCGACCCACGCAGTTTTTCCGGCCTCCGCCCGAACAGACGGGATGGACGGGCCGATCAGATTTGGAGTTTAGCCATGGCAGTGCCCAAACGGAAAACCACCCCGTCCAAGCGCGGCATGCGCCGTTCGGCGGACGGCCTTACGGCCAAGGCCTATGTCGAAGACAAGGATTCGGGCGAATTGCGCCGCCCGCATCATATCGACCTGAAGACCGGCATGTATAAAGGCCGCCAGGTGCTCGCGCCCAAGGCCTGAGGCAGCAATAAACGGTTGGTATCGACGGCCAGTCTCTTCACGGAGGCTGGCCGTTTCGTTTGTTCTGGGCCACACTCGATCGGGTGGGATTTCGGGGAGGGTCCGGGCGATGTGGATACCGCCGCTCTTGGTTGTGCCGTTGATCGTCTACAATATCTTCGGCTTCGGGCTCTTTGGCGGGCCGGGCTGGGGCAGTCCGGTGGTCACCCTGCCGATGGTTTCGGGGGCCACCTGGTCGCTGACCTGGGGCGACCTGCTGGTGCTTCTGGCGCTGGTGACGCTGTTTCTCGAAGTGCTGAAATCGACCCAGACCAACGTCCGCTCGATCCTCGATCATATGCTGTCGACGGTGGTCTTCGTGATCTATCTCGTCGAATTCCTGGTGGTCCCGGCGATGGCGACCTCGCTGTTCTTCACCTGCATGGCGATGAGCTTCATCGACGTTGTCGCCGGGTTCTCGGTCTCGATCCGGGCGGCGGGACGCGACGTCAATCTGAACTGAAAAGCCTCAGGCCGCCGAGGTGTGGCGATAGCCGACGGGCATAGGGCGCTGGGTCGCCGCGCCGGTGCGGGCATAGGCGCCAAGGGCGGGATTGGCCGGGCGGCTGGCGGTGTTTGCGGCTTTCGGACGGGTGGCGAGGATTTGCGAGATCAGCGATGAGGGCATGGCGGGCCGCTGCGAGCGGTCGCGGCGCGGGCCCAGGGCGACGAGATGGCGTCCCGTTTCGGCACTTTGGTCGGCGCTGTTGTCGGTCATGACCGCAATCCTGTTCCAGATCGGGCCACGTGTTTCATTCCGGCACAGAATGGCACGGCCCTTGACCCTTATGGGGCAAAGATCGTGCCATGCGGTAAGACTTTGTTAACTTTCGGGCCGGTCAGGCGATGATAAGGCGCATGACGTGGCGGCGGATGCCGGCCATTTCGACGAAATGGAAACCGGCGCGTTCGAAGGCGGAAACAAAGCCCATGAAGCGATAGCTCGGGGCGCTTTCGGCGACCGGATAGGCTTCGACGATGGTTGCGCCGGCGCGGCGGGCGTGATCGATGGCGGCGGCGATCAGCTCATGGGCAAGGCCCTGGCCGCGCAGGGACTTGTGCACGAACATGCAGGCAAGCGACCAGACGGTGTCGTTCGGACCCTCGGCGGGGCCGCCGAGCCGCTCATAGGTATTTTTCGGGGCGATCGACACCCAGGCGCGGGGCGTGTCGTCGAGATAGCCGACAAGCCCTACCGGCATGCCGGAGGCGATGCGTTTGAGCATGAAGGGCTTGCGTGCCTTGCCGGGGGTGTTTCGTCCCTCCTCCTTGCTGATCCGCCAGACCATGCACCAGCAATATTTCGGTCCGCCCGGCGCCTCGAACAGGGCGACGAAATCGTCGGCCGTTTCCCGGGTCACGGGACGGAATGCCAGCCTGGGGCTCATCCCGTGAAATTGTCCTTGGCCTTGCGGATGGCGGCAAAGACCTCGGCGGGATCGGCGCCTTCAAGCCGCATACGGGCGGCCAGGTCCGGATCGTCGGCGCGCAGAAAGGGATTTTCACGTTTTTCGGCTGCGAGGGTCACCGGAATGGTCGGCTTGCCGGCGGCGAGCTGGGCCTCGATTTCCCGGGCGCGGGCCCGAAGCGCCTGGTTGTCGGGATCGACCGACAGGGCGAAACGAGCATTGGCGGCGGAATATTCGTGGCCGCAATAGACAAGGGTTTCGTCGGGCAATGCCCTGAGGGCGGCGAGGCCCTGCCACATCGGCCCGGGCGTGCCCTCGAACATGCGGCCGCAGCCGAGAGAGAACAGGGCGTCGGCGGTGAACAGATGGCCGTTTTCGGCGTCGTGATAAACGATATGGCCAAGGGTATGGCCGGGGGTCGGGTAGATATCGAAGGCGGTCATGCCCAAAAGCACGCGATCGCCGCCGGAGACGAGGGTATCGAGGCCGTCGATCTTGTCGGCATCGCCTCTGGGGCCCGTGACGTGGACGCCGAAATCGCGCTTGAGGCCGGCAATGGCTTCGGTATGATCGCGATGATGATGGGTGATGAAGATGTCGGAGAGGGTCCAGCCCCTGCGGTCGAGTGCGGCGCGGATCGGGCCGTCCTCGGGGGCGTCGAGGGAAGCGGTCTTGCCGGTCGCCTCGTCATGCAGCAAATAGCCGAAATTGTCGGAACGACAGGCAAAGATGTCCACAAGCAGCGCCATGTTCTATACTCCTTTTCGGGACGTTTCGGCCCATAGGCTTTGGGTAAACCCTAGGCGGCGAGGGCAGGAGTGACAAGCAGGCAGAGGCATATCGCAAGGCTGCGACGGCGATCGGCAGGAGCGGGCCGATGACGCCGGACGCCGCGACGCTGGTCGCCTTCTACAAATCGCCGCTGGGCCGGGTGGCGCGGCAATTCGTGCGCGATCACGTGCGGGAGCTGGCCGGGGATGTGAACGGCAAGCGGGTGTTGGGCCTCGGCTTTGCCACGCCCTATTTGCGTTCGATGCTCGGTCCGGCGGAACGGGTGCTCGCCTTCATGCCGGCGCGTCAGGGGGCATCGGCCTGGCCGCGGGAGGGACCGTTCCATACCGTCATGTGCGATCCGCTCGAAATGCCCCTGACCGATTCGGCGATCGATCTGGTGGTCGCCGTGCATGCGCTCGAACATACCGCCGATGCCGAAGAGCAGATGCGCGAATTGTGGCGGATCTGCGCGCCGGGGGCCAAACTCGTCATCGTGGTGCCGAAGCGGCGGGGTCTTTGGGCGCAGCGCGACAACAATCCGTTCGGGATCGGGCATCCGTTTTCGCGCTCGCAACTCGATCATTTGCTCAAGGGCCACTCGTTCACCCCGGAAGTGTGGCGGGACGCACTTTTCATGCTGCCCTCGCATGCAAGGCCGATGCTCAAATCGGCGCGGCTGGTCGAGCGGTTGGGGCGCTACGTGGCGCCGGCTCTCGCCGGGGTCATGGTGGTCAGGGCGCGTAAGGAGCAGTTTCCGGCGATCGCCCGCCGGCAGCGGGCGGAACGGCTGGTGCGCCTGCCGGCGCTGGCGCCGGCGACAGCGATGTAGCCTTGGCGTTGACCGTCGCTGCGCGCTTTTCTTTGCGTTGCCGCAGGGGTTTGAGTATGGTCGCGCCCGTTTTCCGGTCTTGCGAGAAGAACTGAGATGGCCCAACGCCCGCAACCGCAGCCAGGGGTGATGCGCATTGCGCCCTATCGACAGGGCAAATCCGCAACGCAGAATGGCGTGGCCAGGTTCAAGCTTTCCGCCAATGAGTCGCCACTGGGGGCGAGTCCGAAGGCGATCGAGGCGCTGAAGGCCAGCGCCGAGGACGTGGCCATCTATCCCGAAGGTTCGTCGGTTTTGTTGCGCCAGGCGCTGGGCAAGGCGCATGGGCTGCCGCCGGAGCGGCTGATGATCGGCTCGGGGTCGGACGAATTGCTGCACATGCTGGGGCAGGCCTATCTCGGGCCCGGCGACGAGGCGGTGATGTCGGAATACGGGTTTTTGATGTATCCGATCGCCACGCGGTCGGCGGGCGCGATCGAGGTTTATGCGCCTGAGCGCGATTTCGTCGCCGATGTCGAGGCGCTGCTCGAGGCGGTCAGCGACAGGACGCGGATCGTCTGGCTGGCCAATCCGAACAATCCCACCGGCACCTATCTCGATGACGGCGCGATGAGGCGGCTGCATGCCGGGCTGAGGCCGGACGTCCTGCTGGTCGTCGACAATGCCTATGCCGAATATGTGACCGCCACGGATTTTTCGACCGGGGCGGGACTGGTCGAGGAGGCCGACAATGTCGTCATGGTCCGGACGTTTTCCAAAATGGGGCTTGCCGGAGCGCGGGTCGGCTGGATGTATGCACCCGACCACGTGATCGACGCGGTCAACCGGGTGCGCGGGCCGTTCAACGTGACGAGCGCCGGGCAAGCCGCGGCCAGGGCGGCAACCGAGGACATCGATTTTACCGCGAAGCTTGCGGCGCATAATGCGCGCTGGCGCGACTATCTGACGGCCGAACTCGGCTCGAACCGGATCCGGGTCCTGCCGAGCCAGGGCAATTTCGTTCTGGCGCTGTTCGAGAGCCCGGCGGCTGCCGCGGCGGCGTTCGAGGCGCTGGGGGCGGCGGGGATCGTGGTGCGCGAGATGGGCGGCTACAAGATTCCGGAAGGTCTCAGAATTTCGATCGGCAGCGAAGAGGCGATGGAAAAGGTCGCAGCGGTGCTGCGGGATTTCATGCGGGGTGAGGCATGAGTTTTCAAAAACTGGCGCTGATCGGCATCGGCCTTATCGGCTCGTCGATCGCGCTCGGGGTGCGGGCAGAAGGCCTGGCCGGGCATGTCGCGATTACCACCCGGCGGGCGGAAACGCTCAAGCAGGCCGAGGCGCTTGGGCTTGGCGACAGCTATACGCTCGACGCGGCGGAGGCGGTGCGCGACGCCGACCTGGTGATCATCTGCGCCCCGGTTCTGGCCTATGAGGCGATTATGGACGAGATCGCCGGGTCGCTGAAACCGGGAGCGATCCTCAGCGATGTCGGTTCGGTCAAGGGTCATGTCCTGAAGGTGCTCGGGGCTAGGACGCCGGAAGGCGTGCATCTGGTGCCGGGGCATCCGATCGCGGGGACCGAACATAGCGGGCCGGCGGCGGGGTTTGCATCGCTGTTTCACAATCGCTGGTGCGTGCTGACGCCGGCGGCAGGGTGCGATCCAGAGGCGGTGGCCGGGCTGACCGGTTTCTGGCGGGCGCTCGGCAGCAAGGTCGAGGCGATGGATGCCGGCCATCACGATCTGGTTCTGGCGATCACCAGCCATGTGCCGCATCTGATCGCCTATAATATCGTCGGGACCGTGGACGATCTGGAAACGGCCACCAGGTCGGAAGTGATCAAGTTCTCGGCGTCCGGTTTCCGCGATTTCACCCGCATTGCCGCCTCCGATCCGGTGATGTGGCGCGACGTGTTTTTGACCAATCGCGAGGCGGTCCTGGAAATGCTCGGGCGGTTCACCGAAGATCTGAGCGTGTTGCAGCGGGCGGTCCGGGCCGGGGACGGGAAAACGCTCGAAGCGCTGTTCAGCCGGACGCGGGAGATCAGGCGATCGATCATCAATGCGGGCCAGGAAACCGCGGCGCCCGATTTCGGGCGGCCGCATGACGAAACCGGCTCAGAATAGCGGGTTGAAGGTCAAAAGCGGCACGATGCCGACATGCAGGGTGGCGTTGTCGAAGTGCAGGACCTGCTTGCTGGAGCCGTCGTCCTCTGTCGGGCCGATGATCAACGGGCCGAGATTGGGGGCCATGGACTTGGCGATATCGGCGAGGCCGTGCGAATTGAGGGTCAATGTGCCCTCGGGCGTGCCTTGCGGCGACAAGCCGATATGACCGGTCGCCGACAGATGGCGATCGCTGCCGTCGGCGGCATCGAGCTTTATGGCGTTGACCACAACCTCGCCGCCGGCGGCCTGCCAGCCGGCGAGAAGATCGGGCATGGTCCAAAGATCGATGTCGTCGGGCATGGCGCCGATATAGGCGTCGAGACTGGTGTCGACCGGCGGCAGGTCGGGCAGGGATGTGGTCAGGGCCTTGGCGGTGAAATAGGCGGCGATGGTCATCCGGCCCTTGGCGTCTTCTGGTGCAGCGGCATCGACGAGATGGAATTCGGCATGATCGGTTGCCGCCATACGGCTCATGCCGAACAGGGCATTATCGAGCTCGAAGGTGTCGGCAATGACGGAGAGGCGTTCCAGCCGGTTGCCATTGAGCCTCAGGCTCGCTTCGAGATTGTCCCAGCTGATCTGGCGTTCGCTGCCGAGAAAAGCGTCGCTCAGATGCGCGGGGCTTTTGGCGAAGACGAGAATGTGGCTCGGCTGGTAGGCAAGGGCGGTGCCGCGCCATTCGGGCAGGGTGAGAACGATGTCGCCTTCGCTGATGGTGGCGCCGGTGCAGGTGACGTCGAAGCGGAAGGGATAGCCGCCGACCGAGTGGCTGGCGCAGGTTATGGCCGGATCGCCCAGGGCCAGGGCGGCGATGCCGTCATCGACCTGATGGGCGAAATAGACCCAGCCGGCGCTCCAGAGGGCGACGAGGCCGAATATGGCGGCGAAGGTGATGACGAATCGCTTCATGGCGCCTTTCTTAGACGTGATCGGGGCCGGGGGGAATCGGGCTTGGATCAGGCGAGGCGCTTGCGGACCACGGCGCTTGGAGTTACCCGGTGGGGACGATGACCCGTGCTTCCGATTTCGATGGCTCCGGCCTTCACCATGTCTTTGCCTATGGTTCGCTGATCTGGCGGCCGGGCTTCGACTATCTCGATCGGCAAAAGGGGTTGCTCAGGGGGGCGCATCGCAGCCTTTGCATCTACTCGCACCGTTATCGCGGCACGCCGGAGCGTCCGGGCCTGGTGTTCGGGCTCAAACATGGCGGCGCCTGTCACGGTGTCGTTTTCGCCATCGATCCGGGGCACTGGCAGACGATTCGCGACTATTTGTGGGCGCGGGAGATGGATGACGGGGTCTACCGGCCGGCGCGGCGGCAGGTGGTGCTAGCCAACGGCGAGCGGGTCGAGGCGCTGGCCTTTGTGGCCATTGCCGGACATCGGCAATATGCCGGCCGGCTGTCGCTTGGCGAACAGGCGGCGCTGGTCCGGTCGGGCCGGGGATCGAAAGGCGCCAACATCGATTATGTGCTCAATACTGCCCAGCACCTCAAGGATATGGGAATAAAAGACCGCAATCTCGATCGGCTCGGGGCGTTGCTGACGAGGGTCTAGTCGGCGCCGACGAGGCGGAGCTTTGCGGCGAACTGGCCGTTTTCGATGTCCCAGGCGGTGGTCATGCGGTCGACGTCCTCGAGTGGTTCATCGTAGCGCATTACCGAAGAGCATAACTTGAGCGCCGCCTTGAAGGCGGTGCGACGTTCGCTCGATTCGATGACGTCATCGGCGGTGCCGACCCAAAGGGCGATATTGCCGGCCCCGAGCACGAAAAGGCTGTCGCCGGTGAGGTGGAAATCCTCAAGGCTGTCGCGCCGAAGCGCATAATAGCGCCCGGAATGACCGCGCCAGCTGACTGGCTGGGTCAGATCGGTACCTTCGGGCCAGATAGGGGCGGCGGACATGGACTGGGACTCCATTGCGACCTAGAGAACAAAGGTGGAACAAATTTAGATCAAGGTCAAGGCAAAGTTTACGCACCTTCAATATGTATGGGTGTAATTGGCAAATGTGTCAATATATAGTGGTCACATTGCGGATTGTTCGTCGTGTA
>Ga0307417_10001000_pt1 | contig 11629 bp, 10 predicted proteins | sample SalMarWE160210MG_2_FD_202514 | JGI IMG/M metagenome (GOLD analysis project Ga0307417, IMG submission 202514) | Salt marsh sediment microbial communities from the Plum Island Ecosystem LTER, Massachusetts, United States - WE1602-10 | ecosystem: Environmental > Aquatic > Marine > Intertidal zone...
TGTTCGTTGACCAGCCGCTCCAGGCTCTCCACCTCGGTCAACTGCAGCTGGGCGAGCGTGACGATCTGCCCGTTGCGGATGGTGTAGGTGGGGGAGACGAGCAGCTGGTTGAACACCGGCTGGCGTTCCAGCGCCATCTTCAACCCGAAGTAGATCGCGCCGACTACGAGTGCGCTGGCGCCGAAGAGCAAGCCCGAATAGAGCAGCGACAATCGGAACCGGATCGACTGCATCCACAGGGGACGATGCAGACGGCTCATGTCGGTTCCCGCAGCCGGTATCCGATCCCGGCGACGGTTTCCACCAGTTGCTCGGCACCGGCGGCGTTCAGCTTCCTACGCAGGTTGGCGATGGTCACCCGGACGGTGTTGGTGAAAGGATCGGCGTACTCGTCCCACACGTGTTCGAGCAGGGTCTCCTGCGAGAGCACCTCGCCCGGGTGAATCATGAAGAAGCGCAGCAGCGCAAACTCTTTGGGCGTCAGCCCGAGATCGGCACCGGCGTAGTCGGCCGCGTGTCTGGCATCGTCGAGGATGAGGTCACCGACCTTCAGACTCGCTCCTCCGGACGCTCCCTCCCGGCGTAGCAGTGCCCTGACCCGGGCGGCTAGCTCTCCGAACGCAAAGGGCTTGACGAGGTAGTCATCCGCCCCGGCATCGAGGCCGGAGATCCGGTCCGCAATCGCGTCGCGGGCGGTCAGCATCAGCACCCGGGGCGGCGGTGCGGTGTCGATGACGACCTCGCCGCGCCGGATCATCCCGCAGATGGACCAACCATCGACATCGGGAAGGTTCCAATCGAGACAAACGAGGTCATACTCGTTGCCGCTCAGCCGATCGATGGCGGACCGGCCGTCGTAGGCAACGTCCACCGCATAGTGCTCGCGACGCAACCCCCTGGCGATGGCGTCGGCCAGGTCGGTCTCGTCCTCAACAACCAACAAGCGCACACCCGGCAAAATAGCGCCCCGCCCGGTATCGCATGCCGTGTCTCCGTGCGAAGTCCTCAGGCTCGTATCTCTTGTCGCATGAAGACCACATAGGCAGCAGCAAAGCTGACGACGGTCAGGGCCACCAGTCCGACGATCTGCGGCCACACCAGCAGCAGGCTCTGGTCGAGCGACAGGTCGGTGATGATGGCCCGATCGAGCTGCTGGATCGTGACGACACCCACCGCCCGCACCTCAGGGTCGAGGAGCGCGCTGGTGGCGTCGTCGTAGAGCGTGATCGGCGACAGCCGGGACAGGTTCTGCTCCACCTGGGCGTTGTGGAGGATCTGCGCCGGTGCGGCGTCGGCGGGTGCGGGAGCGATGACGTCGGCGAGCAGTTGCACCAGAAGAGCGGCGAACAGGGCGAGCACGAGCCATGTGGCGATGGCGACCATCGCCGACGACGACGCCCTGCGCAGCGCGACCGAGCACAGCATCGCAAACGCAAGCCAGAAACCCACATAGAGGATGGCGACCACCAGCCACAGGAGCAGCCGGATCACCTCGCTGAGCGTCGGCGTGATGCCGAGCCGGAAGATGCCGAGCCCGGCCACGATCAACACCAGTGTTGTCAGCATTACACCGATCACCACCAGACCGGCGACGAACTTACCGTTGATGACGTCGTCGCGGTGGATCGGCTGGGCGACCAGGCGCGGCAGTGTGCCCTGAGCCCGTTCCCCGCTTATGGCGTCGAACCCGAACGCGATGCCGAGAATGGGCGCGAGGAACCCGATGAGGGCAAAGAACGAGAACGGCATCGGATCGGCGGAGATGGTGAACAGACGCAGGAACAGCGACGGTGTGCCCGAGGCCTGGGGAGCGACGTTGCGAATTCCCGTAGCCGCGGTATAGACGGCACCGGCCGCAGCCAGCGACAGGATGATCAGCAGCACGATGAAGCGCGCCGAGAGGAGATTGTCGGCGAGTTCCTTGCGGGCCACGACGCGCCAGCCACGGGAGCGCTGTCTGATCAGAACGGTCGTCGGGCCCTCAGAGGTTGTTGTCATCTGCGATCTCCTGTTCGAAGAAGTGGTGGTAGATGTCGGCCAGGTCGGTGCCGAGTCTCCGCACTTGCCACACGTCGATTCCGGTGGTGGCCAGGGTGCGCACGATGGCGGGCACGTCGGGGGCGACCGCAGTGACTTGCCACAGACCGGGGCCTGTGCCGGAGGGAGGAACAACTGCGGTCACTCCCGGCGCCGCGGCCAGCGCCGCGCGGATCTCATCGGTGGGTCCTGTGGCACCGATTTCGATGGTCGACAGACCGTCACTCTCAGCGAGCTCGTCGGGGCTGCCGCAGGCTATGAGCTTGCCCGCAACGAAGATACCGACTCGATCGCAGACGGCTTGAACCTGGTTGAGGAGATGACTCGACAACAGGAGGGTGACGCCACGCTCCCTGGCCAGGCTGCGAATCAGCCCGAGGATCTCGATGACACCTTCGGGGTCGATGGCGGCAGTGGGCTCGTCGAGAATCAGGATTTCCGGGTCTTTGACGAGAGCGTCGGCGAGCCCGAGACGTTGCAGCATGCCCCGGGAATAGGTGCCCGCGAGTGAGTCGGAGGCACCGTTCAGACCGACGAGGTCGAGGAGCTCGGAGATGCGTGCCTCGCCCGACGCACGCGAGAGCCCGTTTAGCCGTGCCGTGTAGCGAAGGTTCTCCCGCCCGGTCAAGGACTCGTAGAAGCCGACGCTGTCCGGTAGGTAGCCGACGACCCGTTTCACGTCCAGGGGTCGTCGGACCGGGTCGACACCGGCGACGCGGACGGTGCCGGAGGATGGCTCGGCGAGCCCGAGCAGCATCAGGATCGTCGTTGTCTTGCCGGCCCCGTTTGGTCCGAGCAGGCCGAAGATCTCACCGCGTTCGACCTCGAGGTCGAGATGGTCGACGGCCGTCAGCTCGCCGTACCGTTTGGTGAGCGCTCGTGAGGCGATGGCGGTCTCCATCGCCTCACCTGCGTCCGAAGCGCTGGAAGACAACACCGAGGCCGGCGATGACCACGACAATCAGGCCGAGGCTGACACCACCCCACAGCACCGAGGTCTTCACTGTGGTTCTCAGGTCCATGCTTGCTTGCGCGGCATCCGTTGACGATCGGATGGTGACGATGTAGTCGCCCGTAACCGCATCCTGGGAGGGGGTGATGATGGCGTTGACCTGGGCGGTCTCACCCGGTGCCACTGCCGCGATCCCGGCAGGATCAAAGCTCACGTCCCAACCCGACGGTGCGGTTGCGTTCAGTTGCACGTTCTCCAGGGGGGCCGTTCCGGTGTTGACGAGCACCATCGGCACCTCGGTCGCGGCTCCAGCATGCACGTCGGCGTTGAGCCGCTGGTCCGGTGTCGACAGTGTGGCCGAGTAGCTGCCTGTTATCTCCACGCTGAGTGCGGCGCTGACGGTTGTGTCCGCTCCGGTGGCATTGACCGTGATCGGGTAGGTGCCCGCGGCCGCGTCCGACCGCGGCGTGACCGCGACCGTCATCCGGCCCGATGCGCCGGCGGCGACGGTCAGGGTGGCCGCCTGTGACTCACCTGATGGCTTCACGTCGATGGTCCAGCCGGCGGGCCCATCGGCGCCGAGAGAGAACTCGGCGTCCTTTGGTGTCTGGTTGTCGAGCGTCAGATCGAATGAGAAGCTGGCGTCGGATGATCCTCGCAGCACCGGGAAGTCGGTGCTCAGCGTCATGGTCCCGCCGACGGCTTCGGAGACCTGCAGTTCGAGCTGCAGGGTCGATTTCCCCGACGGTGAGTCGGCCTGGGCCGTGATCTTGTAGTCACCGGCGGCGGCATCGGTGGGTACGTCTGCTTCGAGCGTGAGATGCGGCATGTCGGCAGAGTTGACGATGACCTGATCGACGATGAACCCGCCACCGCGGATATTTACCGGCCATCCGTCGGGCGCGTCGGTGACAGCGAACGAGACGCGCTCGCCGTCCGGTGCGGCGACGGTGAGGGGGAATGATGCGGTCTCACCCGGTGTGACCGCTACCCCGGCGTACGGGGTCGATAGCGTTACTCCGGTGGTCGCATCCTGGGCTACTGCCGGCAGCACCGGGAGCGCCAACAGCGCCACCACGCCCAGCAGGAGCACAGCGGCGCGCTTCAGCTTCTTGAACACTTGGTCCTCCTCGAACGCGCGCCCTCGAGGCGCGCAATGTCTGGTTTCTGCCCCTCACGGATACCGAACCGCAGATAAAGCCCGTGTAAAAGCGTGACCGGATCCCGGATCCGGGCTCGGGGCGAATCGTGGATCTACGGTCGGGTCAGCATGGAATTCCGGTCCGGGCCGTGCCCCGACGGCCTCGCCGCGGGCGGATCGCAGATCGGGTCAACCCGGACTGGGTAGCATCCGATAGTCTGGACGAAGGGCTCCGAGAAATCATGGATCGATGAAATCATGGATCGATACCGAACACCGACAGTCAGCCTCGCCGAGGCCTATCACGTGGCGCAGCGCTGGCTCACGTTCCTCGGTGCGGTGCCCGAGCAGATAACCGAGCCGGCAGACGGCATCATCGAGTTGCGCAGCCCGGGTCTCGTCACCCGCATCAAGTTCGATCGGGCCGCGGTGACCCCATCCGCGATCCTGGCGTTGCTTCACGCAACCGATGGCGAACCGGTGCGACGGCTGCTGTTCTCGGTCACGGGCTTCACCGAGGGTGCGAAGTCGCTCGGAGAGAGCCGTGGTTTCGGCCTGCTCGACATCGACGCGATCGGTGATGTCCACGCCCACACAACGTACGCCCGCAGCCTGGTGCCGAGCGAGCCACTCGAGCCGGCGTTCCTCCATTCCCCGAATCCGGAGAGTGAGACGATCGAAGCGCAGATGAACCCCTTTGGCCCGATCGAGGACGCCTCCAAGGAGTGGGTCGACTGCCCGCGTTGCGGGGTCACCCAGCATCATTCCGTGGAGGTATGCGTGTCGTGTGGGGCCGATATATCGCCGCGGGCCCGGATGGCTTCTGCACAATCGCCGCTGAGCGGACAGGCTCCGATGGTGGCCGCCCGGCCGAACCTCGTCGGCCAGCCGGCTCCACCGGCCACCTCGGTACCGCGGGCCCCTGCCGGTGCTCCCCGGCTGCGCTGCCGCACCTGTGGCAGCCACGACATCGAGCTGCAACACGGCGGCTGAGCACGTTGTTCACCTGGGATCCGCAGCAGTACTCGAGATTCGACGATCATCGGCTCAGACCGGCGCTTGATCTGCTCGCCCGCGTGCATCACGGGGATCCCCGACTCATCTACGACATCGGGACCGGGCGCGGGCAGTTGGCCCGGTTGATGTCCGATCGCTGGCCGAACGCAGATGTGATCGGGACGGACACATCGACCGCGATGCTTGCCGATGCAGCGCTGGTACCCAGCCGGGTGCGTTGGGTCGGGCAGGACGTGCGTGCCTGGGATCCTCCCGAGCACCCCGACATCATCTTCTCGAACGCGGTGCTCCACTGGGTGCCCGATCACGACGGGCTGATCGTGACCCTTGCAGAGTCCCTACAGCCGGATGGGCTGCTGGCGATCCAGATGCCGCTCAGTTGGAGTGAGCCGTCGCACCGGCTGATGCGTGAGGTATTGGGGGGCACGGGCGAGGGCGGGCCAATCGGGACCGAAGAGCTGAGGGAGCGCATAGGGAGACGACCGGTCGCAGACCCGGAGCACTATCACGACCTGGTCCGTCCGCTCTGTGCCGACGTTGACGTCTGGAAGACGGTCTTCTACCAGGCGCTGAGCGGTGACGATCCTGTACTCGAATGGGTGAAGGGAACTGCCCTGCGCCCGATCCTCGAGGAGCTTGGCGATGACGACCGCGATCGCTTCCTCGCCACCTACCGATCGAAACTACGGTCCGCGTACCCGCAACGGCAGGACGGAACGACCCTCTACCCCTTCCCCCGCCTCTTCATCGTCGCCCGACACGGGTAGGCCGCAATGGGCGGATTGCTGTTTGCACCCGCCGGCGCACCGAGCCCCGCGTTGCGGCGGCGAATATCATGATGGCGGCAGAAGGAGGAGCAGATGGCTCTTGCTCACGATGCAGGCCCGACATCGGTACCGCTCATTCACCAGACGATTGGCGACAATCTGCGGGCCACGGTGGCCCGCTTCGGGGATGGGGAGGCGCTGGTCGTTCCGTACCAGAACGTCCGGCTCACCTACGCCGAGTTCGATGCAGAGGTCGACCGGGTGGCGCGCGGGCTGCTTGCCCTCGGGCTCGAAAAGGGAGATCGGATCGGTATCTGGAGCCCCAACAACGCCGAGTGGGTGCTGGTCCAATATGCGACGGCCCGTATGGGGGCGATCCTGGTCAACATCAACCCCGCTTACCGCACCAGCGAGCTCGAATATGCGCTAAACCAGTCGGGGTGCCGTTTTCTCGTCTCGGCGCCCGAGTTCCTCACAAGCGACTACCGGAAGATGGTTGCCGAGGTCGCCCCTTCCGTGCCCTCCCTGGAACGGACGATCTTCCTCGATTCAGACGACTGGGACCAGCTGCTGTCGGGGGCGGAGACGGTGTCGCAACGAACACTCGATGAGATCTCAGCCGGGCTCGACCCGGGCGATGCGATCAACATCCAGTACACGTCGGGGACGACTGGTTTTCCCAAGGGTGCCACGCTCAGCCACATCAACATCCTCAACAACGGATTCTTCGTCGGGGAGATGTGCCGATACAGCAACGTCGACCGGGTGTGCATTCCCGTACCGTTCTATCACTGCTTCGGTATGGTGCTCGGCAATCTCGCTTGCACCACCCACGGGGCGGCAATTGTCGTTCCCGGACCCCGCTTCCTCCCGGACGCGGTGCTGCAAACGGTCAACGACGAGCGCTGCACCTCGCTGTACGGGGTACCCACCATGTTCATCGCAGCTCTCGGGCATCCCGGGGTCGCCAAATACGATTTGTCGTCGCTACGCACAGGGATCATGGCCGGCTCGCCATGTCCGGTTGAGGTGATGAAGCGGGTCATCTCCGATTTCAACATGACCGAGGTGACCATCGCTTACGGGATGACCGAGACCTCGCCGGTCTCTACACAGACCAGCCCGGACGACGATATCGACCGCAGGGTCTCCACCGTCGGCCGGATCCACCCGCACGTCGAGGTGAAGATCGTCGATCCCGAGACCGGGGACACTGTGGGGCGGGGTGACTCCGGCGAGCTGTGCGCCCGTGGCTATTCGGTGATGATCGGCTATTGGAACGACCCCGAGCGAACCGCAGAGGCGATCGACGAGGGCGGCTGGATGCACACCGGTGACCTCGCCACGATGGACGATGCGGGTTACGTCAACATCGTCGGCCGGATCAAGGACATGATCATCCGCGGCGGCGAGAACGTCTATCCCCGTGAGATCGAGGAGTTTCTCTACACCCACCCGGATGTTGTCGATGCCCAGGTCATCGGTGTTCCCGACGTCAAGTTCGGCGAGGAGATCATGGCGTGGGTGACACAGCGGGAGGGCGCCAACCTCACCGAAGAAGGGCTCAAGGAGTTCTGCAAGGGCAAGATCGCCCACTTCAAGATCCCCCGGTACGTGCGGTTCGTACCCGAGTTCCCGATGACCGTCACCGGCAAGGTGCAGAAGTTCAAGATGCGAGAGATGGCCATCGAGCAGCTTGGTCTCCAGGACGCGGCCGCCATCGAGTCTGCGTAGAGCGAGTCTCGGCGTCGCAGAGCCGGGCGCCACGACGAGGTGCGGATGTCGACCAAATGCCCGGGGATCCGGCGTGGGGTCTCACAACTCGACCCGGTCGTCCTTTTCCTCGTCGTAGTAGTCGAGGCGGTGGATCGGGGCAACCAGCGAGGTCAGGAAGTTCATGACGTGGGCGGTGATCCGTTTCAGGAACCGGAAGTAGAGCGTCCTGGCGACTGCGTCTGACGCCGGCCCCTCCGACTTGAAAGCCGCTTTGACGTTGTTGTCGAATTCATCGAAATAGGTGTCGCCCTTTGCGATCAGCTCCCGGGCTCCGTCGGCGTCATGGGTCTCGAACACCTCGATGGCGTCGCAGATGAACTGGCCGACGCGATCGCGGTGGCCGGCGAGGAACTCGACGTCTTCGGCGCTGGTGAAATCGGTTCCGAACTTGGCCAGGTCGTACAGGTTCTTGGCGTAGTCCCCGACCCGCTCGACATCTTTGACGATGCTCATGTACGCAAGGGTCTCCGCCAGATCAATCGTGGGGCTGACCGATGCGTGCATCATTAGATCGCGCCGCACCTGCTGTTGGGCGAGGTTGATCTCCCGGTCAGTCTTCTTCAGGCCCTTCTTGGTGGATTTCGAGGTTCCGCCACCGAAGACCGCATCCATGGCGTCGTCGTAGTTCTGCCTGGCGTTCTGCATCATCTCGACGAGGGTCTTTTCGACCTCGTCGATGGTTGAACGACCGCCGCCTCTGAAGAAATCGAAGACCAAGTGGTCCCTCCTATCTGAGAATCAGGATACCCGCGAGGGGTATTGCGACGAACATGGTGAGCGTGTACCCGAGGGCCACGGACTTCCGGTGCATGGCGACGTCGGCCAATCGGTCGGCGATCGCGACCGGCAGGTATCGGGTCTTCCGCCATGGGTAGATGATGAGGATACCGAGCGCGTTGAAGACCGTGTGGGTCACGGCAATCGTCAGCCCGTCGATCTGGCCGGTCCCCAGGGCAGCCAGCAGCGCCGTGACGGTGGTACCCACGTTGGCGCCAAGCGTTATCGGGTAGGCGTTCCTCACGAGCAGGACGCCGGACGCGACTAGCGGGATGAGGATCGAAGTCGTGATGCTGGACGATTGCACGGCGACAGTAACCAGCATCCCGACGACCATGCCCACCGTGCCGCTTCTCGACAGCGCAGCGTTGAGCGAGCGTTCGACCCGCGCCGCCACCATGACACGCATGTTCTTGGTGATGAACGCGAGCGTGAGGAAGATCAGCGCGACGCCCGCTATCAGGAGCACAGTCGCCAGAAGCTTCTCGCTGCTGATCCAGCCGAACAGGTCGTCGATAAGACCGGCGCCCCACTTGACGGCGCCCTTGATGGGGCTGTCGAAGCTACCTCCGCCAACGCCGCCGGCGATGGTCTCGGTGATGAACCTGGCGAGACCGGAGATCGCATGCGTGAGGATCTCGATGGGGAGAAGCACCGCCACGGATATCAGGTTGAAGAAGTCGTGCATCGTGGCAGCGGTGAACGCTCGCTTGAACTCCTCGGAGCGGCGCATGTGGGCCAGGGACACAATGGTGTTGGTGACCGTGGTCCCGATGTTGGCACCCATCACCATGGGGACCGCATGCTGGACGGACAGCACGCCGGTGCCGACCAGCCCGACGATCGTCGACGTCGTCACCGATGACGACTGGACGAGAACGGTTGCCAGGATCCCGACGAACAGACCGGCCAGCGGGTTGGAGACGCCTCGAAACAGCGTGTCGGTGAAACTCGAGCCGAGTCCCTCGATCCCGTTCTCGAGCAGCTTGACCCCGACGAGGAAGAAGTAGAGAAGCGTAAGGACCAGGATGCCCCGCACCTGGGTCGGCAACCGGTGCCGGCTCGTACCGACGCCCGATGTCTGGCTTTCCACTACTGCTCCTCCAGTAGCCGGCCGCTGTTCCCGAGCGGCCGCCGCAGAGATACTGGCGGGGCGATGGCACGTTCCGCAAGTCGGCTTCGATAGGTTTGTGGGAGACTTCGCTTGTCCGGCGGGAAAGGTGGCAGTCTGACGCCGGGAGACTCCGCCGGATGAGTGACGGCGGACAAGCTAACCCGAGGAGCCCCCATGCCGCACCGCAGCATCATCGAACCGTTCCGTATCAAGTCCGTCCAGGCCATCGATCTGCCATCCGCCGAGGAGCGAGAGCGGGCGCTGCAACGTGCCGGCTACAACCTGTTCGGTTTGCACGCCGACGAGGTCGTCATCGACCTGTTGACCGACAGCGGCACCGGCGCCATGTCGTCGCGGCAGTGGGCGGGAATGATGCTCGGCGACGAGTCGTATGCCGGGGGTCGCTCGTTCTTCAAGTTCGAGAAGGCGGTCCGGGAGATCACAGGCTACGAGCACGTCATTCCGACACATCAGGGGCGCGCTGCCGAGCGCATCCTATTTGCCAACGCCGTCGGCGAGGGCGACGTCGTTCCGTCGAACACCCATTTCGACACGACGCGTGCCAACATCGAGTACCAGGGGGCGGAGGCACGCGACCTGGTCATTGCGGAAGGTCGGGACCCGTCTGTGGTCCTTCCCTTCAAGGGCAACGTGGACATCGACGCGCTCCGGGCAACCATTGCCGAGGTTGGTGCGGAGCGGATCCCCATGGTGATGGTGACGGTCACCAACAACTCGGGTGGTGGCCAGCCGGTGTCGATCGCAAACCTGCGGGCCGTGCGTGCGGTGTGCGACGAGCACGGGCTGCCGTTCATCCTCGATGCGTGCCGGTTTGCCGAAAATGCCTGGTTCATCAAGCTGCGGGAGAAGGGCTACGCCGACAAGACACCGCGGGAGATCGCCGGAGAGATGTTCTCACTCGCCGACGGGTGCACCATGTCGGCCAAGAAGGATGGCCTGGCCAACATCGGGGGGTTCCTCGCTCTCAATGACCCGGCACTCGCGGTCAAGTGCCGCAACCTGCTCATCCTCACTGAGGGTTTCCCGACGTATGGTGGTCTGGCCGGCTACGACCTCGAGGCGATCGCCGTCGGTCTCAATGAAGTGCTCGACGAGAACTATCTCCGCTACCGGATCCGGTCGACCGAGTACCTGGCTGAGAAAGTCTATGCCGCAGGGGTGCCCATTGTCCGGCCCGCGGGAGGACACGCGGTGTACCTCGACGCCAAGGCGCTGCTCCCCCACATCCCCGCCCACCAGTACCCGGCGCAGGCCCTGGCTATCGAGCTCTATCGCAACGGAGGGGTGCGTGGCGTCGAGATCGGGTCTGTGATGTTCGGCAAACCGCAGCCCGACGGCACCGACACTGCGGCGCCGATGGAGCTGGTTCGTCTGGCGATACCGCGCCGCACCTACACCCAGAGCCATATCGACTTCGTCGCCGAGGTAGTTATCGACGTGGCGTTGGCCGGGTCGGACATCAAGGGTTACCGGATCGTCGAGCAGGCGCCGTGGCTGCGTCACTTCACGGCACGCTTCGAACCCATGTAATCCCTCAAGAACCCGGGAAAACCCGCCGATTTCTTCAACCGACACAGGAAGGATCGGTTGAAGGCACCTCGCACCGTTGTGACGCTCGCGCTGGCGTTGTTGCTGGCTCTCACCGCGTGCGCTCAGGGTGACCCGGCGGTGGACTACTCAGATGGCTACGAGTACCCCGCCGAGCTGGTCGCAGCCGGTCAGGTCGCCGCCATGGCGCAAGCCACCACAACAACGACGGTCCCGTCGCTGAGCGAACCCGCTGACGATGCCTCGCCACCGCTCGTCTGGGCGGCTCAGCAGGCGCTCCTCGCCCCGGACCCACTTCCGCTTCCTTCGTCCGTGCTAATGCCCGAAGTCGGCCGGCTGGAGCCCTTCGTCGTCACCGCCGACGGGCAGAGACGGCTCCTGCGCGAGGTCAGCGTCACGGTTTCATACGACTCCGACACCGGGGTGGTCGTTGATCCGGCCGGCTGGTGGGTCGTCAACTATCCGCTGCAACGCATCCG
>Ga0307417_10001001_pt1 | contig 11627 bp, 13 predicted proteins | sample SalMarWE160210MG_2_FD_202514 | JGI IMG/M metagenome (GOLD analysis project Ga0307417, IMG submission 202514) | Salt marsh sediment microbial communities from the Plum Island Ecosystem LTER, Massachusetts, United States - WE1602-10 | ecosystem: Environmental > Aquatic > Marine > Intertidal zone...
CAGATCCACACCGTGTGTGCCGCCTCCCATTCCTGCTCGCGCACATAGAGGTGCTCGTCGCGCGCCGAGCGACGCCAATCGACGCTGGCCGCCGATTCGCCCGAGACGAAGCGGCGATATTGCCAGAAATTCTCTCCGGGCCCCGCACGCCGCCGGCCATGGAGGCCGTGAATGATGGTCGCCGCGACCCGCCGCGCCTCCATGACGAGCCGCGGCATGGTGTCCGCGAGACCACGCGCCGCCCCCGCGGCTCGGCCGAGCGCGGCGGATTCCTGCTGTAGAGCGGGCGTCGGCATGCGTGCTATCCGACCCGCGCCTTGAGCCGCTTGACGACGCCGGGAACGGTTTCACCATCGGCGCGCGCGGCAAAAGTGAGCGCCATGCGGTGTTTGAGCACAGGCTCGGCAAGCGCAAGCACGTCGTCGATCGACGGCACGTAGCGTCCATCGAGCAGCGCGCGGGCGCGCACCGCAAGCATCAGCGCCTGGCTCGCCCGCGGGCTTGGGCCCCAGGCGATCAGGCGGCCCTCGGCGGCCTCGGAGTCGGGCCGCGCCGAGCGCACGAGGGCGAGGATCGCTTCGATCACGGACTCGCCGACCGGCAGCCGGCGCACCAGCCGTTGCGCGGACATCAGGTCGTCGGCGGTCATGGCGGGCTTCGGCTTGGTTCCCTCCGCTCCGGTCGTGTCGAACAGAATCCGCCGTTCCGCGTCCATGTCGGGATAATCGACGTCAATCTCCATCAGGAAGCGGTCAAGCTGGGCTTCCGGCAGCGGATAGGTGCCTTCCTGTTCCAGCGGATTTTGGGTCGCGAGCACGTGGAACGGCTTGGGCAGATCGTGGCGAGCGCCGGCGACGGTGACGTGCTGCTCTTGCATCGCTTGGAGGAGCGCCGACTGGGTGCGCGGGCTCGCCCGGTTGATCTCGTCTGCCATCAGAAGTTGGGCGAAGACCGGCCCGGGAATGAATCGGAAGTTACGTTTACCGCCGGGGCTTTCCTCCAGCACTTCGCTGCCGAGAATGTCGGACGGCATCAGGTCGGGGGTGAACTGGATGCGCTTGGCGTCTAGCCCGAGCACGACCCCCATGGTGTCGACCAGCTTGGTCTTGGCAAGCCCGGGAACGCCGACCAAGAGCGCATGGCCGCCCGAAAGCACGGTGATGAGCGCGTGTTCGATCACTCGATCTTGACCGAAGATGACGGCGCTGACCGCAGCCTTTGCGCTGCGCACGTGCACGGCGGTGGTCTCCGCGGCGCGCACGATCATATCGTGCAACTGCTCCAAGTTGTCGCCGCTCGCCGCGCCCATCAGGCTTCTCCTTGTCGCTTTGGCGCCGTCATGTCATGACGGTCAGCCGTCGAGCCCATGCATCAACCGCGCCAACAACGGGCGGGTTCCGGGTCCCGCGACAGCCATTCCACAGTAGGTCGAACCATGGCGAAGGAAGGGCAAATCGGGGTTGGCGGGCTCGATTCGATCACGAGCGCCGCGCAAAGCTTCGCGAGCAGAGGCCCAGCGCCGGTCCATCTGTGGAATCCGCCCTATTGCGGCGAGATCGACATGCGCATCGCCGCCGACGGCACCTGGTTCTACCAGAAGACCCCGATCGGCCGGCCGGCGCTGGTCAAGCTCTTCGCCTCCGTGCTCAAGCGCGAGGGGGACCGCTATTTCCTTGTCACGCCGGTTGAAAAATGCGGCCTCGTGGTTGAGGACGCCCCCTTTCTCGCAGTTGAGATGCGTCGGGAGGACGCCGCGCCGCCGCTGCCGGGCCGCAGCCCGACGCTACATTTCCGCACCAATGTCGACGACTGGGTCGTATGCGGAAGCGAGCATCCGTTGCGCTTTGAATCCGAGCCTGGAACCGGCGGGCTTAAGCCCTATCTGCGTGTTCGGGACGGGCTTTGGGCCAAAGTGACGCGGGCGCTGTTTTATGATCTCGTCGACATCGGCGAGGAACGCATGGTCGAGGGTCGGCGGATGTTCGGCGTTGCCTCGGGGGACGCGTTCTTCGCGATGGCGCCGGCCGAGAGTTTGAGGGAATACGGCTGATGACGGCTTTCGAGGCGGCGGAGGAGCTGGTGGGCTCCGGGCACGACTTTTTTGCGCGCGCTCTGGTCCGCTTGACGCTGCAGGTTCCACCGGCGCTCAACGATCCGACCCAGACGGCGGTGCGCGGGGACCTCGACCTCGACCCGCTGCTGTGGGAGCAGATGGACGTGCGGCCGTTACGGCCGGCGGCGGTGCTCATCCCGGTGGTCGACCGACCCGAGCCTGGCGTCATCTTCACCCAACGCACGCCGCATCTGCCGAACCATGCCGGCCAGATCGCGTTTCCGGGCGGCAGCATCGACCCCGGCGACGACAGTCCGGCCGCCGCGGCGCTGCGCGAAGCGCAAGAGGAAATCGGACTCGACCCGCGGCTGGTCGAGCCGATCGGCTATCTCGACCTCTATCTCACCTTCAGCGGCTACCGCATCTTGCCGCTGGTCGGGCGCGTGAGCGCCAACTACGCATTGACGCTGAATGCGCACGAAGTCGAGGACGCGTTCGAGGTTCCGCTCGCCTTCCTGATGGACGCGCAGAACCACGCGCTGCACAGCCGCGAATGGAAGGGACTCATGCGACGATTCTATGCGATGCCCTATGGGGATCGCTATATTTGGGGAGTGACCGCCGGCATTCTGCGGAATCTGTATGAACGGGTCTACGAGGCGTGAGACACTAGTGGCGTAAAACGCCGGTTCGCGTGCTCGGTTTTGAGCACGCGAGTGTCGGTCCGGAATACAAAGATCGGCAAGCGCCACCTATTTAAAAGACATGGTCCGGCCATTCCTAATCGAGGTATCGCTGTTCCTTGCGCCCTTCGTCGCCTACGCAATCTTCGTCTGGGCGACCCGCGCAGGCGTACTTGATCCGAAGGCGTGGAGCCTGCCGGTGTTGGGCTGGCTCGTCGTTGTCGCGTTGGCTTTGATGATCGTGAGCTTTGTCCTGATGGCGCAGTTTGGCGGCGCGCCGCCGTATTTGAAATACGTTCCCGCCCATATGGAGAACGGCCGACTGGTGCCTGGAACGACGCAATGACGCAGGCCAAGGCGACGCAGCTCCACCATGTCCGCTGGCTCACCGCGCAGCCGCTCGCCGAAGTGTTCGCCGCACTGAACGGGGACGGCGAGGAGGCGCGCATTGTCGGGGGCGCGGTGCGCAACGCCCTGCTCGGCGAGCCGCCCGGCGACATCGATCTCGCCACGACCGCGACGCCGGAGGAAGTGGCCCGCCGGGCGCACGCCGCCAGCTTCAAGGCGGTGCCGACCGGGGTCGACCATGGCACGGTCACGATCGTCGCCCATGGGCATCCGTTCGAGGTGACGACGCTGCGCGAGGACGTGGAAACCTTCGGCCGCAAGGCGAAGGTCGCGTTCGGCCGCGATTGGAGAGCGGATGCGGAGCGACGCGATTTCACCATGAATGCACTGTCGCTCTCGGCGGACGGAACCGTGCACGACTATGTCGGCGGGCTCTCCGACCTCAAGGCGAGGCGGGTACGGTTCATCGGCGATCCGGCTAAGCGCATTGCCGAGGATTATCTGCGCATCCTGCGCTTCTTCCGCTTTCACGCGTTGTATGGCGACGGCGATTCCGACCGCGAGGGGCTGCATGCCTGCATCGCCGGGCGCGAGGGCTTGCGCGGGCTGTCGCGCGAACGCGTGCGCATGGAGCTGTTCAAGCTGCTCGTCGCGCCGCTTGCGGCGCCGACGCTGACGAACATGTCGGACGCGGGCCTGCTGCAGCTCGTGCTTGGCGGGGTCGCGCAGCTCGCGAGCATGGACAACATGGTGCGGATCGAGGCGGCGATCGGCGCCGAATCGGATGCCGCGCGGCGGCTCGGCGCGCTTGCCGTGCTGATCGAGGAGGACGCCTCTCGACTGAGCGAACGGCTGCGGCTTTCCAATGTCGAGCATCGCCGCCTGTACGCTATGGCCGAGGGCTGGCGGCATCTTTCGCCGGCGATCAGCGAGCAGGATCGGCGCGCCCTTTTGTACCGGCTCGACGCGGAATCATTCACCGACCGGGTCCTGCTCGCCTGGGCGCGCTCAGGAGCAAGCGTCGACGATGCGGGCTGGCAGGCGCTTGTGAACCTGCCGAGGCGCTGGCCGATTCCAGTCTTCCCGCTGCGCGCCGCCGAATTCATAGCACGCGGCGTAGCGAAGGGACCGGCGCTCGGTGCAGCCATGCAGGCCGCTGAGGAGGCTTGGATTACAGCCGGCTTTCCCGATACGCGTGCCGAGATCGAGGCGATCGCCAGCAGGATCGCCGAACCGCATCGCTCAAGACCGCCGTCCTGACGATCGGGGAGGGCAGGACCTCTCTGCGGGCTGACAATCCCTCTTGTACTGCTTCCAACGCGATATGGCTTTTGGCGAGTAAGCGATGCCATCGAACCAAAGCCAAAGCGCGATAGGTCGCGATCCTCAGGGCTGGACCAAGGAGCCGCCTGAACCATATTGCCATTTCACTATTCTTTTCGCTGACGCGACCGAGTGAATGCGCCGCCGGGGGGAAAATGTCGCTCTATCGAATTGGCATTGAAGAAGAGTATTTCGTTACCGATCTCGGCACGCGGAACGTCCGGCGGTCGATGTCCAAGCAGTTCTTTCGCGAATGCAAGGAGCGGCTGGGCGATGCGGTGACCAGCGAAATGCTGCAGTCGCAAATCGAAGCGTTGACTCCGCCGTGCAAGAGTCTCGCGGAGGCGCGAGAATCCCTGTCCCGCTCGCGAACCATGATCGCGTCCGTGGCGGAGCGGCATGGCCTTGGAATCGTATCCGCGGGAACGCATCCGCTCGCCATCTGGCCCCGACAAAAAGCCACCTCGACGCCGCGTTACGACGCCGTGATGGCGGACCTGCAGATGCTTGGGCGTCGCAACATGCTGTGCGGGTTGCATGTCCACGTCGAGATTCTTGATCCCGACCGGCGGGTCGAAATCCTGTATCGCGCCATACCGTTCTTGCCGGTCTTGCTCGCTCTGAGCGCCTCGTCTCCATTCTGGCGGGGACAACCCACGGGGCTGCTGGGCTATCGCCTCGCCGCCTATGACGAATTACCGCGGACCGGCTTGCCTGAACTTTTCCGTACATCGGACGAGTATCAGAGCTACGTCGACACATTGGCGGATGCTGGAGTGATTCCGGACGCGAGTTATATCTGGTGGGCGATCAGGCCCTCCCTGCGGTATCCGACGATCGAACTGCGAATCGCCGACGCCTGCACGCGTCTCGACGATGCGCTGTGCATCGCCGCGATCTTCCGCTGTCTCATCCGGCATCTCTCCGCGCATCCGGGGCTCAACGCCGATTTCGATCCCATTGCGCGGGCGATCACCGAGGAAAACAAGTGGCGCGCCCAGCGCCATGGCGTGAACGTGACCCTTGTCGATCCGCGGTCGCGGGAGGCAAAGCCGCTCACGGCCATTGTCGACGAGCTGCTCGGACTGCTCGAGCCGGACGCAACCGCGCTCGACTGCGTGGAGGAGGTCCGCCATGCCGCAAACATCCTCAAGCGCGGTTCGAGCGCCGATGAGCAGCTACGCGTCTTCGCACTGGCGCGTATGAATGGCCGAAGTCGCCTGCAATCCTTGAAGGCCGTCGTCGATTGGCTGCTTCACGAGACGATCCGGTGATTGTCCGCGTGCGTTAGGCGATCGTTGCTTCGATGACGGCAATCGTCGGCTGCAGCGACTGAGGGGATGCGCATGCGCGGTGTTTCGGCCGCTTAGGTACGGCGCGTATCAGTGCAGGCCCAGGCACCAAGAAGCTCATGGCCATTTCACCAGCGGCGGCAGAGAGGAGAGGATCGACTCGACATTGCCGCCGGTCTTCAGACCGAACACGGTGCCGCGGTCGTACAGGAGGTTGAACTCGACGTAGCGGCCGCGGCGCACGAGCTGCTCGTCGCGTTCCGCCGCGCTCCAGGGCGTCGCAAAATTGCGCCGTACCAGGTCCGGATAGATGCCTAGGAACGCGCGCCCGACGTCTTGGACAAAGGCAAAATCCGCGTCCCAATCTCCGGAATCATGCCAGTCAAAAAAAATGCCGCCGATGCCGCGCGGCTCGCGGCGATGCTTCAGATAGAAATACTCGTCGCACCAGGCCTTGTACTTCTCGTAGGGCGCAATGCGTGCATGCGCTTCGCAGGCGGCCCGCATCGCGGCATGAAAGGTCTGTGCGTCTGGATCTTCCTGCGAGCGGCGGACGTCGAGCACTGGGGTGAGGTCGGCCCCGCCGCCGAACCACGCCTTGCTGGTTATGACAAAGCGCGTGTTCATATGGACCGCCGGCACATGCGGGCTCCAGAGATGCGCGATCAGCGAGATGCCGGAGGCCCAGAAGCGCGGATCGTGTTCGGCGCCGGGAATGTCTTTACGGAATTCGGGCGCGAACTCGCCGAACACGGTCGAGACATGCACGCCGACTTTTTCGAACAGCCGGCCCTTCATCGTCGCCATCACGCCGCCGCCGCCGGGCGCGCCGGTATGGTCGGTGCGGCTCCATGGCATACGGACGAAGCGGCCGGGCGCGTCGGCATAGAGCGCTAAAGGCGCTTCGTCCTCCAGCGTCTCGAACGCCGCGCAAATGTCGTCGCGCAGCGCCTCGAACCATGCGCGCCCCCGCTCCTTGCGGGCGCCCAAGACCCGATCAGTGGCCGCCGGCAAGGGGCTGCTCCGTTCAGAATCGCGGTTCATCGCTCCGCATCTATCTTCTCGGCGAGCCATACCTTGATCAGCGACTGATAGGGGACATCTCGTCGATTGGCGGCGATCTTGATGCGCTCAAGCAACGCCTGGGGCAGCCGCAGAGAGATCGAGGCGGTTGATAGTTTGAGATTGGGAAAGCGGGCGCGTTCCGCTTTGGATAGCTCGAGATAGTCGGCGCTGTCGTGGGTCTCCCAAAAGCTCCGTTCTTCCGCTTCAGTACGAAATTGCGGTATTGGCTTAAGCTTCTTGGTCATACCGAGCCCTTTCCTTTCGGCTCATGGCGCGCGCCGAAATCACCCGGATCAGGGTCTCGTCGCGACGAGTCCTAAACGTGACATGCAATCGGCGCCCTTCGAGCGTTCGGCCATAGGCTGTAAAGCGATATTCCGCGCCGCCGTGCCGATCATCGATAAGCACGAGAAGCCGGGGGTCGAGAAATATCTGCTCCGCCTCGGATTGGCTTACGGAATGCTTGTCCGCGCTCTTGCGGCTGTTTCCGTCATCCCACTCGAACCCGACGATCTTAGCGAAATTCAGCATTTATGTATATTATCTTCATATACAGAATTGCAAGGCTAGTCGATCGTGCAAGGCTAGTCGATCGCGCCACCATAGATATTGCCTGGACTGGCGCTCAACTGTCGCAACGCCTCGCCAACCGCCATCGCGCAGGCGACCGCCACGTTGAGCGAGCGCAGGCCCGGGCGCATCGGGATCGCCAACTTTGCATCCGCCGTCCCGTGAACCTCTTTGGGCACGCCGGAGGATTCGCGCCCGAACAACAGGATATCGTCCGCGCGGAAGCGATGCGCGAGGTAGGGGGTCTCGCCGTGGGTGGTGAATAGGACGAGGCGCAGGCCCTCGGCCTTGCGCCAAGCCTCGAAACGCTCCCACGAGGAATGCCGGGTGAGCGCGACCCGATCGAGATAGTCCATGCCGGCGCGGCGGAAGGCCCGGTCGGTCGTCGGAAAGCCGGCCGGTTCGACGATATGGGCGTCGAGCCCAAGGCAGGCCGCCAGCCGCAGAACGGTCCCGGCGTTCTGTGGAATATCCGGTTGGAACAAGGCGATACGCATGGTCAGCGCGCTCTCCGATCCGCCGCCATGGGCCGCTTTGGCAGGTCTGACGTTTATGGCGGAAATTTAATTTGACCGGCCGATGCTGCACCTGCTCAGCGGGCTTGCGCTCCCCCCGCAAGGGTGCCAATAAAAAGTGCAGACAGTGATGGCGCAGACCTGCCTTTCCGCCCGCTGCTGTGGTCCTGCCCGCCCGGCTAGCCGCCGGCTCGGCCCTCCTTGAGGTGAATCGACCCGCTAGGTGAACCGCCCACCGTCAAAGAAAAAGGGACTGACACCGTGACGCTCGACACAATCCTAGAATCTTCTCCGACGCGCCGCGATTTTCTTTATATCGCGACCGGCGCAGCCGGCGCGATCGGCGTGGGCTTCGCGCTCGTGCCAATGATCGCACAGATGAACCCGGACGCCTCCACGATCGCTGCCGGCGCTCCTATCGAGGTCGATCTTGCCCCGATCGCCGAGGGGCAGGTGGTCAAGGTCACCTGGCGCAGCAAACCGGTCTTTATCTCCCATCGCACCAAGCAGGAGGTGGAGGAGGCACGCGCCGTTCCCCTGAGCAGTCTGCGCGATCCGCAAACGGATCAGCAACGCACCAAGCCCGGCCATGAGCCCTGGCTGGTGGTGATCGGCATCTGCACGCATCTCGGCTGCATTCCGATCGCGAACCAGGGTGATTATGGCGGCTGGTTCTGCCCCTGCCACGGCTCCCATTACGACAATGCCGGACGCATCCGCCGCGGCCCCGCGCCGGCCAACCTTGCCATCCCGCCTTATCAATTCGTATCCGACACCAAGATCCAGATCGGCTGACGTGCCCTCCAATTAGAGAAACATCATGAGTGGACATTCCACCTTCGAGCCGCAGAACCGATTAATGAAATGGTTCGAGGCGCGGCTCCCGATCATCGGTCTATTGTATTCGTCCTTTGTCTCCTTCCCGACGCCGCGCAATCTGAATTTTCTGTGGACGTTCGGCGCCATTCTCAGCTTCTTCCTCGTCATTCAGATCGTGACCGGCGTCGTCCTGGTCATGCATTACACCCCGAATGTCGATATGGCCTTCAATTCCGTCGAACTGATGATGCGCGACGTGAATTATGGCTGGCTGTTGCGCTACGCGCACGCCAACGGCGCGGCGATGTTCTTTTTCGCGGTCTATATCCACATGTTTCGCGGGATGTATTACGGCTCCTACAAAGAGCCGCGTGAGATCCTGTGGATCATCGGCGTGATCATTTTCCTGCTAATGATCGCCACCGGCTTCATGGGCTACGTGCTGCCCTGGGGGCAGATGAGCTATTGGGCGGCGACCGTCATCACCAATCTGTTCTCGGCGTTTCCCATCGTCGGCGAGCCCATCGTCACGTGGCTATGGGGCGGGTATGCGGTCGGCAATCCGACGCTGCAGCGGTTCTTCTCCCTGCATTATCTGCTGCCCTTCGTGATCGTCGGCTTCGTCGGTTTGCATGTCTGGGCGCTGCACGTTGTCGGGCAGAACAATCCGTCCGGCGTTGAGCCGAAGAGCGACAAGGACATGGTGCCGTTCACGCCCTACGCCACGATGAAGGACATGTTCTACTTCGTGGTGTTTCTGCTGCTGTTCGGCTGGTTCGTGTTCTATATCCCGAACTATCTTGGTCACGCCGACAACTACATCCCGGCCAATCCGAGCGTGACCCCGGCGCACATCGTCCCGGAATGGTATTACCTTCCCTTCTACGCGATCTTGCGCGCCATCCCGAACAAGCTTTTAGGCGTGCTCGCCTTGTTCGCCTCGATCGCGATCCTCGCCTTTCTCCCCTGGCTAGACACGTCGCGGGTCAAATCGGCGACCTACCGGCCGATCTACCGGCAGTTCTTCTGGATATTCCTTGCCGTGTGCATCGGCCTCGGCTGGCTCGGCGCCAAGCCGGCGGAGGGAGGATATGTCATTGCCGCCCGCGTGCTCACCGTCTGGTACTTCCTCCACTTCCTCATCATTCTGCCGATCGTCGGTCTGATCGAAAAGCCGAAACCGCTTCCGGCCTCGATCACAGAAGCCGCGCTCAAAGGCAAGAAAGTCGGCGTGACGGCGATGATCGCCGTTCTCGCGGCGCTATCCGGCCTGTTCGTTGCGACGCCGGCGCGGGCCGCCGAGGAAGCGCCGACGCCGCCGTTGCAGAGCTGGTCTTTCGCAGGCCCATTCGGCGTTTACAACCGCGCACAATTGCAGCGTGGCTTCCAAGTCTATCGCGAGGTCTGCTCCGCATGCCATGGGCTATCGTTGGTCGCATTCCGCAGCCTCGGCGAACCGGGCGGGCTCGACTACACGCAGGCGCAGGTCGCGGCCCTTGCCGCGGAGTACAGGATCAAGGATGGGCCTAACGATCAGGGCGAGATGTTCGAGCGGCCCGGCCGGCCGGCCGATCGTTTCCCCTCGCCGTTCCCGAACGCCGAAGCGGCGCGTGCCGCCATGGGCGGGACGGCGCCTCCCGATCTCTCGGTGATCGCCAAAGCGCGCACCTTCCCGCGGGGATTTCCCTGGTTTCTGATCGACATGGTGACGCAATACCAGGAGTCGGGTCCCGACTATATCTCTGCGCTCCTCACCGGCTATGAAGAGCCGCCGCCGGCCGGTTTCAAGCTTCCCGAGGGGGGCTACTACAACAAATATTTCCCCGGCCATTCGATCGGCATGCCGCCGCCGCTCAGCGACGGGCAGGTCGACTATACCGATGGAACGCCAACAACCCTCGCCCAATACGCCAAGGACGTGTCGGCGTTTCTGATGTGGGCGGCGGAGCCGCATCTTGAGGCGCGCAAGCGGCTCGGCTTCCAGGTGATGATCTTTCTGGTGGTGCTCGCGGGCCTTCTCTATTTCACGAAGAAGCGGATTTGGAACGACGTCGAGCATCCGACCGAGGCGACGCAGGGGGAAGGCCCGAAGGCGGTAAGCCAATAGGCCGCAGGGATTTGCCCGACCACGCGCCACCACGCCCTGCGACGATGCCGAGGATTTCGGCCTATATCATCGCCTTTAACGAGGCGGAGAAGATCGAAGCCGCCGTCTCGAGCGTGCTGTGGGCAGACGAGATCGTGGTTGCGGATTCCGGCAGCACCGACGCCACCGCGGAGATTGCGACCCGGCTCGGCGCTCGCGTCGTGCAGATTCCGTTCCAAGGCTTTGGCGACTTGCGCAACCGCGCCGTCGATGCGTGCAATAGCGATTGGATTTTCAGCCTGGACGCCGACGAACGCTGCACACGCGCGGTGCGCGATGAGGTTCTCGCGCTGCTGGCGACCGAGCCCGCGCACGACGCGTTTCTGGTTCCCCGTCGCAATTACATGATGGGACGGTGGGTTCGCGGTTCCGGTTGGTATCCGAACTATCGGCAGCCGCAGCTCTTCCGCAAAGGCGCGCTCCGCTATCGCCTCGAGCCCGTTCATGAAGGCTATGAGTTGCTGACCGCCCGCCCGCTGGGCAGATTGCGAAACGACATCTGGCAGTTCCCGTTCCGCAATCTCGCCGAGGTGATCGAGAAGGTGAATCGCTATTCGTCGCTCGGCGCAGACCGAATCGAGCATGCGTCGATGTGGGGCGCGCTCGGCCATGCGACCTGGGCGTTTCTCAAGCACTTCATCTTCAAGCGCGGCTTTTACGACGGATGGGTTGGATTCGTCATCGCCTTCGGGAATTTCGAAGGCACGTTCTATCGCTATGCCAAACGTTACGAGCGGATGGCCGGTTGGCGGCCGCCGCCCACGGAGCCGATCACCCGCGATAAGCCGTAACCTTTTACCTTAGGTCGTCGGC
>Ga0307417_10001002_pt1 | contig 11620 bp, 4 predicted proteins | sample SalMarWE160210MG_2_FD_202514 | JGI IMG/M metagenome (GOLD analysis project Ga0307417, IMG submission 202514) | Salt marsh sediment microbial communities from the Plum Island Ecosystem LTER, Massachusetts, United States - WE1602-10 | ecosystem: Environmental > Aquatic > Marine > Intertidal zone >...
GCAGGTGCGACGTGACCTCCAGCCACTTGGCGTGCTGGTTGAACATCGAATCGATGATGTGGATGAACGCCTCGTAGCAGTTGAAGAGCCCGTGCCGACCGGTGAGCAGGTAGCCCTCGAGCCAGCCCTCACACTGGTGCTCGCTGAGCATCGAGTCCAGCACGCGTCCCGCGGGCGCGAGCCACTCGTCGTTCGGCTGTGTCGCGGCATCCCATTGGCGGTTGGTCACCTCAAAGAGGGCTTCCAGACCGTTGGAGAGCGTCTCGTCGGGACCGAAGACCCGGAAGTTCCGCTGCTCCTGGTTCAGCTTGGCCACGTCGCGCAGGAAACGCCCGAGAACGTGCGTGTCGCCGATGCCGCTCACCCCCGGCGAGGGCACGTCGGCCGCGTAGTCGCGGAAATCCGGCATCCGCAGGTCGCGGAGCAGCGTGCCGCCGTTGGCGTGGGGGTTTGCGCCCATGCGTCGGTCGCCCCTGGGCGCCAGCTCGGCCAGCTCCGGCTTCAGGCGGCCCTGCTCGTCGAAGAGCTCCTCCGGCCGGTAACTCCTCAGCCAGTCTTCCAACAACGTGAGGTGCTCTGGATGGGTGGCCGGGTCGGAGAGTGGCACCTGGTGCGCCCGGAAAGTCCCCTCAATCTGCAGGCCATCCACCACCTTCGGCCCGGTCCAGCCCTTGGGTGACGCGAGGACGATCATCGGCCAGCGCGGGCGCGTGAGATTGCCGTGGACGCGGGCGTCCTGCTGGATCTTCTTGATCTCCTCCACCGCCGTGTCGAGCGCGGCGGCCATGGCTTCGTGCATCGGCTCGGGGTCGTGTCCCTCGACGAAGTAGGGCGTCCACCCATAGCCGCGGAGCAACTGGTCCAGCTCCTCGCGCGTGATGCGCGCGAGGACGGTCGGGTTGGAGATCTTGTAGCCGTTGAGGTGCAGGATTGGCAGCACCGCACCGTCGGTGGCCGGATCGAGGAACTTGTTGGAATGCCATGCCGTGGCCAGCGGACCCGTCTCCGCCTCGCCGTCGCCGACGACGCAGGCAACGATGAGATCGGGGTTGTCGAACACCGCCCCGAACGAATGGCTGAGCGAGTAGCCCAGCTCGCCGCCCTCGTGGATCGAGCCAGGACACTCCGGCGAGGCGTGGCTCGGAATGCCTCCGGGAAACGAAAACTGAACAAAGAGCTTCCGCAGCCCGGCCTCGTCCTGGCTGATATCGGGATAGACCTCGCTGTACGTGCCCTCGAGGTACGTGTTGCCCACGACGGCCGGGCCGCCGTGCCCGGGACCGGAGACATAGAGCATGTCGAGGTCATACTTCTTGATGACCCGGTTCAGGTGCACGTAGATGAAGTTCTGGCCTGGCGTCGTGCCCCAGTGTCCCAGGAGCATGTGCTTCACATCCGAAAGCGCCAGCGGCCGCTTCAACAGCGGATTGTCGAAGAGATAGATCTGACCAACCGACAGATAGTTGGCGGCGCGCCAGTAGGCGTCCATCCGGTGGAGCAGCTCCGGGGAAAGGGCTTTGGTCTTCATGGTTCAACTCTCTTTCATTCCGCCGAGGCCGAGAACGCGGCACACGGCCTCGGCAATCATCTGTTCTTCGTCCGTGCGAATGACGCGGACCGCAACCGGACTGTCCGCTGCGGAGATCACGCCCTCATTCGCCGCGTTTCGCTCTTCCTCGAGCTCGATCCCGAGGAACCCCAGCCCATCGCAGATCCGGGCGCGGACCGTGGGCGCGTGCTCCCCGATACCACCTGCGAACACCAGCGTGTCGAGCCCACCCAACGCCGCGGCGAACGCGCCGATCCACTTCTTGACCTGGTAGCAGAACAGCGCGACGGCTTCGGCCGCCCGCACGTCATGCGCTTCGCGGTCGAGCAGGTCACGCATGTCGGAGCTGGTCTCGGAGATGCCGAGCAACCCGGACTGCGAGTTCACCATCTCGTTGAACTGTTTCGCGCTCATCTTCTCAGTGCGCGCCAGATACCAGACCAGCCCGGGATCGAGGTCGCCGGAGCGGGTGCTCATCGGCACGCCGGCTGCCGGCGTGAAGCTCATGCTCGTGTCCACGGATTTGCCGTCGCGCACCGCCGCCAGGCTGGCGCCGCTGCCGAGGTGGGCGAGGATCACCCGGCCTCGGGCCGCTTCGGGGTCGGCCAGACGCGCCAGCTCTTCCATCAGGAACGCGTACGACAACCCGTGAAACCCGTACCGCCGCACGCCCTGTGCTTCGTAGCGTCGCGGGATCGGCAACAACCTGGCCACGCGCGGCAGGTCGTGGTGAAAGGCCGTGTCGAAACACGCCACCTGCGGCAGCTCGGAAAACCGGCGGTGAAACGCCTCGACGAGGAGGATCTCCTCGGGCAGGTGGTCGGGATCGAATGGACTGAGCCGCTGCAGCTCCTCAACCACCTGCGCAGTGATGCGCTGCGGCTCGCTGTACTTCGGCCCGCCATCCACCACGCGGTGCCCGATCGCAGTCAATGGGTTACGCCCGCCGCGTTCCTCGATCCAATCCATCAGCGAGCCCACAGCAGCCTTGTGGTCCGCCGCCGGCACCGGCCGCGAAAAGGTGTCCTCCTCGCTGATGCCTTTCACTCGAAGGACGGCCTCCGGCCGGCCAATCCGCTCGATCCCGCCCCCCAGGATCCGCCGGAGCGAGTCACCGGCCTCGAACAGCGCGAACTTGATGCTCGACGACCCGCCGTTGATCGCCAGGATCAGCGAGTGATGGCCTCCCCCGACGTCCTCAACTCCGGCCAGGGGCAAAGATCGGGTGGTCGCGTTCATCGTTTCAGTCCTAGAGCCTCCAGTGCGGCGCGGGTCGTCTCCACATCCTGGTGATGGATGCCGTGGATGCGGAGGCCTCGGGCGACTTCGACGAACATGGCGACGTTGTCGACGTACACCACCCGCTCTGGTTTCGCCTGGGTGATGTCCAGCGCAAGCCGGAAGATGTCTGCGTCGGGCTTGCGGACATGCACGAAACAGGAGGAAACGAAGGAATCCACGAAGGCGTCCAGCTTGAACTTCCGAATCCGATAGGCATTCAGCTCGCGTCCTTCGTTGCTGACCACGGCGATCTTCAATCCATACCTTGCCTTGAGATCGCGGACCAGCTCGATCATCTCGGAGTGAGGTTCGGACTGCGCAAACATGAAGCGCCGAAACTGCGCCCTGGTGAACGGTCGCTCCCGGTAGAAGACAACGCGCCCCAGGTACTCCTCCAGAGTGAGCTTGCCCTCCTCGTGGGTCTCGAATACCAGGTGATGCCGCTCCTCCATCTCGGCCAGCTCCAGCTTGAACATCTCTGCCGCCCGTCTGCGCGCATGATGATCCCAACCGTCGGTGAGCAGCACGCCGCCGACGTCCACGAACATGCAGGTGATTCCAGTTGCTTTCTTCTTCATCGTCTCTTCTTTCGTCGAGCGCATCATCGCTGCCACAGGATTCGACCGTCTTCCAGTGGGATCGCGACGCCATCGGAGTGCGGGATCACCCGTGCCGTGTAGTGCGCTGGCGGGCGGGCCGCAGACACGACCGCGCGGTAGACGTGGCAGCCCGACGCCTCGGCGAGCTGGCGAACGTGCTCCATCTCCTGCCGCACCGGACTACCGTCGTCGATGCCGTCGGCGTAGAGCTCGACCCGCACCACCTTGGGGTCGAGGTCACCAAGATAGACCTCGGCTTCAAACACGTGCTCCTCGCGGTGAGTCTCAACACTGACTTCGCCAAAGCGCAGCGTGGCCCATTTCTGCTCCAGGCTGTGCTGCCAATCGACCATCTGCCTGCCGGCTGCACCGTTGTTGGCAGCGCGCTCACGGTAGGCCAACGCTGCCGGGAGGTAGTGCTGGTCGGTATACTCACGCACCGTGCGGCTGGCCGAGAACCGCGGTGTCAACCGCGCCATGCTCTCCCGCATCCGCTCGATCCACGCGGCGGGAATCCCGCTCGCGTCTCGCGCGTAGAACTCCGGGATCACCTTCCGCTCGAGCAGGTCGTAAAGCGCGTCGGCCTCGACAGCGTCCCAGGCGGGATCGTCGCCATGCTCCTGGCCGTCCCCCAACGCCCACCCAACCTCGGGCGTGTAGGCTTCCGCCCACCAGCCGTCCAACTCCGAGAGATTGAGGCCACCGTTGACGAGCACCTTCATGCCGCTCGTTCCGCTCGCCTCCCACGGCCTCCGGGGCGTGTTGATCCAGACGTCCACCCCTTGCACCAGGCGTTCGGACAGCAACATGTCGTAGTCACCGAGGAAGATCACGTGGGGGCGGACCTCGGGCCGGCGAACGAAGCGTATCCACTCCTGGATCAGGGCCTGCCCCGCCCGGTCCTCCGGATGAGCCTTGCCGGCGATGATGAGCTGCACCGGCCGCTGCGGATCGGTCAGCAGACGGAGCAGCCGTTCCGGGTCGTGCAGCAACAGGTTCGGCCTCTTGTAGGTCGCGAAGCGGCGCGCAAAGCCCAGGGTCAACGCGTTGGGATCGAAAAGACGCTTCGCCTCGTCAACCGCCTCGGGCGATGCACCGGAAGCCGCCAGTTGCCGCGACAATCGCTCACGAGCGAATTCAACGAGCGACTGGCTGGCGGCGATGCGAAACTGCCACAGGCTGGCATCGGAGACGTGGCGGATGTCCTGCTCCAGGGATTCCGTCGTCCCCAGCCAGCGGTCCTTGTCGCAGGCCTTCGTCCAAAGATCGTCGGCTGCCGCCGAGTCCCAGGTCGGCATGTGAACTCCGTTGGTCACGTGCCCAACGGGCACTTCGTCCGCTGGCCAATGCGGGAAAAGAGGCGCAAAGAGGTGTCGGCTGACAGTGCCGTGCAAGCGGCTCACACCATTCACCGCCCCGCTCCCCCGGACCGCCAGGTAGGCCATGTTGAAGCTCTCGGGCGAGTCGTTCGGGTTCTGCCGGCCCAGGGCCAGGAGGTCATGGAGCGGTATCCCGAGCTTCTGCTCCGCATAGCCGCCGAGGTACTGCTGGAGGAGGGCCGGAGCGAAACGGTCGAAGCCGGCGGCCACTGCCGTGTGGGTGGTGAAGAGGTTCCCAGCTCGTGTGGCGGCCAGCGCGACCTCGAAGGGCTGCGCGGTCTCCTGCATGAAGTCGAGTGCGCGTTCCAACACGGCGAAGGCCGCATGCCCTTCATTCAGATGGCAGACCTCCGGTTGAATGCCAAGCGCACCAAGCAGTCGCCATCCGCCAATCCCGAGGAGCAGCTCCTGCTTGAGGCGCAGCTCCGGCCCGCCGCCGTACAGCTCGCTGGTAATCCCTCGATGAACCGGGATGTTCGCCGCGTCGTTGCTGTCCAGCAGGTAGAGCTTCACCCTGCCGACCTGGGCCTGCCAGGCGCGCAGCCACACCGAGTAACCGGGCAGGGCGATCTCCAGCCGCAGCCACTCGCCGTCCGCCTGGCGCAGCGGCGTGATCGGCAACTGCCCGGGGTCGTTGTAGGGGAAGAGCGCCTGCTGAGCGCCGTCCTTGTCGATCACCTGGCGGAAGTAGCCTTGCTGGTAGAGGAGCCCGACGCCGACCACCGGCACGCCCAGGTCACTGGCGGCCTTGAGCTGATCGCCGGCCACGTTGCCGAGCCCGCCTGAGTAGATCGGCAGGGCCTCGCTCAGCATGAACTCCATGCTGAAGTACGCGACGCAGGTCAAGGGTGAGTGCGGATGCTCGTGCTGAAACCAGGCGGGCGCCTTCACCGCCTGCCGCCTGGCCCGGACCTGGCCATCGACGTCCTTGCGGAAGGCAGGATCGGCCAGCACGTGCTCGATCCGATCGCGCGACACCGTCTGCAGGACGACCCAGGGGTTGTGGGTGATCTCCCACAGCTCGGGATCGAGCTGCCGCCACACCTGATCGGTGGCATGATTCCACGACCAGCGCATGTCCAGGGCGAGCTCTGCCAGGGAGTCGAAGCCCTCGATCTCCGTGGGCAGCAGGTTATACATCGGGTGGCCGACCCGCCCTCGTCTGCTCATGATGTCTCCCCCGATTCCCGTTCGGCCGCAATCCCGGGCCGCTGGGGCGCGGCGAGCGCATCATCGACGATGGTCTGCGCTTCCTCCAGGATGCGGCGTAGATGATCCGCCCCGCGGAAGCTCTCAGCGTAGATCTTGTAGATGTCTTCCGTCCCCGACGGACGCGCGGCGAACCAACCACTCTCGGCCACTACCTTCAACCCGCCGATGGGTGCACCGTTGCCCGGCGCGCGGGTGAGGATGGACTTGATCTCCTCCCCAGCCAGGTCGGTGGACCGGACCTGCTCCGCCGAGAGCTTCTCCAACATCGACTTCTGCTCCGGGGTCGCCGGCGCCTCGACCCGGTCGTAGGATGGCTCGCCGAAATCGCGGCTGAGCTCGCGGTAGATCTCGCCGGGATCGCGGCCTATCCGCGCGGTGATTTCCGCCGCGAGCAGCGCCGGGACGATCCCGTCCTTGTCAGTCGTCCAGACGCTGCCATCGCGACGAAGGAACGATGCGCCCGCACTCTCCTCCCCGCCGAAGCCGAGCGAGCCGTCGAGCAGACCGTCCACGAACCACTTGAAGCCAACCGGGACCTCGTAGAGCTTCCGCCCAAGCTTCGCGGTGACGCGGTCGATCATCTGGCTGCTCACCACCGTCTTCCCGACCGCCGCCTGCGTACCCCACTCCGGCCGGTGCTTGAAGAGATAGAAGACGGCGACCGCGAGGTAGTGGTTGGGCGGCAGCAGCCCTGCGCTCCGGGTGACGATCCCGTGCCGGTCGTGGTCGGTGTCGCAGGCGAAGGCAATCTCGAAGCGGTCCTTCAGACCGATCAATCTCTGCATTGCGTAGGGCGACGAGGGATCCATGCGGATCTGGCCGTCCCAGTCGAGGGTCATGAATCGGAAGGTCGGGTCGACCGCCTCGTTGACAACGGTGAGGTTCAGCCCGTAGCGCTCGGCGATCGGCCTCCAGTAGTGGACACCGGCGCCGCCAAGGGGATCGACGCCGAGGTTGATCCCTGCGGCGCGGATGGCGTCCATGTCGATCACATTGGCCAGATCGGCAACGTAGGCATTGAGGTAGTCATGCCGGTGGGTCGTGGAGGCGAGCAGCGCCTTCTCGGCCGAGACCCTCTTCACGCCCCGCAGGCCGCCTTCGAGAAACTCGTTCGCCTTGGCTTCGATCCAGTCGGTGACGGTGCGTTCCGCCGGCCCGCCGCTTGGGGGATTGTACTTGAAGCCGCCGTCGTGGGGCGGGTTGTGCGAGGGAGTGATCACGACGCCGTCGGCGAGCCCGGTCGTGCGCCCGCGGTTGTACGCGAGGATGGCATGGGACACGACCGGCGTCGGCGTGTACTCGTCCCCCTCCGCAATCATGACCTCCACCCCGTTGGCCGCCAGTACCTCCAGGGCGCTCGCATGAGCCGGGACCGAGAGCGCGTGCGTGTCCATGCCGAGGAACAGCGGCCCGTCAATCTTCTGCTGCGCGCGGTACAGGCAGATCGCCTGACTGATGGCGAGAATGTGCCACTCGTTGAAGGACTTCTCGAATGCCGAGCCGCGATGCCCCGAGGTACCGAACATGACCCGTTGCGCAGGTACGGAAGGATCAGGACATTCCGCATAGTAGGCGGTAACGAGCCTCGGCACGTTGACGAGCATGGATGGCTGCGCAGGCTTTCCTGCGAGAGGGCTCACTTTCATTTGCCTATCTCCTCGAAGGGTGTGCCCGGCGGCGGTTCATGACGTCCTGGCCCTCGACCCGGTTGCCGGGGGCCGTGGGGAGCCCGACGGCTGCTTGGGGCCCGCCCCGAGCCGGACCCGCACGTGATGAGCTCGGCCGTCGTTGGAGAGCGGGATCGCTGACGCGTCGACTGGCGCTCCGTCGAGCTCCGCACTGGCCACGCCGCGGCAGCGCCGTTCCGGGCTCTCGACCTCGATCGTGTAGTGCGTCTTGCCGAGGCGCCATTCGATGGTATAGCCCGGCCATGATGACGGGATGCAGGGATTCAACGCGAAGAATGCGCCCCGGCGCTGGAGTCCGAGGATTCCCTCCAATCCAGCTCGGTACATCCAGCCGGCCGCGCCGGTGTACCAGGTCCAGCCGCCGCGCCCCTGGTGCGCTGGGTGGTCGTAGACATCCCCCGCGACCGCATAAGGTTCGGCCATGTACCGCTCGACCTGACTCGCCGTCCGCGAGTGGTTGATGGGGTTGAGCATGTGGAACAGCTCCACCGCCTCGTCGCCGCTGCCGAGGCGTGCGAGCGCGAGGGCGACCCACGCCCCCGCGTGTGTGTACTGCCCTCCGTTCTCGCGGATCCCCGGGATGTAGCCCTTGATGTATCCCGGGTCGAGAGCCGTGTGATCGAACGGCGGCGAGAGGAGCAGGATGACGCCTGAACCCCGCCGGACCAGGTGCGTGCGCACGGCATTCATGGCGCGCTCGGCGCGTTTTGCCGGCGCGGCGCCCGAGAGAACGGCCCAGGTCTGGGCCACCGAGTCGATCTTCCCCTCGTCGTTTTGGGACGATCCCAGCGGCGTCCCGTCGTCGAAGTACGCGCGCCGGTACCACTCGCCATCCCAACTCTGCTCCAGCATGGTTCCCAGACGCTCGCGTTCGGCGTGGTAGTGCGCCGCTCGCGCCGCCTCGCCCCTCTCCTTGCACAAGGGGGCCCATGCTCCAAGAATGGTGTGGAGAAACCAGCCGACGAAGACACTTTCGCCGCGACCCTCGAGACCGACGCGGTTGAAGCCGTCGTTCCAGTCGCAGCTCCCGATGAGCGGCAGGCCGTGCGCGCCGACGGTCAGCGCCCGATCCACGGCCCTGACTCCGTGCTCGAACAGCGTGCTGGTCTCGCGGGAGATGGCCGGGATACCGTACGCCTCGGGCTCTCCGGGCGGAACGGCAGGCGCCTCCAGAAAAGGCACCGGCTCGTCGAGGACGGCGCGGTCCCCCGTGGTCTTTACGTACTCGGCCGTCGCGTAGGGGAGCCAGAGAAGATCGTCCGAACAGCGCGTACGAATGCCCTGGCCGCCCGGGGCGCTCCACCAGTGCTGCACGTCCCCCTCCACGAACTGGCGCGCGGCTGCTCGCAGGAGGTGCTCGCGGGTGAGGTCCGGCCGCGTGAACATGAGCGCCAGCACGTCCTGCAGCTGGTCGCGGAAGCCGTACGCACCGCTCGACTGGGAGTAGGCGGAGCGCGCCCAGAGGCGGCACGCCAGGTCCTGGTAGAGCAGCCACCTGTTGACCAGGAGGTCGAAGGAGTCGTCGGGGGTGGTGACACGCACGGCGCCCAGCGTGTCATCCCAGAACGCCTCCACCGCGGCGAGCTCGGCGGCAGCTGCTGTTGCGCCGTCGCTGCCTGCGAACCGCCGCACGAGCGCGCGGGCCTCCGCCACGTCCCGCCCCTGTCCGAGGAGAAACACGACGCGCCGCGTCGCGCCGGGCTCGAGATCCACCACCATCTGCAAGGCTGCGCACGGGTCGAGGCCAGCGCCGAAACGGTTCGACAGCAGCGGTCGGCCGAGCGCAGCTGCACGTGAGAGCGAACCGTTGCGGCCGATGAACTCGAGTCGGTCGCCAGTGGCGGCGACGAGGGGTTCGCTCGCGGCGGCGAACGCGACACGCCCCCTCTCCTGGCTGTACAGGTCGCGTGCCAGGACCGCGCCCGTCTCGCCGTCGCGCTCCGTCGCGACGAACCTCGGACCACTCGCCATCGGAGGGCCGAGCAGCCATTCGGCGTACGACAAAAGGGTCAGGCGCCGCGGCCGGTCGGAGCGATTCGTCAACGTCAACAGGGACAGCTTCACGGGCTCGTCCCGCGCAACGAAGACCGCCAACTCTTGCGCGATGCCGTCCGCGGCGCGGGAGAAGCGGGTCACGCCCGGCGCGTGGCGCACAACCCAGCGCGGAGAGCGCCGCGTCCGCCGGAGGGGCGCCGGCGTGGCGCCCCACAGGGCAGCGCTCTCCTCGTCGCGGACAAAGATCGCCTCGGCGGTCGGGTCGGTGACCGGGTCGTTCGCGAACGGCGTGAGCCGGTTGTCCCGGCTGTTCTCGGCCCAGGTGTGGGCCGCCCCTGAGGTGGTCACGATGCTCCCGAAACGCGGGTTGGCAAGAACATTGACCCAGGGAAGGGGCGTCTCCCGGTCACCCTCGAGGACGACGACGTACTCGCGGCCATCACGCGTGAAACCGCCGAGGCCGTTCCCGAGGACAAGCGGCGGTGGCTTCGGCTGGGCTTCCGGCCGCCCCCCTTCGACTGGCCCCGGGGCCTCGTCGGCCAGCACGCGGTCCAGCGGGAGGGCAGGCTCTGGCTCCGGGCGGTCGAGCTGCTGCTCGAGGGTTCCGCGGTCGCCCGAGAGGACCGCCTGGGCGACCACGCTCAGAAGGACCTTCTCGGCTTCCGGGATCGAGTCGCCAGGGAGAAGAAACACGCCCCCTGGCTTGTCCTTCCACGCACTCCACGGGCCGCCGTCGACGAGCTGCGCGAGCTCCTCGTTCGTCTCCTCGCGGTAGCTCGCGGGGTGCTCGTTCAGGATCACGGCGTCCGACTTCATCCCCTTCATGCGCCAGTGCTCGTGGGCGGTCAGGACCTGCCGAACGAGCTTCACGTCTTCCGGCGCCTTGACGCGGACGAGGATGATCGGGAGATCGCCCGAGATGCCGAACCTCCAGAGGCCCTCCTGGCCGAGCGTGTTCTTCGCCAGCGTCTCCCGGTCGGCCCGGAGCGATGCGTCGGAGAAGAAGACTCGGGAGGCCAGCCGTTCCGTGAGTTGGGCCTGTTCGACGGAGATGCCAAGATGTCGCAGTGTCATCTGCGCCTGCGTGTAGGCCAGGGCAAAGGCGCGGGCGGCGACACCGTGGTCGTGGTACTTCTGTGCGCACTCGCGTGCGGTCGGCTCGTCGGCGGCGACGCCGGTCGTGAACGAGACGCGGGCGAATCCCCCGGGTGCGAGCCGCAGCCGGGTCCTCAGGCTCAGGATCGGGTCGAGCACCGCGCCGGTGGTTCCCGAGAGAGCGCGCCCGTCCATGGCCTGTGGGTTGTCGGGGCCGCGCCCGCGCCCCAGGAAGCGCATGCGGTCGGTCTCCCACTCGACCTGCGCTTGCGTCGGTCCGTGAATGGAGAGGACGTGGAATCCGACGAGCGCCGGGTCGTGCGGGCCGCGGCGTCGTCGCCGCGCCAGGAGGGCCGTGTTCTCGGCGATCCACTCCGTCTCGACGAAGAGCTTCCCAAACGCGGGGTTGGCGACGTCTTCGGCGATGGCCCCCAGACCCAGCTCGACGTAGCTCGTCAGCTCGATCTCGCGGGAGCGGTCGCTTTGATTCGTCAGCGAGACACGCCGAACCTCGGCGTCGTCGCCTGGTGAGACAGCAACCTCGAGGCGCGTTGTGATCTCGTGGTCGAGCCGCTCGAAAGCTGCCTTCTCGGCCAGGAACTCCACCAGGTAGCTGTCGGGCTCCTTGGCCGTAGGCTGGTAGGCCGCGGACCAGACCGCCCCCGTGTGGACATCGCGCAGATAGACGAACTGGCTTCCGGGGTCGCGGGTGCGGTCCTCCCGCCACCTCGTCACGGCACGGCCGCGGCAGAAGCTCGTTCCCCCGCCCCCGTTCGTGACAATGGCGACGTAGCTACCGTTCGACAGGATCTGCGCCCGTGG
>Ga0307417_10001003_pt1 | contig 11612 bp, 8 predicted proteins | sample SalMarWE160210MG_2_FD_202514 | JGI IMG/M metagenome (GOLD analysis project Ga0307417, IMG submission 202514) | Salt marsh sediment microbial communities from the Plum Island Ecosystem LTER, Massachusetts, United States - WE1602-10 | ecosystem: Environmental > Aquatic > Marine > Intertidal zone >...
ATGCGATGGCGCTCACCCCTGAAGCCACCGGACTAAATGCAAGCCGGTAATGAAGGCTGACCCGGCCGCAGCCATCCGGGCCTGGAGCCGGGTCGATGAGGGCGGCGTCACGACCTCCAATTCCCCTGGATTCGCGATGGTCCTGCTGGCGACGGCTTGTTGGTCGACCTCCGGCATCTTCATCCGCTACATCTCGGATGGAAGCCGAATGCGGGCCGTGGGGCTGGCGTTTTGGCGTGACTTGTTCACCTTCTGTGCGCTGCTCATCGGGCTGGCCGTGTTTCGGCCTGTGCTTCTCCGGGTCCGGCGGCAAGACCTCCCCTGGCTGGCCGGCATGGGCGCCATCGGCATAGGCGCATTCCACGTCTTGTGGAACACGTCCATCCTGCTCAACGGCGTGTCGATTTCAACCGTGATCCAATGCCTCGCCCCCCTCTTCGTGACCCTGGCCGCCTGGGTTGTGTGGAAGGAGCCCCTGACGCGGCTCAAGTTGTTGGCGATTCTTTTGGCTCTGGCTGGGGTCGTCCTCATTGCGCGTTTGGACCGGCTTCAGGGGATGAGCATCACCTTGACTGGGTTTGGCGTGGCGCTGCTCTCGGCGCTGTTGTACGGATCCTTCTCTCTCATCGGAAAGAAGCTCGCCGGTTCCTACAGTTCGTGGACCATTCTGGTGTATGTCTTCGGATTCGCCGCCCTGGCACTCCTGCCGTTCCAAGTTGGCCAGGCGGCGATGCCCTGGTCGTTCCAGCCTCGGGTGCTGGCTTCCTTCGCTGGATTGGTCCTGTTCACGACGGTGGCCGGGTTCGGCCTGTACACGGCCGGGTTGCACCGCCCACAGGCCAGCGTGGCCTCCATTACTTCCAACTCGGAGGTCGCCTTCGCTGCCGTGTTGTCCTATCTGCTGTTGGGAGAAAGATTGGATGGCCTGCAGCTGGCGGGCGCGGTGCTTGTGGTGGGGGGCGTGAGCCTGCTCGCTTGGCCGCGTCTTGGGGCGCGGCCAAACGGTTTGTGAAAACTCTCACAATCGGGACGAAGGGGGGTCAGGGGATCTGATCAGGTCAGTTTGAGGTGGTGAGAGCCGTCACGGGCTGCCGGCTAGGTCCCGCTCTGTTCTCGGCGGGAGTGTCCAAGGGCGTCCACCGTCACGGCCAAGAGCAGCACCGCCCCGGTCACCATGAACTTGACCGAAGACGCGAAAGCCAGCAAGTCCATCCCATTGGAAATCGAGCCGATCACCAACGCCCCCAGCAGGGCCGCCCACGTGCTGCCGCGTCCCCCGAACAGGCTGGTGCCGCCGATGACGGCAGCCGCGATGGCATTGAGAAGGACGTCCCCGCTCCCCGATGACTGGTTGACTGCCTGAAGGCGGGACCCGGCCAGCAGGCCGCCGGCGGCAGCCAGGGCGGAACAGAGCACGAAGATGGTGATGCGCAAACGATCGACGTCGATCCCGGCTCGCCGAGCGGCTTCTACATTCCCGCCGACGGCAAAAACGGCCCGGCCGAAGCGCGTGCGCCGCAGGATCAAATCGAAACAGATGACGAAGGCTAACAGGGCCAGGATAGCCGATGGGACACCGCTGATGGCAGGGCCACCCTTCACCGGGTTGCGGTTGACGCTCATTAGGGTGACCGACCCCAGAGCGGCCACGGCGACGATGCCGATCCGCCCCGCAATGGACCAGCCGGAGGCGACCTGCAGATGGAGCTTCTTCCGGCGGGACCAGTCGGCGAGCACGCGCCAGCCAAAGACCGATAGGAGCAGGCCGGCCAAAGCCCAGCCGAACCAGACAGGCATGCGCGTATTGGCCAAACCGACAATGAAGGGATCGTTGAGGTTGATCGTGCCAGTGCTTCCCAGGACGTAGAGCAGGGCGCCCTGCCAGCCCAGGTATCCCGCCAGAGTGACCACGAAGGAGGGCACGTGGAGTTTGGCAAACCAGGCTCCCTGCAGCAGCCCGATCCCGGCACCGGCCAGGATTCCGGCCAGCACGGCCAGCGGCCCGGGCCATCCGGATTTGACCGCAAACACCGCCATCACCCCGGCCGTGAGGCCGCTGACGGCGCCGACCGACAGATCGATTTCTCCGATGAGGAGCACCAGGACCACCCCCACGGAAATGGTGCCGATGGCCGAGATCTGGACCACCAGATTGGTCAGGTTCAACGGGGAAAGGAAATGATGATTGGCCATCTGAAAGATGCCGGCGATGACGGCCAATCCGATCAGGATCGGCAGAGAGCCCAAATCACCGTCCGTCAGGCGCTGGGGGATGAGATACTGGAGCCTCGAAGCAAGGGATGAGGGCGGGTCCTTCTCGCCATCTGCAGCTGGGTCAAGCATTCGAGCCTCTCTTGGACTTCGACTCCGAGTCCAGTGCGCCGAACTCGGCACCGGTGATGGCTCCAACGACGGACTCGGCGTTGGTGTCCTTGGTGTCAAAGGTGGCCACACGGTGGCCCAAGCGCAGCACTATGATGCGATCGGAGACATCGAAGATATCTGCCAAATTGTGGCTGATGATCACCACGGCTAGGCCGCGCTGGCGCAGGCGTTTGATCAGGGCCTTGACCTGCTGGGTTTGCTCCACACCCAGGGCGGCCGTCGGTTCGTCAAGGAGCAAAACCTTGGAGTTCCAGAGCACGGCCCGGGCCACGGCCACCGACTGCCGCTGACCGCCGGAGAGGCTGGCGACCTCTTCGCGGACAGAGGGGAGCGTGACATGCAGATCTCCGACAAGCCTGCGAGCCGTCTGCTCCATCTCGATTTCATCCATGGTGGACAACAAGCCGGGGATCAACGGCCGCAGCAATTCACGGCCTAGGTAGAGATTTCCTACCACGTCGAGGTTGTCACACAGCGCCAGATCCTGGTAGACGGTCTCGATTCCGAGCCGGGTGGCGTCCGACGGCTGGTCGATGTTCACAGGCCTGCCCTCGAAGGAAAATGTCCCTTCGTCCGGCTGATACACCCCGGAAATGATCTTGACCAGCGTCGACTTGCCGGCGCCGTTGTCGCCGACCAAACCCACGACCTGATCGGCGTAGGCCTCGAAATCTACCGAATCCAGCGCCTGGACGGCGCCGAAGCGTTTGCTGATCCCCTTGAGCTCAAGGATTGGTGCTGAATCGGGTTGGTTCATGCGCACTCTCCACTTGGAGCAGCCGCGGCACCTGGCCGCGGCTGCTCCAGAGGGTTGTCGTCCGGCATCACCGTCTGCCTTCGGGCGAGAGATGATGCGGAGGCCGCGATCCCTACTTCAGACCCGCTGCGGTGCAGGCGTCTGCGTAGTCGGCGGTGCAGATCTGGTCGATGGTCCAGAACCCATCGGCTACCACGGTGTCGGCGATGTTGTCCTTGGTGACGGCCACCGGGGTCAGCAAGACGGAGGGAACGTCGATGGAGCCGTTGTTGGTCGTATCGCCGTTGGTCATGCTGTCCGGCACGCTGGTGCCCTTCATCAGGTCATACGCGAGCTGGGCAGCGGCTTCGGCTTCAGGCTTGATCGCCTTGTAGACCGTCATGTATTGCTCACCCGTCAGGATGCGCTGGATACCTGCCAGTTCCGCGTCTTGCCCGGTCACCGGAGGCAGCGGGCTCAGGCCGGCGGCCTTCATGGCAGCGATGGCGCCGGAAGCGGTGCCGTCGTTGGCGGCGTACACCCCGTCAACCTGATTGTTCATGGCCGTCAGGGCCTGCTGCATCTCGTTCTGCGCCTGATCCGGGCTCCAGTCGGGCGTGTCGTATTCCTTGGCGATGGTCAGGTCGCCGGAGGTCACCAGCGGGTCGAACACGCTGTGGGCCCCCTGCTTGAACAGGCTGGCGTTGTTATCCGTCGGAGAGCCGTTGATCATCACGATCTGCGGCTTGGAAACGCTCATGGCGTTCAGCGCGTCCACCAGGCTCTGCGCCTGAAGCTGGCCAACTTTGACGTTGTTGAAGGAGATGTAGTAGTTGACGCCGTCCGAGTTGAGGATCAGCCGGTCGTAGGCGATGACGGGCACGCCTTGGGCCTTGGCCTTGTCGGCGATGGCGCCGGCCGAGGCCGAGTCCACGGGGTCGAGCACCAACACCTTGGCGCCGTTGGTCAGGGCCGCTTCCGCTTGCGATAGCTGGGCGTTGGCGTCCTGGTTGGCGTTGCTGTAGATGATCTGGCAGTCCGGGCACAGCTGTTGGAACTTGGCTTCGAAGTCCGGCTTGTCGGCGGTCTCATAACGGGTCGTCTTGGTTTCCGGCAGCAGCAAGGCGATCGTGCCTCCGCTGCTGGCAGCTTGGGTCGGCGCTGAGGTGGATGACATGGCTTCCGTCGCCGTGGCCTGAGGCATAACTGAGGTTGGTGCCGATGTGGCGGCGGTTGTGGGGGTGGCCGCTGGGCCGCAGGCTGCGGCGGCGAGGCCTAGGACCATCACCGAGGTGACGAGCTTTAACATCTTGCTTTTCATCTTCAACTCCTACCTATACACTGATCTACCGTCTAAGGGTTGAACTACCTCAACAAAGTCTGATCATCTTCGTTTTGTGGTGGTCGAACCTCCTTTCCTGTCCGGGTCGAATTGGGATCAGCCATCCCGAGCCGGGTCTTTGAAAGCATCCAATTTGTGAAGATCTTCACAAATTGGCCGATCACCCCCATTGGGAACGGGGATCGGAGAACCGTGCTGCCCTTCGGACGGCCCCCGGTCGGGCTTGGAGTCGGCCTTCGGGAAAGCATCGGCACCCCAAAATTGTATCGCCCGCCGAGTTGGCATGTCAAACCGGACAAATTAATGTTGGATTGGAGCGGGGCTTCTCGGCTCGGGCGGGTGAGGTCCGGATCTATTGCGATTTCCCTCGCACAATGAGCTGGGGAACGCGGCTGCCAAGATGGCTCCACCGTCGGGGGGCGTCGCCGGCCATAGACTCAGCCACGTGGGCGTGGTATAGTGCGGCTCGAGACAGAGGACATGGGATCCCTGTCTGACAATCTCTATGACTGGCAGCATAGGGCTGCCGGTTTTTTGTTGATGGTGAGCTGAGGGTGCGACCTGGCTCAACACAGCCAAGGAGCATTCTCTTGAGTTTCTCAGCTTTTCCCCTGGACGACCGACTCAGGGCCGGGATCAAATCCGCCGGCTACTCGTCGCCCACCCCAATCCAACAACAGGCCATACTCCCCATCCTCGCGGGCCAGGATCTGATCGGCATCGCTCAGACGGGGACCGGCAAAACGGCGGCCTTCTTGCTTCCGATCCTCCAGCGCCTGATCGCCCGGCCAAGTCGCGGCGTCCGGGCGTTGGTCCTGGCGCCCACACGCGAGCTGGCCGAACAGATTCACCAGGTCGCCCGTCAGTTCGGGCGGGGGACACGGGTTCGAAGCGTGGCGATCTACGGCGGCGTGGGCAAGAAGCGGCAGGTGGATGCGCTCCGCCGAGGGGCCGAGATCGTGGTGGCCTGCCCAGGGCGCTTGCTCGATTTGGCTGGGGAAGGAAGTATCGACTTGTCTCGGGTTGAAGTGCTTGTCCTGGACGAGGCCGATCGCATGTGCGATATGGGTTTCTTGCCCGAGGTCCGGCGCATCATCAAGCTGATCCCCGCCCGGCGCCAGTCGCTGTTTTTCTCGGCGACGATGCCGGATGATGTCCGTCGGCTGGCGGACGGGATCATGCGTGATCCTGCGACGGTTCAGGTCGGCGCCACGGCTCCGCCGGCCACGGTTTCCCACGCCCTCTACCCGATCGTGGGCAGCCTGAAGAAGCAGCTTCTGCTGGAAATGCTGAAGCGTGGCGAGGGGAGTCGGACGCTGATCTTTACCCGCACCAAGCACCGCGCCCGCGGCCTGGCAAAGGACCTGGACAAACAGGGTTTTCGGGCTGAAGCGTTGCAAGGCAACATGACTCAAAATCGACGCCAGGAAGCCATCGACGGCTTCCGAAGCCATCGGTACGATATCCTGGTCGCCACCGACGTGGCTTCGCGTGGAATCGACGTGGTGGACATCGCGCAGGTTATCAACTACGACATGCCGGACACGGCTGACGCCTACACGCACCGCGTCGGCCGCACCGGCCGCGCCCATCACATCGGTGCCGCGCTGACCCTGGCCCAGCCCGAAGATGAACCCATGGTGCGCCAGATCGAACACGTGCTTGGTGAGTCCTTGGAAAGGCAACGGTTGGCGGGTTTCAACTACGGTGACTTCAAGCCAGAAAGTCGGCCGGGCAACGGTCGCGTTGCCGTCCCCCATCAGCGAGCATCGAGGGGCAAAGGCCGCCGGTCTTCAGCTGATCATCGGCCGAGACACAGCCGTCGTACGACCTGAAACTCCGGCCTACACCCGGGATGGCTCCAGCCCCAAGGCGAAAGATGTCTTCCAAGGGTCCGTGATGGCCAGGCCGCTCAAACAAGCTAGAATACCCATCCAAGTCAAATGTTTCTTCCGGAGGGGCGGAGCCCGGTCAGAGCGTCCTATGACGGGTGGTATTCTTCTCTTCGGACGCTTGACGGCTGAATTCGGAGGCTCGGCTATGCCCCATCCTCTCGTCGATCAACTGAGATTCACCCGGCAGGAGTTCCGCCGGGGTGTAGAAGGGGTGAGTGATGACGACGCCGCTCGCCGCCTGATGCCGATGAACTGCATCAGCTGGAATGTGGGCCACCTGGCCGCCCAAGAGCAGCGCTACTTCCTCACGTTCACCCAGGAGCTTCAGCCTTACCCGGAAATCGACGAGGCCTTCTCTTACGGATCACCGGCCAGCACGCCAGCATTCAGCGAGATGCTCGCGGTGTGGGAATCGATCACACAAGCCGTGGACCCGTGGCTCGACGGGCTTTCTCCGGAGGCGCTGCCCCAACCGCTCGTCATTCACGGGAAGGAGAGGGCCTTCACCCTCGGCTCGCTGTTGCTCAGAGTCATCTACCACTACTGGTATCACACGGGCGAAAACCAGGCTGTGCGGCAAGTGCTTGGCCATACCGGGCTTCCGGTGTTTGTGGGCGATCTTGATGGCGAGGCCCCTTTCCGCCCCGCATAGGCTCCCGGCCCGGGGGCCGTTCTTGATCCTGCCCAGGCATGAGCTTCGGTTGTGACGTTCAGCGAAGGCGGGGGTGACTTCTCTCATTAGAGAGTCCCCGGACCCCGGCATACTCTCGAATGTGGAACCCTGCGCAGCCGTCAGGTTTCCTGGTCCGGATCGGTTTCTGGGGGTATCCTTTGGACGTGGTACACAATGGTAGGACCTCGGGTCATTCAGAGTTGCCTGATCTGCGAGGCGGGCTTATTTTCGCCTATCGGTTGCAAGCCACATCCCGGCGTGATCCATGGCCAGCTGCCCCACAAGGCTCAGCTGGTCGTTTTTTTTCTTCAAAGATGCCGTGTCGTCCGAGGTTTCGCTGAGTATCGATCGAGACTTGGACAGGAGGTGACCCGAAGCCCTCGAGCCTAGCCGACGTGCCGGTGGAATGGGGGCGATCCTTCGACGCGCCAGCTTGCCGTCTCTCTCGTCACGGCCACATCACTTGCAGCAGCTTATGTCACGCAGAGACACCGGATTCTGGCCGCCAAGTTCGAAGCGGCCGCTGTTCGCACCAGGAGTGAAACCATGTCCTTGATTCAAGATGTGATCGCATCGGTTCAGGAGAAAGAGCCCGGCCAACCCCAGTTTCACCAGGCGGTCAAGGAGGTCTTGACCACCCTGGAACCGACGGTCGACAGGCATCCCGAATTCACCAAAGCCAAAATCCTGCAAAGGTTGGTCATCCCGGACCGCGTGATCTTGTTCCGTGTTCCCTGGGTCGATGATAAAGGCGAAGTGCAGGTCAACCGGGGCTATCGGGTGCAGTTCAGCAACGCCATTGGCCCCTATAAGGGCGGCCTTCGACTTCATCCGTCGGTCAACCTGGGGATCATCAAGTTCTTGGGGTTTGAACAGATCTTCAAGAATGCGCTCACGACCCTGCCCATGGGCGGTGGCAAAGGCGGTTCGGACTTCGATCCCAAAGGCAAGTCGGACGGTGAAGTCATGCGCTTCTGCCAGTCCTTCATGATGGAGCTCTATCGCCATATCGGCCCCGACACGGATGTCCCAGCCGGCGATATCGGCGTCGGCGGGCGCGAGATCGGCTACCTGTACGGCATCTACAAGAAGATCGTCAACAACAATGCCAGTGTGCTCACAGGCAAAGGACTCGAGTACGGAGGGAGCCTGATCCGACCCGAGGCCACCGGCTATGGTGCGGTGTATTTTGCGGCTGAGATGCTCGCCACGCGCACGCAGGAGATCAAGGGCAAGACCGCCATCGTCAGCGGCTCGGGGAACGTGGCCCAGTACACGGTGGAGAAGCTGCTCGACTTGGGCGGTAAGCCGATCACCCTGTCGGACTCGACGGGCACCATCGTCGACGAAGAAGGCATCGATCGGGACAAGCTGAAGTTCGTTTTGGATCTGAAGAACGTTCGCCGCGGCCGCATCAAGGAGTACGCCGACAAGTTCACAGGCGTGACCTACCACGACGGCAAGAGCGTCTGGGAAGTGGCCAAAGACGAGGGAATCAACGCCGAACTGGCATTCCCATCGGCGACGCAAAATGAAATTGACGCCGACCTGGCCCAGGCTCTGGTGACCAACGGCTGCATCTGCGTGTCGGAGGGCGCCAACATGCCTTCCGATCTGGAAGCGATCAAGATCTATCAAGACAATGGCCTGCTCTACGGCCCTGCCAAGGCTGCCAACGCCGGCGGCGTGGCCACCTCCGGTCTTGAGATGGCCCAAAACAGCATGCGTTTGTCCTGGGACCGGGAAGAGGTCGACAAACGTCTGCACGGGATCATGAAGAGCATCCACAAGGCATCTCTTGAGGCAGCCGAAGCCTACGGCAAGCCGGGAGACTACCTAACCGGGGCCAACATCGCTGGTTACCTGAAGGTCGCCAACGCCATGCTTGCCTTCGGGGTGGTCTGAGGCGCGGATGCCGGCCATGGGTGGTGGGCCCTGGCGCTGTAGATTGCAGGGGTGAAACCAGGGGTCAGGCCCGCCCGGGCCTGACCCCTGAAGCAGAAGGTGAACCGATGGACGCGCGCTTGGCCGACAGCATGGTGCGGCAGGCGGTGGAGACCTGTGCCGCCGTGCACTTCTCTGGGGATGAACGCCGGATTCGGCTGGCGTTGCTTCGGGGCGAGTGTGCCCACTGCGCCTGCCTGTCGCGGGCGCTGTGTTCCCCGTTGTCTAAACACCTCGAGCGCGAATTTCAGGGTCTGAAAGCGGTATTTCAAGTCAACCTCCAGGCTGGCCTCGCCGGCACGCCGGACGACCCGCGCCTGGCGGCCGCAATCCACCTGGGGTTGTGGGTGGAATCCAAGTGCGACTCACAATCGGCCCGGGCTGGGCAGATCGAAGCCGCCCTGGCGCAGTCTCGGCGACAGCTCGGGTGTCCAAATGCCGATTCGGACTGCTTCACGCTGGACATCCAGTTTCTGGACGATCGGGATATTCGGCAGCACCGGGGGGTGGCGGGGCTGCTGGACAGACCGGACCTGATAGTCACGCTTTGGCAGCGCGGTGACGAACTGGCTGCCTTAGCAGCCCCGGCGCCGCCTGTGCGGCAGGCCTATACGCTGCCGGATGTCTTCGAACCGGAGCTGATCCCGGAGAACAAGCTCATCGAGCACGCACTCAAGATCGAGCGCTTGTCCTCCGATGAGCGCGCGCCGCTCGAACCCCACCTTACCGAACTCAAAGTGACGCTGATCCGCCGCTTGATCAGCGATCGCTTGGACTACATTGACATCGCCAAGCGCTGGCTGACGGTCGAGGATCTGGCCGACGTCTACCGTCACCGCATTGGCCACGGCCGTATCGGCGGTAAGTCGGCCGGCATGCTGCTGGCCGGGAGAATCTTGGAGCAGGTTGGCTCGGAAGATCTCAGGGCCCACGTCCATGTTCCGGAATCGTTCTTCATCGGCTCGGAGCTGATGTACGTCTTTATGGCCATGAATGGACTGACGCACTGGACCGACCAAAAGTACAAGCCGGATCACCAGATCAAGTCCGACTATCCGTCGATCCGCCAGGAATTCGAGGCGGGCGACTTTCCTCCGGAAGCGCTTGACGCCTTCCGAGACATGCTTGAGACCATAGGGTCGTGCCCCCTCATCGTCCGATCGTCGAGCCAGCTGGAAGACAGCTTGGGGACTTCGTTTGCCGGCAAGTACGACAGCCACTTCTGCCCCAATCAGGGGTCACCGGAACAAAACCTGAAGGCCCTGACGCGCGCTATCGCCTTGACGTACGCCAGCACGTTCAAGCCGGACCCGCTGCTGTACCGGCGCAGCAAGGGTTTGCAGGACTACGACGAACGCATGGCGGTCCTCATTCAGCAGGTTCAAGGTGAAGCCTGGGAGCAGGCGTATTTCCCATTTGCAGCGGGTGTCGCATTCAGCCGCAATTTCTATCGCTGGGCGCCTCAAATCCGGCGCGAAGATGGCTTCATGCGGCTGGTTTGGGGTCTGGGCACCCGCGCCGTGGAGCGGGTGGGCAACGACTACCCGAGGATTGTGGCGCTTAGCCATCCAACACTGCATCCGGATGACTCGCCGCAGGCCATCCGACGCTACTCGCAGCAGTTCGTAGACGTGATCGAAATGCAGACAAACAGCCTGGCCTCGAAGCCGGTCCACGACGTTCTTCGGCCGAACTATCCCGGCTTGAACTATCTGGTCGAACTGGCCGAGGATGAGTACCTTAGGCCACCGATGGGTTTGATCGGGCGTGACGACGTGTCCAAGTTCACCATCACGTTCGACGGGTTGCTCCGTAGGACGCCGCTGGTGCCTATGATGAAGTCGTTGCTGCAGAATCTGGAGCAGCATTATGGCGTGCCGGTGGATGTGGAGTTCACGCTGCGGGTGAGGGGGGCCGGCCCAACGCCACAGGTCGACATCGCCCTGCTGCAATGTCGGCCGCTGAGCCAGATCTCCACAGCGGCGCCTGCCAGCCTCCCCGAAGATCTCCGGGAAGAGGACGTGGTTCTCTCGACCGGGTTCATGGTTCCCCAGGGAAGACTCTCCGGGATTCGTCACGTGCTTTTCGTGGATCCCAAGAGATATATGACCATGGCCACCCCGGCTGCCCGCTCCGCACTAACCGCCGCCATCTCGCAGTTGAACGCCGAGCTTGAGCCAAAGTCATTCATCTGTGTCGGCCCCGGCCGTTGGGGTTCGACCAATCCGGATCTGGGTGTAAGCGTCAGCTATGCCGATATCTGCAACGCAGGTGCCCTGGTCGAGCTCTCAGGGGATGGCATGGGCGTAGCTCCGGATGCTTCGCTTGGGACACATTTCTTCCAGGACCTGATGGAAGCCGCGATTTACCCTCTCGCTGTTCCGATCGAAGAGGAAGATAACATCTTCCGGCACGAGTTCTTCTACGCCGCCCCCAGCGCGTTGGCTGAAAGGGCCGGCCCCGACTTGTCATTTGGCGGCATCTTGCGCATGATCGAAGTGGCGACCTACCGCCCGGGGCATCACATGGACCTGGTGATGGACAGCGATCGCAATCGGGCGGCGATCTTCCTGGCGGCTGACTCTGCCCGGCAAGACCCCGCGGCGTCTCAACGGCAGGACTCGACTCCGGAATAGA
>Ga0307417_10001004_pt1 | contig 11611 bp, 12 predicted proteins | sample SalMarWE160210MG_2_FD_202514 | JGI IMG/M metagenome (GOLD analysis project Ga0307417, IMG submission 202514) | Salt marsh sediment microbial communities from the Plum Island Ecosystem LTER, Massachusetts, United States - WE1602-10 | ecosystem: Environmental > Aquatic > Marine > Intertidal zone...
TCGCCGCCGATGCCGACCGTTGTTATCCCGGGGCTTGAAAGCTGAAGAGTGGCAACCGTTGGGGCCGCAAACCCGGGCGCATATCGCTTACCGATTGGCATAACGGCGGCTTTGGTGACTTCGAAGGATTGCCTGAACCGGCGTTCGGAAAGTTGCGGGCCGCAGCAAGCCTTGGCGCGTTGCCCGATACATTCGCCAGCTTGGAAACCTTCATTGCCGCACTGCGGGGGCATGGGTATCGATAAGCCAACCGCGCACGGTCACAGTTCTAATCAGTGCGCCCCATGCGTTGTGATGTGAAGGTGCGGGCAGAAAACACTGATCCGTTAAGTGGAGTCGAATCTCTTCCCCTGTCATGTGTACCCCACAATCCACCATCGTGATCGCCTGCAATGCATCCGCCATCCACTTAGCGTTCGCCCGCTTTACCCGGGCGATCCCCTCATCACGTGCCTGTCTAGCGTCGTTCATAAGGGGATCATGCACACACACGCGCACGTGCCTACCTGTTGAATTGTCGTATTGAACAATTCATTGGCTGCCATGTCGAGCAAATTTGGAGCGCACGGGCAAGAGTGGAGCGCAAGAGACAATCGAATTTGTTGGCCCAACTAAATCGGGTCGGGGTGGTCACCGCGCGGGCAAAGGTGGAGCGCACCGTCCTCGACATACCGGGGCGGGATGCGGCCAGAAATTAGTGACGGGAAAAATCGGCGATGTTCGTTGATATCATTGAACAATCAGTCACCCCTAAGTCAAGTGCCTAATTCTGTCCTCTTCTGATTTATCAAAAGGGGCTATAATTAGTGTTCCGAAGAATTCCATCCTCTTCTGATTCTACAGAAGGGGACAGAGTTCGGGTTTTAACCTGTCCCCTTCTATGGATAAAGGATAAGTTGAGAAGGGGACATACCTTCCCTTCGAAGGGGACAAAATTCATTGGACTTAGGGAAGCATCATCTTGGACCTTGGAAATTGTCCGGCCGCGAATTTGTTGGCCCAAATAAATAGGGTGGGGTGATCGGGTCCTTTTCGCCGGAAAAAGTAATGCGGGCAATATCGGAGCGCAGGCAGCAGCACTGAATGGGGTCGCAAAAAACTGCCGTTCGGGGTCAAGTGGTCGAAACGTTAGTTCGAACCGGCGCGCGGACGTGGTAGAATTTCGCCATGATGGGCCACGTCAAACCATACTCGATTGAACGCGACCGCCTGAAAAAGCGGGTCGGCATCCCCGTGCGTGCCGAAGTGGATTTCCAGATCCAAAGCCTCGCGGTCAATAATGGCAAACCGGCCTCTCAGGTCGCGGCTTATATGGTCTATCGCGGGCTCGACGAAATGCGGCAACGACCGCCGGACGCGCCGCGCCGCTGGCCTACTCTACCGCCCCATGCTGAGATTCTTCGAATTCAAGCGGCAATGAGCCCCGAAACATTCTTGGACCTATACCAACTGGCGCGCGACGAATTCGAAACGCTGAAGACGACGGCAGCGGCCATGCTCGAAATCGGGCTCGCCGAATATCTGAAGCGCAATTAATAGCCGCCGAAGTGAATACCCTGACATGACCAGCTCCTTTCCAAGCCATTCTCTCACAACGCTTGGTCTAAAAAAGCCAGGTCAGGTCAGTGCCGCGGGCCGCATCGATCATAATTGCTGATCCGCAAGCCACGTGTCGATCGTATCCGTCAGGGCCTGTTCATTGCCTTGGAAGTAATGGCCCTTGAGTGAAACCGGCTGCGGGTCGGGAAGCAGGACAAAATCGACCTTGGGCGCGAGTGTCCCTCCCGAATTCGCGGCGCTCAGCAGCATGTGCGGCTCGAACGACGCGATCGAAGCATCCGCCTGGTCGCGCACCATCAGAATTGGATACGGAATACGGTGAATCCAGAATGTGCCGTCGGCGGTGCTGGTTCTGTCCCATCGATAGGTGAGGAAGTGTTGCCCGGTCATCGGCGCCTCGACGGGAGAGGGATTGACCGGGATCGAGAAGCGCATCTTCACCGGCAGCACCTGGTCCGCGGTGCCGTCGCGCAGAGCCTTGAGCGAAGCGTCGATCAGCGCGCGGAAGCGCTGTTCGTCCTGCACGAGCATATTCCGGGACTTCCAAGGCAGATCGGCGAACGCGCCCAGCAAAATGACGGCCTTGATATCGCGATCCCAGTTCGTCGCCGCGTAGAACTGGACCTGGATGTTGCCAAGGCTGTGTCCTTGCAACACCAGCCTTTGGTAGCCCAGCGATCGCGCGACATGCACGGCGGCGTCGATGTCGCGCCGGACGTCGTAGAAATTGTCCGTATTGAGCCTGTCATCGTGCTGGCGCGTGTTGATCGCCAGGGCCGCGTATCCCTTCGCCGCGAGCCTTGGGCCGAGGGCATTCTCCGGCGGTCCGCGGTAGCTGCCGCCGCTGCCGTGCACCATCACGATCAAGATCGTATCGGAAACCGGTTTGTTCGCCGGCTCCCACAAGGCGCCTTCGATCTCCAATCCGTCGATCGGCTTGATCGACAGGAACCGCAGCGACGTTTCCTTCAGCGGCTGGAATTCCGGCGCGAGCCCGCCCGGGCGCGGAATGAACCGATATTCGATGCTGGCGGCGACTTGCGGGGTTTCGCGCGGTGAGGACGGCATAACGGCTCTAATCCCTCCAAGAATAGATATTATCCAAAGACTCAATGTCGCCTAAGAAAGCCGCGGTTAGTTCGCTTTGGCAGCAGGTGTGAGTCAACTGCGCGAGGGCTTCCTGTGGTGAGTGATTTCCCGATGACGTTCTGCCAAGTATTCCAAATTCGGCGGAAGCGTTGACTGGCACGCATGAAGCGGCGCTCGGCCTTGTCCTTTCCGAAAATCATATCCGAACGTATTGGTGGTGTAATCCGCCCAGGATCGGCATTGCTGCGATCTCGCCGATCCGTTGTATCGTTCGGCTATGCCATTTTGCCACGGTGAACCCGGACTGATCGGCCGGTCGCGAATCCCCATCGCCTTCACCCGGCCGGTGAAGACATGTCCATAGCCGCCGTCATTGTCGCGGATTAGATATTTCGGCGCCGTAGCCCAGGGAAACGCCTCGGTGATTTGGCGGGCCAACCATTCCGCCGTCGGATGCTTGGTCACCTCAATCCGTAGCAGCCGCCGTCGGTCATGGCCAACGACCAGGAAGGCAAACAGCCGTTCAAACGTCACCGTCGGAACGATGCACAAATCGATCGCCGCAATCGCATTGGCGTGATTGCGCAGAAACGTCTTCCAGCTCTGGGACGGAGGCCATCGGCAGCGCGCCATGTATCTCGACACTGTCGACTGGGCGACCCCAAAGCCCAGCATCAACAGCTCGCCGTGGATGCGGGATGCGCCCCAAAGCGGATTTTCCTGGCTCATCCGCCGAATCAGATCCCGCAGTCCCCGGTCAATCCTCGGCCGCCCTACCCGCTTCCGCGACTTCCAGCGCCAATAGATACGGAACCCCGCTCGGTGCCATCGCAGCACGGTCTCCGGCTGAACCACGTGGACCACATCAAGCAGGCTCGGCCATAAACGAACCATCCAAACCATGAAGGCGCGATCACCACCGTGCAGTCGAACCCGCGGCGGCGCGTGCCGCAATGCAAGGTTCAACTGATGCCGAAGAAGCAATATCTCGGCTTCAAGTCGGACGCGCGACTTGACCAGGTCCGCGACGACCATTCCAAGGGCATGAAGGATCGCAAACATCGCCCTTCATGATGCGACGATTCTGCCCGGGCACGCGAATCCAGGCCGGATCGAATTTTCGGAAAGGACAAGTCTCTGAAGTCATGTACGCTAATTGTAACCAAAGCTAATAGGCTAGCCGCCAAGATACATGATCGAATGCCGGTCCTATTGGGGACGAAAGACTTTGACAAATGGCTCGATTGCACTGCCGGAAGCGAATTGCTTCGGCCAGCGCCCGATGATTATTTGCAAGTTTGGCCGGTATCGACGTGCGTCAATAGCTCGCGTGCGCCGGACAATGATCCGGCACTAATTGATCGGATTGATGGAAAAGCGTAGGCGACACTACAGTGGGTTCGGAGGGTGACATTCCACACATGCAATGCGCCTAGCCATTGCTAGAGACCGCGAACAACCCACGTACATATTCCAGAAGTTCAGTCATATGTTCTGGTTTATTTGCAAGTAGCCATTTCGTAAGTGCGACGGAATGAATTGTCTTTCGGTATTCGACTGTAGCCCCCGATAAAGTTGAAAACGCATCGTGCAACACTCGTGCCCCGTCAACTGAAAAGAACGAATAATCCGCTATCTTTATTCGTTCTCGCCTTGCGCGGGCCCGAAGCCAATCGGCAATTGTTTCGAGACTTGGTTTGTTTTCACCCTCCATTACTTCCCTGAGCACAAAATAGATAGCGTCTGCATCGATCAGGAAATTTTCGTATGTTCTTGTTGGCAAGAAATGCACAACACCCTTTGAGCGCCGCGTCATGTCTTCCATTTCGGCAGGTGTTCTGCCTTCTCGATCAAAGCTGAAGGCCATAGCAGGAGGAACTAGAGCGGTTCCGGCTGATAAGCGCTCATATAGTTCCCAAGCAAGAGCAGCACGCGGTCTACGTCGCCCCTCCAAATCACCAATGGCGATCATCGGAACGATAGACGTTGTAGGTGCCGATATTCGCAAATGATCTCGCAATAAAGGGAAGCAATGCTCTTCTGTTGGGCCTTCGACCCAAAGGACGTTATCTGCGCCAAATACGTCCGACAATCGAACGCCTAGTTCGGTAAGCAATTGGCGTTGGTCTGCCACCTTTGCCCGATCGAGCGTTTGGAACACTGCTGCCGTTCCTTCCCACTTGGTCAAGTGGATATACGCCGGATCAAGCGTACGTATAATATCAGGCGAATGGGTGGAGACTATATATTGGTGCGGAAGCGTTCGCAGGATTGCCAATAATTTCTTCACTGCTCCGGGATGAATAAAACTATTTGGCTCATCTATGACAATGATACGTGGTGCAGGAGCAGTCACGGCAACGTACAGCATGGCAAGAACTTGACCAATGCCTGTGCCGCTATCCTGAAGTGGAACATCAATTCCAGGTCTTGCTGTCCCTGCGGCGGGATCATTCATGGTCACTGCAATTCTAGCGCGATTAGTCGATACTGGGCTTGCGGCGACTCCATAAATAATTGGAAAGACTTCACGCAGATATTTTAGATATTGTTGATGCGCAGCCATATTACCGGGGAGATGCAGCAAGACTGATGGCAAATTGCTCGCATCTGGTAGCAATTCGGGATTATCGCTTATCGCGGACTCTCCGATGTTCATTCGTTCAGCGCGGAAAACGTAAATTGAGCGGCGCAATGCATCCCCAACAAAGTTCGGAAAGTCGTCGCCTTTCTGCGTGCCTTCGAACTTCCATGAGCGTCGAGAATTATCTACCGAAATTCGCGCGCCAACCACGTTTGCACCACTCGGACAAAGTTGATGAGAAGGCTTTACATCGCTCCCCCACGAGCCACCCGCAGTAAATGTCAACCTAAACTCTAAGCTTGGCGCTCGAAATAAGTTATCTATAAAACGTGTGTATCCTGGCGGGTCTGTGCTAGCCGCCGGAATTGTGAAATTGCCCCCCTTGGCTAAGATACGATGTTGTAATTCAGCGCCACTCAGCGTCGTTGTAAATGCAACTTTTGAGCCAGGAGCAGGTATGTACGGAAATTCCCCAGTGCCCGGCTTTCTATGAGGTTTTTCTTGCAACGTACCAACACTCAATGCCTCTAAAAATGCAGTCTTGCCTGCACTGTTTTGTCCAACCAAGACCGTGCTAGTTTCACCAATTTGGATGCGACCGCTATCCTCAAAGCATTTGTAATTCCAAACTCGCGCATCGGTGATTTTCATATGCAGTATTCCGCTTTGTATCAGTCTAGTTATTTGACGCGGGAATAACGCCAGAGTCAGAACTTGCTCGAAAGCACGGTGAATCCGACGCAGGCACATCGCCTGGTCGGATCAACGCAAAGACGATTATTCCGCGCCAGCTATACCGCTCACGCCACGGCAACGCATGCCGTCGTTCTTCGGCGCCCCGTTCGTATGCGTCCCACGCTCGCCAGCCCATGCCCTAGTCCTCCGGACGAGCAAGGATAGGCTAAAAACTTTTTCGCGTCCTAGTAGAAACAAAAAAGCCCGGCGCGATAGCCGGGCTTAGAACTGCATTCTTTCGCCCCGATTAGCGCCGAAACAGGTCCAGAATATGTTCCACTTCCGGCGGTGGCGGCGACGAAATACCCGCCAAATTCAACGCGATCAAGAACTCGCGAACTGCCGCTTCGAAAGCTTCAAGAGAGATGGCTTCTTCGACCGGCACTTCATAGACGCGCGTTTTCCTTTCCTCGTCTTCTGAATGAAGACCTAGATCAACAATCAGCGGCGTCGGGTTGTTGGGATCGTCAATGCAGTGCAGTTCGTAGACGCCGCGAGCAAGGAAACGAACATCGTTTTGACTCAGCGGCTGACCCTTTCGCGCATTGATTAGAACCGCGAAAACTTTGCCTTCATGAACCCAAAATCCTTTGATGCTCGTTTTGAACCAGCATCCTAGAACATAGGTACGAATATTGGGCATCCGATACCAACTGCCCTTGCCGCCGAAAAGGTCGCGCAAGAGCCGGTAAGCGTCTCGAATGGCCTTGTTCTTCCACTCAGCTTCGTAGGAGTTGAAAGCGCCATCAATGAAGGCGTCGGTCGCTAGTCCGTTGACCAAGATATCGAAACGCGGCCAGATTTGGCCGTACGACATGAACCCGCCGCCGATGGTCCGCTCAGCTAAATTGAAAGATGTTGGTTCGGCTTGAAGCGAAAGCACGTTCGGCAGCGCGAATTTCGGCACATCGACCAATTCATAATATCTTCCATGCCCCGCCATAGGGGAACTCTCCAATTCAATTTCGGTCCATGGTACCCAAAATCATACGATTCGTCTGCCCACAGCAAGCACTAATGGCGCACTTGTCCACCGGCCTCTTTCAAAAAATGTTTCCGAATCAGCTCATTCGGAATGCGAAGGTTAAGCCGATTATCCTTCGACCACGCCTGATACACGACATCCCAAGGGCCGCCGAGTTCATGCGACATTTCAACTAATTGGCTTGTGGTGAAACGGTCATAACTTTCGAAAACGCGCGCAATAATTTCGGCGTCTTCGGCTTTGATATCATCGTAAGAAACGGGTCTGGTTTGGCCGGATAGGTAATCAAGATACCGCGCTGGCTCTGTGATTTTTGACTCGCCATATACTTTGAAGGTGTCGAACACTGGCCGAATAACCGGACCAAGTTTCCATGCCAGAAAATGATTTCGTATCAGTCCACCCGGACGGCTCGTTAAGCTCCAGCCCTGGATGAAATACAAATGCTTGTTTAGACGCAAATTAGTCAGTTCAAATTGCGCGTCAGTACGCGCAATCAGAAAATTGCAAATTTTCCGAGCTTCATACATCGGGACCGACCACGAATCAGAATAAGGTTATCGCGTTTCCGCCATAGAAACGATGCCGCGAAAAGCACTGCTCAAATCGGCCCTATTCGTCTTCGGGCTCAGGCTTGGCCGTGGAGAACGGAAAATTCGAGTACTCGTCAATCTTCGAAATTTCCTGGCGAACTGCCGCTTCCGGAATGTTGTCGTGGTGGATCATTTCGGTGACGTACCCCTGCATAAGCTCTTTGCGGCCTGCATCATTCGCTTCGGTCCAATCGAGAGAGCAAGCGCCGACCGAACACATAAGTTCGCGCGTCGCTGGAGGCTCGGGGATCGTCACCACAGCGACCTTCCCCTTACTGCGCGCGCGTTCGAAAGGCGCCCGATCAGGGGTCCATACGAGCATTGCGTCTATCGCCTTCACGGAATCTCCTTGATTATCGGGTTCGCGACTCGTTCTTGTCGCGGGCTTTACTTTTGAAGATTTTTTGCCGCCCCAATTCCAGCTAAGTACTGGTGGGCGCACAAGGACTCGAACCTTGGACCCGCTGATTAAGAGTCAGCTGCTTTGATACTCAGGAAGGGCCAAAAGAAGATTATCCAGAAGCGACTGGCTTTTTTCGGCAAATAGAGCGGGCAATCTGAGCAACAAGATTATCCAGAAAGGGCTGGCAATTCGGTGCAATCGGAGCGCTACTGTGCTTGCTTCCGGCGCGCTTTTTCCGTTCCGGGATCTCGCCCCGCCGGCTTATGGGCTTTTGCGGGGCTTCGGCGGTGCAGCCGGATGGCTGCGTTGAACCGAAGGAGATCCCAATGCGAAAGGCGACAAAGAAGCGGACCAAAGCAAGATCCGCGGCATCATCATCGAGCAAGCGCCCGAAGACTAAGAAAACGAGGCAGCAGGGCAGCCGCGGTGCAGTCATCCGGTCCGGCACGAAGCAATCAGCAGCAATAGAGATACTGCGCTCGCCTGGTGGCGCGACTATCGCTGCGCTCGAAAAAGCGACCGGCTGGCAGTCGCACTCGGTGCGCGGATTTCTTGCGGGGGTCGTGAAGAAACGTCTCAAGCTCAAACTGGAATCGGCGGTCGTCGAAGGCGTCCGTGTCTACCGGATCACTAGCGGGTATGGTTCGAAGCCAGCGGAAACGAAGTCAGACAGTCACAAGTCCTGACGGCCATGCCGCGGGCCAGGATCGCTGCGGAGGTTCCCCAAGTCTCCTCGATCGAAGCCGAGATCGCGCGCTTGCGCGGTCTCGACGTCAAAGCGTTGCGCGCTCGCTGGCGGACCAGCTTCGGGCACAACGCCTCACCCCACCTTGCCCGGCATCTCCTGTTTGCGATGCTCGCCTATCGTCTGCAGGCCGAGGTGGTGGGCGACCTGGACGCCGAGACAGTGCGCTTTCTAGAACGGATCGACTTAACGCCCTCCAAGCAGGCGGCCGTACCCCTGACGCAGGCGTTCGAGCGGCGGATGCGCGACCTGTCGCCCGGCACGGTGCTGACCCGCGAGTGGGGCGGGCAGCACCACAGGGTCATGGTGCTCGACGGCGGCTTCGCGTGGCAGGAGCGGACCTACAGCAGTCTCTCTGAAATCGCCAAGGCCATCACCGGGACCAAGTGGAACGGGCCCCGGTTCTTTGGCTTGCGCGACAGGAAGCAGCCGGAGGCCAGTCCGTGACTCGCTCCAACAAACCTATCCCCTGCGCCATTTACACGCGGGTGTCGTCCGACTCCGGCCTCGATCAGGAGTTCAACTCGCTGGACGCCCAGTACGATGCTGCATCCGCCTATATCCGCAGCCAGGCGCACGCACACTGGACGCAGGTGCGAACGCGCTACGACGACGGTGGATTCTCCGGCGGCTCGACCGACCGGCCGGCTTTGCAACGGCTCTTGGCGGACGTTAAGGCGCACAAGGTTCAGGTCATCGTCGTCTACAAGGTCGACCGCCTGACGCGGTCGCTCGCCGATTTTGCCAAGCTCGTCGAGCTGTTCGATGCGCACGGGGTGTCGTTCGTCTCTGTCACGCAGCAGTTCAACACGACCACTTCCATGGGCCGGCTCACGCTGAACGTGCTCTTGTCCTTCGCTCAATTCGAGCGGGAGGTCACTGCCGAGCGCATCCGCGACAAGGTAGCGGCTTCCAAGCGCAAGGGGCTGTGGGTCGGTGGGATGGTGCCGCTGGGCTATGCACTCAAGGACGGTAAGCTCTCGATTGTCGAAGAAGAAGCCGATCGGGTCCGCCTGATCTTCAAGCGCTACCTCGCTCTCGGCAGCGTCAACCGGCTGGTGCTGGAGCTTCGTGAGCGTGACATCCGCACGAGGATCCGCCAGTTGTCGAACGGCAAGACGCGCGGCGGCGTGCCCTTCACCCAAGGCCCCCTTTTCTACCTCCTGCGCAACCGGTTCTACATCGGTGAGGTCGCCTACAAGGGCGAGATCTGCCCTGGTCCCCAGCCGCCGCTGCTCGACCGTGCGCTGTTCGATGCCGTACAAGTGCGTCTCACCGAGCAACGGTCGCATCACGTCACGACCCGGACCAGCAATGGGGCTCCCCTTCGAGGGCTCCTGTTCGATGCTGCCGGCAACCCCATGATCCCGACCCATGCCACCAAGCTCGGCCTGCGATATCGATATTACGTGTCGCAGCCCTATTTGCGCGGCCTCGCCAAGCCGCCGGCCGGAGCCATCGTCCGTGTTCCTGCCGCCGAGATCGAGATGGCCGTGACCAAGACGATCGAGGAGCATCGTCGGCACATCACCCCCGAGCACAAAGATACGACAGATCGAACCGGCCTCCTCGCGGATGTCGCCCGGATCGAAGTGCGTAATAGTGAACTGGCGGTTTGCCTGAAGGCTCGCGACGACAGGCAGCAGGAGGGTGATGCAGATCAAGCTGCAGCCGGGGACCGCGCCCCTTCCCTGCTGATCCCGTGGACCAAGCCGCCGCCTAAGAGGTTCAAGGAGATCTTGTTGCCGGCAGCCATCGAACGACACCGCGTGCGGCCGATCAAATTCGAGCGTCGCGCGGCGCTACTCAAATCGATCGCCCGCGGGCGCGCCTGGCTCGATGAGATCGTCGCCGGCACTACAACGGTCGAGCAGATCTCCGCTCGCCAGAGACGCAGCGTACGCCACGTCAACATGACGATCTCTCTTGCCTTCATCGCGCCTGCTCTGGTCAAGGCCGCCATCGAGGGACGGCTGCCCCGTGGCATTGGCGTTGCTGCCTTGCGCGACGCGCCGGCAGAATGGTCGCTCCAGTTCGAACGGCTTGGTCTGGCGCCGAGTTGATTCTCACCGCCAATAACGAACAACGCACACTCGGCCTGCAGCCGCGCCAGCTTGCAGCCGAAGCCGTTCACGCGATGCTTCTGGTCCAAGAAAAGCGTCCTGCCGAGCAGACGACAGCTATGAGGTGAAGCTCTCGACACCACAGCTTTTCGGCGCCAGGAACGGGAATTTTCGGCGCGGAGACAGACGCCCGAATTGCCCCGTCTGCCCTCTGCGGAGACTGGAGGAACACAAGCGCGCATTGAAAAAGCCCGCCAACAGCGGGCGAATTCGGCAAGTCTCTAGATGTCGGCGAAAACTGGGACTGGGTGGTGGGTGCGACAGGGATCGAACCTGTGACCCCTACCATGTCAAGGTAGTGCTCTTCCGCTGAGCTACGCACCCTTTAAGCCTGGCGTGTGATCTTTTCCGAAAACCGGTACCCATCCCCGTCCGAGCCGGGGACATGCTTTTCGGGATCACGCACTGACGGGATTGGTCTTATCGGCTCGCCTAACGAGAGGCAAGCAGTTCAAGCCGCCAGCAGCTTCTGCACTTCGGTGACCAGCTCGCGCAAGTGGATCGGCTTCGACAGCACCTTGGCGTGCTTGGGGGCGGTGGAATCGGCGTTGAGGGCGACCGCGGCAAAGCCGGTGATGAACATGATCTTGATGTCGGGGTCGAGTTCGGCCGCCCGGCGGGCAAGCTCGATGCCGTCCATTTCCGGCATCACGATATCGGTGAGCAGCAGCTCGAACGGTTCCTCGCGCAGCCGCTGATAGGCCGACAGCCCGTTATCGTACGAGGTGACCTCGAATCCGGCATTCTGCAGCGCCTTGACCAAAAAGCGCCGCATATCCGTGTCGTCTTCGGCC
>Ga0307417_10001005_pt1 | contig 11607 bp, 7 predicted proteins | sample SalMarWE160210MG_2_FD_202514 | JGI IMG/M metagenome (GOLD analysis project Ga0307417, IMG submission 202514) | Salt marsh sediment microbial communities from the Plum Island Ecosystem LTER, Massachusetts, United States - WE1602-10 | ecosystem: Environmental > Aquatic > Marine > Intertidal zone >...
CACGGTCTCCCGTGAGATGACCGTATGTGTCGTTGATCGCTTTGAAGTCGTCAATGTCGGCGATGACCACCGCGAGTGGGCGCTGATACCGACGGGTTCGTTCCAGCTCCTCGTTGATCCGATCGAAGAAGTACCCGTGGTTCTTCAAACCGGTCAGAGGATCGGTCACCGAAAGGGTTTGGAGTCTGTGAACGGCGCGCTCGAGACGTTCGTTCCGCGTCAGCTCACGTTCATAGAGCAGACGCACCTCCCGCAGCACCGGCGCGCTCGCCTCGCCAGAGAGGAGGCCCGATCCTTTCGAAACCGAGCGGACCGCCGCCACCAGATCGGTCGCCTTCCCTTTGACCACGAACGCGGAAGCACCGGACAACACCATCTTCCCGACGTGTTCGACGTTGCCGAATCCGACGGTGACGACCATGTCGATTCGGGTATCGATCGAAGCCCGCAACAGGCCGGCGAGTTCATACGCCTTGCGAACGTCGGCATCGATGACGACAACGGTCGGGTTGACAGTACGCGCGAGTTCGAGCGCCTCATCGGCGTTTACAGCCTGACCCACGACCTCGATGCCGGCCTCGGAAAGGATCCGAGTCGAAGCGGTACCACTCAGCAGATCGCTGTCAACGAGTAGGACTCTCGGTTCAATCACCTCGCTGCTGTATCGTCACTCAGCGTGGTGAAGTTGAGCAATCAGGATCCGATACTCACCGTTCCGGATGACGCGTAGGGACCAAGGAACTCGAGCTGATCTCCGACGACCCTGACGAACTCATGCGAATCGAGGATCTGCTGCTGCTCTGCCGTCGGGTTCTCGACGGCGACCAATTCGACAGCGTCCTGCGAATCGACGATGTAGAGATCCGAGGGGCCGAATCGGCCGATGGCGTCATCCACAACGTTCCGGAGGTCGATGTCGCTGTAGGTGCCGGGTTCCAACAACAGCACCAACGGCGCGCCAGACCCTCCGGCAACGACGCTGTAGCCGGGGAGTGACCCGGCCGTCGTGGTCGTCGCCTCGGTGTCGGTCGTCGACGTGGATGGAGACGACATGGATGAGGTGGTGGTGATCGCCGAACCCGTCGTAGTCAGGGTCGGTTCGGTTCCCTTGCTGCAGGCGGCCAGTAGCAGCCCGAGTGCGAGCACTGGGATGAGTCGTCGCATAGGCTCTCCTTCCGTCGGATGCCCCTAACGGTATCAGTCGGCCACGGATAGTGACGCGACGAGGCTCTGATATCGCCCGGCCAGCGCCATTGTGATCGGTCCAGGCTCGAAGTGTGCATCACCTACCGCGACGATCGGCAGGACCTCTTTGATTGTCGAAAGAGCCATTACCTCATCGGCGTTCTCGATGTGTGAGAGTTCGAAATGGCCCTCGCGCACCTCGATGCTCGCCCGCGCGGCCTCCTTCAGCACCGCCTGGCGCGTGATCGATGCCAAGATCCCGAGGTCCAGTGACGGGGTCTCAACGACCGAGTCCACGACCCAGGCCACGCAGAACGTCGGGCCTTCGAGGATGCGTCCGGATCCTCCGATGAGAAGGGCATCGTCGAACCCTGCGGCACGCGCAGCGCGACCCGCTGCCATGTTCTGTGCGTAGGACAGGGTCTTCGCTCCGGTCAGCTCCGACGTGCCTCCGCCGGGGTGCCACGGTGCGGGTAGCGGCATCACCGACAGTGCCTCGGGAACCGGTGGGATTGCTTCCGACAGAACGATCACCCTGGACGGCACCGCTTCCTCCAGACCTCCTCTGGTCACAACGATGCGGACGGTACAGTCGCCGCCATCTGCGGCGACTTCTGCGATCCACGACTCGAGCCATGACCGTGGCGGCAGCTCGATTCCCAGCAGGCGTGCGCTGCCGTCGAGACGGTCGAGGTGCTCGTCGAGCGCGAAGGGTGTTCCCGCGTAGGAGCGGAGTGCTTCGAAACAACCATCGCCCCGAAGAAGACCGTGATCGAATACCGAAATCGACGCCTCGTTCGGGTCAAACGGGATCCCGTCGATGAGCACACGCATGGAAGAAGAGGATACTTGGGGCGGGTATGACCCGCACCAAGTATCCGGTTCTCAGTTGTCAGTTGTCGGTCATCGGTAAGACACTCGCCCCGATGCCCCGCGTCCACTCACGTCGCGCTCCTACCGAAAACCGAAAACCCAAGACAGCGGGCGAAGCCCGCCTAGCACCTGAAGCAATTCGTGATCGGGAGTCGCCGGTCCTTCCCGAACGCCTTGCGAGTGATGCGCACGCCCGGCGCCGCCTGACGCCGCTTGTACTCGTTGCGATCGACCATGCGAGCAATCCTGGACACCGTCTCGTGATCGAACCCGTCGGCAACGATCTGATCGATCGACCAGTCCCGCTCCACGTACCGTTCCAGGATCGGATCGAGCACCGCATAGGGAGGAAGTGCGTCGGTGTCCTTCTGGTCCGGACGCAGCTCCGCCGATGGAGGCTTCTCGATGATCGAACGGGGAATGACCTCACCGTCATGGTTGCGCCACTCGGCAAGCCGATAGACGAGCAGTTTGAATACGTCCTTCAGCACTGCGAACCCACCCGCCATGTCCCCGTACAAGGTGGCATACCCGACCGCCATCTCGGACTTGTTGCCGGTCGCGACAACCATCTCGCCGTGCTTGTTGGAGATGCCCATCACGATCGCCCCTCTGATCCTCGCCTGGAGGTTCTCTTCGGCAACCCCGAACGGCATGCCTTCGAACACGTCGTCGAGGGCACCGAGGAACTCGGCGAAGATGTCGTCAATCGGAATCAGGTCGAAGCGGATGCCGAGGTTCCTGGCGAGCTCGCGGGCGTCGGTGACCGACCCATCCGAGCTGAAGCGTGTCGGCATGCCCACACCTCGGACATTCTCGGGGCCGAGCGCGTCGGCGGCGATCGCGGCAGCGACTGCAGAATCGATGCCGCCGGAGAGGGCGATGACAACCTTGCGGAATCCGTTCTTGTGCACGTAGTCGCGTAGGCCCGTCACGAGCGCCGTGTACACCTCGGCTTCCTCCGGCTCCAATCGGGCCGGGCTGGTGAGCGACAGTAGCGAGCGATCGCCTATGGACCCCTCCCGCACGACTGGCGTGGAGGAAGTCACCGCCCGCGCCGCCGGCAGGGGCACATCGACGACGAACACCTCTTCGTGGAACTCGGAGGCCCGGTAGAGGAGCGTGCCTTCGTGGTCGATGACCATGCTGTCGCCCTCGAACACGAGCTCGTCCTGGCCCCCGACCAAGTTGACGTACACGACGGGTACGCCTGTCCGGCGGGCTCGGTCCGACAACATGGCGAATCGTTCTTCGGCCTTGTCCATGTGATACGGCGAGGCGTTGATGTTGAGCAGGATGCGTGCGCCTGCTTCCGCCTGGCGAGTTGGTGGTCCTTCCGCCACCCAGATGTCCTCACAAATCGAGACACCCACCGGGATCCCCGACACCATCCATATCCCATTCGGATCGTCACCCCGCACGAAGTAGCGGTCCTCATCGAACACCGCGTAGTTGGGCAGCAGCACCTTGTGGTAGACGCCCTTGATCTCGCCACCACACAGGATGGCTGCGGCGTTGGCGACATATCGAGAGACGGCATCGTCCAGATCGTTGCCGGTCGCAGGGTCGGCGAACCCGACGATCGTGGCCGTCGACCCGGACCGTTCGGCAAGTGTCCGAATCACCTCGACGTTGCCATTGATGAACTCGTCCCGCAAGAGCAAGTCCTCAGGCGGGTAGCCCGTGACGGCCAGCTCAGGCAGCAGTAGCACGTCGACCTGCTGCGTTTCTGCCCAGGCCATCGCATCAGCGATTCGGCGTTCGTTTCCCTCGAGATCACCAACGACGAGATCGAGTTGCGCTCCCGCAACACGCAGGATGTCGGTCATGAACGAAAGGTTAGGGGATCCTGTGCGAGGGAGATAGCTAGCCGAGCAGCAGTATTCCGGCTTCCAGTTCCCACATCCTACGGTACCGTCCGCCGGCAGCAAGCAGCCCGGCATGCGTTCCGTGAGCTGCAATCCGACCGTCCTCGAGCACGAGGATTTCGTCCATTGCCTCGAGTCCCTCGAGCCGGTGGGTGATCAGGAGCGTGGTCGTACCGCGGGTCGCGTCCAAGACCATGTTCATGACCCGAGCGGCGGTCACCTCATCCAGCCCGGCCGTCGGCTCATCCAGGAGCAGGATGGGGAACTCGGCGAGGAGTGCCCGGGCGAGCGCAATCCGCCGCTGCTCTCCTCCCGACACGAGACCGGTGCCGATCTCGGTCTCGAGGCCGTCGGGGAGCGCCCGGAACCACTCTCCCAACCGAACCGAGTCGAGTGCCTCAACGAGCCGATCGTCGCCGGCGTCAGGGTCACCGACACGCAGGTTCTCGGCGAGCGTCGCCTTGAACAGGTGCGCATCATCACCTACCAGCCCGACGGTCTCACGAACCTCGTCGGATCGGCAGTGATCAGCTCCGACTCCTCCGATCGTGTAGCTGCCGAGGTCGAGATCTCGGAATCGCACCAGCACGTCGCCGATCGTCGTCTTGCCGGCGCCGCTCTCGCCCACCAAGGCGATCCGCCGGCCTCTGTTCAGCCGAAGATTCACACCTCGCAACACCCACTGCTCGTCATAGCGGAGCCACGCATCGACGAGTTCGAGAGCGCCCGACGATGGCACCGGGACGGGTACAAACGGCTCGAAGACGGGCGATGGTGTGTCGATCAGCGAGAAGACCCGCTCGGCCGCCTCCAGGCTCGCACCGAGGTGCTGGAACGCTTCGGGCAGCCCCGCGACCGCTTCGAAACTCGCCATCATCAGCATGGCGACGACAGCCAGGTTCACGCCGTTCAGCGCACCCGACACGACCGCGGGAATGGCAACTGCGAGTGACAGGACGATCGCGACGCCCGTCATCAGCTGCACCGCCGCACTCCCGATACCTTCGAGCCAGGCGGTCTGTCGCTCGCGACGGTTGCCCCGCGCCTGTAGTTCAGCCAGTCGCTCCAGGAAGTCCTCCTGACGCCCATAGGCGATCACCTCGGCAGCGCCGTTCGTGAGGTCGATCAACGCTGTCGCGAGTGCCGCTCGATCATCTGCCAGACGGCGGCTCACGACGGCCCCGAGCCGGTTCACAAACAGTGGAATGGCGAGACCCGCGAACGCGACCGTCGTCACCACAACGAGCCCCACTGCCGGAAGCAGCAGCCAACCGATGGCACCGGCAAGGACCACCACGGGGATCGCGACGATCGGCGGCATGATCACTCTGATGAAGATCTGCTGAAGCGCGTCCACGTCCCTGGTGGCCCGGGTCAGCAGATCACCAGAACGGAACCCCTCGAGGCCCGACGGGGCCAGTCGGATCACAGCCTTCGCGATGCTCACCCGAAGATCGGATAGCAACCGAAAGCTCAGGTCGTGCGTGACCAGCCGCTCCCCGTACCGGAACCCGGCGCGGGCGAGCGCGAAGAAGCGCACACCGACGATCGCCACCGTCAGATCCAGGATCGGTGGTTGAAGTGCGGCCTTCGAGATGAGATAGGCGGACGCGGTGAGTAGACCGATGCTCGATGCGATCGTCGCGAAGCCGGCACCGCCGGCAACAACGAGACGTGCCTCATGCCCACGGGTGAGTCCGAGAACGCGTCGCCAGATCACCGCCGCGGCCTCCCGATCTCGACAATGCGGCCTTGCTCGAGGCGCACGACGAGGTCTGCGTCGGCTGCGAGAACGGGACGATGCACGACGGTGACCACCGTCCGCTGCTCGGCGAGGCGATCGAGAGCGGCCCTGATGTCCTCCTGCGTATCGAGGTCCAGGTTCGCGGTGGGTTCGTCGGCGATCAGGAGCGGCGCGTCACGCACGAACGCTCGTGCCAATCCGAGCCGTCGACGCTGGCCGGCGCTGAGCAGCGCCCCCCGCTCGCCCACGTCCGTATCGAGTGCGTCGGCAAAGTCGCCCAATCCCGCGTGGCGGAGCGCCTGGGCGATCTCCGTCCGCGACGCGCCCGAGCTGCCGAAGCGGACGTTGTCACCGATCGTCCCTGCGAAGATCGTGGGATCTTGCGGCACCCACGCGATGGCGCTGCGCCACTCGTCCGGGTCGATGCCGGCAAGGTCGATACCGCCGGCGGTGATCCTCCCGGACGACGGCTCGAGAAACCGCAGCAGCAGCGACACGATCGTGCTCTTCCCTGACCCACTCCTCCCCACGATTGCCAGCCGGGTGCGAGGTTCGATCGCGAACGACACATCATCGAGCGCAGGCTCGTCCCTGTCCGGATACCGGAACGTGACGGCGTTGAAGCGGATGGGCGCGGGCGCGGGCGCGGGCGCCGGCATCGTGCCACGTCGCGGTTCAGGCAGATCGAGCACGCCGAAGATCGACCCGGCAGCCGCGATCCCTTCCTTCGCTGCGTGGAATTCGGTCCCGATCCTGCGCAACGGCAGGTATACCTCGGGCGCAAGGATGAGGATCCCGAGACCAGACTCGAACCCGAGCGTTCCCGCGAGCAGACGAAGCCCGATCGTGACGGCAACGAGCGCAGTGCTGATCGCGGCGAGCAGCTCCAGCGCCAGCGCGGACAGAAACGCGATGCGCAGCGTACCCATCGTCTCCTCGCGGTAGCTCTCCGAAATGCCTCTGATGGTCGAGAGACGGTCGTCTGCACGGCCGAACACCTTCAGTGTCGTGATCCCTTCGAGAACGTCGAGGAAGTACCCGCCGAGCCTCTGAAGCGAGTTCCAGCGTCGCGAGGTGCGCCGATCGGCCAGCGTGCCAATCAACACCACGAACAGCGGAATGAGAGGGACGGTGACGATGAACACCACTGCCGACACCCAGTCCAATCGGGCTACCCAGACCACGATCACCAGGGGAACGAGTGCGCCGAGCACGAGTTGCGGGAGGTACCGCGCGAAGAACGGTTCGAGCGCGTCGACACCGTGTCCGACCGCTACTGCGAGCGATCCCGCTCGCACCTGTCCCAGCCGCATGGGACCTACTCGAAGCAGCTTCTCTGCCAGTCTGCGGCGCAGCTGCGACGTGACGGCCGTCGCGCCGCGCTGGGCAAATGCCGCGCGCAGCCATGTGAGGAGCGCTCGCGTGAGGACGGCAACGGCGAACAGCGAGAGCGTCCCGACAACCGCCGGCAGGTCGGCGCCGTCGAGGAACACCAACGCCGCGACCTTCGCCAACGCCAGGGCTTGCACCACGACCGCCGCGGCTGTGAGGGCACCGAACGCGACCGTCGAGATGAGGTACGGCCGGGTGGCCCGGCCGTACCTCAGAAGACGAGTTGTCGGAGACTCAGTGGCTCTGCGCTGCGAGGTCTTCACGCCCGATCCGCTTCCTGAACACCCAGTAGGTCCAACCCTGGTAGAGAAGCACGATAGGCGTGAAGATGATGGCCACGATCGTCATCACCTTCAACGTCATGTGAGACGCCGACGCGTTGAACACGGTGAGGCTGTTCGCCGCATCGAGACTCGACGGCATCACGTTCGGGTAGAGCGCCGTGAACATGTTCGCTACCGTCAACACAATCGTCAGACCGGTGAACAGGAACGCCCACCCGACGAGTTTCTTGCCGACCAACCACGGAACGGTGCCCATCAACGCCAAGACGACGATCGGCACCACACCGGGCACTACCTCACCCGACGCATGCGCGGCGTACGTCCACAGCAGGAATGCAAGCATGAGCACCAGCGCAACCCAGCCGAGATTCCTGGCGACACCGCGGGCTCGCTCCTCTACGTCACCACGTGTCTTGAGTGACAGGAACAGCGCGCCATGCAAAGTGAACAGCGCCAACGAGGCGAGCCCGCCGATCAGCGCGTAAGGGTTGAGGAGGTTCCAGAACCCCCCTGCGTACTCGTGGGCAGCGTCGATCGGCACACCACGGACGATGTTGGCGAACGCGACGCCCCACAGCAGTGCGGGCACGAGGCTCCCGATGAAGATCACCCAATCCCACCGATTGCGCCACCCGGGTCGCGCATCCTTGCTTCGATACTCGAACGCGACACCACGGATGATGAGAGCGACGAGGATCAAGAAAAGTGGCAGATAGAACCCGCTGAACAGCGTCGCGTACCACTCGGGAAACGCAGCGAAGGTCGCTCCGCCCGCGACGAGCAACCAGACCTCGTTACCGTCCCATACGGGTCCGATCGAGTTGATGACGACCCGTCTATCCACATCATCCTTGCTCACGAACGGCAGCAAGATGCCGACGCCGAAGTCGAACCCCTCGAGGAAGAAGTAGCCGACCCAAAGGACTGCGATCAACGTGAACCAGAGGGTGTTCAGATTCCAAATACCTTGTTCCATGATCGCCTCCTAGTACGCCAGGGACGGTCCAGAACCGTCCGCCTCGTCGGGTCCTGCCTTGGCGTACTTCATCATCAGATACACCTCGATGGCTGCGAGGACGCCATAGATAACGGTGAATCCGATCATGCTCGTCCACACAAGCCCGCTGCTGACGGTCGGAGAGACGCCGTCCGCCGTCTTCAATACCCCGTTCACCGCCCAAGGCTGTCTGCCGATCTCCGTGAAGATCCAGCCCAGGCTGTTGGCGAGGAACGGCAGCGAGATACCCCACAAGGCGAGCTTCAGGAACCGCCTCGACTCCATGTTGCGTGTGCGAACCAGCGCCCACAACGCGATCGCGATCATCAGGAACCCGAAGCCGATCATCAGACGGAACGACCAATAGGCGATAAACACGTTCGGGATGTAGTTCCCCGCTCCGTAGGTTGCCTCCTCCTGTGCTTGGATGTCGGCCATTCCCTTGACCTCGGAGGTGAGGTTGTTGTAGGCGAGGAGGCTCAGAGCCTTCGGAATCGTGACGTTGAAGCTGTTGCGGCTGTTCTGAACGTCGCCGATTGCGAACAGCGAGAACCCCGCAGGCTGCTCGTTCTGCCACAGGGCCTCGGCTGCGGCCATCTTCATCGGCTGCACCTCGACCATCACCTGGCCCTGCAAATGGCCGCTGAACGCGACACCGAGCGAGCCGACGAGCAGTGCGACGGCGCCGAATTTCGCCGACAGTGAAAAGAACTCCTTCTCATTGGACCGGAGAAGATGCCAAGCAGCCACGCCCAGAATGAGCGCCGCGGCGGTGGCCAGGGCCGAGAAGATCACATGCGGAAACTCGACCCACAGGGCCTTGTTGCTGACCAGCTCGAGAAAACTGGTCAGTTCGGCGCGCCCCGCCTCCGCGTTGTACTCAAACCCCACCGGGTTCTGCATCCACGCGTTCGCCAGCAGGATCCAGAACGCCGACAGGATCGTGCCGATGGAAACCAGCCACATCGTTGCGGCGTGGAGCCGCGGCGAAAGCTTCTCCCACCCGAAAATCCACAGACCGAGGAAGGTGGATTCGAGGAAGAACGCCAGGAGTCCTTCGATGGCAAGCGGTGCTCCAAAGATGTCCCCGACGAATCGCGAGTACGAGGACCAGTTCATGCCGAACTGGAACTCCTGCACGATGCCCGTCACAACGCCAAGCGCGAAGTTGATCAGAAAGAGCTTTCCCCAGAACTTCGTCATTCGGAGGTACACCGGCTTCTTGGTGCGAACGTACGCGGTTTCGAGCACGGCCACGAGGAGCGCCATCCCGATGGTCACCGGTACGAAGAAGAAGTGGTAGACGGTCGTGATACCGAACTGCCATCGGGCCAGCGTAAGTGCACCCATAAGTAGCCCCTTCACTCGCGAGTTGCTCGAATTCTACGCGTTGATGACAGGGCGTCGCCACTCGAGCGCCCACGGCTATCGTCGACATGTGGAGCTTCTCGGCGACTGGCCAGCTGATAGGACCCGGCTTGCACCTGACGGCCACGACCGGCTCGCCGCAATCCTCGATGCCAACCCGGCACTCGTTTCCGTCGCTCGCGAGGACCCCGAGATCGCTCGTGCGATCGTCGCCGTGGCGCAGGCCAGCAGAGCAATCACATCGTTCCTCATGGGCCACCCACTCCCCTCACTCATCGACCCGCCGGTTCCTGAACCCGAAGCAGCCGATCCGATCGCGGTTCGGCGGTTTGTGGAGGGTCGGTTGGTGCGTACGGCTGTGCGGGACTTGCTGGGGATGGCAGACATGCCGACCGTCGGGAGGGAACTCGCCGACACCGCCGATGCCGCAGCCACAGCAGCACTTGCCATCGCCACCGCCACCAACCCGGGACCCGACATCCCGTTCAGTGTCATCGCCATGGGCAAATGGGGCGCCCAAGAACTCAACTACGCATCAGACATCGATGTCCTGTTCGTCTACGACACCCCCGACGGCACCGACCCCGACACCGCCCGACGCCACGCCAACCACCTCGCCACAGGATTCATCTCTGCACTCGCCGACGTCACCACAGAAGGCATCGCCTACCGAGTCGACGCAGACCTCCGCCCAGAAGGACGCAACGGTCCACTCGCCCGCAGCCTCGACTCCTACGCCGCCTACTACAAACGCTGGGCACACACCTGGGAGTACCAATCACTCATCAAAGCCAGACCAGCAGCAGGCAACCCCACCCTCGGTCAAGCCTTCACCACCCTCACCACCCCCTACGTCTACCCCGACACCCTCCCACCCGACGCCATCAGAGACATCCGCACCATGAAAGCCCGCATCGAACACCAACCCCGAGACACCACCTTCCACCTCAAACACGGCACCGGCGGGATCAGGGATGTCGAATTCGCCGTCCAGATCCTCCAACTGGTCCACGGCAGGTTCGATGATGCGCTCCGGGCGAGGGGCACGCTCGACGCCCTTGCCGCCCTCGACGAGTACGGCTACGTGCGCGGCCAGGACGCAGTCGCCCTCGCTGACTCCTACCGATGGCTCCGCACGGCGGAACACCGGGTTCAGCTCTGGGATCTTCGACAGACACACGCGCTCCCCGACGACAAGTCTGCGAGGGAGCGCATCTCGAGGTCGATGGACTACGAACGGCTCCAGGACTTCGAGACGGACCTACGGGCACACCGCGTGACTGTCAGAGGAATCCACGAAGCCCTCTTCTACCGTCCACTCCTCGAAGCCTTCGCCGTCTCTCCGACAGTGCGCCTCTCGGCCGATGGAGCAACCCGGCAGCTGTCTGCTCTTGGTTTCCGGGACACCGACGGAGCCAGGACTGCGGTCGAACAGCTGACGACAGGGCTTTCCCGCAGATCGAGACTGATGAAGCAAACACTGCCGCTGATGCTCGACTGGCTTTCTGAGACGCCCGATCCCGACCTGGGCCTCGAGCAACTCCGAACCTTCGTGGCTGCAATCCCTGACCATGCCGGTCTGGTGGCAACGCTGAGAGACACGCCCGTCGTCGCCGAACGGCTCTGCCTGCTCTTCGGGTCGAGCCGCTTCCTCGGGACGGTTCTCGACCGGATTCCGGAGGTCCTCCCCGAGTTGGGGGACGTTCATGCCCTCGAGATCGTCCCGCCCGTCCAAGAGCTCTCGCGTCAGGCAGTTGATGCGGTCACGATGCGCAGGAATGCACCCGAGCAGCTCCGCGCGGTTCGGCGGTTTGTGGAGGGTCGGTTGGTGCGTACGGCTGTGCGGGACTTGCTGGGGATGGCAGACATGCCGACCGTCGGGAGGGAACTCGCCGA
>Ga0307417_10001007_pt1 | contig 11603 bp, 8 predicted proteins | sample SalMarWE160210MG_2_FD_202514 | JGI IMG/M metagenome (GOLD analysis project Ga0307417, IMG submission 202514) | Salt marsh sediment microbial communities from the Plum Island Ecosystem LTER, Massachusetts, United States - WE1602-10 | ecosystem: Environmental > Aquatic > Marine > Intertidal zone >...
AACGGACACAATCGCATCTTCGCCGTCGTTCAGTTCGAGTACACGTCGTCGAACGGCGACCGTTCGGAAGATCTGTACGGCAAGCTGCCCTCCCCGATCGCCGTCCTGACGCTGGAACAGAATCCGCGCACCGGCGAGCTGGACCTGGTGAGCTATCACAACGTCGACACGAGCAAGGCGAACGGCCTCTGGATCACCTGCGGCGCCAGCCTGTCGCCGTGGAACACGCATCTGTCGAGCGAGGAATACGAGCCGGACGCGACGACGATCGACTCGAACACGCAGTTCCAGGCCTTCAGTCAGAACCTCTTTGGCGACCCCGCAACGGCCAAACCGTATCACTACGGTCACCTGCCGGAAGTCACCGTCCATCCCGACGGCACCGGCACGATCGAGAAGCATTACTGCGTCGGCCGCATCTCGCATGAGCTGGTGCAAGTGATGCCAGACGAACGCACCGTGCTGATGGGAGACGACGCGACGAACGGCGGTCTCTTCATGTTCGTCGCCGATCGCCGGCGCAAGCTTTCCTCCGGGACGCTGTATGTCGCGAAATGGCACCAGACGAGCGCCGAGAACGGCGGTTCGGCCGATATCACCTGGATCCGGCTCGGCCACGCGACGAGCGACGAGATCAAGGCGCTCGCCGACAGCCTGACGGCGGCCGACATCGTCGACGTGCAGACGAGCGACCCGGGCGATACGAGCTTCACCCAAATCCCCTACAACGGCGGATTCCAATGGGTGAAGTTCCAGCCGGGCATGGAAAAGGCCGCGGCTTTCCTCGAGACGCACCGTTATGCCGCCTACATGGGCGGGAGCATGGGCTTCACGAAGATGGAAGGCACGACCGTCAATGTGAGGGACAAGGTCGCCTACAGCGCCATCAGCGACGTAAAGACGCAGATGACGGATGGCTCGGGCGACGTCGCCATCGAAGGGCCGCGGTCCGGCATGGTCATTGCCTGGAAGCTCCGCAGTCACCAGAAGGACGACGCCGGCAACTGGATCCACAGCGAATGGGTGCCGACGGCCGGCGCCCCGGTTCCCGCCCTGATCGGCGAGGACATCGCCGCGGACACGCTGGGCAACACGTCCAACCCGGACAAGATCGGGAACCCGGACAACCTCAAATTCTCGGAAAAGATGCGCACCTTGTTCATCGGCGAGGACAGCGGCCGCCACATCAACAACTTCCTGTGGGCCTACAACGTCGACACCGGCGACCTCGCGCGTATTCTTTCCTGCCCGTCCGGGGCTGAATCGACCGGTCTGCACGCGGTCGACGACGTGAACGGCTTCAACTACATCATGAGCAACTTCCAGCACCCGGGCGAATGGAACGGGCTGCCCGCGGCGGTGGAGGACGCATTGAACGCGAACTACAATGATCGGTTCAGCGCTGCCGTCGGCTATCTGACGATCACCGGCGTAAAAACCTCCTGACAGACGCGCCGGCCCGGCAAGCCGGCGTTAAAATCAGCTCACACGGCCCGCACGCGAGAACAGGCGTGCGGGCCGTGCAGCGTTGTAGTCACCACCGCTTGGTCTCGACTTCGATGCGATCGACAGGGCTGTTGCTGTATGGTGCCAAGACATATTGGCGCAACAATGCCGGGGCCACCCCCCGGCTAGAGGACATATATGAACGAGGTCGACGATCGTCGCAGGCGTCTTTTGAAAAGCGCCGGCTTCACACTGCTCGCGGGCGCGGTCGCGCCAGGGCTTACGCTCATTCCCCGGCCTGCGCGCGCGGACACGCCCGGCATCGCCGCCCTGACGCGCGAGGCACAGGCGGCCATCACGCCGGACAGGGCCGTGCAGATGCTCCGCGACGGCAACGCCCGCTTCGTCACAGGAAGGCTGCAAAAGCGCGACTACAGGAAACAGGTGCAAGCAACCGCGAAAGGCCAGTTTCCCTTCGCCGCCATCGTCGGCTGCATGGATTCGCGGGCGTCGAACGAACTGATATTCGACCAGGGCATCGGCGACCTGTTCAGCATGCGCGTCGCCGGCAACTACATCGACGACGCGGTCTTGGGCGGCCTGGAATTCGCCTGCGCGGTTACCGGCGCCAGACAAATCGTGGTCGTCGGCCATTCGGAATGCGGCGCCATCAAAGGTGCCTGCGACGATGTCATTCTCGGCAATCTCACGCAGACGCTCGCCAATATCAAACCCGCAGTCGCGGCCGTTCCTGGATTTGATTCGAACCGATCGTCGAGCAACGGCGCCTTCGTGCAGGCCGTCGCCGTCAAGAATGTCATGCTCGGCATCGAAAGGATCCGGGAACGGAGCCCGATCCTGCGCGCCCTGATCGACAAGGGCACCGTCGGACTGAGCGGCGCCATGTACGACGTCCATACCGGCAAGGCGACCTTCCTGCCGGCGTGAAACCGTAGACCGGCGCCCATCATGACGTAAGGTAAAAAATCCCGCCCCCTCCTGAGAGAGGGCGGGTCCCAAGTCGCGGGTAGTATCCCAGATCAATCTGCGATCAGGTGAATTCACCTGATCGCAGGTGAATTGATCGATTTTAAAAAAACTTAGCGCAGCTTCGGATCGATCCAGACGTTGGTGAGCTGCTGGTTCAGGTAGTGGCTGGGCGAGATCTTCCAGCCTTTGAAGTAGGACCGGTGCACGACGATGCGGTACCACCACAGACCGGGGATGTAATAAACCTTGTCCGCGAGCAGGTACTTTTCGTAGGTGCGCATCTTCTCGTACTGCTTCTGTTCGTCGGGCTCGTTCAGCATGTCGAGATACAGCTCGGTCACCTTGTCATCCTGGTGATTGGTGTACTCGCTGCCGCCGCCCTTGACCCATTTCGACACATCGACGGCCGGGTTGACGACGCTCGGCGCATTGTTGTCCATCGCGATGTCGTGCGTACGGGTCTTGCGCAACCCCGCATACCATGGCCCCGTCGGAACGACCTGCTGGCTCGCGTCGATGCCGACCTTACGCCATTGATCGACATACCAGGTGCCCATGATCTTGTAGGGCTGGTCGACCGCGCGGTTCCACAGCTCGGCCTTCAGGTGGGGATAGCCTGCCTCCTTGAGGAGCTTCCGCGCCTCGGCCCGTGCCGCCTTCACGTCCGTGCCATAACCGGGAATGTTCTTCTGGAGCCATTCCTTCGACCCGGCAAGCCCGTGATGGGGATAGACGATGCCGCCGACCGTCTTCACGACGGCGATCTGCGACATGTATTTCGCGCCGTTCCATTTGTCGAACGCCAAGGCAAGCGCCCTTCGGACGCGGACGTCCTGGAAGCGCTTGATCTTCTCGTTGGGACCCGCCCCCATCAGCACGTTCCAGTCGCTCTCCTGGACCTTGACCTTGTCGCCTAACGCGGCGACGAGATCGTCACGTGCCTTCGGTGGGAATCCGCGGAACTCGACCGCTGCGCGGTCGCCGCGGATCGCCTGCAGGCGCACCGACATCTTCGGGGCCTGGATCGCTTTATACCCGTCGAGATAGGGCAAGCCTTTGATGTAGTAATCGTCGTTGCGCGTACCCTCGACGAAGGCGCCCGGCTGCTCCTGCACGAACTTGAATGCACCGGTACCGTTGATGTGCGTCTTGTGCCAGCTGTAGCCGTGCTCATCGAGGTCCTTCTTCGAGTAGATGAAGTTGTATGGCGACGCCAGTGCCGGCACGATGGCGTTCAGCGGCCGCTTCATCTTGATCACCAGCTTGTACTTCTCAGGCGTCTCGACCGAGGCGACCTGGCTGTACCATGGCCTACGCGAGCTGGGGATCCCTTTCGGCGGGAAGATAATCTTGTCCAGCGACGCCTTGACGTCGGCGGCGGTGAGCGGCGTGCCGTCATGGAACCGGACGTTCTTGCGGATGTCGAAGCTGTACGACATGCCGTCGGGCGCCGCCTTGTACTCCCCTTCGCAAAGGTCGCAGACGAATTTCTTCGACTGCGGATTGTCGGGATCGACCCTTATCAGAAGACTGTAGAAAGGTGCGATCGGATGGATCATGCCGAACGTGGTTTCCTGATGCGCGTCGTAGGATGGAATCTTGCTGCCGACGACGAAGTTCAGGATGCCGCCACGCACCGGCGTTTCCGCCGCACCGGCAGCAGATGCCAACCCCAGTGCGACCGTTGCTCCCAATGTACCGTGGACGAGAGGCCTTAATAGAAAAGCACTCATGTGCGTTTCTCCTACCCTGTTTGAAAAGATTTTCTTTTCGTGCGACGTGACAAGCATCACGGCGCCAACAGGCGGCCTACAAACGTTTCAAAAGATGCAACACTAACCGTAACCGCAAATGCACAAATCGACGGGGCTCGCTCGAAAACCGTCTCTGCTAATTAACCCCGCTCGGGGATGTGCATTTGCACTCGTGGCCCGATCCAAGCAGACCACCGCAGACGGTCGATACACCTCTCACGTCGATGCGTCACTATGACGCATTTCGAGTCGAAAAGATAGCCACTTTCACTCGCAACACGCGTAAGGAGACCCGATTTTACGGTGCCAGGCCCTTTGCCGTACCATCGGTAGGGAACGCGATCCATCGGCGAAAGGCGGACATCATGCGGCAAATGCACTTCGTGGCCTTCCTGCAAGCACAGAACTGCACCACTATCCCGGCGTCCTGGCGCCACCCCGACGCGCGCACCGATAGCTATTCGCCCGACTACTACCAGCACATCGCCCGCGTGCTCGAAGCCGGCAAGTTCGACATCGGCTTTTTCGACGATCGCCTCGCCATGCCCGACATGTTCATGGGCGACCATGCGCATACGGTGCAGAACGGCATCCGCTGCGTGAAGATGGACCCGACCACCTGCCTGATGACCATGGCCGCGGTGACGAAATACCTCGGCCTCGGCGCCACCTACTCCACCACCTACTACGAGCCCTTTCATGTGGCGCGGGTCTTCCAGACCATCGACCTGATGTCCCGCGGCCGGGCGGCCTGGAACGTGGTCACGTCGGTCAACGACAACGAGGCGCGCAACATGGGCCGCGAAGGCGTGATCGAGCACGACACGCGCTACGACCGCGCCGATGAGTTCATGGAGGTCGTGCTCGGCCACTGGGACAGCTGGGACGACGACGCGATCGTGGTCGACAAGGTGAACAACCTTTACGCCCACCCGGACAAGGTCCGGCGGCTCGACTACAAGGGCAAGTTCCTCTCATCGCGCGGCCCGTTTACCGTCCCGCGCTCGCCGCAAGGCCACCCCGTCGTCATCCAGGCGGGCCAGAGCGGCCGTGGCCGGCGCTTCGCCGCGCGCTGGGGCGAGCTCATTTTCGTGCATTATCCCAACCTCGAGGTGGGCCGGAAGAACTATGCCGAGCTCAAGGCCGGCGCCGCCGCGATGGGACGCAACCCGGACCATATGAAGATCACCACGCTGGCCTATGTCGTGACCGGGGAGTCGAAGGCGCAGGCCGAAGACCGGAAAGCGGCCTACGACAAGCTGCCGAACGAGATCGACCAGCTCTCCCTGCTGTCGGAGGCGCTCAATTTCGACTTCGCCACCAAGGGGCTGGACGAGCCTTTCACGGAAGAGGAAATCGCCGGCATCCAGGGCATGCACACCATGCGCGACCGCGTGATGGCGAGCGGCATCAAGAACCCGACCGTGCGCGATTTCATGCGGATTACCGGACGCGGCCTGCTCAACAATCCCTGGGTCGGCGGTCCGAAGGAGATCGCCGACATGCTGGAGGAATGGTTCACCGCACCGGCCTGCGACGGCTTCGTCATCGGCCCGACCCACCAGCCCGGTTCCTTTGAGGATTTCGTGAAATACGTGGTGCCGGAGCTGCAGAAGCGCGGCATCTACCGCAAGGACTATACCGGCCCGACGCTGCGCGACCATCTGGGCCTGCCGAAGCCCGCCATCGGGTCCTGGAAGACAACGGCCGACGCGGCGGACTGAGCGCGCGCTAACCCTCCCGCCGCGGCCGGATTATCCAGACCCCGCCGAGCGTGAGCAGCGCGAACAGCGCCGGCCCGAGCGCAAGCCAGGTGCCGCCGGCAACGAGCGCGGCCGTCCCGGCCCAGAGGATGGAGGACAGCGCTTCGGCCAGCGTGGCGACACGCGAGGAGGTCTGGCGGCGGCGGAAGTTGCTGCGCTTCGCCTGGCCACGGAACCAGATCTGCACCATGGTCGCCGAACCCGCCGAGACCGCGATGCCGAGCGCGCCGACCAAGGCCAGCCTCGGGGAGGCAAAAGCCAGGGCGGCCAGCAACGGCAGGGCGATCAGCGCGACCGCCCCCAGCACCGCCTCGATCTTCGCCACGATGATCGTGCGCGCCGGAACCGGCGCGGCGGCCATCAGGTCCGGCGCGTCCTCCCCCGACACGGCGAGCCAGGCGAGCCCGCCCGCGAGCTGCCCCGACGCCATGACGAGCACCGGCACCAGGATCAGCAGCGCGTTCACGCCGTCGCCGAAGTTGCGCCACAGCAGCAGCGCCGGCGGCAGCAGGTAGAGGATCTGCATCAGCGTCTGCGACATCAGCCACGGGTCGCGGCGGATCAGCATCCACTCCTTGCGCCGGAGCGCGCGCTTGACGGCCAGCGGCCGGAAGGCCGCGCTGCCCCGGTGCACCGCCGCGTTCCGGAAATCGACACCGGCGGCGGCGACCACATACGCGCCGAAGCGCCCCGCGGTCCCAGCGATCACCAGCGCGAGCGCACCGAAACCGATCGCCAGCAGTACCACGAGCGAGGCGACATCCCCGGTCGCCGCCCACGCCGGCCACCAGATCGGGCTGGACGGGTCCGGCGCGGCGGCGACGACCGCCTCCGACCGCAGCAGCGTGATGCGCGACAGGCTGCCCGTCGACAGGATCGCGGCGGCCTGAATGCCGATGACGAAGGCCGCGCCGATCACCGCCGAGACAATCTGCGACACCATCCGCGTGCGCTTCGGGCCGACGGTGCGGAATAATGCGACGGTCAGCAACAGCGCCCCAGCCGTCGACAACGCTCCCATCGCGGCAATCACGCCATATCCCGCGAGCCAGCGCGGGCCGTCATAATAAGCAAGCACATCGAGCAGCGGCGCGGCCAGGACGGCCGTCAGCAGGGTCGCCGCCAACGCGATCGCCGCCATCCGCACGGCGAAGAGGCGCCGCGACGAGGCCGGCGACGACAGGATCAGGTCGAGGTCGGCGCGCGCATAGAAGGCCCGCGTGACCGACTCCATCGCCTGCGACACCATCATCGTGACGAACAGCAGGAGGCTCGTCGTCACCATCAGCAGCGTCGCCTTGTCGAGCACGATGCCCGTGTTGGCGTAGGGGCCCAGCAGCCAGGCGGCGAACAAATGCGCACCGACCGCGAAGGCGAAGGCGACCAGCAGCAGCACCCCTTCGAGACGCCGCTTGCCCGCCGTCAGCATCGAGATGAAGTCGCGCCAGAACAGCCGTAGCTCGTGCCGCGCGAACCAGCCGAGCGTCGCCGATTGGGTGACGGCCAGGGTCATGCTGCGGCGCTCTGCCGCGCGACCAGGTCGAGGAAGACTTCTTCCAGGCTCGTGCCGTCATGGCCGAGCTGGCGGCGCAGCTCGTCCAGCGTGCCCTCCGCGATCAGCCGGCCGCGGTCGATCACGCCGATCCGTTCCGCCATACGCTCGGCCACCTCGAGGATATGCGTGGTCATGATGACCGTGACGCCGTCGCGTACCCGCTCGACCAGCACGTCCTTCGCCTGCCGCGCGGCGGCGGCGTCCAGGCCGGTCAGCGGCTCGTCCAGGATCAGCAGGCGCGGGTCGTGCACCAGCGCCCCGGCCAGCGCCACCTTCTGCCGCATGCCCTTGGAGAAGCCCTGGCAGCGCTCATGCGCGTTCGGGCCGAGGCCCAGACGCTCGACCAGCTCATGCGCGCGCCGTTCCGCGTGCGCCGCGTCGACACCCCAGAGCCCGGCGACGAATTCGAGATATTCGTAAGGCGTCAGCTTCTCGTAGATCGGCGGCTCGTCGGGCACCCAGGCGATGACCCGCTTCGCCGCGACCGGGTCCGCCAGCGCGTCGGTTCCGAAGACCGAAACCGAGCCGGCATCCGGCCGCAGCAGCCCTGCGACAATGCGCAGCGTTGTCGTCTTCCCGGCCCCGTTCGGGCCGAGCAGCGCATAGAACTCGCCCGCGCGAACGGTCAGGTCGAGACCGTCGAGCGCAGGCTTGTCGAAATGTTTGGAGAGCCCCCGGACATCGAGGGCAACGGAGGACGGGCTGTCAGAGCCGTTCGGTGCATCTGGCGCCACGGCGAATCTGCCTCATCCCTTAAGAGCGGAAAAAACGTCAGGCGGCGTTCCCGGCAACGTTTCCGGCCACCGACGCGCCATAGGCGCCCGGGCTGTTCCAGAAACGCTCGAGCCGTTGCAGGACGAGATTGGCCTGCTGCAGCTCGCTGCTGTTCACGCTGTCATTCCCCATACGATCGGCATGCCGCTTGAACATGTCGTCGAGACGCTCCCAGAGCTGCAACCCCTTGTCGGAGGCGCGAACACGGACCGAACGCTTGTCGTGGGTCGACCGCTCCTGCGCGAGGTAGTTGTTCTCGACCATCTTGCGGACGTTGTAGGACACGTTCGAGCCGAGATAGTAGCCCCGGTTGGTCAATTCGCCGACCGTCAGGTCATCCTTGCCGATGTTGTAGAGAATCAGCGCCTGAATGTTGTTGATATCCTGCACGCCAAGCCGGTCGAGCTCGCCCTTGACGACCTCGAGGAACTGGCGGTGCAACCGCTCAATCAGATTGATCGAATCGAGATACTCATTGAACACGGGCTGTCTCACACCTTCTTGTGGCGCGTCACTCGCCCCACCCGGGAGCGGCAACGGCTACCGTTAGTTGCCGTATCGGCCTATGTTCTAAGGAAATATTGCTAACAAATATTTAAAATAAATCTCCAATTTTGCCTTCGCCCCGCAGCATGCGGATGATGCCGGAAAAGTCCGCCGGCGCCCCGCCGGACCGCTCAAAAAGGCCATAAAGCGCCGTCGCGGCCGCCCCCATCGGGGTCGCCACGCCGGCCCCCTGGGCGGCCGCCTGGCTCAGCTTCAGGTCTTTTAACATCATGGCCGCTGTGAAACCGGCCTGATAGTTGCGGTTCGCCGGCGAGGCCGGGACCGGACCCGGCACCGGGCAGTAACTGTTCATAAACCAACACTGGCTGGTGGCCGTGCTGGCGATGTCCCAGAGCTTCTGGGCGTCGAGGCCGAGCTTCTCGGCCAGCAGGAAGCCTTCACAGACGCCGATCGCCTGGATCGCCAGCATCATGTTGTTGCAGACTTTGGCGGCCTGGCCGTTGCCCGGCCCGCCGGCATGGAAGATGTTTTTGCCTACGCCCTCCAGGATCGGCTTGGCGCGCGCGAACGCCGTCTCCGACCCCCCGGCCATCATGGTCAGCGTCCCGGCCGCGGCCCCGCCGACGCCGCCCGACACCGGGCAATCGATCATGTCGTGCCCGGCCTCGGTCGCCGCTGCGATGACCGTCCGCACGGTGGGCACGTCCGCCGTGGTGCAGTCGATCAGGATCGTGCCCTTGCCGGCCGTCTCGATAACCTTGCCGCTGCCGAGATAGACGTCGTGCACCTGCGGCCCGGCCGGCAGCATGGTGACCACCGCGTCCACGTCCGCCGCCGCCTCGGCCGGACTTTTGGCCGGCGCGGCCCCTTCCTTGACCAGCGCATTAACCGCCTTGTCGGCGAGGTCGAACACCTTGAGCGTGTGCCCGGCCCCAATCAGGTTGCGCGCCATCGGCCCACCCATGTTGCCGAGGCCGATGAATCCGATCTTGCTCATGTGTCTCCTCCCTGGTGGTGCTGGGTGCGTTTTCATGCTTCGACAGGCTCAGCATGAGGCGCAGATTTATCGCGTCATTTCCTTCCAATCTCGTCCTGAGCATGTCGAAGGACGAAGACGAAGACCTTCACTCGAACGTTAGCTCCGCCGGGCCGAGCGGCGCAAAATATTCCGCGACCATGGCGTCGCTGACGTCGGTGAGCCGCGCCGGCCGCCATTGCGGCTTCTGGTCCTTGTCGATCACCACGGCGCGCACGCCCTCGAAGAAGTCGTGGCCGGCCATGCAATGCTGGCTGAGCCGGTATTCCACGCGCATGCAGTCGTCGAAGTCGAGCCCGGCGCCGAGCGCGATCTGGCGCAATGCGATCTTCTGGCTGGTGGGCGAGCGGCCGGCCATCGTCTTCAGCGTGGCGCCGGCCCAGTCGCCGCCCTCGGCCTCCAGCGCAGCCCCGATCGCCTCGACTTTATCGCCAGCGAAGCAGCGGTCGATCGCATCGCGCTGTCCGGCCAGCGCGGCGGCGCCCGGATCGGCCACGAAATCGCGTAACACCGCGTCGACCACATGGTCGCTCCGCAGCGCCTCGATCAGCGCGTCGTGCCGCGCCACCGGCACGAAATGATCCGCGATGCCGCCATAGAGGCAGTCCGCCGCGCGCAGCCGCGCGCCCGTCAGCGCCATGTAGGCGCCGATCCGCCCCGGCATGCGTGGCAGGAAATACGTCGCGCCCACGTCGGGAAACAGCCCGATCCCCGTCTCGGGCATCGCCAGCATCGTCGCTTCGCAGACGACACGGTGCCGCGCGTGAACCGAGACACCGACACCGCCGCCCATGGCGATACCGTCCATCAGCGCGATGTAGGGCTTGGGATAGTGGAAGATGCGCCGGTTGAGCCGGTACTCGCTGCGGAAGAAGTCGACCGTCACCGCCGTGCCGCGCCCGTCGTAGAGCGCGCGGATGTCGCCGCCGGCGCAGAACGCCTTCTCCCCTGCGCCGCGCACGGCCACGCGATGGACGGACGGGTCCTTTTCCCAGGCAACGAGCTGCGCGTCGAAGCGATGGATCATGTCGGTGGTCAGCGCGTTGAGCGCCGCCGGCCGGTTGAGTGTCACCAGCGCGAGGCCGTCCGAAACCTCGAACAGGATGTCGTCCGCGTTGCCGGTCATTCTTTCAGCAATGCCCTGGCGATGATCACGCGCATCACCTCGTTGGTGCCTTCGAGGATCTGGTGGACGCGCAAGTCGCGGACGATGCGCTCGATCGGATAGTCGCGGAGGTAGCCATACCCGCCGTGGAGCTGCAGCGCCTCGTTGGCGACCTGGAACCCGGCGTCGGTCGCGAAACGCTTCGCCATGGCGCATTGCATCGTGGCATCAGGATGCATCGCATCCAGCATCGCCGCCGCGCGGTGGACCATCAGGCGCGCCGCCGCCAGCTCGGTCGCCATGTCGGCGAGGCGGAACTGCAGCGCCTGGAACTCCGCCAGCCGCTTGCCGAACTGCTTGCGCTCCAGCATATGCGCGCGGGCCGCCTCAAGGCAGCCGCGCGCGCCGCCGAGCGAGCAGGCCGCGATGTTGAGCCGCCCGCCGTCGAGCCCTTTCATCGCGATGCGGAATCCCTCGCCCTCATTGCCGATGCGGTTGGCGACCGGGACGCGGCAGTCCTCGAAGATCACGGCCGCCGTCGGCTGGCTGTTCCAGCCCATCTTCTTCTCTAGCTTGCCGAAGGAGAGACCAGGCGTGCCCTTCTCGACCACGATGCAGGAGATGCCGTCCGGCCCCTCGCCCCCCGTCCGCACCATACAGACGTAGAGGTCCG
>Ga0307417_10001008_pt1 | contig 11597 bp, 9 predicted proteins | sample SalMarWE160210MG_2_FD_202514 | JGI IMG/M metagenome (GOLD analysis project Ga0307417, IMG submission 202514) | Salt marsh sediment microbial communities from the Plum Island Ecosystem LTER, Massachusetts, United States - WE1602-10 | ecosystem: Environmental > Aquatic > Marine > Intertidal zone >...
TCACTTCGCCAAGCGAAGCGGAAGACGAGATCGCCGCGACGGGGCGGCTCGGAGGCCGGCTGGTCGCCTCGGGGGAACCTGATTATCCGGCGCTTCTCAGGCACATTCCCGGCCCGCCGCCGATCGTTGCCATTGCCGGCGGCGACAATCTGAATTTCGCGCGGACCGTCGGCATTGTCGGGGCGCGCAATGCCTCGGCCTCGGGGCAGCGGATGACCAAACTTCTGGCGGGCGAGCTTGGCGATGCGGGCTACGTTGTCGTCTCGGGCCTGGCGCGGGGGATCGATGCAGCGGCGCATAGCGCGGCGCTTTCGACCGGGACGATCGCGGTGCTGGCCGGCGGCCTCGACCGGATCTACCCCGAGGAAAACCTGCCGCTGGCCAAGGCCATTCTCGACCATGGCGGGGCACTTTTGACGGAAATGCCGCTCGGCTGGTCGCCCAGGGCCAGGGATTTCCCGCGCCGCAACCGGCTGATCGCCGGATTGTCGCTGGGCATCGTCGTCGTCGAGGCGGCCAAACGCAGCGGGTCGCTGATTACGGCGCGCCGGGCGCTGGAGCAGAACCGCGAAGTGTTCGCGGTGCCCGGCTCGCCGCTCGATCCGCGCGCGGAAGGGGGCAACGCGCTCATTCAGGAAGGGGCGATGCTGATCACCGGGGCGCCCGATATTATCGGTGTCCTGAGCGAAGCGGACCCGTCGCGGCTGCCGCTGTTCGAGGATGGGCAGGACGCCGATGGTCCGGATCTTGACGAGGCGGTCGAGAGGGTGCCGGAGGTGGATGCCAATCTCCGGCTGATCAATGCGCTGAGCGTCACGCCCGTCGCCGTGGACGATCTCATCAGCACCACCGGGATCGGCGCCGACGTGATGCAGGCGCTGCTTCTGGAGCTCGATATCGCGGGACGGATCGAGTGGTCGAGCGGGCAGTTGGTGGCGCTCAGGGAATAGCCGCCACACCGCCGCCGCATTGAACCGCGATTGACACGGACCGGGCGAATGACCATTTTGCCCACCCGTTGGCTAGGTCACGCCGCTTCGTCGCACGGTCCGCCACGTTCCGCTTCCCTCTCCCCTTGGAGCCTGTTGGGTATGAAGCTCGTCATCGTTGAAAGTCCCGCCAAAGCGAAGACAATCAACAAATATCTGGGCAAAGACTATGAAGTTCTTGCCAGTTTCGGCCATGTGCGCGACCTGCCGGCCAAGGACGGCTCGGTTCGGCCGGATGAGGATTTCGCCATGTCGTGGGAGGTCGATGCGGCGTCGAAAAAGCGGCTGGCGGATATCTCGCGGGCGGTCAAGGAGGCCGACGAGGTGATTCTCGCCACCGACCCCGATCGCGAAGGCGAAGCGATCTCCTGGCACGTTCTGGACGTGTTGAAGGACAAGAAAATCATCAAGGACAAGCCGGTCCGGCGTGTGGTTTTCAATGCGATCACCAAAAACGCGGTGACCGAGGCGATGGCGCATCCGCGCGACATCGACGCGCCGCTGGTCGATGCCTATCTGGCACGGCGGGCGCTCGATTATCTGGTGGGCTTCACCCTGTCGCCGGTGCTCTGGCGGAAGCTGCCGGGTTCGCGTTCGGCGGGACGGGTGCAATCGGTGGCCTTGCGGCTGGTCTGCGACCGGGAAGCCGAAATCGAGAAATTCAGGGCGCAGGAATACTGGAGCGTCGAGGCGCTGCTCAACCAGAGCGGCAAGTCGTTCCCGGCGCGGCTCTATTCGGTGGCCGGCAAGAAGACCGACAAGCTCGATATCAACAACGAGGCGGAGGCCAAGGGGCTGAAGGAGGCGATCGAAGCGGGGCGTTTCATCGTCACCGGGGTCGACAAGCGGCCGACCAAACGCAACCCCTATCCGCCCTTCACCACCTCGACGCTGCAGCAGGAAGCCTCGTCGCGGCTCGGCTTTTCGCCGTCGCGGACGATGCAGATCGCCCAAAGGCTTTACGAGGGCGTGTCGGTCAATGGCGAGACGGCGGGTCTGATCACCTATATGCGGACCGACGCGGTGCAGATGGCGCCCGAAGGGATCGACCAGGCCCGGCGGGCGATCGCCCACGAATTCGGCGACGCCTATCTGCCCAATACCCCCCGGCTTTATCAGACCAAGGCCAAGAACGCCCAGGAAGCGCATGAGGCGATCCGGCCAACGGACATGTTCCGGCACCCCAAGGAGATGAAGCATCTCGATGGCGACCAGCACAAGCTTTACGAGCTGATCTGGCGGCGGACGCTGGCGAGCCAGATGCGGTCGGCCGAGATCGAGCGGACGACGGCGGATATCGCGGTGCGCGGGCCCAAGGACGTGACCTTGCGTGCCGTCGGTTCGGTGGTCAGCTTCCCCGGGTTCCTGGCGCTTTACGGCGTACAGGCGAACGCGGACAAGGACGCCGAGGAGGACGACGAGAGCCGTGAATTGCCGCCGCTCAGCGAGGGCGACACGCCGGGTCTCGAAAGGTGCGAGATCGAACAGCATTTCACCCAGCCGCCGCCGCGCTTCACCGAAGCGAGCCTGATCAAGAAGATGGAAGAGCTCGGCATCGGCCGGCCGTCGACCTATGCGGCGACGATCTCGGTGTTGCAGGACCGCGACTATGTGCGGCTCGAGAAACGGGCGTTGATCCCGGAAGATCGGGGGCGGCTGGTGACGGCGTTCCTCGAGAGCTTTTTCGCCAAATATGTCGAATTCGGCTTCACCGCCGCGCTCGAAGAACAGCTCGACCAGATCTCGGCCGGCGAGATCGCTTATAAGGACGTGCTGCGCCAGTTCTGGACCGACTTCTCGGCTCATATCGCCGAAATCAAGGACCTCAGGGTCAGCGAAGTGCTCGATGCGCTCAACGAGATGCTGGGCGATCACATCTTCCCGGCGCGGGCCGACGGCTCCGATCCCAGGCTTTGCCCGACTTGCGGTACGGGGCAGCTGTCGCTGAAGCTCGGCAAGTTCGGGGCGTTTATCGGCTGTTCGAATTATCCGGAATGCCGGCACACCGCGCAGCTTGCCGATAGCGCGACCGGGCAGATGGCACCGGTTGCGGCCGGCGACGGCGACCTCGGTTCGGATCCCGAGAGCGGGGAAACCGTGTTCATGAAGACCGGGCGCTTCGGGCCCTATGTACAACTGGGTTCGGAAAAGGACGCCAAGCGGTCGAGCCTACCCAAGGGCTGGGAGCCGGAGGGCATGACGCTGGAAAAGGCGCTCCGGCTGCTGTCGCTGCCGCGCGAAGTGGGCGCGCATCCCGAAGGCGGCACAATCACCGCCGGGATCGGGCGCTATGGGCCCTTCGTCCGGCACAACGGCACTTATGCGAACCTGTCGGACGCCGAAGAGGTCTTCTCGGTCGGCCTCAACCGGGCGGTCGATCTGTTGGCCGCCAAGGCCAGCGGCGGCGCACGCCGGGGAGCGCCGGCGGTGGTCAAGGCGCTGGGCGATCATCCGGACGGCGGCGCGGTCACGGTGCGCGACGGGCGTTACGGGCCCTATGTCAATCACGGCAAGATCAACGCGACATTGCCCAAGGATCTCAAGCCCGAGGACGTGACGCTCGACAGGGCGCTGGAACTGATTGCCGCCAAGGCCGCGGCCGGCGGCAAGGGCAAGGCGAAGGGCGCTCGTTCGCGGGCGCGGGCCTAGGGGCCTTATGGCCAGAAAGCCGCCGGGCAGCGGACGCAGGCCGCCGCAACCGAAACCGGCCCGCCAGCGTCCGACATTCGGCAGCATGCCAACGCGCGAAGAGGTGCTCGAAGCGCTGGAGACGGTGGCTTATGCCGATTCCAAACGCGATCTCGCCCGGCATTTCGGCATCAAGGGCGACCTCAGAGCGCCATTCAAGCTGCTGCTGCGGGACATGGAGCAGGACGGGCTGATCGCGCGATCGCGCAAGGCCTTGCGGCGCACCTCGAAACTGCCGGCGGTGACGGTTCTCGATATTCCCGCCGACGCCGATCCGGAACATCTGATCGCCTATCCGGCCAGTTGGAACGCCGAGGAAGACGGCGCGCCGCCGGCGGTGCTGGTCAAGGCGCCGCGCGGGGCGCGGGTGGTTCCGGGACCGGGCAACCGCATTCTGGCGCGGATCGAGGCGGGCGACGGCGACAAGGCGCAATACCGCGCCCGGCCGATGAAAATCCTCGACAAGCCGCGGCGGGCACGGATCGGGATTTTCCGGCGCGACCAGCACGGGGCCCGGCTGGTGCCGGTCGACCGCAAGCAGAAGGAAATGCGGATCGAGCCCGGCGACACGGGCGAGGCGGAGGACGGCGATCTCGTCGAGGTCGAGGTGCGGGTCGCCGGACGGCTGATGCTGCCCAAGGCGCGGGTAACGGGGGTCATCGGCAATCCACAAAGCGAGGGCGCGGTGTCGATGATCGCGCTGCACAATCTCGAAATCCCCTATGTCTTCCCCGACGGCGTGTTGCGCGAGGCGGAGGCCATCGAGGAGGCGGGATTTTCGGGGCGCGAGGACTGGCGGCACATCCCGTTCGTCACCATCGATCCGGCGACGGCGAAGGACCATGACGACGCGGTTTTTGCCGAACCGGATGCCGACAAGGCCAATCCGGGCGGACATGTGGTGTTCGTCGCCATCGCCGATGTCGCCGCCTATGTGCGGGCCGGGTCGGCCCTGGACCGCGAGGCCTATCTCAGGGGCAATTCGGTCTATTTCCCCGATCGGGTGGTGCCGATGCTGCCGGAGCGGATTTCGAACGACCTGTGTTCGCTCAGGCAGGGGGAAAACCGCCCTTCGCTTGCGCTGCGAATGGTGTTCGGGGCGGATGGAGGCAAAAGGCGGCATTCGTTCCATCGAGTGACCATGCGCTCGGCGGCGAAACTGACCTATCAACAGGCGCAGGCGGCGATCGACGGCAAGCCGGACGATATCACCGGTCCGCTGCTCGAACCGGTCCTCAGGCCCTTGTGGGCCGCCTATGGCGCCCTGGCGACGGCGCGGGACAAGCGCGGGCCGCTGGCGCTCGATTTGCCGGAGCGGCGGATCGAACTCAACGAAGATGGAACGGTGGCGCGGATATTCGTGCCCGAGCGGCTGGACGCCCACCGGCTGATCGAGGAAATGATGATCGCGGCGAATGTCGCGGCGGCGGAGAGCCTCGAAAAGGCGCAAAGCCCGCTCGTCTACCGGGTGCACGATACGCCCGGCCGGGAGAAACTGGCGGCGCTCAAGGACTTCCTCAATGCCCTCAATCTCGGGTTCACGGCCAGCGAGGCGGTGCGGCCGAGCCAGTTCAATCAGGTTCTGAAGAAAGCCGCGGAAACCAATGCCTCGGTGCAAGTCAGCGAGATGGTGCTCAGGACCCAGGCTCAGGCCGAGTATTCGCCGGAGAATTTTGGCCATTTCGGGCTCAATCTCGACCGGTATGCGCATTTCACCTCGCCGATCCGGCGCTATGCCGACCTGATCGTGCATCGGGCGCTGATCGCGGCGCTGGGCCTGGGCGGCGGCGGGCTCGATCCGGGGATCATTGCAGAGCTGACCGGCATCGCGCAGCACATTTCGGCGACCGAGCGGCGGGCGATGGTGGCGGAACGGGAGACGACCGACCGGTTGTTGGCGCAGTTCATGGCCGGACAGATCGGCAACCGCTTCGCGGGACGGATTTCCGGGGTGACCCGCTCGGGGCTTTTCGTTCGTCTCAACGAGACGGGAGCGGACGGTTTCGTGCCGGCGTCGACGCTGGGAAACGAGTTTTTCCGCTATGTCGAGGCGGAACAGGCGATGATCGGGGAACGCACCGGCGAGTGCTTCCGGCTCGGGGCGGAGGTCGAGGTGCGGCTATTGGAAGCGGCGCCGATGGCTGGCGCTTTGCGCTTCGAACTTCTATCGGAAGGCCCGCGGGTCAAATTGCCGCGCGGGCGGCAAAAGCCGCAACGGCGCGGGCCGCCGCGGCGGTCGAGGAGATAGCATGCCCTATGAGGTGATCGAACAGGAACGCAAGCTCATGCCGGCGCTGGCGCGCGGGGTGATGTGCAAATGTCCGCATTGCGGCAAGGGCGGCCTGTTCCGGGCCTATCTCAAAACGCGCGACGTCTGCCCGGTTTGCGGCGAGGAACTGTTCCACCACCGGGCCGACGACATGCCGCCCTATATCGCCATCCTGATCGTCGGGCATGTGCTTGTCGGGCTCATGTTGGATCTGGACATGGCCTGGCATATTCCCCCGATGACCTATCTGATGTGGCTTCTGCCGATCGGCATCTTCCTGCCGGTGGCCATTCTGCCGTCGATCAAGGGCGGCGTCGTCGCCATGCAATGGGCCCTGCGCATGCATGGATTCGGCGGCGAGGAAGACGGCGTGCCGATCGAAAGCGAGGATCCGCCCGGCTGATTTCGCCCGGCGGCGGAACCCGAGGCCCGGGCCGCAAGCGCCGAAGGCCTTCCCAGTTGACTTTTGGCGGCAAATCCGTAGTTTGCGCGCCAATCCACGATCCGCCGCGCATTCGACATCGGCGCGGCCTTGTTTTCAGGACTTGAAAGAATGGCCAAGGCGAACACCGTCAAGATCAAGCTTGTGTCCACCGCCGACACCGGGTTTTACTACGTGACCAAGAAGAACGCGCGCACGATGACCGAAAAGCTGGCGATGAAGAAATACGATCCGGTCGCCCGCAAGCATGTCGAGTTCAAGGAAGCCAAGATCAAGTAAGCCTTCCTGTCAGCGCCGAATACATAAGAAAAACCCCGCCGAAAGCGGGGTTTTCCTTTTGGAGCAAAGGTAATTCAAGTGGCTGGCCCGGGACGGTATTTCGAAGAGGCCACTCTAACCGCCTCCGGACCAGCCGCCCTACGGACCCAGGAGTTGCGGCGGACCTGAGAAAAGCCGTAGGGAGCTCTTAACGACGTACGTCAACTATATGGGGACGCCGCCTTCGAGATGCAAACTAATCCTCTGGCGCTCAAAAGCAAGTAAATCCAGCGCGTTCGGCTGGTCCTTCGATGTTCACCATAAATTTTCATGGTTACCGGTAACCAAGTTAAGGTGAAAATCCGACGATCGTATGACGAACATTTGCAAAGCGGCCGAAGCCTGCCGCCGTTACTCGGCAAAGCTCAGGCGGCGTCCAGAATGACTCTGTTCCGCCCTTGGTTCTTGGCCCGGTAAAGGGCGATGTCGGCGCGTTTGAGCAATAGCTCGGGCGAGTCGATGTCCTCATCGAAAACGGCAAGGCCCGCGCTCACCGTGATCCCAACCAGCGGCCCGCCGGGCAAAGCCACGCCCTGGTCGGCAACGGCGCTACGCACACGCTCGGCAACTGCGCGGGCAATATCGGCATCGGTATCGGGCATGAGCACGACGAATTCCTCGCCGCCGAAGCGGCAGGCGAGATCGATGCCGCGAATATTGCGCTGCAGGCGGGCGGCGAACTCTTTGAGCACGTTGTCGCCGGCGTCATGACCGTGGCTGTCGTTGACCCCCTTGAAATGATCGAGATCGAGCATCATCAGGGAAAGCGGCCGCTCCTGCTCGCGCGCCTTGGCGAACATCAGGTTGAGGTGGCGGTCGAAATAGCGACGGTTGTAAAGGCCGGTCAGTTCGTCGACGACGGCGGCCTGCAAGGTGTTGGAGACGCTTTCGCGCAGTTCGGCGGCATAGCGCTGGCGGCGGATCTGGGTCTTGACGCGCGCCATCAGCTCATTGCGTTCGATCGGGCGCATGATGAAGTCGTTGACCCCGAGGTCGAGGCCGCGGACGACGCGCGGGCGGTCGGCCTCGTCGGCGATCAGGATGATCGGTATCAGCCGGGTCTGCTCCAGGGTGCGCAATTGCGAACAGATGCGCAGGGGATCATGCTTTTCGAGGCTCATGGCGACCAGAGCCAGTTCGAAATCGCTCTGGGCGGCGAGCATTGTCACGTCATCCGGGTCGGTGACGAGTTCAACGTGATGATGCCGGTCGAGATAGGACTTGATGCGCTGGCCATGGCGCGCGTCGGAATCGACCAGCAGGATGCGGCCGTCCTCGGCGCTGATGGATTCCAGGGCACTGATGGCGTCCTCGACGGCGATCTGTTGTCCGGTCACGGCACGGGCGCGCAATTCATCGGTCAGTACCTTGAGGCGCACCAGGCTCTTGACCCGAGCCATCAGCTGGGTGTCGTCGACCGGTTTGTTGAGGAAATCGTCGGCGCCGGCCTCGAGACCCTGAACGCGGTCGGAAATCTGGTCGAGCGCGGTGATCATCACCACGGGAATGTGGTGGGTCGCCGGATCGGCCTTGAGGCGACGGCAGACTTCGAAGCCGTCCATTTCCGGCATCATGACGTCGAGCAGGACGATGTCGACCTCGCCTCCGGCGCAGATTTCCAGGGCCTTCTTGCCGGAACCTGCGGTCAGGACGATGTAATACTCAGCCGTCAGACGTGCTTCGAGCAGTTTGATATTCGTCGGGATGTCGTCGACGATCAAAACCCGTGCGGTCACCGGCGCGCCCCTCAGGCTACTCCAACTCGGGGTCGGTGCGCGGTTCTATTGCCCGGGCGCCCCAACATCGTGGCGCTGACCCTTCAGGGTCAGTCTGCGCTGCCAATGTATTGGGCAATGGTTTCCAAAAAGTGAGGCACCGAGATCGGTTTGGATATGTAGCCTTCACAGCCGCCCTGGAGAATCCGCTCCTCGTCGCCCTTCATGGCGAAGGCGGTGACGGCAACCACGGGGATGGAGGCGAGTTCGTCGTCTTCCTTCAGCCATTTGGTGACTTCAAGGCCGGAGACTTCGGGCAGCTGGATGTCCATCAGGATGAGATCGGGACGATGGGCGCGGGCGAGGTCAAGCGCCTCGAAACCGTTGCGGGTGAGGATGGTCGCATAACCCCGCGACTCCAGGAGGTCGTTGAAGAGCTTCATGTTGAGCTCGTTATCCTCGACGATCATTACCGTTTTCGCCATAACGCGATAACCCCCACAAGCGCTGCGGCGCGGCGCCCTTCGCTTTGAATCCACTCTCAGCTAACATCAGAGAATTACAAAACCAGAAATAGCAAGACCCCGATGGCAAAAGTTGCGTCCCAACAAGAGCTTGATGCGATCAGCGACGCCTGTTTCAGCTATCTTGTGAACGATGTGGAGGAGCTGCAGAGGTTCATGGCGATCACGGGACACGATGCTGATTCGCTGCGGCGGGCGGTGGGCACCCGCGAATTGACGCTGGGGATGCTCGACTATTTCGCCGGCAACGAAGCGGCGCTGATGGCGATGTGCGCCAATGCCGGGTTCCGTGCGGAAGCGGTCATGCGGGTCTGGCATCGGCTCAATGCGGACGGGTAAAGGCTTGAACGGGCAAGGCTATGTGTGCCGCGACTGCGGCAGCTGGGCGAGCGGCGCCGCGCCGACGCGGTGCCCGGACTGCGGCTCGCCGCGCGTTCTTGGGCATGACGAACTGCTAGCGCTGCAGATCGCCCATGTCGACTGCGATGCGTTCTACGCCTCGATCGAAAAACGCGACCATCCGGACTTGCGCGACAAGCCCCTGATCGTGGGCGGGAGCACGCGCGGGGTCGTGTCGACGTGTTGCTATATCGCGCGGCAATCGGGCGTGCGGTCGGCCATGCCGTCGGCAACGGCACGGCGGCTCTGCCCCGACGCGATTTTCGTCCGCCCCGACATGAAGAAATACGTGAAGGCCAGCCGACAAATCCGCGTTTTGATGGACGAATTGACCCCGCAAGTGCAACCGCTGTCGATCGACGAGGCGTTTTTGGACCTCAGGGGAACGGAAGGCGTGCACAAGGCGCCACCGGCTGTGGTGCTGGCGCGATTCGCCCGGCGGGTGGAGGAGGAGATCGGGGTCACGGTGTCGGTGGGGCTCAGTCATAACAAGTTCCTCGCCAAGGTCGCCTCGGACCTCGACAAACCGCGCGGTTTCGCGGTGATCGGCGAGGCGGAGACGCTAAGATTTCTGGCGCCGAAGCCGATCAGCCTGATTTACGGGGTCGGCAAGGTGTTCACGGCGACGCTGGCCAAGGACGGCTATCTGACGATCGGGCAGTTGCAGAAGGAAAAGCCCGAGGTGCTGATGAAGCGCTATGGCGAGACCGGCGCGCGGCTCAGCCGGCTGTCGCGCGGCGAGGATGCGCGAACGGTACATCGCGACGACGGCGCCAAGTCGATCAGCACGGAAACGACGTTCAACCACGACATTTCCGACTATGACGGGCTGATGGCCAGGCTGTTGTCGGTCAGCGAGCATCTTTCGGACCGGATGAAGGGGCAAAATCTCGTTGGCGACACATTGACGCTGAAGCTGAAATCGGCGGGATTTCGCATCCGGACGCGGGCGCGGCATCTGGTCATGCCGACGCAACTCGCGCATACGATATTCGAGAATGCCGCCAGTCTTCTGGCACGGGAGGCGGACGGCACGGCCTTTCGGCTGATCGGGGTGGGACTGACCGGGCTTGGCCCGGCGAGCGGCACCGATCCGGTGGACCTGGTGGAACCGGCAATCGCCCGCAAGGCGGCGGCCGAGCGGGCGATCGACAAGGCACGGGCCCGATTCGGCAAGAGCGCGGTGGTGCGCGGCCGGCTCTATCGGGGCGCGGCGGCGGGCAATGACAATTCTGAAACTGGAACGATGAAGGACAAGTAATGACGGCGTCAGACAAACTCGCGGAACTTGGCTATGCGTTGAGCAAGCCGCCGGCACCGGCCGCCACCTATGTGCCGGTCACCCGGATCGGGAACACGCTTTTTGTTTCCGGCCAGGTTTCGACCGGCCCGAACGGGCTGATCAAGGGGACGCTTGGCAAGACCATGTCGACCGCCGAGGGCCAGAAGGCGGCGGCGCAATGCGCGGTCAACATCCTGTCGCAGATCGCTTTCAACGCCGACGTGCCGCTCGGCAAGGTGCGCATGGTCAAACTGACGGTGCTCGTCTCGTCGACGCCCGATTTCATCGAACATCACATTGTCGGCAACGGGGCCTCGGACCTGTTGGTCGCGGTGCTCGGCGACAACGGTCGGCATGCGCGGGCGGCCTTCGGGGTCGCGGCGCTGCCGACGGGTGCGGCGGTGGAAGTGGAGGCCGTGGCGGAGGTCCTGGCGTGAGGCGGAAGCATCCTGCCTTTGAGAAACCGATCGCCCATCGCGGAATGCACAATATCGGTGAGGGCGTGATCGAAAACAGCGCCAGCGCCTTCGAGCGGGCCATCGCCGGCGGTTTCGGCGTCGAATGCGATCTGCAGTTGAGCCGCGACGAGCAGCCGATGGTCGTTCATGACGAGACGCTGGACCGGGTCACCGGCCGGCCCGGGGTGGTGCGCGAGATGATGGGCGGCGACATCGCCGCAGTGCCGCTCGCCGGCAGCAAGGCAGGCGACCGCATCCTGCGGTTTGCGGAATTGCTGGCGCTGATCGACGGGCGGGTGCCGCTGGCGGTCGAGCTCAAGCCGCAGCGGGACAACAAGAACCGGCGGCTGGCCGAGATCGCCATGGCGGCGACAAGGGACTACAAGGGCCCCCTGGCCTTCATTTCCTTCGATCCCAGCCTTTTGGTGGCGATGAAGGCGGTGGGCTATCGCGGTCCACGCGGGGTGATCGTCGAACGGTTTACCAGCGAGGCGGCGCTCAAACATCTCAACG
>Ga0307417_10001009_pt1 | contig 11584 bp, 10 predicted proteins | sample SalMarWE160210MG_2_FD_202514 | JGI IMG/M metagenome (GOLD analysis project Ga0307417, IMG submission 202514) | Salt marsh sediment microbial communities from the Plum Island Ecosystem LTER, Massachusetts, United States - WE1602-10 | ecosystem: Environmental > Aquatic > Marine > Intertidal zone...
CGGTTGGCCCATTCGCGGCCGAAGGTCAGGATCTCGTCGCCGACCGCCTTCTTGGAATGGATCAGCACCGCGTCCGCCCCGGCCGCGTGATACGCCTCGGCCCGGCGCAGCGCCTCGTCCATGCCCCAGCCCGAGATCAGCGCCTCGATGCGCGCGACGACGCTGAAGTTGTCGTCCGTCTGGCTGTCCTTGCCGGCCTTGATCTTGCCGCAGAACTCGTCGATGTCCGCCAGCGGCTGGTTGCTGCCGAGGAAGGAGTTGGTCTTCGGGAACAGCTTGTCCTCGATACAGACGGCCGCGACGCCGCGTTGCTCCAGCTTGCGGACAAGGCGGCGGAAGTTATTGAAGTTGCCGTAGCCGGTATCGCCGTCGAGCATGATCGGGATGGTCGTCGCGTCGGCCATGAACTCGAGGACCTCCAGCACCTGGGTCCAGGACGCCTCGTTGCTGTCGCGCACGCCGAGCGCGGACGAGATGGTCAGGCCGGACGCCCAGATGCCCTTGAAGCCGGTCTCTTCCACGATCTTCGCGGACAGGCCGTTATGCGCCTCCATGATGAATTCGAGCTGGGGCGACAGCAGCATCCGGCGGAACTGCTCGGTCTTCGATAGCGGCTTCGCCGCCGACTGCCTGAGCTGTGCGACATTCTGTGACATGGCTTCCTCGTAACGCTTAATTCTGCGGGCTGGGCGCCCGTCACGGGCGGGAGGGCGCCACGAAAGGACGCACAATGTTCCCTTCGTCCGAAAATCGCAATCCTGTTGTCATCAAATTTTCGCATAACGAGCATGCGGCGGTCATTCCGCCGTCACAGAACCCGCTGATTTCCGGGGGAAACCGTCAGTGATGCAGGATCTTGGAGAGGAAGAGCTGCGCCCTTTCGCCGCGCTGGGTGCCGAAGAATTCGTCCTTGGTCGTGTCTTCCTCGATCCGCCCCTCGTCCATGAAAATGACGCGGCTGGCGACGTTGCGCGCAAAGCCCATCTCATGGGTCACGACCATCATGGTCATGCCTTCCTTGGCCAGTTCCACCATGACATCGAGCACTTCGTTGATCATCTCGGGGTCGAGCGCCGAGGTCGGCTCATCGAACAGCATGGCGATCGGGTCCATCGCCAGCGCGCGGGCGATGGCGACGCGCTGCTGCTGGCCGCCGGAAAGCTGCGCCGGGTATTTGTCGGCCTGTTCGGCCAGCCCGACCCGTTCCAGCAGCGACATGCCGCGGGTCGCCGCCTCGTCATCGCTGCGGCCGAGTACCTTGACCTGCGCGAGCTTGATGTTGTCGAGCACGCTGATATGCGGAAACAGCTCGAAGTTCTGGAACACCATGCCGATATGCGCGCGCAGCTTGGGCAGGTTGGTGGACCGGTCGCCGACGGAGATGCCGTCGACCGTCACCACACCTTCCTGAAACGGCTCGAGCCCGTTGACGCATTTGATCAGCGTGCTCTTGCCCGATCCGGACGGCCCGCAGACCACCACCACCTCGCCCTTTTCCACGCGCGTGGTGCAGTCCTTCAGCACCTGGAACTCGCCGTACCACTTGCTGACTTGCTTCATCTCGATCATAGCGCGTAGCTCCTTTGCAGGCGGCGCACGCCCATCGACCCGACCAGGCAAAGCACGAAATAGACGAGTGCGACGGTCGTGTACATTTCCAGCAGCCGGTTATCGCGGTTCGCGACGATATCGGCGTTGACGAGGAAATCGTGCAGGCCGACGACATAGACGAGCGACGTATCCTGGAACAGGACGATCGCCTGGGTCAGCAGCACGGGGATCATGTTGCGGAAAGCCTGCGGCAGGACGATGTAGCGCATGTTCTGGCGGTAGGTCAGGCCAAGCGCCTGCCCCGCCGCGACCTGGCCGCGCCCGACGCTGGAAATGCCGGCGCGGATGATCTCGCAGTAATAAGCCGCCTCGAACAGGATGAAGGCGATCAATACCGAATAGAAGCCGCCGACCGGCCGCCCCAGGATGAAGGGCACGAGAAAATAGAACCAGAAGATCACGAGGATCAGCGGCATCGAGCGGAAGAAATTCACATAGGATCCGGCGACGAGCGACAGCCAGCGGAAGGGCGCAAGGCGGCAGAGCGCCAGAATGGTGCCGCCGAGGATTCCGCCGCCGATGGCGAGGATGGTCAGCAGGAAGGTCATCTGCATGCCTTCCCATAGAACGGGAATATTCTGGTAAATGACGTGAAGGTCGAATCCGCCGGACATGTTACTTCGCCTCCAGAGAGATCATGCCGGGGATCGCCGTGCGTCGCTCGACGATGCGCATGGCGGTCATCACGATGAAGGTGATGAGGCAGTAGAGCACGGTCGCCGCCGTGAAGGCCTCAAAGGGCTGGAAGGTGTATTCGCTGATCTGCCGGGTCTGTGCGGTCAGCTCGAGCACGCCGATCGTCAGCGCCAGCGAGGAGTTCTTGAAGATGCCAAGGAAGTCGCTCGTCAGCGGCGGGACGATGATGCGATAGGCAACCGGCAGCAGGACGTAGCGATAGACCTGGACGGGCGTCAGTCCCATGGCGAGCCCCGCATAGCGCTGGCCCTGGCCGATCGACTGGATGCCGGCGCGCACCTGTTCGGCGACGCGGGAAGCGGAGTAGGTTCCCAGGCAGACGACCGCGGTGGAGAACTCGGGAAGCGGCAAGTCGCGTTTCACCCAATGACCGGCAACCTTCGGCAAGAGCTCCGGAAAGACGAAATACCAGAGGAACAGTTGCACGAGCAGCGGGACGTTCCGGAAAAGCTCGACATAGGCCGTGCCGATCGCGCGGAGAACCGGAATATTGGTCGTCCGCATGACGCCGATGACCGAGCCCAGCGAGAAGGCAATGACCCACGCGGCCACCGCCGTCCCGATAGTCCACCCGAGACCCGACAAGATCCACTCGAAATAGGGCCCCTGCAGCAGGACGCCCCAATTCCAATTGTACTGCATGAATCTCCCCTGCTCTTCACGCAGTCCCGCCTATCGCGCGAAGACGCTCAGATAGAATGGAGGGCCGCCGTAACGGCCCCCCATTATCGAACGATCATCAGTACGGAAGCGCCTGAATCTCGAATGCCGTCCGGAGCGTCGGGCTCAGCGGCATGTTGATGTTGGTCGGTCCCGGGTTGAACCACTTGTCGTAGAGCTTGACCATTTCACCCGACCGCATCAGGTCCGCCAGCACCGTATTGCCGATGAGCCGATACGTCGAATCGTTGCGCGGCACCATGATGCCGTAGGGGTCGTAGCTCAGGAACCGTCCCGTCACCTTAAACTGGCTCGGATCCTTGGACTTGCTGATCAGGCCGTAGACCAGCACGTGGTCCGTCGCATAGGCGTCGACGCGCCCGGTCTCGAGCGCCAGCCAGCCCTGCGGATGATCCTTCACCATCACGATCTTGACGTTGAGGCCCTTCTCCTGGATCACGGCCTTCACCGCCTTCTCATTGGTGGTGCCGAGCGACAACGCGATCGCCTTGCCGTTCAGGTCCTCGATCTCGTTGATCCCCGAGTTCTTCTTGACGCCCATCTGCGTCCCGGTGATGAAGGTGACGGCCAGGTAGTCGACCTGTTTCGAACGCGTCAGGTTGTTGGTCGTCGACCCGCACTCCATGTCGATCGTGCCGTTCGCCATCAGCGGGATGCGCGTCTGGGACGTGACGGGGACGAACTTGATCTTGAGATCCGGTGCCTGGATCTCTTCCTTGATCTTGTCGATGATCTTCATGCAGAGATCGATCGAATAGCCGATCGGCTTGCCGTCCGGCCCGATATACGAGAACGGAATGGACGCCTCGCGGTGGCCCACGTTGATCACCCCGCGTTCCTTGATCCGTTTCAGGACGTAAGAATCATCCTGCGCGAATGTCGGCGTGCTAGCCACCAGCGTCGCGAGCAATGCGGCGACTGCAATCCCGATAAACCTGAACATATCGAGTATCTCCCTTACCGTTGTTTCCACCGATTCTTACCGCCTCCAAAAGCGTAGTTCGCTGCAAGTCCAAGGGCCAGAAGAAATTTCCCCTACGATTGGCTGCATTTCTGCATCTTTCACGTGAACGCCGCTTTGTGCGGCATTGTCCCGGTCAACCTGCGCAACCAATCGGCAACCGCTTCTGCAATCCGTCCGCACCGGTGTTCTTGGACCGAATTGGCGACAAAATGACGCGGCGGGCGCCAGCGGGCAGCCGGTTCGCCGGCGCTGTCAAAGAAAGAGAGTCAAAATGTCATAAATCGAAAACTTCGCCTCGCTACGGTCGCTCCATAACTCACGGTGCCGCCGGTCCACGGGATTGGCAGTGCTGCATACCTGCATTTTTTCAGACCCGAGGTGAGCCGAATGATACGCATGACCCGCATTTTCCGACTTGCGGCCGTCGCCGCCATGCTGGCGGCCATCTGCGCCGCGATCCAGCCCGCCGCCGCGGATAACCGCCCCGACATGGTCATCGCCGTGAACAAGCTGCCACGTGCGCTGGAGCCCGCCATCCAGTCGGGCAATGTCGACGTGCGCGTGAACTACAGCATTTTCGACACGCTGATCCGGCGCGACTTCCTGCACCAGGCGAAGACAGGCGAGGTGCGGCTGGTGCCAGGGCTGGCCAAGTCCTGGAAGCGGATCAGCCCGACCACGCTGGAACTGGAGTTGCGCCAGGGCGTGAAATTCCATGACGGCGGCGAATTCACGGCCGACGACGTCCTGTTCAGCTTCGGCAAGGAGCGCGTCTACGGCAAGGAGGCGCCCGCCCGTCGGGCGCGCATCTTCATCGGCGACCTGGACCGGATCGAAAAGCTGGGCCCTTACAAGGTTCGTTTCGTGATGAAGGCTCCCGACCCGATCATCGAGCACCGTCTCGCCGGCTATTGCGCCTGGATCGTCAGCAAGGCGGCCTTCGAAAAATACAAGAAGGACGGCGAGCCAACCGAGAAATGGATGGCGACGGCGACCAGGAACTTCACCTGGAACCCGGTCGGGACCGGCCCCTACAAGTTCAAGAAATACGTCGCCGGCGACAAGCTGGTCCTTGCCTCGAATGACGACTATTGGATGGGCAAGCCGGCCGCGAAGACCGTCACCTTCAAGGGAGTGCCCGAGATTTCGGCCCGGCTGGCCGGCCTCGTCAGCGGCGAATTCGACATGATCGTGGAAATTCCGCCGGATCAGATCCCGGTGCTGGAGAAATACGACGACATCACGCAGAAGTCCGTCGTGCTCGAGAACTCCCACGTCATCACCTTCAACACCACGCACCCGGTGATGAAGGACAAGAAAATCCGCCAGGCACTCGCGATGGCGATCGATCGGAAGAAGCTCATCGATACGCTGTGGCGCGGCAAGACGATCACACCGAACGGCAACCAGATGAAGATCTTCGGCGAATACTACATCAAGGATTTCCCCGCCGTGCCGTACGATCCGGCCAAGGCGAAGAAGCTGCTGGCCGAGTCTTCCTATGACGGCCAGACGGTCGATTATCGGCTGATCCCGAACTACTACACCAACAGCATCGAAGCGGCGCAGATCATCCAGGAGATGTGGAAGCAGATCGGCTTCAACATGAAGATCACGCCGGTCGAGAACTGGAAGGCCGTGCGGGACAAGGGCGCCGCGATGTATCCCTGGTCGAACACCTTCCGCTATCCGGAACCGATCGGCCAGGTCAACATGAGCTGGGGTCCCGGCACCGCGATCCAGAGCAAGTACAAGTTCTGGGCCGGCACGCCGGAATACAACAAGCTCGCGCACGTACTCACCAGCTCGGTCGATAAGGCCGAGCGCAAGGAGGCCTTCCGGCGGATGATGGAGATCTTCCAGGAGGAGGTTCCCGGAACCATCCTCTACAATCCGATCTCCACCTATGCGATGCGGAAGGGCGTCGAGTTCACGCCCTACAGCCTCTATTACATGGATCTTCGGCCCGACAACCTGAAGATCGCGCATTCGAACTAGGCGCAGTCATCGCCCCGGCCTTGCGCCGGGGCGATTTTTATTCCGGCGCGACGGCAAGCCAGTCCGGCCAGTTTATCGTCATGCCATCGCATCCGGCCTCGACGGCACGCCGGGCGTCTTCACGCGTCCCGATCCCATGCGCCCGCACTTCCCGCACATGCCCTTTCGCCGCGGTGACGGAGGCAGCCGACACCTCGGCCGCGCGCGGGCAGAATTGCGCGAAACCGGCGGCCTCCGCGCGTGCGACGTTCGCCTCGGTAAATCCCCCGTCGCGCACGAGCCAGCCCGCAGGCAGGTCCGGCGCCAGCGCATGAAATTCGGCGAGGATATCGAAGTCGAAGGAGGTCACGACGGCGATATCCGCGATTCCCCGGCACGCAATCATCCCGGCCAGATCCGCGGCAAGCCGGGGCGACGGCGCCTTGATCTCCACATGGTAGACGAAGCGACGCCCGAAGGCGTCGAACAGCTCGTCCGCAGTCAGCACCCGTTCACCGCGACAGGCCAGGTCGCCGAACCAGGCCGCCATGTCGAGCGACTTGATCTCCGCCAGCGTCATGTCCGCAACCCGCCGGCCGGGATAGCCGTAACGGTCGAGAACGGGATCGTGCACCACGACCATCGCACCGTCCCGCGTCAGCTGGAGATCGAACTCGATCTCGCGCACGCCCATACGCTCGGCCAGCCGAAAGGCCGCCATCGTGTTCTCCGGCGCGTAGCCCGATGCGCCCCGATGGGCGATGATGCGGAACCCGCGCGGAACGAGGATCGGCCCCTCCGTCATGCGGCCTCACCGTCGCGTGCGGCCAGGGCCAGCACCGGATCGTTGACCAGGATGCCGTCGATTCCGAGGGCGAGGAGATGACTCAACCGCGGCCGGTCGATGTCGCCAGGCCTGTCCGCCATCGACCTGCGTCCCGCGGTTACCCAGACCGGCCGGCCGCCGCAGCGCGCCAACTCAATTGCGTCCGGCGTGCACTCCTCCTCCCAGAGACGGGCAATGTCGCCGCCCGTCGCGTAGAATTCGGGGAATGCTGCAATGTCCTTCAGGAACCCCAGGATGACGCTGTCCGGCGACTCCGCGCGGACGAAGCGCGCTTGCTCGACGCTCCGCGCGCCGATCACCGTCTGCGCCATCATCGAATGCCGCCGCAGCGCCCCGAGCGCATCCGCCGCAAGGTCGACATCGGCGCATTTGAGGTCGAACAGCAGCAGCGATCGGTCGCGCAGCGTCGGCAACAGGTCTTCGAGCCACACGATTCTTTGCGCCGACAGGGCGTCCGCCGTCAGCTCGGCCACCGACACGCCACCGATCGTCGCATCGTGCTGGCAGACCAGGACACCGTCTTTCGACTTCCGCAGGTCGATTTCCACCAGATCGGCGCCTACCCGAATCGCCTGCTCGTACGCCTCCAGCGTGTTCTCGCGAAACGCCGCCGAATAGCCGCGATGCGCGATGACACGGCACCGTCCGCCTCTGCTGCGCAAGCCTGCGACGGCGCTTTCCGTCATGTCCAGTGTGCCAATGCCTGTGGGATGAAAAATCGGGCACGCGACAATACAGCGGTCGCTTGTCATTTCAATGACAGGCGCCTGCGCCCGCCGATACCGCGCGGAAAGAAACCTTAGCCCCTCCTGTCATCGCGCTGCAATAAAAATTGCGATTTTCTGTAATTTGCAATTTTCATTGCAAAATGAGATGGTCGGCAATGTATGTTGTCGTCCCTTGGAGCAGCCGCGAGCTGACTGTCGTGTCCATGACCCTTCAGGAAATCGTCGAGCAATACGACGGGCAATTGACTCGGGCCGACCGCAAGGTCGTCGAGGAATTGCTCGCCAATCCCCGCGAGGGCGCGTTCCTCTCCCTGCCCGAGTTGGCGACCCGCGCCGAGGTCCACCCGACGAGCGCGGTCCGGCTGGCCAAGAAGCTGGGCTATAGCGGCTATCCGGAGCTCCGCTCGCAGCTCCAGTCGGAGCTGCTCGACGTGCCGCCGCCGGCGGAGCGCGTCCGCGAGCGTCTCGAGCATATGAGCCACGGGACGATCCTGTCCGCCCTCGTGGACAGCGAGATCGCGGCGCTGCAGCAGTTGCCGTTCCTGATCACGCAAGGCGACATCGAGAATGTGGCCCAGGCCATCATCAAAGCCCGCCGCATCTTCGTGTTCGGGCGAAGCCACGCCGCCGCGCTGATGTATCTGTTCACGCTGCGGCTCAAGCGGTCTGGCTATGACGCAAAATCGGTCCGCCGTTACGGGCGGGAGCTCGCCGACGACCTGACCGACCTATCGGCGCGCGACCTCGTCCTCGGCTTCTCCTTCACCCGGCCACCCGAGGATCTGCAGGAAGCCCTGCACTATGCCCGCACGGCCGGCGCCCGCACGGCCGTGATCAGCGACTATTCAGGGGCGACGTTGCGGCCTCGGCCGGATCTGCTGCTCGCCGCCTCGCGGGGTGCGCGCGGCGAATCGCAGTCGCTCACCGTCCCGATGGCGATCTGCAACACGCTCATCCTCGAGATATCGCGTCTGGACCGGGGCCGATCGCTGAAGAGCCTGGAGAAGCTTGAGACGCTCAAAAAGCGGTTCGGGAGATGACGCCCCCGAGGACCGCGCTGAAACCAATTAGACCTGAGAAAACCTGTCAGGGGAGCCTTTAGACAAATGATCCGACAAAAAAACCGTTTCATCGCGTACGTCGCCCTGCTGGCGGCAGCGGTCATCGCATATTCGTCGGCGCCGCTCCGCGCCGCGGACAGCCGCCCGGACCTGGTGATCGCCGTCAACAAGCTGCCGCGCGGGCTCGAACCCGCCGACAACACCGGAAACGTCGACGTGCGCGCCACCTATTCGATTTTCGACACGCTGATCCGCCGCGATTTTCTCAAGCCGGATACCGACGGCGGCGCCAAACTGATCCCAGGACTGGCCACATCGTGGAAGCGGATCAATCCGACCACGCTGGAGCTCGACCTGCGCAAGGGCGTCAAGTTCCACAACGGCACCGAGTTTACCGCCGATGACGTGCTTTTCACCTTCTCGGAGGAGCGCCTGCGCGGCAAGAAATCGGCGATCCCGGTCGGACGCGGCTACTTCGGCAACATCACCAAGATCGAGAAGCTGGGCCCATACAAGGTTCGCTTCATCACCAAGGCACCGGACCTGGCGCTCGAACACCGACTGTCGTCCTATGCCTCCTGGATCGTCAGCAAGAAGGAATATGAATCGCACAAGGCGAAGGGCGAGGCCGAAGTCAAAACCGCCAAGGACAGCAAGGCGAAGGACGCGCCCACGAGTTGGCTCGACATTGCGATCCGCGAAGAAAATTGGGCGCCCGTCGGAACCGGCCCATACGCCTTCAAGGACTGGAAAAGCGGCGACTTCGTCCGCCTTGTCGCCAACGACAACTATTTCATGGGCAAGCCGGCGGCGAAATCGGTCACCTTCAAGCTGGTTCCCGAAATCTCCGCCCGCATCGCCGGGCTGGTCAGCGGCGAATACGACATCATCGTCGAGATCCCGCCGGACCAGATTCCCGTCGTCGAACGCTACGACGACCTGACGACGGAGTCCGTCGTCCTCGAAAACTCGCACGTGCTGGTCTTCAACACCACCGACCCGAAGCTCAAGGACAAGCGACTGCGCCAGGCGCTCAGCCTCGCCATCGACCGCCAGAAGCTGGTCAGCACGCTGTGGCATGGCAAGACCTACACGCCGAACGGCCACCAACTCGCCTCCTTCGGCCCGACCTACGACAAGAACCGCGTCGGCTACCGCTATGATCCCGAGGCCGCGAAGAAGCTCCTGAAGGAATCCGGGTATTCCGGTGAGCCGGTAAGCTATCGCATCATCCCCGACTACTACACGAACGGCCTCGAAGCCGCGCAGATCATTCAGGAAATGTGGAAGTCGATCGGCTTCAACGCCAAGCTCGAACCGGTGGAAAACTTCAAGGCGGTCCGTGCCAAGGGCGTGGAGATCTATCCCTGGTCGAACACATATCGCTATCCCGATCCGGCCGGCGCCATCTTCATCCTGTGGGGACCGAATTCCGCGGTGCAAAAGAAATACAAGCTGTGGAAGGCGCCGAAAGCCTTTAACGACGCGCTCAGCACGCTCAACGAATCCGGCGATCAGAAAGAGCGCAAGGCCGCCTTCCAGAAGGCGCTGGACATTTTCGAGGACGAGATGCCGGGGACCATCCTCTACAACCCGATCGCGACATACAGCATGCGCAAGGGCATCGAGTGGACGCCCTACCCGCTCTACTACATGGATTTCAGACCCGACAATCTGAAGATCAAGAAATAAAGCTGACGCAATGCTTTGCTATGGTCGCCGTCTCCCAGCCGACGTAGATCGGCTGGGAGACGGCGCCGAGGCAACTCGCACGGACGATACCGACGCACGACTGAGACGGATGGACTGCCTTCTCGAGATCCAGGATCTACGCGTTCACTTCGACACCGACGAAGGCGTCGTGCGTGCACTCGACGGCGTCGACATCCAGGTGCCCGCCGGCAAGACCGTTTGCCTGGTCGGCGAAAGCGGCTGCGGCAAGTCGGTGACCAGCCATGCGGTCATGGGATTGACGCCCCGCAACGGCCGCATCGTCAGCGGCAGCATCCGCTTCGAAGGCCGCGAGCTGCTACGGGAAAAGGAAAGCCGCCTGAACCGCATCCGCGGCCGGGAGATCGCCATGATCTTCCAGGACCCGATGAACGCGCTAAACCCGGTGCACAGCGTCGGAACGCAGATCAAGGAAAGCCTTGTCCTGCACCAGCGCCTGCCGGACGCCGCCGCCGCGAAGGAGGCGCTGCACCTGCTGGAGATCGTCGGCATCCCGGAGCCAAAGGCCCGGCTCAAGGAATTCCCGCACCAGCTTTCGGGCGGCATGAGCCAGCGGGTGATGATCGCGATGGCGCTCGCCTGCCGTCCGAAGCTGTTGATCGCGGACGAACCGACGACCGCGCTCGACGTAACGATCCAGGCGCAGATCCTGGACCTGCTGCGCCAGTTGCAGGCGGAGATCGGCATGTCCGTCCTACTGATCACGCACGACCTCGGCGTCGTGGCGGAGATGGCGCACACCGTCTCGGTCATGTATTGCGGCCGCATCGTGGAAAGCGGTCCCGTCGACACGCTGTTCGCGAACCCGACGCATCCCTATACGCACGGGCTGCTGCAATCCCTGCCCCGCGTCGACCGCGATACGGAAGACCTGTCGCCGATCGAGGGCGCGGTGCCGTCTCCCTTCGACCTGCCGCCCGGATGCAGCTTCGCGCCGCGTTGCGCCTATGCCTCGGCGCAATGCGATGCGGGCTTCCCGCCGCTCGAACCGCATGCCGGCGGCAACCGGGTCGCCTGCTTCCACCCGGTGGATGCGCCGGCATGAGCGCCGACATCAGCGTCGCCACGGACGCCGCGACGCCGCTTCTGGCTGTCAAGGACCTGGTGCGGCATTTCAGGATTGGCGCACGCAAGCTGTTCGGCAGGCGTGCCGTGCTGCGTGCCGTCGACGGCGTGTCCTTCGACCTGCATGCGGGCGAAACGCTCGGCCTTGTCGGCGAAAGCGGTTGCGGCAAGTCGACCACCGGACGGCTCGCGCTCGGCATGGATCAGCCGACGTCGGGTGAGG
>Ga0307417_10001010_pt1 | contig 11580 bp, 11 predicted proteins | sample SalMarWE160210MG_2_FD_202514 | JGI IMG/M metagenome (GOLD analysis project Ga0307417, IMG submission 202514) | Salt marsh sediment microbial communities from the Plum Island Ecosystem LTER, Massachusetts, United States - WE1602-10 | ecosystem: Environmental > Aquatic > Marine > Intertidal zone...
GCCGAGCACGCCGTCTTCAAGCAGACGGACGCCGACGTAGCCTCTTACGACGCCGGGTACGGCTCCGCCTACCTGGCCCGACAGGTGGGCCAAAAGCGGGCCCGGGAGATCTTCTTCCTCGGGCGTGACTATTCGGCCTCCGAGGCCCACGCCATGGGCATGGTCAACGCCGTCGTCCCCCACGCCGACCTGGAGAAGGTCGCCCTTCAGTGGGCTCGCGAGGTCGTGGCCAAGAGCCCGATGTCGCAACGCATGCTCAAGTTCGCCTTCAACATGATTGACGACGGTCTTGTCGGCCAGCAGATCTTCGCCGGCGAGGCCACCAGGCTCGGGTACATGACCGAAGAGGCCCAGGAAGGCCGGGACTCGTTCCTTGAGAAGCGCGAAGCCGACTTCCGGGACTTCCCGTGGCACTACTGATGGCCGCTTCTCTCGGCCGCTCACGGCGTTGAGCGGCTTCCAGGCATGGAAGACGGCGGCGCGCCCGCACACCCTGCCTGCAGCCGTGGTGCCGGTTCTGGTCGGTGGCGGCCTGGCATACGGGGAGGACGTGTACCGCTGGGATGCCTTCGTCTGGGCGCTGGTCGGCGCCCTGGCCATCCAGATCGCGGCCAACTTCGCCAATGACGCTTCGGATGCCCGACGAGGAGCCGACACCGAGGACCGGTTGGGGCCACCCCGAATGGTCGCGCTCGGCGTCATCAGCGCCCGCCGCATGTGGACGGCGACCTGGATCACCATCGCGGTGGCGGCGACCGCCGGGATCTTTCTGACCGTGATCGCAGGATGGCCGATACTGCTGATCGGCGGGTGCTCGGTGATCGCCATGCTCGGCTATGTGGGCGGGCCGGCCCCCTACGGGTATCGCGGGCTCGGTGAGCTCTTCGTGTTCGTCTTCTTCGGTCTGGTGGCCACTGTGGGAAGCCGCTACGTCCACGATTCCACCGCCCCCCTCTCAGCATGGCTCCTGGCGATCCCCGTCGGCTTTCTGGTGACGGCCATCCTCGTCGTCAACAACTACCGGGACATCGAGACCGATGGGGCGGCCGGCAAGCGAACCCTCGCCGTGATCATGGGAAGAGAGCGCACCAGGCTCCTTTTCGTGACGCTGGTGTACGGCGCCTTCGTCGCCATCGCGGTCTTTGGCGCCCTCGGGTGGACCCCGGTCTCGACGTTGTTCGCCTGTTTCCTGATCCCACTGGCGACCGTCCCGGCACGCATCGTCTACGTCAAGACAGACGGCCCGGCTCTCATCCGAGCCCTCAAGGCAACCGCCAGGCTCCACCTATGGGTGGGAGTGGCCCTTGCCGCGGCCGTCTCTCTTGCCCCGTGAAACCGAACGGCTCCCCCACTGCGTCCAAGGGTCGATGAGACGAGCCACACTCTTGATAGCAATTGCCGCCATCTCGACCTCCTGTCTCGGCTCCGATTTCGCCGACAGTGTCGAGGGCTCCTGGCAACTCACCAGCGGGACCGTCGAAGGACAGGACATCCCGATCCTTGAGACCCATCCGGTCACGATCACCTTCGACGGCGACCAGGTGGGCGGCACCGCCGCCTGCAACGGCTACGGCGGCAGCTACCAGCTCTCGGGCACCAAGATCAGCTTTGGTGATCTGGCCATGACCGAGATGGCGTGTCTACCCCAGGAGGCCATGGTGGCCGAGTCCCTCTACGCCCAGGCGTTGACCCTGGTGAACACGGCGAGTGTCGACGGACAGCTGATACTGGAAGGCCCCGACACCAGACTGGTGTTCGAGGCCCTCGAGCCGGTGCCCGACGCAGAATTGACCAACACCGTCTGGGTGCTGGACGGCCTCATCGACGGTGAGGCCGTCTCTTCGGTGTCCGGCGATCGGGCGACACTGGAGTTCTTCAGCGACGGGTCCATGCTCGGGGTGTCTGGTTGTCGTCTTCTCTCCGGTCACTACCGGGTGTCCGGGGCCGATCTGGTGATCACAGACCTGGAGGCCCAGGGACCTGATTGCGACCCCGACCTCGCCGGTCAGGACAACCACGTCGTCTCGGTGCTCGAGGGAACCATCCGGGTCGGCATCGAGGGCAATCGGCTGACTCTGACGGCATCCGGTGGCGAAGGGTTGTCCTACGTGGCAGAGGAGTAGCGGTGGTCTCGGTGACCTCCACCCACGAGTTGGCAGCCAGAGCCTCAACGCGACCCGGAGAGGACATGACGGCCTCGCCTTAGACGGCCGGATGGGGGAACGGTCTATCGGGTCCATTCGGGGAAGCCGTCAGGCATCGGCTAGACCAAGCCGGGCTCGGCGCTGGTCTGCGAGCGACACGAGTCGGCTCCACAATGCGTCCACCAGATCTCGCAGCTCATCGGAAGGGTTTGCAGCCACGAGCTGCGCAGCGATGACCGTTTCCGGTTCGACTTCATGGTTGACCGCGAGACGCCCCTCGTTTCCGAGGCGAATCGCCGGTTGCAAGAACAGCGCATTGGACAAGATCGCCCATGCGGTGAGCTCCGGATGACCGAGGGTGGGATCGGAGACGACGCCGGCTCGTGCGTCATCCTTCGCGACGAACGCAGGGTCGGCGGCAAGGTAGCGAGTCGTGCCCACACCACAGAACGAGATCGCAGCAATACACATGGAGCAGGGCTGTTGTGTGCTCCACAGGGTCGCACCCGACAGGTCGGCCTCCGATGGGATTCGAGCCAGTGCGTTCATCTCTGCGTGAGCCAGCGGCGTGCGCTCCAGGGTTTCCCTCCCCGTTGCTGGGTCGTACACATGGTTCCGACCGCGGGCGAGGAGCGCCCCTGCGGCATCCACTATGGCTGCCCCGCAGGGCAGGCCTTCGGCCCTCAGTGCCTCGAACGCACCCTCGAGTGCGACCCATGCCCCGGCATCGAGCCGATCAAAAGCCGTGTCCATCGCCACATCACGAAGCTACAGCCGGCACGAGCATCGGGCCCGGCAAGGGATTCGATTCTGTCCGCCGACCCCTATTGATTCTGTCCCAGATCGAACGTATGTTCGATGACATGGAGTGGGAGAGAGTCTCCAACGACGAGATCGATGTGGCGATGGACCAGTTCTCGGGTCTGGCCGCGGCCAGTCTGGCCCGCGTCTGCCAGCTGATCACCGAAGTCGACAGACGACAGACGTGGATGACCGATGGCGCCCGCAACCTGACCGACTGGGTGGCGAGCCGTCTTCGGGTGCGGCACCCCCTCGCCTCACAGCTCGTGTCCGTTTCCACACGTATCGCCGAGCTTCCCGTTCTCTCCGATCGCTTCGCCAGAGGTGAGCTATCACTGGATCAAGTCGACGCCATCTCTCGCATGGCCACCGCCGAAACCGAGACGGGCTTGATCGAAGAGGCCCTCGGTTTGTCCAATGCGGCCCTCGATCGTCAGGCGAGACGCCAACGGGGTATCCGGCCCGACCAGGAAACATCCGTATGGGAGCGACGTCGTCTGATCCGTCAGTGGAACCTCGACGAGTCCGAGTTGAGGTTCCGGGGGAATCTGCCGGGGATAGAGGGGCGCATCCTCGACCAGGCGATCGACGCTCGCGTCGACGAGATGGGCCCCAACCCGGAGACAGGGATGTTCGACTCTCACCAGACGAGAGCGGCGGATGCCCTGGTCGAATTGGCCGCCGGCCAAACGTCAGCGGGCGATCGACCCTCAGCAGATATCACCGTGTTCACCGATGCCGATGCGTTGGACGGCGAGCGGGGCATCTCCGAGTTGGACAACGGTGCCGTCATCTCCAACCAGGCGGCACAGAGACTTGCCTGTGATGCAACCGTCCGAACCGTCACCCGGGCGAACGGAATGACCGTGGGTGTCGGTCGACGGACCCGAAGGATTCCGGCTTGGCTCCGGGAGCTCGTCCACCACCGTGACGGTGGCCACTGCCAACATCCCGGATGCCGCCACACCCGCTGGCTTCAGATCCATCACGTCCAGCCTTGGTCCCAGGGAGGGGCCACCGACCTGGACAATCTCATCCTCATCTGCGGCTTCCACCACCGCTTTCTCCATGAGCACGGCTGGCACATCACCGGCCCGCCCGAGCGGCGAGTCTTCCGCAAGCCCGACTGGACGCTTTATCCGGGGCCGAGACCACCACTCGAGCCCCGTCTCCTCGCACTCGTCCGACCTACCTAGGGGCAGCCACCCCCGGCCACTTCCCACACCGGAACGTCGCCATGCGGGCATAACGTCCGAATCCCATAGACAACACGAGACGGGTAGCTCACATCAGCATTCCACCCTGCTGGGTGCATTGGCGCTCGTCGTCTCGTTCGTTGGCGGCAAGAGACGAGAGGCCCGGCCAACAGGGTCTTTTGCCCTTTGGCCATTCGACTCCGTGCCTGTAACTTCTCGACTGTCTTCAGGGAGACCAAACTGCCACACCTCTACGACTTCGCCGACGGGGACGGGTCCGACCGCGATCTGCTCGGAGGCAAGGGTGCCGGGCTCGCCGAGATGACAAGTCTCGGACTGCCCATCCCCCCCGGATTCACCATCACCACAGAGGTCTGCCGGGAGACAATGCGATCCGGAGAAGTTCCCTCCGACTTGTGGGACGAGGTCGATGCGGCGGTGGCGCGTCTCGAGACGAAGACCGGCCGCACCTACGGAGGCGGCCCGGTCCCGATCCTCCTTTCTGTGCGCTCCGGCGCCAAATTCTCCATGCCGGGGATGATGGACACCGTCCTCAACATCGGGATCAACGACGAGGTTGTCGCGTCACTCATCGAGTGGTCGGGTGATCCCCATTTCGCCTGGGATGCCTACCGGCGTTTCGTCCAGATGTACGGGGATGTCGTCCTCGGAGTGCCCGACCGCTGGTTCCAGGAGGTCCTCGCCGAACTGCGTGAGGAGCGCGGCGTACACGACGACTCCCAGCTGGAGACCGAGGATCTGGAACAGGCCACCCGCAGGTTCCAGGAGATAGTCCACGAGCGTGGTCCCGGAGCTCTCCCCACCGATCCCAGGGAGCAACTCCGAGGGGCCATCGAGGCAGTCTTCAAGTCCTGGAGCAACAAACGTGCGGTCGATTACAGGCGTATCAACCGCATCCCCGACGAGTTGGGGACCGCCGCCAATGTGCAGATGATGGTCTTCGGTGACCTGGGCGACGATTCCGGCACCGGTGTCTGCTTCACACGAGATCCTGCCACCGGTTCCCGCAGCGACTATGGCGACTATCTGCCCAGGGCCCAGGGTGAGGACGTGGTCGCCGGCATTCGCAACACTCTCACCCTCGACGAGCTCGCCGGGCTTCACAAGGAGTGCCACGACGAGCTGCTGGGGATCATGGACCTGCTCGAGAAGCACTATCGAGACATGTGCGACATCGAGTTCACCATCGAGAAGAACACGCTCTACATACTGCAGACACGCATAGGCAAGCGATCGGCCGAGGCCGCGGTCCGGATGGCGGTCGCCATGGAGGCCGAAGGTCTGATCGACAAGAAGACCGCCGTCGCCCGGGTCGAGCCCGCCTCACTGGAGCAGCTACATCGCCCCAAGATCCAGACGAAGGGAGCTCCCCCTCCGGTGCTGGCAGGAGTGGCTGCCTCCCCGGGCGCCGCGTCGGGCAAGGTGGTCTTCACCGCAGACCGCGCCGTCGAGCTCGCCCGCGCGGGTGAGAGGGTGATCCTGGTGAGACCGGAGACCACTCCCGACGACATCCATGGGATGGCCGCTGCCATTGGCATCCTCACCAGCCAGGGCGGCAAGACCTCCCATGCCGCCGTCGTGGCACGCGGGATGGGTAAGCCCGCCGTCACAGGTGCGGCCAACCTTATGGTCGACCCCGACCACGGAGTAGCACACGCATTCGACCGGGACCTGCATGAAGGCTCGGAGATCACCATCGACGGAACGACCGGGGCCGTCTACCTCGACCCCGTCGAGCTGATCGAGCCCGAGACCATCCATGAGCTCGAGGAGCTTCTCGAGTGGGCCGATGAGTTCAGGACAACCGGCGTGCGCGCCAACGCCGACTTGCCGGAAGATGCCGCACTGGCCAGGGCGCGTGGTGCGGAGGGCATCGGTCTGGCCCGTACCGAGCACATGTTCCTCGGAGAGAGGCTCGAGGTGGTCCAACAGATCATCCTCTCCACCTCCGATGAAGACCGAACCGCCGCTCTCGAGGAGTTGGAGAGACTCCAGGTCGGCGATTTCGAAGGGCTGCTCGAGGCGATGGACGGCCTCCCGGTCGTAATCAGGCTGCTCGACCCGCCACTGCACGAGTTCCTCCCCAGCCGGCTCGAGCTTGAGAAGGAGGCTCTTCGACGGGTGAGAGCGGGAAGGCCCATCGAAGACCTGCAGGCGATGTCGGAGCAGGTGGCGCGCTGGGAGGAGGACAACCCGATGCTCGGCTTGCGTGGCGTCCGTCTCGGGCTCATGGTCGACCAGCTCTACCGCATGCAGGCCCGGGCCGCCGTCACCGCCTACAAGCGACGCCTGGACGCCGGTGGTGATCCACGACTCGAGATAATGGTGCCGCTGGTCTCCGCCGCCGAGGAGCTCCATCGAATGAGGGAGATCATCGAGTCCGAGATCGGAGACGATCTGGACATACCCGTCGGCACGATGATCGAGCTTCCCCGGGCCGCGCTCACGGCCGGCGAGATCGCAGAGGTGGCCGACTTCTTCTCCTTCGGCACCAACGACCTCACCCAGATGACGTACGGGCTGAGCCGTGACGACGCCGAGGGCAAGTTTCTCAGGGATTATCTCGAGCAGGGCATCCTCGACTCCGATCCGTTCCAGACGATCGACCAACGAGGAGTGGGCCGGCTGATCAGGGTCGCGTGCAACGAAGGGCGCGCGGTGAACCCGAACCTCACACTGGGGCTATGTGGAGAGCACGGTGGCGACGCCGACTCGATCAGGTTCGTGCACGGGCTGGGGCTCGACTACGTCTCGTGCAGCCCTCCCCGCGTCGAGGGAGCGCGTCTCGCCGCGGCCCAGGCAGAGCTAGCCGCCCAATAGGTCTATCTGGTCGAGCACCTCGGGGACCCCCTCTCCGGTGGTGGCCACCGTGACGAGAACCGGGGTGTCATCGCCCGTCGCCTCGAGGAGGGCCCGCTTGACGTCTTCCACACCGGGACGATCTCCCTTGTTGACCACGAACAGGTCGGCGATCTCGACTATCCCTGCCTTCTCGGCCTGCACCGAGTCACCCCAGGCCGGGCCGACCACGAGGGCGACCACATCCGCCACTCCCATCACCTCGACCTCGGACTGACCGACCCCCACGGTCTCGACGATGACACGATCGAATCCGGCGGCCCCCAACAACGCGATGGCCGCAACTGCCGCCACTGAGAGGCCTCCGAGATGCCCCCGGCTGGCCATCGATCTCACGTAGACCCCGTCGTCGTCGATGTGGGTCTGCATCCTGATCCGGTCACCGAGGATGGCGCCACCCGTGATCGGGCTGGAAGGGTCGATGGCGAGAACGGCGACCGTCTCCCCTCTGCGCCGCAACTCCCCGATCAAGGCGGCGATCAGTGTCGACTTCCCCGCCCCGGGCGGCCCGGTGATCCCGATGACACCCTGAGGGTGGCTCAACTCCGCAGCGGAGTCCCCGTCCTCGACGAGTGAGATGGCACGGGACAGGGCGCGACGATCGCCGGATCTCAGTGAGTCGAGCAGGGACGCGTCCATCGCCCCGGAGACTAAGGACGAATCAGAGTGTGGGCAGGGAGATGCCGACGCCTTCGTCGTCCTCGAACATGACCGGAGCGTCCGCCGACGCGATCACCTCTTCGACCCCCGGGACGCGATCCTTCAGTATTCGCTCGATGCCGGCTTTCAGGGTCATCATCGACAGTGGGCAGCCCCCGCACGCCCCCACCATCTGCAGGCTCACCGTTCCGTCCTCCGCTCCCAGCAGCACAAGGTCACCACCGTCGGCCTGGACGGCAGGTCTTATGTACTCGAGAGTCTCATTGAGCTTCTCGAGGTCGATGGGCCCCTCTTTGGTGCTGGAGGGGGAGATCGTCACTGGCGTTGCGTCTGTCATTCCCTGGTTCAAACCACTGGCGGTCGTTACTTGTTCCAGTCTAGGGAGGGTCTTCAGGAGCGTTGAATCGAGGCCCCGAGTGAGGCGAGCGTTGCAACGAAACCCTCGTAGCCACGGTCGATGTGAGCCGGTTCGCCGACCCCGGTTTGCCCTTCGGCCGCCAAACCGGCGAGCACCAATGCCGCACCGGCTCTTATGTCAGGTGCCAGCACCGGGCAGCCGGACAGCCGCTCCACACCGCGGATGATGGCGTGCTGCGCCTCGATGGAGATGTCGGCACCCATTCGCGCCAACTCGCCGACGTACCGGTATCGGGCGTCGTAGAGGTTCTCGGTGATCACCGAGGTTCCTGTGGCCAGCGAGAGGAGTGCGACCATCTGGGGTTGCATGTCGGTGTGGAAGCCAGGGTATGGGAGGGTGGCGAAGTCGATCGGAGCCGGTCTCTCCGGGCCCTTGACCCGCAGCCAGCCCACCCCCCGGTCCACCTCACAGCCGGTCGCCTCGAGCTTGGTCAGCTCCATCCTCAAATGGTCCGGGATGCACTTGGTGATCGTGACGTCACCGCCGGTGATGGCGGCGGCAACCGCATAGGTCCCTGCCTCGAGCCGATCCGGGACGACCTCGTGGTCGGCAGGGCCCAAAGACGCGACGCCCTTGACGGTCACCAGGGAGGTCCCTCCACCCTCGATGTCAGCACCCATCTGGTTCAGCTGTCCGATCAGGTCCTCGATCTCCGGCTCCCTGGCGGCGTTCACGATCACAGTGTCCCCCTCGGCGAGGACGCCGGCGAAGAGGAGGTTCTCGGTGGCACCGACCGACGGGAAGGGAAGCTCGATCTCCGTCCCCTTGAGACGCCCGTCCACGGTGGCCACCAGCTCGCCGTGCACCAGCTCGAATGATGCCCCCATCTGCTCGAGCCCATGCATGTGCCACTCGATCGGTCGGTTGCCCAGGTCGTCGCCTCCGGGCAGGGCGACGCGGGCTACGCCGCACCGGGCGAGCAACGGGCCCAGGACCACGATGGAGGCCCTCATCTGACGGACCAGCTCGATCGGAGCCTCGGGGAGTGGCTCGTCGGGGACAACAACCCACAGCTCGTGGTCGCCGTGCTCGATCTTGCATCCGGTGTGCTCGAGCACCTGGACCATCAGCTCCACGTCGAGAATGGAGGGGACGTTGCAGAGATGGTGCCGACCCGGGGCGAGCAGAGTGGACACCATCTCCTTGAGGACGGCGTTCTTGGCCCCGTGAGCACGGACAGTGCCCGCCAGACGCGCTCCGCCCTCGACGAGGATCTGCGACATCCCGGCAAATCTACCTGGACCGTCTCTGAAACCACGAGGTTGCCAGTCCACGACGCCCCGGGCGTCCGGGGACTGGTCTGCCGTGTTTCTCGAGGTAGTTCGCCCCGTATACGGGGCGAACTACCGGAGGTTTGGCAATGCCGGGTGACCCTGGTCCGGCGGGGACCGTGGCTACCCTGCCCGGCGAATGAGAATCGCCCTCGGATCTGACCACGCCGGATACGACCTCAAAGAGCACCTCGCCTCGTGGCTGGCGGAGTCGGGCCACGCCGTATACGACCTGGGTACCCACTCCACCGACCCGGTCGACTACCCCGACTACGCGGCTGCGGTCGCCCAGGCCGTGCTCGACGGCCGGGCCGATCGAGGAGTGGTCGTCTGTGGATCAGGGGCCGGCGCTTCGATCGCGGCGAACAAGTTCCGCGGCATCCGAGCGTCGGTCGCTCACGATATGTACACCGCCCATCAGATGGTCGAGCATGACGACGTCAACGTCATATGTCTCGGATCCCGGGTGATCGGTCAGGCCCTGGCCGAGGATCTGGTGAAGACATTCGTCGGCGCACAGTTCAGTCGCGATGACCGGCATGTCCGCCGCCTGGACAAGATCAGGAAGCTGGAGTCCTAGCCGGAGAGGCTGGCCGCTGCGATCGAGGCCAGTGCGTCGTAGCCATCGGTCCCGATCTCACCCGCGATCCGGCCCAGGTTGTTGTTGTCACCGTCCAGCACCAGATAGGTCGGGGTCGAGGTGAGGCCGAAGGCGGTGGCGATGCTGCCCCCCTCGTCGTCCATGAGCGTCGGGATGGTCCATCCATCACCCTCCAGCCACTTGGACGGCGGATACGTGCTGCCGTCCCTCAACTGGTTGGTGAGGACCGTCACACCGTAGATGTCGACACCGTCGGGAAGCCCGCCATCCTCGTACCACTGCTCGAGGATCGGGACCTCACGCTGGCAGTGAGGGCACCAGTGAGCCACCATCACGACGATCTTGGGCCGGCCGTCGGGTCCGATGGTGTACTCGTTCCCGTTCCAGTCCACTCCGGTCACGGTGGGGGCGGTGATTCCGATAGCCGGATCGGTGGCGGATGCATCGAAGAACGGGAGGTCGGCCCCTTCGACCGTCACCTCCCCGAAGGCGATGGCGTCGGCACCGCCGCCTTCGTTGGCGATGGCTGCCGCCATCCAGACGATGAGGGCCAGACCGAGGATCCCCCCGCCGATCCAGTAGATCAGGCTTCGGTTCGACTCAGACTTGCCGGCCGGTCTCTTTGGGGATTGCTGTTTGGTTGACATAGAAACCCAGTAGGACAGCGATGAGGATAAACCCGGCCCCGGCCATAAATGGGATCGTGACGAAGCCGAAGATCTCGACGAACTTGTTCGAGCATGGGTTGTTCGGGTCACACGAGGTGCCCTCCAGTGTGGGGAACCATTGCACGAACACGTGGTAGACGGACATGGCGAAGCCGATGAGAGCCAGGGGCAAGGCGTAGTACTTCACCTGGAACTCTCGTCTGATGGCACCCACCAGGAGCACGACCGCCATCGGGTACATGGCGATTCGCTGGAACCAGCACAGCCGGCACGGTGGGAAGCCGATCACCTCCGAGTAGAAGAGCGATCCCAACGTCGCCACCAGGGCGACCAGCCAGGCGAGCCAGATTGCCCGGCCCTGGAGGATCCTCGCCGCATCCGGACCCTTGACCAGGCGGTAGACACTCAACTCGACTGCGGCCAGCAACGAGACCAGGGCGAGGAGAGCTACGACATTGCTGTAGAGGAGGATTGAGTCGCTGGACATGAGTGTCTCCAGCTGATGACCTTATCGATGGTCGTGTTCGTTCAACAACCCAGGATTCAGTCAGGCGGCGTCAGCCACTTCCAGTCGGTCCCAAGGAGGCCGTCGGCGTCGGCCGGGCCCCACGAGCCCGGCTCGTAGCCCACCACCGGGGGATGGGTGTCGAGGACGGGCTCGACGATTCGCCACGCCTCCATGACGCCGTCTTCGCGGGCGAACAGGGAGGCGTCGCCGCGAAGTGCGTCGCCCAGCAGCCGCTGATAGGCATCGGTGCCGTGACCACTCGGGTGGCTGGAGAGCGTCGACAGGTCGACACGGCGGCTCACCATGTCAGGACCGGGCTGTTTGGCTCTCATGGACAGGGTGATCCGATCCTCCGGCTTGCTCTGGAAGACCAGTCGGTTGGGACCGGGGCTCATGTCTACCCCGGCAAAGAGCATTCGCGGTGGGCGGTTGA
>Ga0307417_10001011_pt1 | contig 11571 bp, 9 predicted proteins | sample SalMarWE160210MG_2_FD_202514 | JGI IMG/M metagenome (GOLD analysis project Ga0307417, IMG submission 202514) | Salt marsh sediment microbial communities from the Plum Island Ecosystem LTER, Massachusetts, United States - WE1602-10 | ecosystem: Environmental > Aquatic > Marine > Intertidal zone >...
TGACGATCTCGAGCTGGCGGCTCCTGTGCTCGATCGCGACATCCTCCTGGGAGTCAACTGCCGCGACCTGACCACCCTCGAGGTGGATCTCTCCCGATTCGAGGTGCTGGCTCCGCAACTTCCCTCGAATCTCCCACACGTGGCCGAAAGCGGCATCTGCACGACCGACGATGCCGTTGCGATTGCCGACCTCGGCTACCAGGTGGCTCTCGTGGGCTCTGCACTCGTTTCCGACATCAACCCGGGTGGCCTGCTCTTCGATCTGATCGACGCCGGGCGGAGGGCGCGGACGGGAGCAGGGACGTGAGCCTCTTCATCAAGATCTGCGGGATGACGGACGAGGCTTCGGCCGAGGCGGCGGTGCAAGGCGGGGCACAGGCGGTGGGCTTCGTGTTCGCCACGTCGCCCCGGCAGGTCTCGATCGCTCGGGCCCGGGCGATCTCAAAGGTGATCCCACCTGGTGTCGCTCGGGTCGCCGTCTTCCGTCGGCCGATGCGGCCGCATCTGATGAAGGTGGTTGAGGAGTTTCAGCCCGACCTCGTCCAGGCCGACTTCGACACACTGGGCGGGCTGGAGGGCGTCGAGGCTCTCCCGGTGTATCGGGACGGCTCGGGAGAGGTGCCGGGAGGCGGGCGCTTCCTCTTCGAGGGCCCGATCAGTGGCGCGGGCCGTCAGGTCGATCTGGCCCGAGCAGCAACCGTGGCCCGGCTGGGTGAGATGATCCTCGCCGGAGGGCTGAGCGAAGAGAACGTGGGACGGATCGTGGCCGAGGTCAAGCCGTTCGGCGTCGACGTGAGCAGTGGGGTCGAGACCGCTCCGGGGGTGAAGAGCCCAGAGATGATCAGGTCGTTCGTGGCAGCAGTGCGCGCGGCCGAGGAAAGGCTGGTGACCAGATGACGGTTGACACGACCTGGAAGAGGGTGGCCGACGCCGATGGGCGCTTTGGCCCGTTTGGCGGGAGATACGTACCGGAGACGCTGATGGCGTCGCTCGTGAAGCTCGAAGAGGCGATGAGCCGTCTCTTCGACGACCCCGGATTCCGTCGTGAGCTGGCCGTTGAGCAAGCCGAGTTCGTAGGCCGGCCGACACCCCTCACCTTCGCACGCCATCTCAGCTCCGATTGGGGGGGCCGGGTGTATCTCAAGAGAGAGGACCTTTGCCACACCGGGGCCCACAAGATCAACAACGCCATCGGTCAGGCTCTCATCGCGAAGAGCCTCGGTGTCGATCGCATCATCGCCGAGACCGGTGCCGGCCAGCATGGGGTGGCCGCCGCTGCCGCCTCCGCCCGGGTCGGCCTGCCGTGCACGGTCTACATGGGATCGGTGGATGTCGGGCGGCAGAGCTCCAACGTGGAGCGGATGCTTCTCCTGGGGGCGACGGTCGTCCCTGTCGAGAAGGGTGACCGAACGCTCCAGTCGGCCATCGATGAGGCCCTGCGCGATTGGGTGTCCGACCCCGACGGCACGTATTACCTGCTGGGCTCGGCGGTAGGCCCCCATCCCTATCCCACCCTCGTCGCCGAGCTGCAGTCGGTCATCGGCAGAGAAGCCCGGCAGCAGGTGAGCGAAGCCACCGGCGCGCTTCCCGACGTGGCTGTTGCCTGTGTCGGTGGCGGCTCCAACTCGATCGGCATGTTCCGCGGCTTCGTCGATGATCCCACCGTGACTCTCCTGGGAGTGGAGGCCGGCGGTGATGGGACATCGCACAGTGCCACCCTGGCCTCGGACACGATCGGCGTGCTTCACGGGGCGATGACGCCACTGCTCCAAGACGAGTACGGCCAGGTCCACGAGACACACTCGATCGCGCCAGGCCTGGACTATCCCGGTGTCGGCCCCGAGCACGCCATGCTCCGCGACTCGGGACGAGCCACCTACATCTCGGCCGACGACTCGGAGGCACTGGCCGCGGTCGAGGAGTGCTCGACGGCGGAAGGGATCATCCCGGCCCTCGAGTCCGCCCACGCCCTGGCCGGGGCGAAACGCTGGGCAGCGGAGAACCCCGATTCGGTGATCGCGATTTGTGTCTCGGGGCGGGGCGACAAGGATCTTGACATCATCAGGGAGGCTCGACATGGGTGATCACGCGGCCGCGGTCACCAAGGCGATCGAGAGCGCAGATGGCCAGGCCATCTGTGCCTACCTCACCGCCGGCTATCCGAGCCCGGAGACCTACGGAGAGATCCTCACGTCGGTGGCGGAGACTGCGGACGTGGTCGAAGTGGGCATACCTTTCACCGACCCTATGGCGGATGGGCAGACGATCCAGCACGCCAGTCACGAGGCGCTCGTCCAGGGAATCAACCTGGATCGGATCTTCGACACTCTCGATTCACTCGAGTTGGCCGCGCCTCATGTCCTCATGGGTTACTACAACCCATTCCTGGCCTTCGGCTTACCGCGGCTGGTGCAGAGAATGACCGATGCAGGCACGTCGGGATTGATCGTCCCCGATCTCCCCCTGGAAGAGAGTGGAGAGCTGATCGAGATGCTGGAGCGTCACGACCTGGGTCTGGTCCAGCTCGTGGCTCCGACCACTCCGCCAGATCGATTGCGCAGATTGGCGACTGCGAGTCGTTGCTTCGTCTATGCGGTGTCCACCAAGGGGACGACCGGCGGAGCCACCGATTTCGACGAGAGCGTGCTGGATTATCTAGATAGGGTGAAGTCCGTGTCAGACCTCCCGGTTCTCGCCGGTTTCGGTGTGCGTGAGAGGGCTCAGGTCGCCCAGCTCACCGGTCATGTCGATGGAGTCGTCGTGGGATCGGCGCTGATCGATGCCATCGACCGGGGCGACGACCCTGCTCGATTCCTTTCCGGCCTTCGTCCTTCGAGGACCGTGGCAGGATCCGCATGACTGTGAGGGCGAGGCGATGATCGTCGTCCTGGAGAAGGGGGTCTCCCTGAAGGACAAGGCCTCCATCGTCCGGCTCATCGAACAACACGGTGGGCGTCTGCTGGTGAGCGAGTTGGGCGACACGACTCACATCGGGCTCGTCGACACCGTGGCACAGGCTCTCGCCGACCGCATCCGCGTCATGCCTGGTGTTGCCGCGATCCGCTCGGAGGCTCCCCCGTACCCACAGGTCTCTCGCGAGTACCGGGAGACGCGTTCGTTGGTGGACGTGCGGGACGTGGCGGTGGGAGGCTCGGAAGTCGTGGTGATGGCGGGGCCATGCTCGGTGGAGTCGGCGACACAGATCGCGACGGTGGCCGAGGCCGTGGCCGACGCCGGGGCCCGAATCCTGCGTGGTGGAGCATTCAAGCCGCGGACTTCGCCGTACAGCTTCCAGGGGCTGGGGGAGGAAGGCTTGTACCTGTTGGCGGCCGCCCGTGATCAAACCGGGCTCCCCGTGGTCACCGAAGTGGTCGCCACCGAAGACGTCGCGCTGGTTGCCACTCATGCCGACATGCTCCAGATCGGGGCTCGCAACATGCAGAACTTCAGGCTCCTCTCCGAGGTGGGCGCCCAGCCCAAGCCGGTGCTCTTGAAAAGGGGCATCTCGTCGTCCATCGAAGAGGTGCTGCTCGCCGCGGAGTATGTGGCGTCGGCGGGAAACACCCACGTGATCCTGTGCGAGCGAGGGATCCGAACGTTCGAGACCGCCACCCGCAACACATTCGATGTCAGCGCGGTCCCCGTCCTGAAGAGGGAGACCCATCTGCCGGTCATCGTCGATCCGAGTCACGCCGCGGGCGACCGCGAGCTGGTGCCCGCCCTGGCCGCCGCCGGGGTTGCCGCCGGGGCCGACGGGGTGCTCGTCGAGGTGCACAACGACCCCGACTCCGCACTCAGCGATGGGCCGCAGAGCCTGACCCTGCCCGGCTTCACCGAGATGATGGGGACGCTCAAGGCGGTTGCCGACGCCGTCGGCCGTCGTATCCGCTGACTTTTTCCCGTTCTGTGAACGCTGGGTACGCGTGGCGCGTACCCAGCGTTCACAGAACGGTGGAATGATCCGAGAGCGGTACCGTTGACATCACCACATGACCGCCATCCGAGATCTCGTGCCGCTTCGCTTCCCGTGGGACGGGTTCGACCCGTTTCTGTTCACGGTCCATCACGTCGACGACTACCCGGCCGGCAACGATGTGCTGGGCCCGACCGTCCCCTTGCATGGCAGGAACCTCGGCTCCGACTTCTCCTACCTCGACGGCTGGAGCATGTACCACGGGGTGACCGTCCCGGGGTTCCCCCAACATCCTCACCGCGGGTTCGAGACCGTCACCGTCGTCCGCCGAGGTTATGTCGACCACTCCGATTCGCTTGGCGCGACTGCTCGATATGGCGAGGGTGACGTGCAATGGCTCACGACCGGGAGCGGGATCATGCACGCGGAGATGTTCCCGCTGCTCGACGAAACCGGGGACAACCCGCTGGAGTTGTTCCAGATCTGGTTGAACCTGCCGCCCGCGTCGAAGATGGTCGACGCCTACTTCGGGATGTTGTGGAGCGAGGCCATCCCCACCGTCTCCCCAGCGCCCGGGGTGTCGATCGACGTGATCGCCGGGCGCATCGGCCCGCACGCGCCCCCGCCCCCGCCACCGGACAGCTGGGCCTCCCGCGTTGGCACCGACTTCGCCATCTGGCATCTCAGTCTCGAGCCCGGCGCCACCTATGAGCTGCCTCCGGCTGAGGCAGGGACCGATCGAACTCTCTACAGCTACTCCGGCGACCAACTATCCGTCGACGGCACGGCGGTGGGCGCCGATGTGGGAGTGCGGCTCGATCCCGAGGCAACCCCACACCTGTCCAACGATGGCGGGCCGGCACAGATCCTCTTGCTCCAGGGTCGCCCCATAGGAGCGCCGGTGTTCCAGATGGGGCCGTTCGTCATGAACAGCGCCGAAGAGCTTCGCCAGGCGGTGGAGGACTACAGGGCAACGGGTTTCGGAGGCTGGCCTTGGTCCCGACCGGATCCGGTCCACGACCGGGGCGAGGGCAGGTTCGCCCTCCACGCCGACGGCCGCGTGGAGCATCGGGACCGTCAATCCACCGTTCTGTGAACGCTGGATACGCGTCACGCGTGCCCAGCGTTCACAGAACGGGCTAACGACGTTCGCGACGATGGCCGGCGGCCACCTCCTCGAGAGCTGACCTGTCCAGCTGGTCGGCCGGTATGGCTGCTGCCCGAACCGGCGTTATCGCGGTGACGGTTGCCGTGGCCCGGCCTCCCTCCAACACGGCTCGCTCCCCAACGATGGCGCCCGGCCCCAGTTCGGCCACTTCGGTCCCGTCGACCGACACCCTCAGCATTCCGTCCAGCACCAGGAAGATCTCGCCGCCGGTCTGTCCCTGAGTGATGAGATCGACACCCTCCTCGATGGCATGCAGGTCCGGCCGGCCTGACATCACGACGGTAGAAAGGCTGCGCTCGACCTGTGACTCCACCTCACTCATGAGTGCGGGACGGTCGAAGTCGTGCCAGGGGGAGTGGTCGTGATCGTTGACACGTGTCCACTCGGAGTAGTCGATCAAACCGCTCTTGGCGGCGAGATCGCCATCCGGCCCGTACACCCAGTGACGAGGGAACGGAGATGCCCCGACCAACTCGAAATGGGTCTCCCCCTCGCCGGTCACCGTTAGCGCCAGAGTGGTCCAGGCGGTCGGCGCCGTCATCCGCACATAGGGTGGGCGGTCGATTCTGTGCGGTAGGGGTGCCCCGGTCCGGCCCCCGGCGGTCTGGGTGAAGTGAGCCTTCCCTCCTTCGATACGTGGACGCTCCTGCAGCACAGGGAATGAGACGCCCGGGACGGTTATCGCGAGACCCAATCGCGCGGTGGTAGACCCGACGTATCCACCTCCGCTGTAGCCGGCATCGACGATCTCACCGTCCTCGACTTCCACCCAAACCGAGAGATGGTTGGCGAACCGATAGCGGTCATCTCGTCGCAGCTGCTCGAGATCATCGGGGCCAATACGATCGGGGGGAGCCTGGTCGTAGTGCCCGATGCCCAGGTCCATCGGAACCCTCATCGGCCCGGTCATCGCCTCCGACGGTATCCACGAAATCGAGGTGACTGATCGCTCAATTCTCATGACTGTTGCTCCTTGACTGGCATGACGTGAGCATGGGGCCTAGTCGGAGCGGAGTCGAGGGTGCGCACCGCCCAATCCGGTGTGGAAATCCCCACCGCGATTCTCGGGTCATCACCGTTATCTCCGCCGACCTTCGTCCATACGGTGAGGGCCATGTACCAATTACTGCTCGTGGTTCATGTACTGGCCGGGATCGCGTGGGTGGGTGGGGGCTTGACAAACCAGCTCGCCATCCAGCAGGCGCGCCGCTCTGGTGGTGCAGTCGAAGTCGACGCTCAGATGGTTTCCCTGGCGTGGATGGAGAAGCTCATCTACATACCGGCCCCGGTAGTCGTCCTCCTCTCCGGTGTGACGATGGTTGCGGTTCAGGATGCGTGGAGCTTCTCGCAACCCTGGGTGTACCTGGCGTTGACCCTCATAGTGGTGGCCGGGATCCTCGGTGGTGCAGTGGGAGGCAGGCTGGAGAGACGAGTGGAGGAGCTGCGAGCTGATGGGTTGGTTGAGTCTCCGGAGTTCGCCCAGACACTCACGAAAGTCCTCAACTCGGGCTGGCTCGAGCTCGTCCTGATGATCGCCTTGGTGTTTCTGATGGTTTACAAGCCGGGGGCGTGACTTGACCATCTCCGTTCTTCTGGCGGACGACAACCTCCTTGTCAGAGAGGGGGTCAAGACGCTCATCGACCTGGCCGACGACCTCACGGTCATCGGCGTCGCTTCCGACCTCGAGGAGTTGATCGCGGCCGCCGAATCCGATCCGCCTCAGGTGGTAGTCACAGACATTCGCATGCCACCGACCTTTCAGAAGGAAGGAATCGAGGCGGCCAAAGTGGTGCGCAAGATGCACCCCGGCACCGGCATCGTCATCCTCTCCCAATACGATGATCCCGAGTACGCAGTGGCACTGCTTTCCGAGGGTGCCGCCGGTTACGCCTACCTGCTCAAGGACCGGGTCGCGGAAGGTGATCAGCTGGCGCGAGCGATACGGGAGGTGGCGACGGGTGGGTCGATGCTCGACCCGAAGATCGTGGAGGCGCTGACGAGACCCGTCTCAGTCGACGGCTCGCTCACCCCTGAGGAAGAGATCTTGCTCGACCACATTGCACAGGGCACTCCGATCAAAGCCATCGCCGTGGCCTTGCGCACCACACCGGCGGATGTCGACGCCCGCATCGAGAAACTGTGGATGCGCCTCGCAGACGGCGTCTCTGCAGGGAGCACGGCGGCCATCAGCCGACTCAAGACTCTGCAGAGAGCGATCGCCGTCCGTGAGGAGCAGGGTGAGCAGTTGTCGAGGCTTCTCCCCACCGGTGTGGCCGAGAAGATGAGGCGGGGTGGTCGCCGGATCGGGGAGACCGAGGATCTCGAGGTCACCGTCCTCATGTCCGACATACGTGGATACTCCGGGATAGCAGAGCGCGCGGAGCCGGCGGCGCTGGCCGGTCAGCTCAACCGTCATCGCGCCGAGATGAACCGGGTCATCCTCGACAGCAGTGGAACGGTCATGCAGTTCGTCGGTGACGCGGTGATGGCGGTCTTCGGGGCTCCTGAGCCCTGTCCCGACCACGCACAGCGAGCTCTTGCTGCTGCAACGCAGATGCACTCCGCCCAGGAAGCTGTCAACGATGAATGGAGACGTGAGGGGCTCGATCCATTCGGGCTCGGCATCGGCCTGTCGACCGGCAAGGTGGCTGCGGCACTTCTCGGCTCGGAGGAGCGACTCGAATACAGCGTGGTGGGTGACACCGTGAATCTCACGCAACGGCTCCAGCAGTGGGCGGAGCCGGGCGAGACGATCATCAGCGAACCCACCTGGAGGGCGCTCGAGGAGAAGCCGGATGCCGAAGAGCTCGAGCCGCAGCCGGTCAAAGGTCGGACCGCGCCGGTTAGGGCTTATCGCTTCCCGAGGCGGGAGCAATGACTGATCGAGTCCGCGTTCTGAGCGGCCGCTCGATGGGCTTCATCGCCATTGGCTCGGCAGTGGCCGGCAGTATCTGGACGATCGTCGTCGCCGGGGGGTTCGCCATCGCTTGGGATCAATGGCTCGTGCACAACGGGGCGGCAGCCATCGGCTTCGGGTTGATCGCCTGGTTCGTCATACCGGGACAACCGAGAAACGGCGCGGTCTGGACTTCGGCGTGGGTAGGTGTGTTCGCAGGTCTGTATTGCCTCACGCTTGCAGCCGCCTTCCAGATGGCCCAGGGCCAAGGTCTGACGGTGGATGCCGTATTCGGGCTCAGCCCGTCCGACCTCTCGCCGTCGGCGGCGCTCGTCCCGATGATGGCCTCATGGCTGTACCTCCCCATATTCCTCGCCTTCACAGTTGGGCTGTTGTTGTTCCCCGATGGGAATCCCCCGTCACCACGGTGGCGCTGGGTGACCTGGCTCACGATCGGCGCGATCGCCATGCAGTCCCTTGCGGTGATGTGGCTGTTTCGGCCCTCCTCGACCCTCCGGTACGACTCGCTCAACGGTTTCGCTGACGCCTTCCAATTGGGTCCGGTGATCGTCGCCACCGGTTCGATCCAGCTGGTGGTGCTTCCGCTTTGTGTGCTGGCAATGGTCGTTCGATTCCGACGGAGCTCGGGTCTGGAGCGTCAGCAGTTCCGGGTAGTCGTGTGGGGTGCGGCCACGACCGGTGTCCTGGTTCTGGCTGCGGCCCTCATCGATCTCCGTGACGGGCCGGGAGTTCGGTTCTTGTTCTTGGTCGCCGTTGTCTTGCTGATCGGCTCCTACGGTGTCGCCATAGCCAAGTATCGGCTCTACGACGTCGATGTTGTCATCTCCCGGACGCTGGTCTACGGAGCCCTGGCGGTTTTCATCGGCGGCGTCTATGTGGGAATTGTGGTCGGCGTGGGCTACGTGATCGGGGCCCGTGATGAGCCAAGCCCGTGGCTCGGGATCCTGGCCACGGTGATCATCGCCATCGCATTTCAGCCACTGAGACGCAGATTGCAGAGGCTCGCCAACAGGATCGTCTATGGACGGCGCGCCACCCCCTATGAGGTGTTGTCGACCTTTTCTCAGCGCGTGGCAGCCGTGGACCCGGATGTGTTGACCCAGATCGCCAGAGCGCTGGAGGAGGGGACGACGGCGGATTCGGTGGCGATCTGGATGAAGAGAGGGGGCGATATGCATCTGATGGCGGTTTGGCCCGATGATGCCGACATGGCGGAGAGGGTGCCGGCGGGCGAGTCTCCTACGGCGGATCGGACTGCTTCTGTGATCCAGCATGGTGAGGAGTTGGGCATGGTCACACTGAGACTCGCCCCGGGACAACCGTTCTCGCCAACCGATGCCGACCTTCTCGACCAAGTCGCCGCCGGTCTGGGACTGGCTTTGCGCAATCTGAAGTTGACCGAGGATCTGAGGGACCGGGTGACACAGCTACGAGATTCGAGACGTCGCATCGTGGCAGTTCAGGACCTGACCCGGCGCCAGCTGGAGCGCGATCTCCACGATGGCGCCCAGCAACGTCTCGTCGCGCTGAAGATCAAGCTGGGTATCGGGGCGTCGATGGCAGCCAAAGAGGGTCTCGATGACGTCGGGGAGGTCTTGGGTCCGCTTCGCCGGCAAGCCGACGAGGCGATCGACTCGGTTCGCGAATTCGCCAGAGGCATCTATCCGCCCCTCCTCGAGGCCGAGGGTCTGGGCCCGGCGCTGACCGCTCGGACCCGAAATCTGGCGACAGCGGTGACCGTGCAAGCGGCCCAGGTCGACCGCTACCCCCGTGATGTGGAGGCAACGGTGTACTTCTGTGTGCTGGAGGCGGTGCGGAATGCAGTCAAACACGCCAGGGCGAAGTCGATCCTCGTCACACTCAGTAGTGAGGAGGGGCAGGTCGAATTCGAAGTTCGAGATGATGGGATCGGATTCGACCCGGAGGCCTACCGGGAGGGATCGGGTCTGATCAATCTGTCAGATCGGATCGACGCGTTGGATGGTTCACTCGACATCAGCTCATCACCAGGGCATGGAACCAGCATCCGGGGCACGCTTCCCATCCGCCAGCTGGCGGCGGCCACATGAGCATCGACTCACTCCAAGGGAGGGGCTCGTGAGTGACCGGCTGATCGTTGGCTGTGTGCGCGTGGCGGCAGGTCTTGGCTTGACCACCGCGGTCTTGGGTTCGGCCATCTTGCTCGGGTCTGGTCACTTCGAGATCTTCCTCGTTCAGAGTGGGGCGTCCTTCGCCATGCCTTTCGCGATCTTCTTCAGCGTTCTCGCCTGGCTGACAATCCCCCGTCAGCCCCGCAACGCCGTGGTATGGGTGATGGTGTTCTCGGCCCTTTGCTGGGGTCTCTACGTCGCCGGCATCGGTCTATTCACCGTTGCGTTCCCCGGAGATCCCGGGGTGCTCTATACGTCGGACACCCTCACTCCGGCTGATCTTTCCCCCGCCGCAGCCTGGATCCTGACATTCACCTTCCTCAGTTGGATACCAGGGCTGTTCTCTCTCACGACTCTCGGGCTGCTCCTCTTCCCCGATGGGAAGCTGCCATCCCCGAGATGGCGATGGGTGGCCCGGGTCGCCGTCCTCAGTATTACGGCGGGGACTATCGGGGGCTCTTGGACGTATCGTGCGGGATCCACGTCCCCCTACAACTCGGATACCTTCTCCGACCCTCTCGCCACCGCGTTGATCCTGACTTGCTGTCTCACCTCCGTGATCTCATTGGCGGCTCTGATAGGTCGTTTCCGACGCAGTGACGGCGAGACCCGTCAGCAGTTCAAATGGGTCGTCTGGGGAGCCTCCTTCTTCATCGCCGCGGTGCTTCCTGCGTTCTTCCTCGAAGACGGCGACTACGAGGGCGTTTCGACTGTCCTGTTCTACGTGGGGGGAGCAGCCCTCCTCGCCTCTTATGGCATCGCCATCGCCAAATACAGGCTCTATGACGTTGATCTCGTCATCAATCAGACCCTGGTGTTCGCTCTCTTGGCCGGTTTCATAACACTGGTGTATGCAGTGTTCGTCGTCGGTGTAGGTGAGATGGTTGGGGGCGGTCATGGTCTGGTCTTGCCGGTGATGGCCACGGCGGTGGTCGCGGTTGCTTTTGAGCCGGTTCGACAGCGGGCTCAACGTTGGGCAAACCGAGTGGTCTACGGCCTTCGGGCCACTCCGTACGAGGTGCTGTCCGATTTGACGCCCCGGCTCGCTGTCGGCGAGCAGGGAGAAGGGGTCCTCGCCCGCATGGTGGGTCTTTTGGGTGATGGCACTGGTGCGGAGCGAGCCACGGTGTGGCTGGGATCGCCGGGAGAGATGAGGCCGGCCGCCTCCCGACCTGAAGCTGTTCCGGTTCCCAAAGGTGTGGATCTGGACGCAGAGGGGGTGTATCCGGTCCTTCATGATGGTGAGGTAGTGGGTGCTTTGGAGGTGGTGAAGCCTCCTGGGAGTGCCCTCTCGCGTGCCGAGTCGCTTCTGGTCTCCGACGTGGCCGGATCTTCTGGTCTGGTGTTGGGCTATCAGCGTCTCAACGAGTCTCTGGCGCAGCGGGCTGAAGAGATGGAGGAGTCGAGGCTGCGTCTCCTGGG